>ERZ1292632.628-Hain-H43-01um-R2-628-length-39133-cov-11_pt1 | contig 39133 bp, 50 predicted proteins | sample MGYA00564407_ERZ1292632 | MGnify/ENA primary metagenome ERZ1292632 (study PRJEB36523, sample SAMEA6512637) | groundwater metagenome | collected 2019-01-08 | study: AquaDiva: Metagenomics assemblies of 32 groundwater samples | reverse complement strand
CTATAGACCAAACAAGAGGGTGGTTCTACACCTTGCACGTTCTCGGAGTTTTGCTTTTCGGAAGCAATGCCTACAAAAATGTAATATGCGCCGGACATGTCGTCGATGAAAAAGGCGAGAAAATGTCAAAATCAAAAGGAAACATAATAATTCCCGACGAGATGATTGGAAAATCCGGCGTTGATGCGATAAGACTTCAATTTTTCATGACTAATCCGGGAGAACCGAAGAGATTTTCTTTCAACTTGATGATGGAATCAGTAATTCCTTTCTTGACAATTTTGTACAATTGCAATAATTATTACAATCAACTTGATAGGCTGGGGGATACCCCCTTTGCAAAACCCCCAAAGAAAAAAATGGAAAAATCCGTAGAGGATTCATGGATTTTATCAAGACTGAATTCAACAATAAAAGAAGTTACTTCCGATTTGGAAAAATATTCTGTTGATACCGCTTTCAAGAAAATATCTGATTTTACAATGAACGATTTTTCAAGAGGTTATATTAAAATAACTAGGGATAGGGACGATAACAAAGAAATTGTCGGAGAAGTTTTAGAGAAGATTTCTTTGTTGCTTGCGCCGTTCGCTCCGTACATTACTGAATACATTTATGGAAACTTTGAAAAAAAATCCGTCCATCTTTCAAATTGGCCGAAAGCTGACGAGAAGAAAATTGATAATGGACTTGAACAAAAATTTGAACTAATCATGAAAATTCTTGAGGCAGGATTTGCTTCTCGTGATAAAATACAAATTGGATTGAGGTGGCCTTTGAAAGGTGCGACCATTATCGGCGGAGATTTTAAATTAAAAAAAGATGAGGAAGAGATTCTTTTGAATCAATTAAACGTCAAAAAAATTTCATATAGGGAAAGCCACGCCAATACAAAAGATATATCTGTAGATTTTGACACGAAAATAACTCCAGAACTTGAGGCTGAAGGATATGCAAGAGAAATTTCAAGACTGGTTCAGGGATTCAGAAAAAATTTAGGACTTGAAAAGAAAGATGAAATTGAACTTTCTATAATAACCGGAAAAGATTTTGGAAAGATTCTTGAAACGCAGGAAGAATTTTTGAAAAACAGGACTAATTCGGTGAAAATTAAGATTATCGACGAAAATGTTACGACTCCTAAGGAAACATTTAAAAATATTATTGATTTCAAAGTAAAAGATAAAAGGGGAAAATTGGTAATTGTTCGCAAATAGTTACCCTTTAGTAGTCCTTTTCATTTACTCTTTTATCATAACAAACTTTAAAAGTAAAAATAAGATGAAAAATATAAGATGACAGCAAAACAAAATATTCTTCTAAATAAACTTTGTAACGCCATTTTAATAAATTAAAATGATCGTGAAGGAAGAATTTCTTAGCAGATTAAGAAAAATATTTGATTTGAATCTTTACGAGGTGCGTGTTTGGACGGCTCTTCTTTCACGCGGAACTTCTACCGCCGGAGAGTTAAGCAATATTTCCGACGTTCCAAGAAGCAGAACTTATGATATTTTGGAAAGCTTGGAGAAAAAAGGATTCATAATAATGAAACTCGGCAAGCCGATTAAATTTGTCGCGTTGAAACCTGACGAGGTAATTGAAAGAGTAAAGAAAAATCTTGTCAAGGATGCGCACGATAGAACGAAGAGACTTGAGACTTTGAAGAGCGACGAAGTTCTTGAAGAACTTAATACTATCTTTACTCAAGGAATAAAATTTGTTGAGCCAACGGATTTATCAGGAAGTTTGAGGGGAAGACAAAATATCTACAATCAACTTGACATGATGGTTAGAAATGCCGAGAAAACCGTCACAATAGTTACGACAAAAGAAGGTTTGAATAGAAAAATGGAAGCCCTTTTGCCTAGTTTTGAAAAGGCGAAAAAAAGAGGAGTGAAAATAAGAATCGCCGCTCCCATTGACAATAATAATGTAAAAGTTGCCCGCGAATTGAAGAAGGTTGCAGAGGTAAAAAATATGGACGGCATGAGGGCGAGATTTACAATTATCGATTCCAATCAAGTTTTATTCATGCTTCTTGACGACGAAAAATTCCATCCCAATTATGACACGGGCGTTTGGATTAATACGGAATTCTTTGCACAAGCATTGGAACAACTTTTTGAATTGGCTTGGAAAGACATGAAATCGGTGAAGTGATTTTTAATTCTTGCAATGGCTGACTTATTGACGTTTTCACAAATGGCTTTCAAAAAATCACGACAAGGAAAAAGAAAAGGATTGATTCCCTCATAAGGAATCTTTCAAAATAAAAAGAAAAATTAAAAATAAAAAGATTTGGTTAATTTCTTGCCAAATTGAAAACGTTTCTTACAGCTACTATGATTGTAGCAGGAACAAATATTGTAAGCAACGCTTGGAAAACTGGTCCCACGTATGGTATTGCAGACATTACATTTCCGCCGAGAGCGCTTGCAATTATCAAAACTGCACCAGACATCAAGAATGATGTCACTTCTCTGCCTGTAACGTTAAGCAATCCTACAACTAGTCCGATTGCAACAAGAGCCATTGTCCACACTTCTCCAGCCGGATTCATGACTCCAACGCCTACAGCCAAAATTACTCCCGCTAGGAAAGCCCATTTCCCAACAAAGTCCAGATTTTTCGCTTTTGCCATTTAATTACCTCCTTTTTTTAATTGAATATAAAATAAAAATTTATTTTTCTATAACTGCCAACAACGCGCTGACTAATGTCGTTATCACAACCACCCATCCGACAATCATAGGAACTCCTAAATTTCCTCCGAGCCAGAACGGCAATGTAAGCGTCCCGTCAATCATTGCAAATCCAACTGACAGCGACACCAAAACTCCCGTGAGCCAGACGACGAAATTCAAAACTTTTCCCGCTTGTTTATTTTTTGCCATGAAGTCACCTCGTTTAATTCTTATATTACAATTAAAAATTATTTAAATATGTTTTGATTTTCTTCCAAACACTTCGTGCGCCATTCCGAAGGTAATCATGTAATTGAAAATGAAACTGAATCCTCCCGTGATGAATGCGACGATAATTCTCCCCAAAATATAATTCATTTCAAATTTTTCCACAAATATCGCAAGGAGAAATATTGTAATGAAAATTCCAAACACTCCGAAGCAGAAAAAATAAATATATGATTTCATGATGCTTGATTTTGTTCCCTTGAATCCCCAAGTTTTTTGCAGAACATAATTCATTGTATGCGCTATTGAAAATGAAATTCCCGCCGCCAAGAGATAAAAAAGTCCGATAAATTCCGTTAATGCATAAAGCAAAAATAAATCCAGCGATAACGCAATCACGCTTGTCGTTAAATACCTTGACAATCTTTTCAAATATATGGGAATCTTCATCACATTCTCTTCAATAAATTTATTCCAAGAAGATTGAGGGAATTTTCCATGACTTGCATGAACGATTGAACAAGTTTTATCCTGAACGATTCATTTTCAGAATTTATGACGGGACATGCATGATAAAATTCGTTGAATTTTTGAGCAAGCTCGTGCGAATAATTTGCAATCACCGACGGACTTTTACCATTTCTTGAATTTGAGACAACTTCCGGAAATTTGGAAAGGATCTTGGCGAGATTAATCTCTTTTTCCCCAAGATTTTCAATCTTGATTTTTGAATTTATCTTTTTTGTTTTTTTCAATATTGAATTCGCCCTCGCATAGCTGTAAAGAAGATATGCTCCGCTGTCTCCTTCAAAGTTCAACGCCTCATTCTTGTCAAAGATTATGTTTTTGTTTGCACCCTGCTTCAACATGGAATATTTTATTGAGGCGATTGAAATATTCAGCGCGCGATTCTTCAAATCTTTTTCTGAAATTTTTTCTCCGCGTTTTTTAATTTCGTTTTTAACGTGTTTTTCTATTTCATTCATGAAATCCGAATAAAGAATATTGTCTCCAGTTCTCGACGACATTTTTCCCGTCGGCAACCTCACCAATCCAAACGTCATGAAATCATAAAAATCTTTTTTTGCGAGCTTCATTATTTCAAGCGTCTTAACCAATTGCTCGAAATGAAGCCTTTGCTCGTCTGCAACCATCACAAGATATTCATCGGCTTTGTATTTTTTTATTTTCTTTTCTGCAAGCGCCAAATCTTTTGCGGAATATAAAACGGTTCCGTCGCTTCTCAAGAGAATCCAAACTCCCATTCCAGAATCCTTGAAGTCCATGATTATAGCCCCCTGGTCTCTTTTTGCAATATTTTTTTTCAATAATTCAAGGGAAATTTCTTTAGCTTTCTTTTCAACTTCGCTTTCAAAAAAGCAATCGTCAAATTTTGTGTTTAATTCCTTGTAAATTTTTTTCCAAGAATCTATGGATAGTTTTCTCGTTTTTTTCCAAAGCTCATTGAGCTTTTTATCTTCCTTGTTTTCAAGTTTTCTGTTTATTTCATTTACTTCTTCCTGGAGTTTTTCATTTTCCGCCAGTCTTCTCACAGCGTTGACATATATTGACGCAATCCATGATTCATCGTTTTTCAATTTCTCTTTTGAATGATATTTTTTATAGCACCAAATCCATTTTGCGACGTGCATTCCCGTGTCTCCAGAATAATTTGCCCTTATGACTTTATTTCCGCAGAATTCCAAAATCCTTGAAATGCTTTCTCCGAGCGAAGTTCCACGAATATGTCCGACGTGAAACGCCTTGTGCGTATTCGGCTGCGAAAACTCCACAACAATTTTTTTATTTTCTTTTCTTATTGGCTTTCCAAAATTATTTTTTTTCTTTAATATTTCCGAAACTATATCTTTTGAAAATTTATTTTTGTCTATGAAGAAATTAACATAAGCTCCGACTACTCTTATTTCTTCGAAATCTTTTGCAGGAAGTTTGTTTTTTATTTCGACGGCAATATGATTTGGATTTTGTTTGAGTTTTGATGCAAGAGAGAAACACGGAAAAGAATAATCTCCCATTTCTGCAGACGGCGGGATTTCTATGAGTTTTAAGATTTCTTCTTCAGTTAAATGAACTTTCTTTCCATCAAGAATTTTTTTTATTAACTTTGCAATAAATTCTTTCATCCCAGAAAAATGGAAGAAACATTTAAATATTTATTTAACTGGAATGAAATATGAAAAAGGGGAAAGGAATTAATTTTAATATTCATATTTCAAATCGTGTTGCTTACACTTTAATTGCCTTTTTGATGCTGGCAATCGTTGGCGTCGGAGTTTATGCTTATGGAACGAGTAATCCACAAACATTTGGACATAGTGTTGGAGAAATTGAGGGAATTCCCCCCTCTGGAGCCATTATGTTTTTTGATTTAAGTTCGTGTCCAACAGGATGGACTGAATTAACGACTGCTGGAGGAAGATATATTGTTGGAAAACCAAGCGGAGGAACTCTTGGGGCAATTGTCGGAACTGCATTGACAAATTCAGAGAACCGGGCTGTGGGACAACACACACATACCTTCACAGGAAACGCTTTACCTGTACATAGTCACACAGTGCCAAGTGGATATAAAGCGAATTCACAACATGGTTTGTACCAAAACCAAGGTAACTCGGCGGGTGGCACAAGTTCGGTTTCAGCAGGAACTCCTTCAGGTACAAATGCGGACGCTGGAAGTGTCGCAGGAACAAACGCCCCTTATATTCAATACCTTGTTTGTAAAAAGAATTAATTTAGAATTAAAATTATCGAGCACTATCGGCTTGCTTTTCGGCTTCGTTTCTTTTCTTGATTGCGAAGCTTTCACCATTATTTTCTGAAGCATAAATTATTTCTTCGGCAAGAGCTTGAGTTATATTTTTTTTCTTTCCAAAAGCTTTATCTCCAGCTCCGTGAACCAAATGCTTTATCGCCATATTAACTCTTCTTAATGGGGAAACATCGACGGCTTGGGGATAACGCGCTCCACCGTATTCTATTACAGTAATTTCATCCCTTGGTGCGGCATTCTCTATTGCTCTTACGAGAACTTGAACAGGATTCTGTTTTGTTTTTTCTTCAATTATTTTTAAAGCATCAAGAACTATACCCATATTTTTTGTGTACTTTCCCGTGTTTCTTCCAAACTCAATTCTGTGCTTTCTTCCCCTGTGTCCTGCGACAGAAAGTTTGTTCATCAATCTTTCAACAACATTAACTTTTGCCTGCCCCATTTTCTGAACATTTCTTCCATGAGATTTCAAAATTAATTTTGGCTCAAGGTTTATTGCCGACTTAAGTCCGACATCTTTTACAGAAATCTCCGACAAATCATACAAATCAAAAATCTTGAAATTTTGTTTATTCATCTTCTTCGTCTTCCTCGCTTATTTCGCTCAAACATTCTCCGCACAAAAATGCAAGTTCGCCTTCGAATGAACCGACTATCGTTTCTTCAGGCCCCATTAATTTTGAACAATCATTGCATATGAACTTCATTATCTTCTACCTTTCTCTATCTTGCCCTGCCACAACAAATGCAAAGGCTGGTCGTTTACTTTTATAACTTTGAATCTTACTCCGGGAATATCTCCCTTACTTCTTCCCTGTTTTCCGCCGATTCTTTCAATCATGACTTCGTCGTGTTCATCAATGAATTTTTGAGCTAGATTTCCAGGTATGAATGCAGTTACAGATTTACCGTTCTTTGTAAGCTGAACTTTGCAGCATTTTCTCATCGCTGAATTTGGCTGTTTAGCTTCTTTTTGGATTTTCTGAAGAACTATTCCTTTGGCTTGATTTTTTCCCTCCAACGGGTCCGCTTTTGCGTAAAGATTCAAAGTCCTGGACTTGTACTTGTGGTCTTTCCACCTGAACTTCTTTCTGTCGTTCTTCATTTTTAATGCGTTTTTTAATCCCATTATGTTTTCTCCTGAAAATATGCGTCGAAATTCATGGAATTTCGATTAAATATTGTTGCTGAAATTCATTTATAAACATTTCTTATTGATTTAGAAATATCTGACGCATTGCGCTGTTAAATGATCCTTAAATCTTTTCCAAGAAAATCTTTTGAAATTTTTTGAAGTTCAAATAATCTTTTTTTATCCCTGCCCATCAACGCCGCCTTGCTTTGCGTTCCGGCGGAGGCAACAACTATTTCATTTTCTCCGATATCAACTCCGCGAAATGTTGCGGGACTGACAATATTTTCTATGAATTTTTTGATGTCGTAATTTCCATTTGGCGTCGGAACAACCTTAATTCTTCTTGCAAGAATTTCAGACATTCTCCTTATGTTTTTTCCGCCTTCTCCTATTGCTTTAGAAATCATTTGCTGGGGGACGATAAATATTATGAAATCATTGTACTTGAAGCAGAATCTCGTGCTCACCCCGGTAATTTTTTCAAACAGGTTCATGTAACGCATGTCCTGCATATTGATTGTATTAATCATCTTTGTAATTGTTTAGAGAAAATCTTTTATAAATTTATTCGTTAACTTTCTCAACTATCTCTTCTTTTGCCTTTTTCATTTTTGAAGAATCTTTTTTCATAGGACCTATAACTTTTACCATTAATCCCGGAAGCCCCGTTCCGACGGGAACCGGCTGATTAAGTATGATATTTTCAATGACGCTCGTAAGTTTGTCTTTGTTTCCTCTTATTGAAGCGTTAACGAATTGTTTTACGGGAGTTTCGAATGTCGCCTTTGCAAGTATGGACGCTTTTTGTGCAATTATTCCCATTCTCGTTATACCTTTAACTTCTCCGATGGCAGTCATGGCGTCGGCGGCAAGGTCAAGATGCCTGAAATTAATATCCAATCCCTGCGTGCTTAAGACATGATTTATTTCTTCTATTAACAATTGTCTTGCAGTTTCAATTCCGAAAATTCCGGCAATTTCGTGGAAGTCGTTTGAAATTGTTTTATCCTTGTCAACTTCTTTTAATGTGATTACTTTTTTCATGTTTGTTCCAAGGGTTGTGATGACATAATCTTTATCCCTCTTGACAATCAAAATCTGGCTGATTCCCTTTACGCCTGAAATTATTTCTTTCTTTATCTTTTCCTTTAACTTGTAAATTTCCTTGAAGTCCATTTTTGAAACATTGAGAACTATTGATTCTCCCTTTTCTTTTGAAGCATATCCAACTTCGTTCAATCTTTCAACAACAGTCTTTAATGAGATGTGCGCGTGTTTCAATTTATTTTTGTTGATTTTTATTTCAATGTGCTTGTCGCTGAAATTCAAATTTATTTCAGAAGCAATCTCGGAAACTTTCACCTCTTTGACTTTCTCCGCAAATGCTCTCGCGTCTTTTTCATTGTTGTAATCTCTTGTCAAATATATTTCCATTTTTGGCGAGGATGGTTTCTTTCTTGCGTCGAAGATTTCAATTAACCTAGGCAATCCTGCCGTTATCTGCATCTCTTGGACTCCCGCGAAATGGAATACGTTCAATGCCATCTGCGTCGAAGGCTCACCGAAGGATTGCGCAGTTACAATTCCAACCGCTTCTCCAGGTTCCACTTTTCCATTGAGATGAAGCTTTGAAACATCAATGCCGTCGGAACCGTATTTGAATTGCACAATGTTGTTATTGCTGTCTCTTACCGTTCCGTCATATTCTACTTTCAAATCCTGCAAGGCGCTTGCAAGTCTTCTGTACAAATATCCTGATTTTGGAGTTCTTAATGCGGTATCCATGAGAGAGTCTCTTCCCGTGATTGCACCGAAGAAGAATTCATCAGGCCTCAATCCTTTCATAAATGAACTCTTGATGAAACCTCTTGATGTTGGCGATAATTCTCCTTGCCTGAAGAATGGCAATGTTCTCTTGTTGTATCCAATTTCAATTCTTTTACCCCACAATGCCTGCTGACCGACGCAACATGCAATCTGGGTAATATTAAGGGTATTACCTCCACCACCAGAAATAATCATGTGATTAACCGGATTGTCTTCGGGGAATTCCTGCTTTACAATTTCTCCTATTTTTGTTCTTACTTCATTCAACGCTTGAAGAATTTTTATTTCTCTTGTATCTTCTTTTGTTTTTCCCGGGATAATTTCAAAATCATCTTGCTCATACATTGCTATAAGCTCTTCCGTTTTCTTTTCCGCTTTTTTTATTATTTCCTCACTTTGTTCAATAGGTTTTCTGCTCAAGTTCAAATCTTCAATCGCAATTGTAATTCCCCTATCGGTAAGATAATGCCTTCCTAAATCAAATGCCCTTTTTATCGTCTTTATCGTCTCATCTCTTCCAATTTTTTTATCAATTTCTCTTATCAATTCTCCGTCCTCTTGCCCGAAAAGGGTTTTGTCAATTTTACCTTTTATTATTTTTCCATCTTGTATTTTTATTGAATTATTTGAGAAATTAATTTCGGGAAGAACGTGTGAAAACAAATCCAAACCAGAGATTGATTTTTTGGAAATTTCCACGTTTATTCCAGCTTTGAATAAAAGCTGATTTGCATAATCCGCCGAGAATTCTCCAAGTCCGAGGAGATAATTGCCGGTTATTGCATCTTGAGAACATCCCAAGAAATTTGTATTATTTTTTGAAGACATTAAATTCTTTTTAACATCCAAAAGTATTTTCGCTTCCGTTCTTGCTTCTTCCGTTTGCGGGGAGTGGATATTCATTTCATCACCATCGAAGTCAGCATTGTAAGGGAATGCCGCTCCCGGATGCAATCTAAACGTTCTTCCCGGAAGAATCTTTACTATATGCGCCATCAAACTTGTCTTGTGAAGCGACGGATGACGATTGAACAAAACTATGTCTCCATCTTGAAGATGTCTTTCAACTTTGTAACCCGCACTTATCTCGTTCATTATTTCATCCTTTAATTCATTGGTGATTTTTTTCTTTTTTCCATCAGGTCTTATTACATAGTTTGCTCCGGGATATTTTTCTCCCATTTCTATTAATTTTTTCAATTTGTTAATGTTCAAGTCATTTACCATTTCAGCGACGGTAACAACCCTTGCAATTTCATAAGGAACGCCCACTTCATTCAAGTCCATTGAAGGGTCAGGTGAAATAACAGTTCTTCCGGAATAGTTCACTCTTTTACCCGCCAGATTCTTTCTTATTCTTCCTTCCTTACCCTTTATTCTTTCAGTAATAGTCTTCAATGGCTGTCCGCTTCTATGTCTTGCCGGGGGAATTTTTGAAACGGTATTGTCAAAGAAAGTTGTTATGTGATATTGAAGCAAGTCCCACAAATCTTCTATAATAACTTCCGGGGCTCCAGCGTTAAGATTTTCCCACAATCTCTGATTTGCCCTTATAATATCTGAAAGTTTGTGAGTCATATCGTCTTCGCTTCTTTCTCCGGTTTCAAGAATGATTGAAGGTCTTATTGCAACCGATGGAACAAGAAGCAAAGTCAAAACCGCCCATTCAGGTCTGCAATTTTCGGCGTCAACACCGATTTTTTTCAATTCTTCATTCGGTATCTTGGAAAGTATTTCTCTGACTGTCGTCGGGAAAAGCCTTTTTTTCCCTATGTAGAAGCTTGTAGGTTTTTCCAGTTTGACTTTTTCATGAGCAGCATTGCAATGCGGACATCTCTTTCCGTCCTTTGCTTTTTTTGCCCTGTCGCTTGAAGAATATTTTTTCAAATCAGCTTCGGATAAAAGCAACTTTCCGCATTCATGACAGAAGCATCTTAATCCGGTTTCAATCAATGGAACATATTTCAAATGCATTATCGGACGAGCAAGTTCAATTCTTCCCGGATGTCCGAGACATTCCTTTAACCTTCCACCACAAGTTCTGCATCTTACTCCGGGATCAATTGCACCAAGCCTTAAATCCATTAAACCACCATCAACCGGATAGCTATCAATATCATAAAGTTCCGGTGTTACTATTTTTGCCGCAGATATTTTCTTAACCTGTTCCGGGCTAAGCAAGGCAAATCTTATTTCTTCAACTTTCTTTCTTACTTGTTTTACCATCTTATCTTTATATCGTCGTGAAATAATTTTACTTGTGAAATTTCTCTTGGGAGAGTGACCTCATATGTCAATCCAACTTCTTTTTGAGAAGATATCATTCCCTGCGATTCCGCTTTTTTAACAGCATCCCAAATGTTATCCGCGATGTAACTTCTTGTTTCAAATTTTCCATCTTCGGAAAATCTTCCGGTTACATTACAAAAATATATTTTATTATTGCTCATATTTATTCTTTAGTTTGAATTTAGTTTGTATGTGCAATCCTTGAAGCTCTTCAAGAAGCAACTTGAATGCGTATGAAATTTCGACGGGCTCCGTTTCTTCCGAATTGCAAATTGGGCAATATATTTTATTTCTTATGTTGTCTTCAATTGCTATCGAGCCGCAGTTCTCGCATATATGAAGTATAATCTTGTCCGAATCGTATCTTTCTTTAAGCAACAGCGAAGCTCCATGAGCAACCAATGCCTGCTGCTCCATTTCTCCAAGCCTTAATGCTCCGCCTCTTGATCTTCCTTCAATAGGCTGCCTTGTAAGCAATGCAATTTTTCCTGAAGCTCTTCCGTGAAGTTTGTTTGCAACCATATATTTCAATTTCAAGTAATATAAACTTCCAATGAATATTTTTGCGACAATCTTTTTTCCAGAAATTGGATTATACATTGTTTCTTTTCCGTCGTATCTGAATCCCATTGTTTCAAGCTGGTTTTCCAAATCTTTTTTGCTTTCACCAGAGAATGGGGTTCCGTCGACAACTTCTCCCCTTAATGAACCAACTTTTCCTGCAAGCAATTCCAACAAATAACCAACCGTCATTCTGCTTGGCAAACCATGCGGATTGAATATTACATCGGGCCTCATTCCTCTTGATGTGAATGGTATGTCATTTTCTGGAACAATCGCTCCGATAACTCCCTTCTGACCATGTGATGTTGCGAATTTATCTCCGAGTTCTGGGATTCTCAAATCTCTCGTTTTAACTTGAACGATTTTATTTCCTTCAGAATCTTGCGTTATAAAAACAGATTCAACAGTTCCTTTTTCTTCCTGCCTCATTGTTACTGAAGATTCTTTTTTTGCTCTTATGGAAATCTCTCTTGCTTCTGAAAGGAATTTTGGCGGCGAGATTTTACCAATCAAAACTTCACCTTCATTTATTTCAGCTTCCGGAGAAACAACTCCGTCATCGTCGAGGAATCTGTAACTTTCTTCCGTTTTGTAGCCTGAAGTATCCTTTGTGGGAACAACTATCTCATCTTTCAAACTTCCAGCGTAGTGCATCTCAATAGCTGAATGCGGTCTGAAGTAGAAACTTCTTCCAATTCCTCTGTCAACACTTCCCTTGTTAAGGACTAATGAGTCTTCCATGTTATATCCCTCGTGCGTCATTATTGCGACGATTAAATTTTGTCCCGCAGGATAAGTGTTCAATGTATCATAAACAAAACTTCTTACGATTGGTTTTTGCGGATATTGCAAGATTGAAACGTCGGTGTCAAGTCTTACCAAATAATTTGAGGCATACAAACCCAGCGCCTGCTTCTGAGTCTTACTTCCCCTGTTAAGTCTGGAACTCTGATCGTGATTTCCATAAGGAACAAGAGAAGTTACAACTCCAAGCAAATCCATCGGGTCGATTTCAAGATGAGTATGTTCCGGCGTCAATTCATTTTCGTAAAGTGCGATGAGTGAATTTTCTTCTTCGGCTGTGTCAAGATATTCAATTGCTTTTTGCCTTATCAAATCATTCCATTTGATTTCATTTTGTTGAACTTTCAAAATCATTTCTTTTGTCAATCTTGAAACTCCATTGTCTGCAATTATCAAAGGTCTTAGCGCTCTACCCGACTCTGTTGAAATCATAACCAATCCAAATCCGTCGTCGTATTTCACATTCAATTGCAACGGCAAATCTCCGTTTCTTCTTCTTTCTCTTATTCTCTTTGCGAATTCTACAGGATTGCTCACGCCCCCAATAAATCTTCCATTAAAGAAAACATCTCCGTCGCCTTCGCCATCTTTGCTCATCCCTTCAGATTCCAAATGCTTCAAGAATTTGTCTTCATCCATTTCAACACGCGTTGAAATTCTGCAAAGTATTGCAAGATTTTTTCTCAAACCGATTTCCGTTCCTTCAGGCGTTTCGATAGGGCAGAATTTTCCGTAATGAGTTGGATGCAATGTTCTTGCCATGAAATTTTCCTGTTCGGAAGAAAGCATGCTTGAAACTCTTTGAAGCTGTGAAATTATTGCAAGATAATTTGTCTTGTCCATGTTCTGCGTAACTCCGCTTCTTTCTCCAGTCCAACTTCCCGTCGCTATCGCCGATTCAACTCTATGGGAAAATAATGTTGATTTTGCAATCGTTCTTATTGAGAATAATTTTTTTCTTTTAGTGGATTTTTGAAGCGAATATTGTATGTCTCTTATCAAAACACCAAGATTGACTCTGAACAAACTTGAAAGCAAATCCCCGGACAATCTTACTCTCTTGTTTGCATAATGGTCTTTGTCAGTTTCAAGTTCAGGATGTTCTTTTGCAATAAGAAATTGTTTTATCAGTTTGCAAAGAGTAACCGCTTTTTTTATTCTATCTTCTTTTTTTTGTCCAATGTGCGGGAAAAGATAAGAATCAATTCTGCCCTTTACTCTGTCAAGAATTTCTTTTTTCGTTCCCTGCAACGCCGCTATCTCGGCAATTTTCAACATTGCATCTTCGGAAGTATTTATGCTTGCAAATTCGTAAAGATTTACTATTACTGAATCGGTTTCTTTTCCGATGAACTTCGCTATTTCCGCTTCTTTAACCATTCCCAACGCCTTTAGAATAACCACCGCCGGCAAATCTCTGAATCTGCTGAATGAAACATCGAAAATTCCCTCTTTGCTTTCCGCAATTGTCGTCGGTATTCTGTAAGTTCCCTTTGAAGAAAATATTCTCAAATGAAGATTGCCTTTTGCATTCTGTTCTATGAACGGCTGGTTTTCCGCCAAATCTTCAGACATAATCATAACTCTCTCATTTCCATTGATTATGAAATATCCCCCCAAATCCATTGGGTCGTTGTAGTTTTTTATCAATTCGTCTTTTGACAATCCGCCAGTATTGCAAACTTTGCTTCCAACCATTATCGGAATTCTTCCTATTTCAACGTCGTCGGAATCAATCTGTCCGTCTTTTTTTATCGTAAGTTCAAGTTTTATTGGAGCGGAATATGTAAGATTTCTAAGTCTTGCTTCATAAGGCATTACCTTTGAAGAACTTCCATCGGATTCGATTATGTTCGGTTCACCAACTTTTATTTTTCCAAGAGTTATCTCAAATTCTTCGTTGTCAATCGTCTCATTTATTTCGTTGACAATTTCCTGCATCCTTTTTTCTATAAAATTATTAAAAGAAATAACATTTGATTCAACCAGCGAATGTCCTTCAAGATATTTTTTGACTATCAAATGTTTATTTTGCATCTTGAATCAGACAACCACCCTAAAATAAGGAACTATCTTTCCGTCGGGATGTTTCCTGTCTATTTTAATTACATCACCGACGCTGCAATCGCTTGGAAGTGCAACATCACTTAAAAGAATTTTCGGGAACTGCGATTTTGATATGTTCAATTTTTTAAGAAGTTCTTCAGTCTCTTTTTCATTGAGTTTTGAGTGTTTGGGTTGGAGAATATGCATTGTGTGTTTGGAAGTGCTTTAAAAAGTTTGTGATTTATTTTAGCAACTGGACAATAATAAAAGAAACTAAAATTTGGTTTAAAAACCTTGCGTTTTACGGGGAATTTTTATCTCTTTGCCTGAATGCGTCCGAATATTCGCTTCTCAAGTATCTTGAATAATATGAACTCATTTTACCTGAAAAAATTCCAAGCGCAAAAGCTCCCATGCCGCCAACAACAAAATATGGGGTTTGTTCCGGATCAGCCAATAAACCAAAAAATGCCGTTGGAAGACCGCAAATTCCGACGCATATAGAAAAATAAGAAAGATTTCTAAAACTTTTTTCTTCTTTCCTTATTTCTTCAAATTTTTTCTCTATTGACATTTTACTTTACTCAATTTGCAAATGGCCTCGATGGGATTTGAACCCACGACCCTTGGATTAAAAGTCCAATGCTCTAACCAGGCTGAGCTACGAAGCCATTAATTAAAATGAAAAAGCCGATTTAAAAACGTTAAGTTTTCATAATTTCATCTTCTTCAAATACTCATCAAAAACTTTTCTTATATCTTTTCTCATTTTTTCAGGAAATTCTGCTTTTATATCTCCATAGCATGCCACAGAATATGCTTGAATTTCGTCCCTGATTACATGCTTTCCATAACCGTCAACTTCGTGCAAAATTTTCTCCAAATGACTCAAATCATATTTTTGCATTATTTTAAGAACAGTTTTCTTGTAATTTTCTTCCGTGTAAAAAAGAGCGTGGGCAAGTTCGTGATGAAAAATGGATTTATCCTCTTTATGATGGACGGCAATTATGTAATAATCATGCGTATGTTCCTTTAATAAATCTAGAATGACTTTTTCTTTTTTCGTTATTGGATTAAATTCTCCAGCATAGAATTTTTTTAATATTGATGACGGGATATTGAATCCATCGTACCATTCTTCATAATAATCAAATTTTCCAAATTCTTTTTTATACCATTTTTTATATTCGTCGTACGTAAAAATCTTGCCGGCAAATCTTGGCGATTCATAATGCTCCTGGAATCTTAAGAAAGTTCTGGCAATGTCAGCTTCATTCGCAAAGCGAACGAGAATTATGTTTTCTGTGAGAACATGCTTTGTCACTTTCATGGAAAAATATGTGGAAAGGAATTTAATAATTTATCTGGGCAAAATTTTTCAATTTCTTCTCGAAATCTTCTTCAGCCATCGCACCGACAAATTGGCTGACTTTTTTTCCGTCCTTAAAAAGCACAAAATTTGGAATCGACATGACGCCGAATTTCTGCGCGACATGCTGATTGTCGTCGACATTTATTTTTCCGAATTTTATTTTTCCCTTGAATTTTTGGGACAGCTCTTCCATTATCGGCGACATCATGACACAAGGCATGCACCAATCCGCATAGAAGTCAATCAAAACCGCGCCTTGTTTTATGTAAGAATCAAATTCTTTTCCGCTCAAGTCGACGACATTTTCCATTTGTCTTTAGAATAATCGGAATTTATAAAATTATCCATATGATTTATTAAATATATATCAAAAAAGAGATTTATTTAAAAAAAAGGAATTTCTATGGCAATTATGAGGGGTAATGTTTATACTGACGAAAAGATTGGCGATTTTATTAGGGACGGGACGATTTTATCCGAGAACAAAATAGACGACGGGCAGATTCAACCATCTTCTTTTGATTTGAGGTGCGGATTGGGCAAGAAAATTTGGCACATGCCATATGCATCAATCCCCGATGGAAATCTTGTAGACTTGCTCAATTCCAGTTCGCATCAAACTCTTGAATTGGACAAAAAAACATTTCTCCACAAGAACACAGTTTATGTCGTCGAACTTGAAGAAAAATTGAATCTTCCGAAAGAAATTTCGGCAAGATCAAATCCTAAAAGCACAACCGGGAGAATTGATGTTCATGTAAGATTAATGACTGAAGACGGCATGGATTTTGACAATGTTAGAAAAGGATATAATGGAAAACTTTTTTTGGAAGTAGTTTCAAATTCATTTAATCTTAATTTGCAACCGGGATACTCTTTTAATCAAATTCGTTTTTTTGATGAAACAAAAAAGCTTGACTCCGGAATGCTTGAATATCTTGCAAGGTCCGAATCATTGTTGAAAGAATTAAACGGCGACAGAATAAATCCTGAAGATTATATTGGAAGCAACGGCGAAGTTTATATCAAATTGAATCTTGATCCTGAAGACAAGGGTTATGTTGCGAGGAGCGACTGCTCGGAAACGCTTAATCTTCCGTCGGAAAAAGCATCTCTTCCACTTTCAAAATATTTTCAAAATGCAATTTTCAACAATGACGGTTTGGTTATAATGCCAAATTCATTTTATTTGCTTAAATCCAAAGAGATTGCAAATATTCCAAAAGATCATTGCGCAGAAATGGCAGACATATCAACCAATCTGGGGGAATTTAGATCGCATTATGCGGGATTCTTTGATCCTGGCTGGAATGACATTGCAGTAATGGAAGTCAGAAATACAAGTAAAATCCCATTTCTCTTGAAAAATAACCAGACGGTTTCATCGCTTTTATTTTACAAACTTATCGGCGAATGCAAGAATCCCTACGGGGTTGGAATTGGCTCCAACTACAGCGGACAAAGGGAAATAAAACCCGCAAAATTCTTTTATAACGACCTCAAGCCAATAAAGTAATTACAAATTTGTATGCGAACCATGCTAAAATTATGTAATAGAAAAATGAACTGAAACCGAATATTGCGACGAGGAGTATGTAAATGCCGACGACAAAATCAATGAGGCTCATTATGTCCGGAAAAATAAGCAATTTTACCCCGAGATATGCCGAACAATAATAAAGAATTATCGCAGGATTGACGACATCAAACTGGACCATTGTCAAAGATATCAAAGTTACCATGTCAAAGAACATCAAAAGCCAAATCATCATTTTAATGTTCCATTATTGCCATTTATAAATCTAAATTTTTTTAGAAAATCAACTGCACTTGCTGTAACCGCAATCAAAGCAAGTCGGTTCAGAACAGCCTGAAACCATGCCGACATTTGAGCTGAAGCATTTTGAACAATGGAGCTTTAAATCTTCCTTGACATCTTTTATTACGGCAACATCGTGCCCATTCTGCTCCGGATTAATTACATTTATTCTTCCTGTTTTTACGAGATGATTCCTTAATGCTATTGAAATTGCGTGAGCTATTGAATCAACGCGATTTTTTCCAAATCCAAAAGGCATTTCCGATTTTACCGAATTAAGATGCTTCAAAATTCTTATCGGGTCTCCGCCAAGCTCCAGATATTTTGAAAGTAAAATTGCAAGAGCGTTTGCCAAACCGGAGATTTCAGTTCCCATCGGAGAAATGTTGGCGAAAACTTTTGTCGGTCCTTCATCATCATAATTTATGTGTATGTGGATTGGACCATGTCCGGTTTGAATCAGATAATAGTCTGATTTTTCTTGAAGTTTTTTGTCCTTCTTCGGTTTAACTTCAACAACTTTATTTTTTTCTTCAGTTTTTTTCTTATCCGTTATGTTTAGAACTTGGAATTGTTTGCTTCCGTCCCTGTAAACTGTAACGCCTTTTGCCCCGTTATCATAAGCCAACATATAAGCGTCCTCAACGTCTTTTTCCGTCGCTTCATTTCTCATATTAACTGTTTTTGAAACCGCATTATCGATATATTTTTGGAAAGAGCATTGTATCATGACATGGTCTCTCGGACTTAAATCATGGGATGTCAAAAATAAATTTTGTATTTTTTCAGGAATTTCTTTTATTCCCAAAAGCGTTTTATGATTGTCATTTATTTTTATATACAAGTCTTCTTTTTTCATGCCGAAGTAATTATTCTCTTCTGCGATTTCTTCAAATAAAGGGTTAACTTCAAAGAACGTATCTTTTTCCAAAGGTTTCTCGCCTTTTTTTAAAGCGTCTATTCCGGCAGCGTTATATCTTACATAAACAACGGCGAAGAATGGCTCAATGCCCGCGCCCTGCAATCCTGCAGTTATTCCAATTGTTCCCGTCGGTGCAATCGTCGTTCTTGCAGAATGTCTTGGGAAAAATTCTTGTCCTCTAAAATGCATACTGTCTTTATCATAAATCGAGCCTTTCCATGCCGGGAAAAAACCTCTTTTTTCAGCCAATTCTTCCGAAGCATTAAGGCAAGAGACATTTATGAATTTCATTACTTCTTCAGCTTTATCCAAAGCTTTGCGAGAGTTATACGGCATTCCCATTTTTACCAATGATTCCGCCCAGCCCATTACTCCAAGTCCAATCCTTCTTGTTTTTTTCGCCATTTCTTCTATTTCAGGGATTGGATAATTATTTATGTCAATAACATTGTCAAGAAAATGCGTGCATGTGAAAACACATTCTCTTAATGAATCATAATCAAAATCGGTTCCGTCTTTTTTTACAAACTTTGATAGATTTATTGAACCGAGATTGCAAGGTTCGTAAGGCAAGAGCGGCTGTTCTCCGCAAGGATTTGTGGATTCTATTTCTCCAAGGTGCGGCGTCGCATTGCTTCCCGTTTTGTTAACTCTGTCAATTATAACTATTCCAGGGTCACCCGTTTCCCAAGCGCCTTTTATCATTTTTTGCCAAACATCTTTCGCCCTTATTCTTTTTTCAACTTCTTTTGTTCTTGGATTAATCAAATCATATTCTTCGTCATTTTTTACAGCGCGCATGAATTTGTCATCTATGGTAACAGACACATTGAAATTTTCCATGAAACCTTGAGTCTTTTTCATTTCTATAAAATCTAAAATATTTGGATGCGTGTAATGCATGATTCCCATGTTTGCGCCTCTTCTCTGTCCGCCTTGCTTTACCACTTCAGTTGATTTGTCAAATATTGACATGAATGAAATCGGTCCTGACGCAACACCGTATGTTGATTTAACGTTGTCTTTTGACGGCCTTAATCTTGAAAATGAAAATCCGGTTCCGCCGCCGCTCTTGTGTATCAGCGCCATGTTTTTTACGGAAGTGTAAATCCCGTCTATTGAATCTTCCACCGGAAGAACATAACACGCGCTTAATTGCTGCAAATCTCTTCCTGCATTCATCAGCGTCGGTGAATTCGGCAAGAATTCAAAATTTGAAAGCATTTTATAGAATTTTTCCTCCGTCTCGGAAATCAAAGTCGGATTTTTCATGTTTATTTCTTCAAAATTTTGAACCAATCTTTTGAAATTTGAACTTATCTCATCTTGATTTTGCAATCCGTAGTGAAACAAATTCATCTTCGCCAATTTTCCCCTAGAATCATATCTTATGGTTTTGCGATTGACGCCCACAAACATTTCTTCTTCGCTTATTTTCCCGGAATGGAAAATATCTGCGAGCGCAATATTGTGACAAACCGTCCTTAACCAATGTTCAACAGTCGGAGAATCTTTCAAATATTTGTCTTTTATGACTTTTATTTGATTTTCCGTAAGATTCAATTTTGTCAATCTTTGCAATTCCGGCAACATTTTACAATTCTTTCAACTCCTTTTTGAAATCTTCAACATCCTGGAAATTTCTGTAAACTGACGCAAATCTTATGTATGCGATGTTGTCAACTTTTTTTAATTTCCTCATTATTATTTCACCAATTATTGAACTGCCAATTTCTTTTTTCCCTTTTCTTCTCAATTGTTCCTCAATTTCGTTTATCATTTTTTCAATTTCCTCTTTTGGAATGGGGCGTTTTTCGAAAGCCCTGTATATTCCCCTTTCAAGTTTTTCTCTACTGAATTTCTCTCTTGAATTGTCCTTCTTGATAACAAAAAGGTCACCTTCGTCTATTTTTTCGTGCGTGGTAAACCTCTTTGCACACTTCAAGCACTCTCTTCTTCTTCTTATCCCGTGCGGAGAACCTCTTTTGTCCGTGACTTTTGAGGCAGTATTACCGCAATATGGGCAATCCATCATTATGAAATATATACAATATGTTGTATGTTGATGTTTAATTTATCACCATAACTTGTATTTAATTAGACTTATCTAAAAAATAACTATTTAAACTTTTATAACTATTTTTCAGTAGTTTGGATTATTTGTCCGCATTTTTTCATTATAACGATAGTTTATTAAATTGAACGACGGGAATTTTATTATGACGCAAGTTAGCATCGGGGAGAAACACGAAGAGAAGGAAATAAGGGATATTTTGCACCCTTTAGTCAGCGAATGGTTTTTTGGAAAATTCAAGGCATTTTCTTTAACGCAACAATATGGGGTTTTGGAAATTTGGAACAGGAACGATATTTTAATTTCCGCTCCAACTGGAGGAACAAAGACTCTTACCGCTTTTTTATCCGTCTTGAATTTTTTAGTCGGACTGGCGGAGAAAAATCAGCTTGAGGACAAAATTTATGCAATTTATACCTCTCCTTTGAAAGCATTGAGCAATGACATTCATAAAAATCTTGTTGAACCATTGCAGGAAATAACGGAACTTGCCGAGAAGAAGGGAATCAAGCTTCAACCTATAAGAGTTGGATTGAGAACCGGAGACACAACACAATCAGAAAGGGCCAAGATGGCGAGAAAGGCTCCGCATATATTTGTAACAACCCCGGAATCTCTAGCAATAGTTTTGACGAGCAAAAATTTTGTTGAAAAAATGAAAGCGGTTGAATTTTGCGTCGTCGATGAAATTCACGCTCTTGATAATAAAAGAGGGGCTTATCTTTCCCTGACTTTGGAAAGATTGAACAATATAAGCAAAATTTGGCCGACAAAAATAGGATTGAGCGCAACCGTTGAACCAATGGAAGAAGTTGCAAGATATCTCGTCGGAGAGGCTAAAAATAGGAGCGTAAAATATATTCGAGTTCCATTGAGCAAAACAATTGACATAGATTTGCTCACCCCTGTTGAAGATTTGATAGAAGACAAAGAAATAACTCCAAATTTTTACAATCTTCTTGACACACTTTTGCAAAAACATAAAACAACTTTGATATTCACAAATACCCGTTCAGCGACGGAAAGGATTGTAAATCATCTAAAGGACAAGTTTCCAACTATTTACGGCGAGGATAATATCGCAGCGCATCATTCATCTTTAAGCAGAACCCACAGATTTGACATTGAAGAAAGATTGAGGCAAGGAAAATTGAAAGTCGTTGTTTGTTCAACTTCACTTGAACTTGGAATTGATATCGGTTACATAGATTTGGTTATAATGATTGGTTCTCCAAAATCATCGGCAAGGGCGTTGCAAAGAATTGGAAGGGCAGGACACAAACTTCATGAAGTTGCTAAGGGAAGATTTATCGTCAGTGAAAGGGACGATTTAGTCGAGTGCGCAGTAATACAAAAAGAAATGATTGAGAAAAAAATAAATAAAATAACTTTTCCAAAGAATTGCCTTGATGTTCTTGCCCAGCAAATATTCGGCATGGCGATTTACAAAATATGGGATTTGGATGAAATATTTTCAATAATCAGAAAAAGCTATTGTTATGCAAAACTTTCCAAGAATGATTTTTTAGACATAATCAGCTATCTTGCCGGCGAATATGATTTGGAAAAAAATAATGTATATGGAAAAATTTGGTACGACAAAGACAAAAACCAAATTGGAAAAAGAGGCATGATGGCGAGAGTTTTGTACTTTACAAATATTGGAACAATCCCGGATGAATCTTTTATTAATGTAAAAATTGGAACGGATGAAATTATCGGAGCGATTGATGAAGCATTTCTTGAAAGAATGAAGAAGGGGGATGTTTTTGTCCTCGGCGGCAGAAAATATCAATACAGATATACCAAGGGCATGAATCTTTATGTCGCTTCCGTAGAACATCTTTCTCCGACGATACCATCATGGTTTTCAGAAATGCTTCCATTAAGCTTTGACTCTGGATTGGAAATTGGAAAATTCAGAAGCGAAATGCACGACAGATTCAGTGCGATGAAATCCAAGGAAGAGATAATTGAATTTGTCGTGAGTCATCTGCACATAAGGGAAAAAACTGCGGAGGCAATCTATAATTATTTTGAAGAACAATACAGGTTCATGGAAATTCCAAGGAGCGACATGATTTTAGTTGAAAAATACCGTTCGGAAAAAAATTATCTTATTTTTCACACCATGTACGGGAGAAGGGTCAACGATGCTTTATCCAGAGCGTTTGGTTTTTTGATTGGGAAACTTGGCGGAAGAGATATTGAGGTTGGAATTAATGACAATGGATTTTACATCGCAGGAGAAAAAATAAGCATCAAGACGCCCCTGGAATATTTGAAACCTGAAAATTTGGAAGAAGTTTTGAAGGAAGCAATTGACAAAACCGATGTTCTTGCAAGGAGATTCAGACATTGCGCAGGAAGAAGTTTGATGATTTTGAGAAATTACAAGGGAGTAAACAGAAGCGTCGGAAAACAGCAAATGAAAAGCCACTTCCTTCTTCATGCAGTCAAGAAAATTACCAACGAATTTCCAATTTTAAGAGAGGCAAGAAGAGAAGTCTTGGAAGATTTGATGGACATTGAAAATGCCAAACTTGTTCTTTCATGGATTAAGGAAGGAAAAGTAAAAATAAATATTGTTGAAACTGAAATCCCAAGTCCCTTCGCGACGACGCTGATGCTTCAAGGACATCACGATTTGATAAGAATTGAAGACAGGCAACAATTTCTCAAAAGAATGCACGACGAGCATGTAAGAATTATTTTCCAGAAATGGTTTGACGGAGAGGTAACACCGAAAAATGAAAATTGAAAGAACAGATTTTCCAATTGGAGAAAAATACGAGGGAAAAGTCAGGGATGTTTATGATATCGGAAACGATGAACTCGTGATTATTTCAACAGACAGAATTTCCGCATTTGACAAAGTATTCGGGACAGTTTATGATAAAGGACAAATTCTAAATCAATTGTCTGAATTCTGGTTTGATAAAACAAGAAAAATTATTCCGAACCATTTGCTTAAAGTTATTGACCCAAACATTTCCGTCGTTAGAAAATTAGATAGAATTCCTTTGGAAATTGTTGTTCGCGGATATTTGAGCGGTTCTACAGACACTTCAATCTGGACAAGATATCAAAATGGTGAAAGAGAATTTGGTGGCGAAATATTGCCAGATGGTTTGGAAAAAAATTCACCTCTTCCGACGCCAATAGTTGATTTATTTACTAAAGAAGAAAAAGGTAAACATGATAAGCCAATTTCTAAAATGGAAGCGGTGGACGACGGAATTTTGCATTATAATGATTTATTGAGAATAACCAAAGCCTCCTTGGATTTATTTGAATATGGAAGAAAATTTATGAAAGAGAAAGATGTTGTTTTGGCGGATACAAAATATGAATTTGGCCTGGATGATTACGGAAATGTTATTCTGATTGATGAGATTCATACGCCAGATTCCTCAAGATTTTGGTTTAAAGGCAATCCCGATTTTTCCTTGGATAAGGACATATTCAGAAAATCTCCCAATTTGGATGAAGTTATGGAATTTGAATTAAATAAATCTTATACTAAACTCTATGAATTAACAACCGGGAAGAAATTTGAATCTCCTAGAGAAGATATCGTAAAAAGGATGGATAAGAATCTCCGAAATGCAGGTTATTTGAAATAAAAATTTAATCCAACTTTTCCAAACTTGTTCCTTTTGGAACTTTGATTGCTCTGAATAAATTTTTTCCAGCTCGCAGCAATATTTCTCCGCCGTCATTCATTGAAGCTGTAATTTTGTCCAACCTCTCAAATCCATTGAAAGATTTAAATGTGGCAAAATTTGTTTTATAGCCAAAAAATATTTCTTCGGGAATATCAGTCGCCGAACCGTCCGGATATTTTAATCTGTAAGTTCTTGTCATGAAAGGTTTTTAATATTCTTGTTTAAAAATATTGTTATGGACAACTGCGCATTTATTTCAAAAACTTTGTTTTTTCCGGAGAAGGGCATCCTTGCAGTCGGAGATTTGCATGTCGGATATGAACACATGATGATAAAATTCGGTGTTGCCGTCCCCGAAACACAAGTTGACGGAATAATAGACGATTTCAAAAAAATATTTCAGGAATTGAAAGACAAAAAATACAAACTAAAGAAAATTGTCTTTCTTGGAGACATAAAACATTATTTCAATTACGAATGGAAAGAGAGATTTAATTTTAACAGGGTGCTTGAATTTTTGAAACAAACCGTCAAGGACAGCGACATAATACTCGTAAAGGGAAACCACGACAAATTTGATTTTTCAGGAAAGAAAATGAAAAATTATTACATCAGCGGAGACATCGCTTTTTTTCACGGGCATAAAATGTTTCCGCAAATCTTGCAGGAAAAAGTTAAGACAATAGTCCTTGGACATTTGCATCCGTCAATTCTTTTGGCCGACAAGGCAAATGTAAAGAGAGAAAAATACAAGTGTTTTCTTGTCGGAAAATTTCAAGGAAAAGAAACAATAATTGTGCCGAGTTTTTTTGGAATAATTGAAGGTTCTGCAGTTAATGACGAGAGATATCGTCCGGAGGAAGGATTCTCTGCAATAGATCCAAAATTGCTGGACAATTTTGAGGCGCATATAATCGGCGACGACGGAAAAGTATATAATTTTGGAAAAGTCAGAAAGCTGAGATAATTATTTCGGACAATCTGGCGCATCTTCGCTTATGCTTCTCCCCCGACTTCCAACTATTTCATCAATGTATCCGTCCAGATTTATATCGCGGTATACTTTATGCAAATCCAAATCAATAGTGCTAAAATTTCCCCTCACTTTATCTCCGCATGCCAAAAATAACTGCATGTAATCCGGTTTCCCATCCCCGACATATGAATCATTGATTCTCCATATTTTTTCATCCCATAAAATATAGACCCACGTTTTTCCATTTGCTCCGTTAACACCTGCACCAAGACCGGTATAATTTTTGCTAAAGTCCGGTATTTTGTCTCCGACCTTGAAATCTTTTTTAGAATTGAATTCAAACTTTTCTTCTTCGGCAGATAAACTGAATGGGGTTGCGATCAAAGCCAATCCCGTTAATAACGATGCAATTGTTTTTCTCATCTTAATGATATTGGTCTTTAGGTGTAAGATTGTCTTTGTCTTTTTGAGAAAATATTTTTTTTGCTTCATATCTGCTTTGAGATTCTTCAGCTCCATTTCTATCCAAAATAGCTTCCCTCTTATCACCTAAATTATATTCAATTGCAAATGGTTTCGCACCCTTCAAGATGTCGTCAATATGCCATTCTTCTACGATTTTTCCTTTTCTGTGGATGCTTAAAATCTGATTATCACTCCCAATGACACTAGCTTCCCTCACATCATCTTCGGCATATTCTTTCGGCGCTTTGAAATATTCAAAAACATTGCCCTCAACTTCCCCGTATTTATTTCCCGGAGCATGGTAAACTTTCTTAAAAAGGGCTATTCTCTTGTAAATTTCTTTGGAGTCATCCTTGGTTTTTGGCGGCTGCAATATTATTTCAACCTTGTAATTAGTTTCTTTCTCATTTTTGTATCTAAAAGTCGGAAGAGGCCATCCAGATTCATTTATTTTAAATTCCTCTGTTTTTGTCTGTCCAACAACTGCAACATCAAAATACTGTTCCGGCAATTGATAGCCCTTTCTGAATCCTTTTAATTTTTCTTCGCGATTTCCGGAGATTGTGTCGGCAAATAATTGATCTATAGTCTCGCCTTTTTTTGAGAATAATAAATCTGAAGCATTAGTTATTCCAGCAATTCTTGTCACTTCTTCCGGAAATAAATTTTCGTCCCGGTCTATTACCATTATATCTGGTTCGGATGAGCCCGGAGATTTGAAAATTTGGATTGACGGCCTTGCAGAAGGTTCATCAAATATTATCTTTCCATTCTCATTTCTTCCATTCATTTTTGAGACAGTTATATAATCCGGCAGTTTTTTTACATCCCCATTAACATCGTAAGCGACAACTTCCACACCCCTTAATTCCTGTTGCCATATCTTGGCATTTGGGTCATCCGGCTTTTTTGGGTCCTGTTTCTGCACCTGTTCATAGAATGGGAATCTAAAAGATTGAACTCTCTCAAGCTTCCCTCCCTTTCTTGCGGCTTCAATTACAGCGACGCTGAATAATTCAACCGGGTCCAATTTTTCAAATGGTGAAACAAAACGGATATTATATGACTGTTTTTTAACGCCGCTTTCTTCTATGCTCTTTTGAGCAAGACCCTTATAACTTGTTTTATCAATATCACTTGCATTTGAATCATATCCCATTTCCCCCATAAATTTTCGCAAAGTCTTCGCGAAATTCATCCACTTAACTCTCTGTTCACGGACCAACAATTCTTCCATCAATATGTCCCTTATGCCAAGATTATTGAAAATATTACTTACCCTTTTATTTTTAGGATCCAGATTTGCCTCATAACTTGCAACCAAAGATTTTTCTCTATCAAGAATTTCATCAAGAGACAGTCTGTTGTAATTTATCTCAAATTTTCTGCCGCCGTCTTTTATATCTTCCGCCACATTCAACATGTAATTCATTTTCAATCCTTCGGTGAAAGCAGTTGAACATTCTTGTTCAGTCCATTGATAATCTTCCTTGCATATTTTATTGAGCTTGTCTTTAATGCCCATGCATCCGGACAAAGCCATCAAACTAACCCCTCCCGATATCAATAATGCGTTTCTTACAATGTTCGTTAATTTCATTTTATGTTGTCAATTTTTTTATCTAGAGACATTCCTTCAAGAACTCCCAATACTTTGCTCTTAGTGTTGTTGTCTTTTGTTCTAAGATTTTTTTTCAACAACCCTAGATTTTCGGGAGAAATATCTTTCAAATATGGAACTAATTCATTGATATGAGCCAAAAGATAATTTTCCGACGCTTCCGTTCCCTGCTGAATTCTAATTGCATTAAAATCCGTGTAAATTTTTGATAACTGGGGCGTTTCCAGTAAATTTCTTTGAGTTTGAGGTTTCTTTTTATCTTCATCAACTTCTTTAATTGCTTTTTTCCAAAGACTATCTATTTTCCCCCTATTTTCAACAACCCACTCAAGCGTCTTTCCAGGTCCGCCAAGGCATGTTGGCTCCAGTTGCTGGGACATCAACAAATCAAATCCTGCATTGTCATAACCAAGTCTTTCATTTAATGCTCCAAACCACGACGGGTCAGAATAAAATTCAACAAGAGAATTTCTCACGGCTTTTTTTAGAGTTTGTTTTGCAGCATCAATCCATTTTGAATATTTTCTAAATTTTTCCAGATTGGCTTCATTAGTTTTGAAAGCATAAGAACGTATTGGGCCAGGCATGCCTGTAAAAAGTTCTTCTCTTGCTTGGTCTATGTCAAAACACATATAACTTTTGACTGTCCATTTTAGAGAATTAAGATAGTCATGATCCAGTTCCTTGTGAGAGACGGTATTATCAAGCCATGGGAAAGAAGCAAACAGTTCAGCGTCCATCATTTTATTCAAGGTAAAATTTTGCATTTTCCTATTTGCATGAACCATTTCATGTCTTGTTATTTCCAAACTATCACCTATATGTTCGATTTTTACGGAAAGCGGCGTTAGATACATTATCCCCGAATCAGTATTCACGGCAGCATGAATAACTCCTTTATCCGTCGCAGTATTATTTCCAAAAATTACAGTATTTGGAACAAAATCAATCGGTTCAATGTCTTTTCCAGGATAATCTAAGAATGCCCCTCTTCTAACTTTAACGCCCCCATCCAATGCAACAAGTTCTTCAGCTTGCCTTTCAAATTCTTCTCTGCTCATTCCAAGCCTTTTTGAGAGCTTATCCTTTACCTCATTGAATATTCCCCTGAACTGCTCGGAATTTCTTTTTGCAGATTCGTCAATTCGGTATACCAAATCTTTTCTTATTTTTCCAAATTCTTCAACTGGAAATTCTTTCATTCCACCAGTGCCATTATAAAAGAGAACTTCTTTTTTCTTTCCCCCGTCAACCTTATTGGCAAGCATATAATCTTGCAATATAAATCTTACATCCTTGCCATGAATTTTTTCAGTGAATGATGCTGACTGATTTACAAAATTTAAATTTGGACCTGTTTGATGCTCAAGCGTTGAAATTGTATGGGCTCTGTAAGTTTCCATCCAACGCTGTATCTGGAAATCCTTTTCCGTGTCTTTTATTCTTCTTATTCCCTGTAAATAATTTGGAAGACTTTCATCAACTACAATGTCCAACACCGGAAAATTAGTATTGCTTTCAGAATAAAAATTATTTTCACCTAAAGGACTTTTATCCCTATGGTCTGCGTAAGAAGGAGTTGCGACGGCAATGCCTGCAGTCAGCGCCAAAATAGAAAGCAGTCCTTTAACAGCCATTTTTTCGTTTTTTTCAAAAGTGCTTGAAGTATATATAGATTATTATCTTAAATTATAATCCAAGAAGCTTTTCCTTCGAGTAGAGATTTAATATTAAATCGTATGTTTTATATTTTCCATAAGGCAATATTTCCCATTCAAATTCATTCATATTTTTTTCTTTTATCAATTTGAAAATTATGCAATCTCCTTTTGTTTTGCCGAATTTGTCGGCGAGCTTTATATTTTCAAACATTTTAGAATGGATTCTTTTTCTGTTTTTGGCAATCCATACAACTTTTATCGTCCCCTTTTCTATTTTCATTAATGCTCGTGAATATGCAGACCCAAATCGTCAAGTTTTTTATTTCCGAAAGGATGAATCTCGGCAACGACATTGCACTCCGTGCAATATTTGCATCTTTCACCAAGAACGAATTTTCCGTCGTCCTTAATTGCACAACCGCATTTCAATTTAATCATTCTATTATGCTTGGTTTTTTACAGCTTGGCGCGTAAGCCATGACATAGCCATAAGGAATTTTTTTAATTAAATCAACTTTTCCGTTTCTGTCTCCGTCGAAAAAAGCCAAATTTACCGGAGAAATATGCACAACAAACGGCTTTTTTTCTTTTTTCCCGTCGCAATACAAATAACCTTCAACCATGTCAAAACTCAACCAGTCTTTTCCATTAATGACATATCCAATTTGTTCTGTGCCTTCCGGAGACAAATTTGAATGCTTATTCGTTCTCATGGTGACGTATCTTTTTACATCAGGCATATCGCTCTCAAGAGTTATCGACGAAGTTTCCATTATATCGGGCCTCAAATCCCTAGAATCGAACTGCGAAGCGGAACAAGATGAAAAAAGCGCCGTTCCTAAAACCAGTGTCTTTAATTTTATCATTTTATCTTCCTGAAGATTGTCCAAATGGCAGACAAACCAACCAATGAATATAATGAAGTTAAAAATAATGAAACCGGATTGAGGAATGAGAAATCAAAATTTGACGCGCCAATAACTCCAAGAACCAACCCGCCAAGAATCAAAAATCCCATCGAGATTTTGTCTAAAATTTTCGACGGACTGTTTTTTGCCATGTTTTATCATATAAAATAAAGTTTATATTTCTTCCGCGGTTTTTTCAACTTCGCATTCGGTGCAAATCCAGCCTTGATTTGTGGGGCTGTAAAACCTTTGCTCCCCGTGCTTTATGCAGATATAAAATTCTCCGTTGAAAGACATGCATCACCTTTTTTACAAAAAACAAAAATCAGTTTTTAAATTTTGGGAAACTGAAATTTTATAAGCCCCAATATTTTTAATTTATCATGCCCAGAACAGTTAATATAAAATGCGCGGATTGCGGGAAAGAAGTAGACGTAGTTCAGCATTCAAAATTCAAGAGGAAATATTGCGACACTTGCTCCGCCAAGAGAAAGAAAGAGTGGAAAGAATGGGAAGAAAATCGCTGGAAGCTGACTATGGACGATATGGAAGACGATGATTGAAAATCTAATACTTCAGCGAGATGAAGGGGATTGGATAATCTTTGCATGTTCTTTATGAGATTCACAAGAAACAATTTCTAATTTATAGAACTCTGAATATTCGGGATAGTAGAGATTCATCTTACCAAATATAAATTTTGTTAATTCATTATCTCCCTCATCATATCTTCGATGGTGTTCATAACACAAAGTTATCCCTTCTAATTCCATATTCTTTTTTGTCATTCTAAATGGGATTATATGTGCAAATTCTAATTTTTCTTTTGAACCACAAAAAACACATGAATTATTATCCCTTTCAAGAACATTTTTCTTTACTTTGTCTCTGTCTTTAAATCTATATTTGCTTAATTTTACTTTTCTTATCTTATCCCAATCTTCTAATTCTTTAGAGGATATAAGTCCTAAATTCATACATTTAAATACGACCGACCTTGGTGTCCTTTCAAAAAATATATCATAATCTAATTTTTTAATGTGATTATTCACGGCGATAGATATTTCTTCAAAAGATTTTCCTTGTTTAAATAAATCTTCAACTATTTTATTTTGTTCAGAAGACCATCTGTTAGGCATCATTCTCATTTTCAAAAATGGGCACGGAGGGAATCGAACCCCCATCTCCTGGGCTCTCCGTTTTTCACTCTTAAAATTGAGAGTGAGAGAACTTTGTTCTCACGCTGGAGCCAGGTAGTCTGCCACTAGCCTACGCACCCTTATGAGTTATAAAAGAAATAAGCGATTTTTAATGCTTTGGTTTATCAAACAAACATTTTAAAAAACCGCTGTCTTAAGACAACCATGGATTTGTTTGATTCTGAAACTGGAGAAAAAATTTCGGGAAGATACGTTGAAATCGCTTCCAGGGATTTTAGTTTTTATTTGAACTGGGAAACATATCAGAATGGAATGGAAAATACTTCCGCAGAAGAGATAAATTTTGTTGAAGGCAAATACGATTATGATGTAATTCTCCATAGAACTGAAGCGGATAAAAAATGTTTGCGAAAAATAAAGAGAAATTCAATAGTTAAAAATAAAGGGACGACATGCAAGGTTTTAACGTCCCCTATCTCCGAGCATCACACATATCTTCCCGGAGAATGCATTGAAAAAATGTTTCCAAGAACATTTGGAATGCTGAACAAAATGACTTCATTGGAAAATAAATTGCCGATATAGTGAAATTTAAATATTTCAAAAATTTATATTTTTAATGTTTCTGGAAAAATTAGACATAGAAACCGGAGAAGAAATTATTTTGCCTTACTTGGTAATTTCCAGATTCGGCAAGAAAGCTTACATGAATGTGCTTACTTTTGAAGAAAGATTTAATTCGTACAATAATGAAAAGGAAGTTCAGAAAATTTTTCAGCCGTGCGATATTGACATAGTTGACATTGTCGGAATAAAAGAAGAGCATTATCATCAAGGATTCAATCTTCTTCCAAAAAGATTTTTCCCCAAGATATTCAATTATTTTAACGAAATAACAAACATGGAAGACATATTATTGAACTGATTATTTTCTCGCAAGTTGGGCTTTTGTGTACTTTGTGAGATTCCCATATTCCTTATCTTTAAATTTGTAAGAAATGAATCCTCTTTTGGCCAAAAATTTTTCATCATATCTTGTTAAGGCGCCCCAATCTCCGTCGAAGATTTCATCCGCGAAACCCCATTCAACAGTTTCAGGGGCGGTTTTATAGCAGTCAACATTCCTATCCATGTCGTCGTTAAGCATTTTTTCTATTTCTTCGGGATTCCAATCACCAAATTTTTCCTCATTTTTTAGAGCGTTAATATAAATTTCCAGCATCTGGGTTTTGCTGGTTTTTTTCACCCATTCAACAAAAGATTCAACTTCGTTTTCTATTCCAGACACTTGCAGCGTACCTCTATGAAACATAAATGAAGAGTGGGGCATCATTACTCTTTTATCTGCTGCTTGAAAAATTATAGATGACATTGAACGAGCATGAGTATAGTTTAGTATTGTAACTGGCGCCGGAAATGATTTTATTGTGTCATAAATCGCCATTCCTTCTTCCCACATCCCTCCGCAAGTTTTCATATGAATTAAAAGAGGAGTTCCTGGTCCATTTGAACGCGCAATATTAACATTTCTTATGAATCTGTTAGCCATGGTATATTCAACCCCTGGCTCTTCTCCAACAGATAACGGCTCAAGCATTTGCGTATCTTCAACACCAAAGAGAAATATATGATTGGTATTTGGAAGCAAAATCAAATTATTCTTATGTATTGTATCTGCAGTATCAGTAACCTCAACGTTAAGTTCATCCTCCAAATTCTTTATTTTTGGAGGTTTAGGAACTCTGTGCATAAATCTTTTTGCCTTTTTCCTTTAAAATCTTTTATATTCTCAACCCATTCTTTTGATTTCGGAAATTTCTTCGTCCGAGATGGCGGCGCCTTTGAATTTCAAAGCATAAAGAAGCGCGTCAAGCAATTTAGGGTCGCGTGATTCAACTATTCCTTTTTTATAAGCCACATAAATTAATTCCGTTGAGCGAATGAATCTGAAATTCTTGAAAAATTCATAATTTTCAACTTTTGCTCTTATGCTTGTATGGAGTTTTCCTTCCATAAGTTTCCTCAAATTTTCAGGCTTCTCACAAAGCATCCTTGTTGTTCTTTCATCAACAGCCATTATATTTGTCATTCCCATTTCTGTCAAAATTCCGCTCAACGCCAACCCTGAAGCTTCGCCCAAATCAATCAAATGTATGTCTCTGTCTCTGCCTTGAAGAGTAGTATTTGCAATTTCAAGAATTTCATAAGTTTTCTTGGAAATTTCAGCGTCGCTGATTTTTAATGACGATGGCATTTCCAAAATTCCCGAATCAAGAAGCTCCTTCAACCTTATTGCCTCAAGCTCGTATTTTTTTATACTCATCGGCTTGTCAATTATTTCTCCCTTGATTTCTTTTGTTATCAAAAATTTTCCCTTGAAAATTTTCTTCAATCCAATCAATTCGTCAAACAATCCCGCCATTGACAAACTAATCAAAGAACCCGAATCAAAAATTATCGCTTTTTGAATCATCTTAGTCGTTTAAAGTAGGCTATGAATTCTCCGCCCTTTTTGTAATTTAATTTTTCAAAAAGTTTCTGCATCCCATTATTTTTTTTATTTGTTATTGATTCAATCCATTTTACTCCCTCTTTTCTTGCCGCATTTTCCACACCATCCATTAAAAATTTTCCAACTCCTTTCCCTCGAAAATTTTCATCGACGACAACCATGTCTAAATTTATGTATCCTTCCCAGAAATGAGCTATGGCAACCCCGCAGATTTTCCCATCTTCTTCGCAAACAAGAATTTTCATTATTTTTTTTGATAAATATTCTTTTATTAAGTCCAAATCGTAATCGTTTTTTTCCCCGCTCAAGCTGAGATATTTTTCTTTGTTAAACAATCTGAGGATTTTCGGCGCATCTTTCATCGTCGCCTTGCGGATTTTCATTTGAACATCTCCATTGCAAGATTCACTCTGTCTTTTACGCTAAGGGTTTTTGCAAGAGGAACATTTGCAGAACCTTTTTGCCCAGAGTAACTTGCAAGCTCAAACATTGTTATTCCAAGAAGCTTCGCAGTTTGCTCCATTGAAATTCCATGCTCGTAGATTTTTGACGCTTTGTTTATGCTAGCCTTCCTTAAAATATCCTGAACGTCTTTCTTCAAATCAGGGGAAGTTTTTCCGACGAAACTCATTATTGATTCCAAACTTTGCTTGAAGATTACTTCATCATTTTTTTTCAAAGCAGTTTCCGCTTTCTGAAGTTCAGTTATTGAAAACTTGCAAATTGAACCACATTCTTTTGAACCATACTCTTCCGTTCTTTCAATTATTTTTCCGAGAGAATAAATTATCACTGCAACCAGAATGCTGTCCGTGTCGCTCGCTATTGAGGCTGAATGAACCGTTTGATTGCTTAGTTCCTTAAGTTTTACCAAATCATGCCCTTTTATCGCTTCCCGCGATTCACTAAGAATTCTTAATATATTATCCCTCTCTTCCATCTTATGAGAAAATATTTCAAATTAATAAATGTTGCTTCGTGCATCTAAAAAAATTCGCTTTTTATAAGATAAATTCCCGCCGTTGCGACAACAGCAGTTATTACTATAACAATAGAGATAATCTTTTTCGCATCACTTCCGGCATTTTTTAGAAAAGCGGGCATTTTTCTGTCTGAATTTTTTGTTCCCGTGAAATCTCTGAACGAGTCTATGCTGTAGCCGCTTATTGGTCCAGATATGAATGAAACGATTGCTATGACTACGGCCCCGTTTGCAGCCAGCGATAAATTTGCTCCTGAACTTAAATATATGATAAGCGATAAAATTATGTTAAATAAAACAGTGTAAAATGAATCGTGCAAGGCACGAATTTTTTCTGAAGAATTTTTTTCTATTTTAAATAATTTTTTTGAAAAGTCCCTGCCCTTCGCATAAATCAGACCAAGACCGAGATATGCCAATGCAATAACCTTGATTCTAGATTCCAGCGAAATTGAGATACTCAAACCTATGATAAATATTTCTACGGCTGCAGCAATTGGAATTGACACCAGAAGCAACCCGGTAGTATCAACAAAATAATTTTTTATTTGACCACTGATGGACATAATTTATTTAACCTGTTCTGTTTTAAAAATTATCACTAATCCCAAGTTTTTTATATCTCATTTGATTTTATTATTGATGAGGAAAGCGCTTCTTGACACCAATTTTATTCTTACTTGCATAAAACAGAAAATTGATTTTTTTGAGTTTCTTGAACATGAGGGAATTGAACCTTGGATTTCAAAAGAAATTTTGAGAGAGATAAGCTCAATTTCAAACTCCACTAATAGAGGACTTGTCAGAAAAGACGCAGAACTTGCACTTAATATTTTCAAGAACAACGAATTCAGAAGGGTTCACACCGGCGGCAGAACCGTTGATGCAGGCATAATAAAATTCGCGAAAGAAAATCCCGAAGTCATCGTAGCAACTCTAGACGCTGAAATAAAAAGAAAAGTGAAAAACAAGAAATTGATAATAAGGGGCAAAAAGATGCTGGAGATAGTTGATTGAAAAATTTTCCTTCGGAAAAGGTTTTTAAACCAATTTCCGCTTAATTTTAACATGTTCTATATGACTGAAGTTGAAGATTATGTAAGGGTTGAGCCAAGTCTTTTCGGCTTGCCTACCATCGAGGCTGTTGAGAATCAGCTGAAAAAAATTTATCAAGATCATTACGACAAAGAACTTGGAAAAGTCGTCGCTGTTGTGGAAGTCTTGGATGTTGGCGACGGGATAATAATTCCGGGAGACGGAGCCGCATTTTACAATTCAAGATTCAAGCTTATAACATTCAAACCAGAATTGCATGAATTGGCTTACGGAACAATAACCGAGATAACTAATTTTGGAGCATTCATAGATTTGGGAGTGATAAAAGGAATGATTCATATCGGACAAACAATGGAAGATTATGTCAGCGTCAGCAAGACAAACACTCTTGCCGGAAAAAATTCAAAGAGAAGTTTGAAAGGCGGAGACTTGTGCCTTGCAAGAATAGTTGCGATAAGCCATAAGGGAGATTTTCCAAAAATAGGACTTACAATGAGGCAACCGGGATTGGGAAAAATTGAATGGATAAAAGAAGACCAAGTCAAGAAAGAAAAATCCGACAAGAAAGCCGCCAGAGACGAAGAAAAAACAGCAAAGGGCGGTAAGAAAAAATGAGCATAAGATTTTATTCAGCCAAAGAATTGGATGAAATGGGCGATAGAATATCCGAATTGGTTAAAATGGATTTCAGCAATTTACCCAATAAAAAAAGAACGAGCAGAAACATAGAATTAATTTTTTTAAAAAATATTTACGAAGCACAAACTAAACCGCAGGCATATAAAAATTAAAATGAAACAAAAAGCTTGCAAGATGTGCAACAGAATTTATGAAGGCGACAAATGTCCGGCTTGCGGAAGCAAAGAATTCACCGACAATTTCAAGGGAAAAACAATAATACTCAACCCGGAAAATTCTGAAGTTGCCAAGAAATTAAATGTAAAGGAAAAAGGAACTTACGCGATTAAAACTTAAATTTAAAAAATCCCACAATGAAAATAATACATCAAAAAGAAAATATTTTGTTCAGCAGAAAAGAAATCCATGCCGATGTTGAATCCGCCACGACGCCAAAAAAGCAGGAAATAGAAAAATTTCTTTCTGAAAAATTTGGTGTTCCGTCGGAAAATGTCGAGGTTAAGAAAATTGGCGGGAAATTCGGCTCAAAAATTTTCAATGTTGTTGCGTTCGTTTATGATTCAAATGAATTAAAAGAACAGATTGAGACGCGACCTAAGAAAAAGGCTGCGGCTGCCGCTTAAAATGGGAAAGAAGGGCGAGAAGAAAGGAAAGAAAGCTCACAAGAATAAACCGACGAGCAAGAAGTACACGAAATACACTATTGTCGGAGACAAATTGACTCGAAAGAAAAATTGTCCGAGATGCGGACCGGGAATATTCTTGATGGAATCGCAGGGAAGAGTTTATTGCGGAAAATGCCATTATTCTGAATTTGAGAGCAAGAAATAATCAGAATGGTTTTTTATGTAAATATCATTCAGGAAGATAAACATACTTGTGCTCTTTTGCATCATAGTATATCGGTTTTTCTCCCTTTAACATTTCGGGTATAAATTTTTCGTCAAAAATTAATGCATACTCTTTAATCATTCTTCTTCTGAACAAATCATCACCTGCCTTAGGAATCATTTTCTCAAGCCTCTTTTCCAACGCGCGTCTAAGCTCCGACATAAATTATTCAGGAAGAAATTAATTATAAATATAATGAATATGATGGGCGAAATCAAAGATTTCTTCGGCATCGTGTGAACATGATGCGTGGACACAAACACTAAATAATGTTAGCAAACTCCACGACTTTTATCTTTCGATTATGATTATAACCCTATCAACAATCGCTGTTGTTTCAAGTGTTAAATTACTCCGTAATTATAACCCTGGGAGATTCTTCAAGCCAGTCAAAAAGATGACTTGAAGGCTCTCCTGGGGAAAAAGAGGTGATAGAAATCAGAGAAAGAGGCGATATTTAAATGTTTCGATTTTGTTACTCTTTAAAGATGACGATAAGTAGTCAATCTCTAGTGGTTACGAAAACCTTCATTTCTTAGGCACTACTTGATGTATTTAGGCACTACACAAGTTTATAAAATACAGCAAATTATCGTTTATATGAATAGCGGTGATGAGAATATAGATAAAATTGAAGCCATAAGCCCGCACCAGGAACAAGTCCATAGCATCGTTTTCAGCAAGGAAATAGGGTGGCAGGAGATTATTTATGACTTAATCAACTCGGAACAGCTCGACCCTTGGAACATAGACATAATTGTTCTTACAAATAGTTATTTGCAGAAGCTGCAGAAATACGAAGAAGAAAGTTACTTCATTTCGAGCAAGGTTCTTTTGGCGGCGGCGCTTCTTCTTAGAATAAAATCAGAGATTTTATTGAATAAATACATCAAAAGCATAGATGAAATTCTCTTTGGAAGTAAAGACGAAAAGAAGAAGTATATCTCTGAAAGAATGGAAATCGACGATGTGCCGGATTTAATCCCTCGAAGTCCGATACCCCGTTTTAGAAAAGTTACAATGCAGGAATTGATTGAATCATTGAATCAGGCAATAGTCACAGAAAATAGGAGAATCAAAAAAGAGATAACAAACAAAAATGTTTTCAGGGAAGTTTCAATTTCGCTTCCAAAAAGAAAATATATTTCTCAGGATAAAATAAAGGAAATTTATGAACTTGTATTCGGACATTTTGAAAAAAACAAGAATGATTTATACGTTCCTTTTTCCGTGCTTATCGGCGGAGACAGAGAAGAAAAAATATTTTCCTTTTCATCAATATTGCATCTAGAAAATCAGAAAAAAATCTGGATTGATCAAAAGGAGCATTTTGGAGAGCTTCATATTTGGATGAAAGACAAATATTTTGAAAACAATCCAAATCCTTTTGCGGATTTGATGGAAAAAGTTACCGAGGAAATAATAGAAGAAGTTAGTGGAGAAGACAGCGATAATTTAGAAATTATAGATTAAAATGGGATATCTGCTCTTCTATACAATTCATCATCGTAGATTTTATATCTAGGATCTAAATTCTTCATCTTCTCAGCTTCTGCTTTAGGAAGATTTTGTAATTTCTTATCAAAATCAGTGACATAGCTTCTTAGAACTTCGTCGGATGCCTCATCGGCGAATTGTCGTATCTCATCCTTATCCAAAACGGAAGACAAATCAGTCATTTATTTTTGTAAATATCAGCCTTTAAAAATATTTATATAAAATTCAACCAATCAACATTTTGATGAAATATCCGACGAGGAATGAAACCAGCGCCGCCGTTCCACCGATGAATAATGTTTGAAGGGAAGATTTAATCTCGCTTCTTTTTGTGATTTTTCCCTTAAACCATCCAACAAACAGAAAGGCAAATCCAGTTAGAATAATTGAATAATTAAATTGATTTTGAGCAAGGTGGGGTGATTTTGTAATTGTCGCCAGAACAAAAGATAACAAAGGAATGAATCCAATCAAGATGAACGCGACAAAAGTTGCAAATGCGCTTTTTTTTGCATTGGCTTTGCTGGTTTTCATAT
>ERZ1292632.625-Hain-H43-01um-R2-625-length-39190-cov-23_pt1 | contig 39190 bp, 57 predicted proteins | sample MGYA00564407_ERZ1292632 | MGnify/ENA primary metagenome ERZ1292632 (study PRJEB36523, sample SAMEA6512637) | groundwater metagenome | collected 2019-01-08 | study: AquaDiva: Metagenomics assemblies of 32 groundwater samples | reverse complement strand
ACTCCTTAGCCCCCCTCCCGGCCCAGAGAAACAACCCCACCGGGGGGCGCCGCCGGCGCTACTCGCACTAGGGTTGGCGCCTTTCGCCAGGTTCTCGGCCGCCCAGAGCGGTCGGAGGTTCGAGAGAGCCCAGAGCCGCTGGAAGTTGGCATCGCCAACGTAACCAATCGGTAACATCGCTTGCGGGGTGACGTGATCGATGTGCCAGTCGCCGTAGTTGTCCCAGCTCATCCCGGCGAGCCAAAGGCCCTCGATGTGCTGGCGAAGCGTCGTCGCGGAGTAAGGCAACGCACGCCAGACCGCACTACCTCGCGAGGACCTGCCCGAACGCAGGCCCAGCCAGACCACGCTCACGATGCGGCGATGCAGCCGGCGTGTCTCGGGTGTGATGCTGGTGGCTGCATCGACGCGCGCTCGCGCCTCGATCCATGGTGACGGCGCCATGTCCGGCGCGGTCATGCACTTGGCTCAGGCTCGAGGTCCGGCCGATGCACGAGCTGATCGAGATTGCCGTCCGCCGGCAGGGCTGCGACACGCACAGCCGCACCCGTGCGAGCACCCTCGATCAACTCGCGCAGCATGCGGTCGCCCTCGGCGATCTTGCGCGCCACCGTGTCGTCGAGGCCTGCTCGCGACAGCGACGCGGCGTTTGCCGCGAGCGACCCCTCGAGCTTGCGCACCTGCTCGAGGAGCAGTGTCAACCCGCGCAAATACGTCCCCTCGCTCAGCTCGCCCGCCTTCCGTCGAGCCTCCATGCCGTCAATCCGAATCCAAAGCAGGCGCAGCGACAGAGCCGTTGAGCCCTCAGTCATGGTGCCTTCGAGGAGCGCGAAGTCATCATCAGACAGATGCCTGAGCACCGCAGCACCGCGCTGATAGGCCCCATGCGTCCGAGCATGCGCGTTGCCCTTCGGCCCACCAAGACTATTGCCACCGTGCCACTTGCATCGCTTGCCCGCCGACGGCACGGGCCGACGGCAGGGCCGACCAGCCTGTCTCGCGTGCGCGCCGCACATGTGTCCGTCGACCATAGACCCGAGGATCGCGAGAATCCGGCAAATTTGCAAGCGCCATCTCGATCGAGTACGGTCAGCGCGTGACGTGCACCCTACACCGCCGAGTCCGCATCGCCTGCGCCGCCCGCGGCTGGACCATCGCCGAGCTGGCAACTCGGGCACGCACCCCCGAGAGCACGATCGCTGGCGTGCTCACCGGACATCGGCAGTGCACCGACGCGCTCGCCCGACGCCTCGCCACCGCGCTCGGCGTCTCGGTCGATGTCCTCCTCGCTGGTCCGCCCGAGCATCTCGCCGACGTCGAGATCGCAGATCGCGACCCGATCCGCACCCGCATCGACGTGATCCTCGCGGCCGCGAGCACGACGCGCGCCGAGCTCGCCGCGGTCGAAGGCGTCGACGCCGCATACCTCGGCCGGACGCCTCGCCGCATGTCCGCGGTCGTCGTCCGGCACCTCGGCCTACCCGTCGACTGGTCGGATCTAGACCTACCGACTATCGTGCGCGACCTACTCGCGCGGGCTCCCGCGAACAATCGGCAGGGATAGTGAAATAAACCTGGACAATGTTCGGGAGGGTCGGTAGAGTCGTATTTGTCGGTAGGGAGCCGACCCCAAAAGGAGAGAGAAGATGAAGACCGCCACCATCCAGACCCCCGTCACCGAGGCCGCGCTCGTCGCAGCCTACCGCGTCGCTAACCCGGAGAGCCGGGCCCCCGGCATCCTCGTGTTCGGCGCGAACACCTCTTGCCGAAAGGGCAAGAGGTGCATCCTGTGTGGGGCCACCGGGCCGACCTGGTCTGCCAGGTGGCCCCAAACGGTGCGGGCGATGGCCTGGGAGGTGGAGCACAAAGCGCTCCACCTCGCCACCGCCTGACCCAACACCACACACAACGCGCGCCCGGCCCCCCTCGCCGAGGCGCTAGGAGATAGACGATGACGTGGATGAAACGAACTGAGGCAGTCGAGGCCGCTCGTGTGGCCTTGGCCGCGGTGGCCGAGGCCGTACAGGCGGCCTCGGCCGCGGTGATCGCGGTCGAGGTCGAGGTCGAGGCCGCGGACCTGGTCGCGGCCTCGCGCGTGCCTGTCGATGACGACGACGAGTGCGGCGACCCCGCATACGGCGCGGCATGCGACGCGGCGTTGGCGGCGTGCGACGTGAGCCGCGCGGTCCTGCGCGCCGCCGTCGCCGCCGTCGAGGCGGTCAACCAAATACACAACAACCTCGAGCACTGCGGCGAGCCCATCGCCGAGGCGCGGCATGCGACGCGGCGTGCGTTGTCGCACGCAGCGCACGTGCAGCCGAGGCCGCCCCCCCCCTAGTCTGATTCCACCGGGCCGGCTCGATCTCCTCGATCGGCCCGGCTCCAGCGCCTGCCGGTCGGCGCGGATAAGACCGGCACTTTTCAATCATGGCCCGGTGTGGAGCCGGGCGAAGGAGAATGACCCATGACCATGACCATCGGCGGCCCGTGCCAGTGTGGCCAAATCACCAATGAGCCCTGCACGGGCGAGGGCGAGGGCGCAACCGCGACGCACTGGATTACCTTTGTCCCTGGACAGCACCAAGGAACAGCCACGACCCTCCGGTCGTGGTGGGGGTTGAGCCAGACCATCGCCGTCTCCGCGGGGTGCGGAGAGTGGTTGGTCAACTACGCCGCCGAGCGGGCGGCCGAACTCGACCAGGACCCTTGGGTCATCTGGGACGACGACGAGCCCTACGACGAGCCCTACGACGACTTTCCTGCCTTCGGCAACCATGACGACGACGACGGCGACGGTTGCGTCGACGGTTGCGACGAATGCGACGTTCGCGACGTCTGCTGCGACTACCACGACGACTACCACGACGACGACGACGACGACAGCAACGGCGAGCGCGACGTCGCTGCCGAATGGGCTGGAATGGAGCTACCGGAATGATGCTCGATACGGGGATCCTCGCCCTAGCTGACGTACGAGAAGCGTGGTGGGCCGCGCGGTGGGCGTCGCGCATTGCGCACCAGCCTTGTGCGTCAATCGAGACGCACAAGGCATGGCAAGAAGCAGTCCACCGCTTCCGTGCGGCGGTGGATCGCCTGGTCAAAACGGTCGACACCTGACCTAATCCTTGACCCAGGCTCGCGCGAGCGAGCCCGACGACGACGACGACGACTGAAGGAGACACATGAGCCAATTCGTGCATCGCCGAAAGTCTGGAGCGCGCAAGCTGGTGCGCGCGCCAACGGAAACAGCCACCGAGGCCATCGGGGTGCTCGAACGAGGGTGCCGCATGTTCGGCCTCACAAAAGGTCAGTTCTCCAAAATTGACCTGATTCGCGCATGCCTTGCCTCGACAGGACCAGCGCATCTGGTCCTGTCGACCTGGACCACGGGAATTCGCGATGCCGAAAACATCGCCTTCCTGCAAAAGCACGGCGATCTGCTGTCGCTGCGCCTGCTCACCGACAGCAGTTCTCCTTCGCGCCAACCGGACTATTGCCGGACCGTCACCGAGACATTTGGTGTCGACGCGATTCGCGTGTGTTACATACACGCGAAGTTCGCCCTGCTCGGGAACGATGAATGGAAGCTCTGCATCCGTTCGTCGATGAATCTCAACCGCAATCCGCGACTCGAGCAGTTCGACATTGACGACGACGCCGACCTCTACGACTTCATCCTTGCGACGGTCGACGACATCTCGCAAGAAATGCCGGCCGGACTAGCCCAGCCGAACCTCACTGTCCAGAAAACCTTTGAAGCCATCCTTGGCGGAGGCTTCGCCACCGAGGCCTATCGTGCCGAGGAAGACGAAGGCGGCTGGGGAAAAACCAAGGGAATATTCAACGACTAGCTGAGGGCCGCACGACTAAGCATGCGCCTCCATGCATAGTCGCAGTCGGACCAGCGCGCGCACCACCTCGGCCCCGAAGCGCGCCTCGAGCCAGCCAACGGGCAGCGGATCAAGTTTGAGCTTCCGCGCTATCGACGAGTAGTTGTTCAGGTTCATCCCGCCGCCCTTGATGTCGACCGCGGCGAGCTCGGCGTTCGGCCAGTGTCGCACGACGCGCGCGTCAGGCAGTCGAGCCAGCACACGGCGATAGCTCGCCGTGTCGAGTCCGCGAGCCAGTCCTGCGGGCCAGGGCTGCCATGAGCTCGCCGAGTCGAGTGCCCTCCTCGACAAACCGCGCCCGACGCCCGCAGGCATCAGCCGATCCTTGTCGCCCTCGCGCGAGTACAGGGCCGTGCCCCCCGAATCCAGGTCAAGGAACGCCAGGCCGAGCAGCCCGACGACGTCCGCGCCCGCCTCGAGGTCGGCGACACACTGCCGAACCCACCCGGCCGAAACGAGATCGTCCGATCCGATCACGATCAGGCCTCGGGTCCCAGTGCGATAGACGTGCTCGGCCAGCATGTTGTGCTTTGCCCCGAGCGGTTGGTTGTCGGCCTCGCGGTAGCTCCAGCCGCGCGTCAGCGCAGCATCGCCCCGATACTCGGAGCCGACGGCGAGGAGGGTGAGGTCGACGACGTCGGCCACCTCGGCTCGCAGGCGAGCGTAGTAGTCGTAGATCAGGTCGGTGAGCTTGTGGCGGCCCCAGACGCAGCAGCCGAGTGTGTAGCGTGGAACGCTCGTCACGATGCCTCCTCCTCCTTGATGAGTTCGAACAGCGAGCCTTGTCGGCTGGCTTCACAGGCAGGCGAGAACCAGATCCGCTCACGCTCCCCGTTCCCGCTGCGCTCAACTGCCTGCGCGCCGAAGCCCGCGCCTGCGTCCCAGGAATGCACGCTCCAAGCTGGCGGCATTTCATGCTCGCCCTCGTAGCCGCAAAGGGCGATGCGGAGCTGCGGATTGTCGCCGTTCGCCACCGCCCAATCGCAAACAGAGTGGGCCACTTCGAGACTATCCTCGCGGTACAAATCGCTATCTCTGTTAGCCGTATCGGCATAGGGAGGGTCAAGGAATACGCCAGTCACTCCTTGCTTAAAGGTAACGGTCGGCGACACGACGCGCGACCAATCCCCAGAACAGACTCGCACCCTGCGCAGGCGCTCGGCCAAAGCGTTGAACCAGGGAAGCAGTCGCGATTGCAGCACGCCCTGCCCGTTGTCCCCGAGGTGGACGAGCTTGCGGTTCACTCCCTGCCCGTTGTGGTTGAGGTGGACGCGCTGGCGCTTCACGCCCCGCCCGCTGTCCCCGATGCGGACAAGCTGGCCCTCCTCGTTGGGCCACCACGGTCCTTTGCCTGAGCAGAAGCCGCCTGCAATCCAGCACGCGAGGCCCCAGACCCAAAAGCCGGCAATCTTCGGGTCGTGCCAGTCCGGATCGCCTTCGAGTTGCGACCTCAGCGAATCCATGCGTTGAACCAGCCACACATGCCGGGCATGCAGATCGTTCTCGTTGACTGGCTGATCCGCATACTCCGCCGTGAGCCCGGGAGAAAGCTTGATGGACCGCCAGAAGTTCGCGACGAAGCCGTCGAGGTCGTTGATGGTTTCGATGCTTCCGACCTGCGGCCTGGCGAGAAGCACCGCGCCGGACCCGAAGAACGGCTCGACGTAGTTCTTGACGTCCCCGAAGCGCGACCACACTTCGGCGGCCACCTTTCGTTTGCCCCGAACCAGGGGAACGGGGCAGGCAGGCTCTCAGTCATTGCGGACACAGGCCCTGGAGGCGTGCCCAGATGTCCTCAGGGACCCCGTGTCTCGCCTGGTCGACCGCGCGAAACGGGGGCAAGCACTCGCGGATCATGCGACCGCGGTGCTCGCCGATGACATGCCCGCGCCCGTGTGTCCATATCCCACCCCGCCACATGCCTGTCTCGTACCAATGAAACGTCTCGCCGGCGAGTTCGACAAGGCCCTTCGTGCGCTCGAAAAAGGCTGTGTCGGTCTGCTGATCGACCGCCAGCACACGAGCGAATTGCCGCACAATCCGTGTCTGTATCGCCATGTTCAAGTGTGCCCGACGACGCGTCTTTCCCCGCGGACCTTGCTTGACCGCGAGCTCCGCGTCGTACATCGCCAGCCTGCCCGAGCCAAGGTCGAGATACATGCCGGCTCGCTCCTGATACAGAGGCATTCGCAGCAGATTGCGATAGGACGAGCTCAGACGTTGCGGGTGAGGCAAATCGTCACAGCCCTGATAGATCGTGGCGACAGAGCTCTGCGCGGCCGAGTTGGTCAAATCCCAGACTTTCTCGCCGAGAGTGCAAGGCTCGACGTAGGCCCGATAGGACAAATGGACCATCCCCGCGGCCCTGAGCCGAGGTTCCCACTCGCGGATCGCGCACTCACCGAACACATGCTCGCCGCATGTCTCCTCGCCGATGAGCAGCTCCCACGGCGGGGCGATGCTTAGCTGACGTGCGAGGCCTTCGAGCGCAAGCCAGGCGATGCCCTCGCCCTCGCGAATTGGGAGGATGACAGAGGCCAGAGCATGCCCGCGCTGAGTCATGCCCGCACCACCGCCAGCAACTCGGGCTCTTGGCACATGATGACCTCGACGCCGCGCCAGCGAAACGGCATGCCGAGGAACTTGCCGTAGATGACTCGGTCGCCTACTGCGACGTGCATCGGCACGACGGACCCATGATCTGTCGTGCGCCCTGGCCCGACAGCCATAACGACACCCGTCCGCACCTGGATGCAATCACGCTCCAGCGGGCGCGCAAGCACGAGCAGCCCCGATGGCGTGCACTCGGGTAATGTGTCAGGCTCGACGAGCACGCGGTCTTCGAGCGGCTCGACGTCGCCTGTGATGTTGTCTGGCGCCAACGGCGTCGTGATGTATTGACCCATGACTTACTCCTGACTCTCGTGGTATGTAATGCACACGTCGACACCCGGCAGGCCGTATCGCTTGCGAGTTGTGCAGGTGTGAACCAGACAATCATCTCGCCAAACGACACCAGTCAAAGCGTCGAACACAGCACGCTCCAACTTGTCGTTGTCTGGCTTTACGATGTGCTCCAGCGGGGCGTGCGCCTTCAATTGTGCTCTGTTCCGCCCTGCCCCGAAGTGACCCTTTGGGCGCGTGAAATAGAACGTCATATCCACCTCGAGGCCGACGTCAATGAGCCCGTCGCGTTGCGCGTCGTAGACCTGCCTGGCTGCGTCGGCGACGACAGAGCGCCACGACATGAGCGCATCGTGATTGACGTCAACCACGACAGCGCGCGCGCCCCGCACGAAGCCCCGCTTGGAGCCCTGCGGCGCCGGCCGGCCGTGCACTCGAAATGAAATCTCTGACATGCGTCACGTCACCGTAGACGGTGCCATGATCAGCTCGGCGAGCGCCGAAAGAGCCCTGCTCCGAGATGTCACATGCAACTGTAATCTGCCCTCGGCACTCGGCGGGGACACCCAGGGCTTGCCTCCGCGGCCTCTCTGATGCCGTGGCAAATCCACCCCCTCCTCGCGCAACCTGCGCGCCCACCTGTGCACCAGGGTGCGACTACTTGCCAGCACCTCGGCAATCTCCGAGTGCGTCGCATTGAACCGCGCGCCCAGGCAATAGGTCGCAACAAACGTCTCGTCATCGACCTCGTTCGTCGACTCATCGACGGCCTCGTTCTCGAACTCGTCCCACCCTGCCACCCTCGATTCCGGGTCTGCCATGTGTCATCTCCCATGATGTTTCAATCTCAGCCGGGCCAGCTCGTCTACTCTTCGTAGCCGATGCACATCGGCCCAATCCGTGTTCTCTTCGTCCTCGCGCACCGGCTCGAGCCAATCATCCGGCGAAACGAGCTGACCGTACCAGGCCGGCCATGCCCACTTGTTTTCTTCTTCACTCATTGTACAGCGGCCCGAGCAATTCACTCGCGCCCCACCAGCCACACTCGTGACACTCACGGCAGGAATCAAAACCTAACCACGCCCGCAACGCGAGCAGCAAGGCTTGGCCCTTGGGTGTCGACCAGCTTCGAACGCCTCGCAAGAACTTGCTCAACTCGCGCGTGTCACGGTCGAGCGCGGAGCAAGCATCCTTGCCCCGCAGTCCTCGGGCTGCGAGCGCAACACGGATCGCTCGGCTCACGTATTCGTCGTAGCTAAGAGGCTCCACGCTCACCAAGAGCCACGATTCAGTGCTCCTGACTACCTCGCCCTGGGTAGGGGCCGACCTCGCAACCTGGGGCACGCCAGGCGTGTTGCTCGCGTTCACCATTTCAGCTCCGGGTACTCAGCCCCAGAGGTCTCCGACGCATAGTCGGGCCCGGGAGCATGCTTCGACGTCGTCACGAATCGTTGATAGTCACGCTCGAACTCTACTCGCACGCGGCCCGTCGTGCCGTTGCGCGCTTTGAGCACGGTCAGCTCAGCCCCGTCGCCAGTGTGATGCGCGGCGATGACGAGGCTCGCGTCCTGCTCAATCTGCCCCGACTCACGGAGGTCCGACAGTTGCGGGCGCGGGCTGTCGCGCTTCTCGACCTCGCGGTTGAGCTGACTCACCGCCAGCACGGCCACACCGTAGTCCTTCGCGAGGTCTGCCAAAGCCTCGGACACGTTCGCGACACGCTCGATTCGAGGCACCCGACGCTCGCCTCGGACGCGCTGAATGTAGTCCACGATGAGCAACACAGGGGGCATGCCGCGGCCCGCCCGAGCTCGCGCATCGAGGCGTCGCACTGTCGCCTCGATGCGTTCGACAGTCAGGGCACGAGTCTCGGGGTAGTAGAGCTCACCGACGGGGGCGAGCCCCCGGCGCCAACGGACCAAGCGTCCGACGTCGATGTCGCTCAGTGCTGCCCGGCCCTGGACCTTGCTGTGTCCGACCGAACAGTTCGCCGCATAGCTTCGGAAGCCGTGCATCAGGGGCGGCATCTCGAGCGAGTAGTAAAGCACCACGCCGGCTGTCGTCATCGCAGTGTGCTCGGCCCACTGCTGGGCGAGGACCGACTTGCCGTTGCCCGGCCTGGCCGCGAGCACAGTCATCGCACCTCGGGGCAGCCCCGAGGTCAGCGCGTCGAGTCCGTCAAGCCCCGTCGGGAGGCATGTGGTCTGCTCGCCAGCGAGCCTCCGCCGGATGACGTCCTGCGCCGCGTCGAGTGCGCCCTGCCAAGACACGCTAGTCGGTTCTTCCGTCCCGTCCTCAACGGCCCTGACGCAGTGCGCCACGGTGCTTGCGAGTACCTCGTCGACCTCGTCGTCGGTCGCCCGAGCGCACCTCCCCGCCGCAGCCCTGAAGGCGAGCTCGACTCGACGCAGCCGAGCCCAGCGTGCGACGGCAACGGCGAATTGCAACGGTCGAGTTCCAGCCCCGACGGCGAGCGCCTCGTCGAGCTTGTCGGCAACCACGTCGAAGGCCCAGCCCGTGTTGCGCATCACACATGAGCCGATGTCTTGGATCACAATCTCGGGGCCGAGCCCGGTGCGCGCCTCGACGAGCTCGGCCACGGCACCGACGATAGCGGCCGCGCAGGTCGAGGCGAAGTCCTCGACATGCACGACTCCAACCAGTTCGTCCCAGGCCTGCGGGTCGAAGAGCAGGGCACCTGCCACGATGAGCTCATCTCGCTCGCTGCGCTCGTCACTCATCGACCGTTCCCCCTCGTCTCGCCGAACATCGTCGGCAAGCTCGTTTCTCTCGTGTTCCCTTCGTGCCTGGCCGCACGAAACGGCTCGACCCTACCCACCCCCTGCCCCGAGGGTGTCGTTGAGCCCTGAGCACGGGAAGGACCAGGAAACGACACTGCCGGCGATTCTGGCTTTTGAACGGAGCTTGCCTTCTGCCGCTGCCGATCTCGTTCTCGAGCACGTTCTAGCTCGGCCTGGTCGACATACTCGTCGGGCACCGTGCGCGGCCCGAGCCCCTGCCGACGGCGGTCCACGCGCTCGATCAACGCGTCGAGCTTGTTGTGATGCAGGATGTGCGGGGCGAGCTCGAGGTACGTCTTGCCCCCTGGGTTCGCGCCTGCGTTCCAGGGCGTCCTCGCAACCTCGTCGATGGCCAGCATCAGTGTCTCTGCCCCGTAGTCCTCGCGCAGCTTTGCCGCGATGACTGCTCGCCGAGCCCGATAGGCACTGGTCGACCGGTTCCTCGCCCGGCTCTGAGCCCCCGGCGTCGACCGTGTGACGATGACCCAGTGCTCGTGGACTCGGTCGATGTCGTCGGCAAAGGCCTTCGCTTGCTCGGCCTCGGCCTGCTCGACTGGGGGCGGGGGGGCCGCGGCAATGGGGGGTGAGGGCGGAGCCTTGCTTCTGAGGCTGACGAGACCTTGGTCTGAGTTGCTCGACTCTTCTTCGGTCAATGTCGGCACAGGTGCGACCAACGCTGACATGTCGGTTGCCGTAGGCAAACGACAAGAGTCTCTCTTTAGAGACTCTCCTGGCCTGTAGCTATGGCTGTAGCCTGTAGCCTGTGGCTGTGGCTGTGGTAGGCTGGTGCCCGGCTGGTGATTCGGCTGGTGCTCGGCTGGTGATTCGGCTGGTCCGGCTGGTGCTAAACGACCGCGTTCGTCGCGAGCACCGGCTGCCCTAAGTTTGCCTTTGCGGGACTGCTCAAGGCGGAAGATTGCCTGCCTCACGATCTCCCGATCGGCTCGCTTATTGTGGCGCAGTCCGTCGGCCCCTATCGGTAGGTAGCGGCGGGCAACTGCCTGGACCGCATCGCGCTCGAGCTCGGTCTGCGCGCCGACGATTCGGCATAGGGCCTCGATCTCGGCTGGTAACCCTTCGCCCGTGATGTAAATCTCGTCCAGGAGCGCGCGATAGGCGCCTTGCTCGGCCAGGGACAGACGGGCCATCTTCGCGCGGGCATCACCCACATACCACGCATACCAAGGGCTTGCGCTCATGTGGACAGAGCCCGCTCACGTATAACCTTCCAGCAGATGCCGCAGAAATACCTGTAGGCATCATCCGCACTGCGCGTCCTGAAGCATGCCTTGCGCATGAATTGCTGCATTTCCTCGTAGTGCAGGTGCGGCAGGAAGCACATGATTATCGAATCCTTTGCCGGCGCTAAAAACGCATGTTTGGGATAGGTTTCCTGGAATGCTTTCTCGATCAGCCCAACGTCCCGCTTTAGCCGTCTCATGCGACCCGTCAGCAGCCGGTTGTATGCCTTGATCTGCGCCTCCTGCTCGGCGATTACTCCGGCCTTTTTCGCGAGCGTGTCCGGGATGACTGACAGCTCGGCCGCGCCCTTCCCACGATTGCACGCAAAACACGCGGTCAGCAGGTTGTCTACGCCGTCGTTTCCGCCCTTCGATTTAGGCTTGATATGGTCTGGTTCAAGCACCACAGCCGGCGGCGTACCGCCGCAATACTGGCAGGTAAAGCCGTCCCGCTTGAATATTTCAAACCGAAGCTTTGGACTTACAGCCATGTTAATCCTCACGGGCGCCGCCAGCAGCCTTGTCTGCTCACTCCGGCCGGAGTGAGCGCTGGCGGCGCCCGGAGAAATTGGAATCAGACAAGGGCTGTCGAGACCATAGCGCGACTCCCCGAGCCCGGCAAGGGTAGACCTCGCAGTGATCCGCGACCACCTCCACTGTGAGCCTGGGCGACAGGTCTCGACCGTCCCCGATGTCCATCGGCACGTTCCAGTGATGTCCCATTGTCATATCGGTCCTCCGTTATCGGTCGTCGACTTCGCGCATGGCACGCAGGATCAAATCGCGCACCGTCTGGCCTCGCGAGCAGTGCCGTCGCGCCGACTCCTGGTCAATCCAAACACGCATGGACGGATCGATGTAGGTCACGAACGGGACACGCCTACCTTCGCCTACCTTGTCCGCTATGTCCTCACCCGGAAGGAGCAGTTGCCCAATCTCCGCCATATCGTCACTCCGTGTGCAGCATCTGACGAACCACCGCGCAGTAGATGGCGTCCTTAGCTCGCTGCTCTGGAGGTAGCTCGACGTAGGGCACCATGCACGGATGCGTCTTCTTCTCCGCATCTTTGACTGCCCCGTAGACCCATCCGGTTGCGAGCTTTTCAGCCATCCATCCCTCGTGACTCTTCTCGGGGCCGGCACCTTCCAAAACCGGCATCACGCCATTGCGTGCACTCTCTTTCTGCCAATCCGGCGCCTCGTCCCACGGAACCTGCGAATGATCCCCCAGTGCCTCGCAATATGCTCTATTCACTTCGTGCGCAGCGCGTGCGCATGCTTCGACATTCATGGTCACCTCCCTTGAACCCTGCACTATCAGTGCACGACCCGTGCACGGAGTGAGCATACCGTCATCCCGTGCGATTCCGGCAACATCATTCCCACCCTCGACCAAGAAAAAAAGACGAGCCCTGTCGATGCCCCTAGTCTCCTAGTCCTTTGCGGGCTTCAGGAAATTAGCATGTGGATAAATAAAAAGAATGAAAGAATAATTCTTGACCGGTCCCGTGAGGGTCAGCAGGATGGTTCCATGAAGAAGAACGAGGTCGAACTCGACGGCGTCTACATAACGAAGGTGTCCGGGCGACTCGTGCCTGTGCGCATCCTCCGTGAGTCGCCCTACGGCGGATGGGACGCCACGAACCTCGCGACCGGCCGCGCCGTCCGCATCCGCAGCGCCGCCCGGCTGCGCAGCCGCGCCAATGGCGCCTACCGCGCGGGGGGAGGCAACGACCTCCGATGGGCCATCGACGACGAAGCCCAGCCGGATCTAGCATGATTAACACATGGGTCGTCGAAGAGCATGGCGCCACCGTCACATACACGACGACGGGGACGGTCCTCGTGCGGCAGGTCACGGCGCCGGTGCCGCTGCCGCTCACCCCCGAGCATCACCTGCATGCCGTGGCCGCAGAGCACCTAGCGTTGGCGCGCGAGGCAAAGCGGACGACAACCAGGCTCTGGGACCTCCTTCAGTGGATCGGGCCAGTCCCCCTGCCGATCCACTGTGCCGCGTGCGCAGGCCTCGGGGCTATGAACGGCGTCAACCACGACTACGGCCACGGCGACGGCGCCCCATACGCCAGCACTTGCACATACGTCACCACCTGCGACGAGTGCGACGGGACGGGCCGGCAGCCCTCGGTCCCAGAGCCTGTGCGGGTCGTCGGCCAGCTTGTCGGTCGCAACCTGTTCATCGAGGTGTTCGGCTTTTTCGGCCGGTACTGGCTGACAGACACGATAGAGCTGGCGCGCATCGACCTACCCTGCCCCGCGCTCTACATGCGGCTCGAGGCAGGCGACAAGGAGGGGCTCGTCGCAGGCCTCGACAAGAACACCGTCACCGGCCCAGTGCGAGCGTTCCCGCGAGGCCGAGGTCCTCGACGCAGTCCGCTGAGAAGAGCGGTGGAGACAGAATGAACCTCGCCGAAGAAGCGAAACTTGCCGATTTGGCGCGGAGGGTGAAACACCTCCGCGAGTGCATCGACACTACCGAATCTATGTTGCGCACGTGGGCGGACCACGAGCCCAGGAGCGCCGAAATCTACCACATCACGCTGAAGGACCACTGCGGCGAGTGGTGGCACGCGAGCGGCAAACTGCCGGTCGAAATTGTCCAGATGCACGTCATCCCGACAATCGAGCACATCAATCACGAGGCCATGGAGTTGCTCCGGGATCTGACCCCGGAGATCAAACCATGACCACCTACGACGACGACAGGGTCAGGCTGACAATCTGGATCGAGTATCCGGTGCGTGCCCTCGTGCGCGCCCGCGCCAAGGAGGCGAAGCAGTCAGTGAGCGAGTGGGTCGGCAACGCGCTCCGGGTGGCCGTGCTAAACGAGTCACTTGCCGCGCTCCGTTTCCCGACGGTTCCCACCATGACGGCAGAGCAAAGACGACACGCCGACGCAGTCAAGATCGAGCAGGCGGCCTGGGTGACATTTGCCGAGGCGAGGCATGCGGCCATCCTCGACTTCGAGATCGAACTCGGCGTCGCCGCCGCACTCGCCGAGGCCCAAGCCGCGACGGACACAAGCGCGCGTATCACGGCACAGGCGAACGTGGACACGATTCGAGCCAGGGCCGAAGCAGCCGCCGACTTGACCACGGCAAAGCATCGCGCAGCGTGGCTCCACGCGCGCATGTTGGCGGGCCGCACATGAGTAGCGTCACAGGCACGATTGAGATCACATGGTCAGTCGACAGAGACGATCTCAGGCTCGCAGAGCAGAACGCCCATCCCGCGTTCATGAACGAGATTGCCGAGGGCGATCGGCTCGCGCCCGAGATTGCGGTGCTCTATGCCCAGATTGCAGAGCAAATCGCAGCGCAGATCGCAGAGGCAGCCGGTCGGGGTGTCACCGTCTGGGTCGGTGACGTGGTTAAGACATTGGCACGGGTAGGGCTGCGCATCGCGATCGGCCCGGCTCGCGTAACGTGGAGGACGCCATGACCACCGACATCACACTCGCCAAGGAAGCCGAGCACCGTGCGTGGGTCGACTATGCATCCACGAAGCATGCGGCCCAGTTGGCCGCCGAAATTGAGCTACATGCACTAGCGGCGCGCGCCGACTATGCCTCTGCGCTTCGCGTCTTCGACGACGCAAAGGCAGCATTCATGACGGCCGAGTCGTCGCTGACAGCGGCGTCGACGACGGCTGCCGAGATACACACTAAGGCCGCGGCAACGGCCCACGCTGCCGCGGCCGAGCAGTGGCAGCGCTGGGTCGCTGCGCGTGCAGTCTGGATCGCTACGTGCGAGGCGCAGCAGAAGGGAGAGGAAGCATGACGGACATCACACTCGACGCCGCGCGCTCTGCTTACACCACAGCACGCGCGAACTATGAGGCCACAGACGCGGCCTTCGACCACGCACTCGCGAACCATGACGCCGCGCTGGCGGTCCGCAGCACCGCACACACGGCGTGCACGGGCGCCATCTACAACGTCGCGCGTGCACGCCGCGAGGCTGCTATCGAGGCCCTCGCCGTCGCACGCGCGAACTATGACACAGCCCGCCTGACCTACGATGCCGCGTACCAGGAAGAAAGAGACACCACGACCACCGACATCACACTCGAAGCCGCGCGTGCTGCCTACACCGCAGCACGCGCGAACTATGACAACACGGACGAGGTCTTCGACGTCGCACGCGCGAACTATGACAACGCGGACGACTCGACCTTCGCCGCCGCACGCATGGCCTTCGACGCCGCGCGCATGCACCACTGCGACGCTATTGATGCCCTCGCCGTCGCACGCAAGACGCTGACCGAAACCATGACGCGACAGGAGCGAGAGTGAAACCCCGACAGACCCTCACGTACTCAACACTCCGTCGCTGGCATGCGTGTCACCGACAGTACTACTGGCGCGTCGTCCGCGAGCTTTCGCCGGGCACGTCGAAGGCGATGAACCTGGGGAGCGTCGTGCACTCGGCGCTCGAGGCAATCGAAAGCAGGCAGGCGTGGTGCCCGGTCATCGACGAGGCGTTCGCGCAGCGCGCCTTCGACGCTGACCAGAGGCGCAACCACCAGATAGCGACCGCCATGGTCGGCGAATATGAGCGGCGCTATCCACGCTTCCAGGTCGTGTGCCTCGAGCGCGAGTTCGAGGTCCCCATTCGTAATCCCGATAGCGGCTGGCCGTCACGCTCCTTCGTCTTCTGCGGCAAGGTCGACGGTGTCATTCTCAGCGACCGCGCGCTCTGGTTGCTGGAGCACAAGACCGCGAGCAACGTCGACGATACCGCGTACTACGAGCGGCTCTGGCACGACTGGCAGATTGCGCTCTACGTCTACGCCCTGCGGGCGAGCGGGATAAACGTCGACGCGGTTCTCTACTCCGTCCTCGGTAAGCCTCGCATTGAACAACACCCGGGCGAGACCGAGTTCGAGTTCGACGTTAGGCGCTCGACGCTCAAAGATCCCAAGCGGGCGAAACGCAAGGTGCCCGAGACCGACGAGGAGTTTGGTGCGCGTCTCGGCGAGTGGTACGCCCGCCCTGAGTCACTGCGACGTGTCGAGATCCCGATGCGAGCCGAGCACATTGCACGCGCTGTCGCGGCACTCTGGGACTCGGCGAAGCAGATCCTCCTCGCCGCGCGAATCGGGTACGCGCAGAACCTCACGGCGTGCGGCGGGACCTACGGGCAGGAATGCCCCTATGCCCCCATTTGCGCATCCGGCGATAGCCCTATGGTCGTCGCTACTTACGAGCACGCTCCAGCTCACCGCGAGCTGGCACCGAAAGGAGCAGCACAATGAAACTACCGACCACACACACTGAGCCCATCTCTGATGTGGCCCGCGTCTCGGCGTTGCTCTACGGCGCGCCGAAATGTGGCAAGTCGACGTTCTGCGCCGATGCGCCGGGGGCCATCTTCGCTGCGACCGAGCAAGGTCTTTCGCATCTTCGGACCTACCAGGTCCCCGTCGCGACATGGGCCGAGCTGCTCGAACTCGCAGGCGAGCTCGCGCGAGGCAAGCACCAATTCAAGACACTGATCGTCGACACGATCGACAACGCCTACCAGCTCTGTCGACAGCATGTGCTTGGCGAGCTCGGCCTCAAGCACGAGGGCGATGTTGAATACGGCAAGGCCTACGGCCGCGTGGGCGACGAGTTCAGGAGGGTCATCACAAAACTGTCGATGCTCCCGATGGGACTCTGGCTCGTGGCACACGCGCATGACGTCGAGGTTGACACACGCACCGGCCCGCTTCGACGGCAGACCCTCGGGCTCGGGGCCAAGCCCAACCGATTCCTGCTCGGCCTGGTCGACCTGGTGCTTTATGCCGAGCCCCAGACCACAACAGACAAGCATGGTCATCTGTCGACGACGACAGTGCTCCGAACAAAGCCCCATGAGGCCTACGATGCAGGCGACCGAACAGGGAGATTGCCTGCTGAACTACCCTGCAATTACGCAGCTTTTAGTCAAGCCTGGGCAACAGCGACGAGGAGAGAAACATGAGCAACCAGCAATGGGATGAAGAATGGGCAAACACCAAGGCGCGCGAGAGCGTCGACTCCGAAGAGCCCCCCGATGGGCGCTACCGCGTCTTCGTCGAGAAGGCCGAGATGCGTTGCTCGAAGAACGGCAATGACTACCTGTCATGGCAGTTGCGCATCTTGGACGGCCAGCCGCACGCCGGCCGATGTCTGTTCCACCGCAACATGATCCTGAGCGGCGAGGCGCTCAGTTGGCTCAAGCGCGACCTAGAGACATGCGGGATGACACTGTCCAGGCTCTCGGATCTCTGGGAGCGCTCGACGCTTCAGCGCCTGTTGGACGCTGAGCTGGTCGTGCAGAAAATCACGAAGGGTGAATACGTCAACATCTACCTCGAGGAGGGCGCGGGGACATGGGGCGCAGTCGCAAAGCTCGTGCTCGAGCCCGAGCCCGAGCCCGAGCCAGCCCCGGTGCAGGCACGAAGACCGTCTGCTCCAGCCCCCGGCCGAGCACGCGAGGCACTCCCGCGCCGAGCTGCACGACCGCCTGCCCCGCGCAATGACGACGACGATCCGGGCTTCCCGGATGACGAAATACCCTTCTAGTGTCAAGAGGAACACATGCCTGACATCACGCAGGACGCCCACGTCGCATTCCTCGCACTCTCGCAGCGCTTGTGTGTAGCACGACTCAGGGCCGCAGCCGACGCCTTGGAGGCAGGCAATTACAAAATGCACCGGCTTAACTGCCGGGCGGCAGATCACTGGTTTGACATGATGATCCACATCGAAGCAGCGCTTAACTCCGATCACAACATCCGCATTGCCAAAGGCCCCACTGGTTAGCCCTAGTGGCGAGTGTCGGACGATGTCGCGAGCAAGACGCCATCGACCACCTTCTCGGCCTTGCGCAGCACGTCGAGCAAGCGGATCTGGGGCACAGGCGCCGGGCTCGGAGCAGGACTTGGGGCAGGGCTCGGCTCGGGCGTTGGGATTGGCACCCCCGCGTCCGGGGTGAGCAAGGCGATGACGATGGCGATGGCAAAATGCATCATGGCTGGGTCCTCCGATTCAGGATGTGATCGAGCTTCCGATCGATGTCTCGGGCGAGTCGAAACGCCTCAGTCTGCTCGAGCTCGAGGCGCTCGAGGCGCTCGACGCGGACGACGAGGGCCTGGTGCTCGGCGCTGGACGGGCCGAGTAGAGCTACGCCCCCACCACCCCCGGCCAGGAGCGCAACGATGGCCAGCGCGATAGCGCGGACCGTCAGATTGCCGGTGCCGTTCGGGGGCGCAGGGGGCGGAGCAGGCGCAGGCGGGATCGAGACGGCGGTCGGTACGGCGTCAGGCATCGTGCTCCTCGTCGGTCCTGCGCCGGATCCTAGCACGCTCCACCAGGACCTGCTCGGCGACGTCGGCCACGACCCCGAGCAGGACCCCCAGGATGGGCACGCGGGCGAGCGTGTCGGCCGCGACACGAGCCATCGCGGCTATCAGATCACTTGAGGGCGCCGGCATCGGCCGAGACGACAGGCGCAACGGCGCCAGCATCGATCGAGACGACAGGCGCGGGAGGGTGAGCGTGAGGCGCGGTCGTCAACCACCCCGTCCCAACTCCCAATCCAAACACGATGACCAGCACTGCCAAAGCACGCATATTCAACATACGTCTCCTATGTCAGACCCACCTAAACCAGTTCGAGGCTTGACGTTCGACGAGGCTCAGGCCGGGTGCCCAAGGCCTTGCTCGGCTCGGCAACCGCGCGAAGCATCAGCACCTCGAGCGCGAGTTCGTCGACGGCATCGCGCAAAGCCAGAATGGCCTGCTCGCGCAGGTCTGTCCCCGGCACCATGTCTGGCGGGGGAAACCCGCACGAATCGGCCACGGCTTTGCGGGCGCGCTGAGTGACTGCGATGACTGTCGCTGTGCTCATGCCGGCCTCCTGCACGCACGGAACTCGGGCGAGTACGCGGCAGCTACGACAGTGTTCAGATTGCCACCCGATGACTGATACGCCTCGAGTTGAATGTAGTCACCAGCCACGAGCAGGTACTGTGTCGCGATAGACAGATACACCTCACCCCCATAGGTCGCCCGAAAGTCGACTGCGATAATGGTGGCGCCGTTCAGCTTGACAGTAAGCCCCCGTAGGCCTGTCGCGTTCGCGGCGAAGGCGACCCCGCCGGCGATCTCGTAGACCCCACCCCCCCCCGCAGGGATAGTGATCCGGGTGGGATTCGTCACCGATTCGTGCAGCCCACCATTGTCCCAACGCTCCGTGTTGAACGTCAGGGGATCGAAGCTACTGGTCGTCAGCGTCTGAGCGGCTGAGTTCGTCAGCCCGACAGATAGATTCGTGAGCGCGAGAACGTGCGCATCGTGCGCGGTCTTGTCGGTCGAGGTCATAAAGCCGTCGACCGCTCCTGTAGCGTCGGCGTGGAGGGTCCCCCCGGCGCGAGTGCCATGCTGGGCATCCGTGATGGTGCCCACCTGGATGTCATCGGCGTTGACGACGATTGAGCCATCCGCATTCGCGATGACGTTGAGTGTCGAGCCGCCCGTCCCACCGCCTGTCATCCCGGCCCCGGCCACCACGGTTGAATCGTGAATGACCTTCCAGTCCCCGGAATGAGCTTCGAGGCAGACCACTTGGTTGTTCGTCGCCAGCACGACGTTTGCCGCGCCGTTGATTGTCTCGGCCCCGTTGCCGTCGACGGTGATTGCCTGGGTCGCCGCAGTCGGCGCGACGATCCAAAGGCGAATCCCGACCCCAGCGACGAGCGCGGTCGCCAGCGTCGGGAGCGTCAGTGTCATCGGCCCAGGGCCACCCGCCCCCGCCGTGCCGTCGACCTCGATGACGGGCGAGACATCGATCGCGATGGTGTAGGGTGTCCCGCTGGCGAAGTTGAGCGAGAGAATCTCATAGCCGGCAGGCAATCGGACCTTGTCTCTGACCTGCGTTGTCGAGCCTGTTTCGTTACTCATGTCAATCGCTCCCGCGCAGGAACTTGGCCTTCACTCGCACTTGCCCTGCAACTGTCGTCGCGCTCGAGTAGATCTGCAACGCTACCACGCCGAGTCCGACGAGCAGCTCGCGCATGATCTCGTCGGGCTCGACCACTTCCACGTTCGTCGTGCCCGTGCCCGTCGCCCCGTAGATGACGTAGACACGCGCGGCCGAGCGGTTGTCGACGACCAGCTCAACGAAGTAGAGCCCCGCCGCGAGTGCGGTCCCGTCGCCCGTAGTCGCGTTGTTGAGCGACGCCGAAGTGATCGCCTGCACCGCGGTCGTGTACACATTATCCCGGTCAATCCCATAGCTCGTCGCGACAACGTCAGGTAGCCTCATGTCTCACTCTCCTTTAGTGCGGCTAGGACCGCCGCGTGCCGATAGTGTTTCGCCGGTGGGTCCCAGTGCACCCCGATGACTCGCGATCCACGGAGCACTGTGCCGCGCTCCAGGGGTGCAGCAAGTGAGTGTGTCAGGATGTGCCGGCTGTCGGGGGCGAAATTGTGACAGGTTGCGAGCGCGCGAACCAGCACCCCGAGCGCGGCGATCTGAAGCGCAGCGAAGCTGCCGTCCGTGGGTGACGGCCGGATGTCGACCCCGATTGCCCGGTTCGGATAGCGGCCGGTAGGCAGATCGAGCGGCGATGTGTCGGCGCCGAAGGCACGATCCCACCAGTCGTAGACAACGTGCCCGTCGCGTCCGTGCTCGATCCAACCCTCGCCGCCTAGCGGCCGTGCCCATCGCCGCCAGTGCATCGAGTAGTGCGCCTTGCTCAGGCTGGCTGCGTGTGACGTGTGCGTGTCGTCGCGCTCCAGCAGATAGACGATGCCCGACCGTCCGATCAGATAGCCCGGCCGATACTCCCGGCCGTCGAGCCCCTTGGCTACGCCCTCGTCAAGCACCTCGTCATCGCCAGCCCTGTGTCCCAGGGCCTTTGCCACCGCGGCCACATAGGTCACTCCAGGCGAATGCACGATGACGCCGACCGGCGAGCGGGTTCGCATCTCGGCCATAGTCACAGGCGCCGACAGATCCACGACGTCGAGCCCGAGGCCTATCAGATCGTGAGGGGTGAGCGTCTGCACGGGCAACAGTCTACACGTCCCAGTCGTAGGCCGCGATGTTCCCGGTGCCGAGCGTGCTGCTCGCGTCGGCGAGGAACGCCATCGCCCTGTGATGCGCAGCCGAATCGTCGTAGGCCGCCGGCCGGATCGTGTCACCGACAGCTAGCCCGTGCGCCGCGCTGAGTGTGACTCGCCGGAGACCTGTGTCGATAGTCGTGATCAGCCAGTAGCCCGCCCCTGGTGCCGCCGCGAGCGTCGCGGCCCAGTTGCCGCGCTGGGCGCACATCACAGAATCGACAGCCGAGAAGGCCTGGAGGTCGGTCCACGCCTCGCCCGTGATCGGATGTGTCGCCGCCGTGTAGGCGTTTGCGGCGACCTCGACGATCGTCGGCGACACGACCGCGGTGACTTCGAGCGCCGGCGCCCATCCCGTCGCGTTTGCGCCGTGGTACTCCAGCTCGACCGTCGTCCTGCGCTCGACCGGATCAGAGTCGACAGACACGACCCGCATTGCCTGCGCCGTGACTCCGAGCGAGCCATCGTAGCCCCGGGCATGTGTCGAGCTGACCATGTAGATCGAGCCCGGATCCATCCTGACCCCGCGGGCATAACTCAGGACCCCGCGAATGCGGCGACGAGGCTCCCCGTAGCTCGCGCGCTTGCTCGAGAACAAGGGGGCGAAGGCGAGGCTCTGACGCTCGAGGTCGGAGTAGTCGAGATAGATCCCGCGCAGCTCCTCTTTCTGCTCGACGATCTTGCCGCCGAGCTCGCCCTTCGAGCCGCTGTCCGTCCACGTCACCCGCGACAGAAACTTCTCGTCAGCGGCCGAGTAGTTGAATGCAAACTCGAACCGATTTACGACGTCCTTCTCTGTCTCGGTCGTAACCCACTCGTCGGCCCACTCGTCGGCCGCGATTGTCCCGACAGAGTCAACCCAGTTCTCGAGCCCGACAGACGCGAGCGCGAGCTGGCGGATCCCCGTCGCCGGGTTAAGCCGGGTCACGATCGCCGCATCCATCACACGGAGCATCGGCCCGAGTAGGTCTTCGATGGTCGTCGCCTCGCGAATCTCGAGCGTCCATTCCGCGAGGTCTGGGGGCGGGGCGATGTCGCCTGTAAACGACGTCAAGTTGATGCGCGTCTGCACCACGCCCATCCCGTAGGGCTGAACGTCGTCGGCCCCGTTTGTGGTAGTGCCGTCGACAGACGCCAGGATTTGCCGGCAAATGTCCGTCGGCGTCGCGCGCTTCCAGGCCGCGAGCACGCGCACCTTCACCTGGCGCTCTGTCCAGTCCCCGAAGGATGCCGGCCAGTCCTGCGGATCTGCTGTGTCGAGCGTCAACAGATAGCCGACGTTCTGCTCTTCGGGCGCCGTCGGGTGCCAGTAGGCGATCGCTTGTGCAGACGCCATCGCATAGGCCTCTGTCGGTGCGCCTTCCCAATCCGGCTTCTCCCATGTGATTAGCAGCGGGACCGTGACCGCTCCGCCAGGGTGCAAAGAATCATTGACCAGCAGGTAGCGTTCGCCAGATTGATAGTACCCGAGCGCCGGACCCGACAGATCATGCCGGGTGTCCGCGCCGTCGATACCCTTCGCTCCGATCTCTTCGAGCGGCCGGACATTCGATTTCTGGCCATCCGCGATTTTGCGCCTAGCCTGGTCTTCGCCGGGCCTGCTCCAGTTGCAGCCGTACCAGAGATCGAACCAGTCCTGCTGAATCTTGACGTGCGGAGGTCGCGCGTGAAGCGTTGACCTGACGCGCGAGTAGAGTAGCTGCATCTGTTGCGATAGATTGAGCCGCGCAAGCCGCCCGTTCGGCGATGCCTTGCCGGGCAGCCCAGCCCCACCCCAAACCTGATCGTTCCAGCCGGTCGAGTCGGTGTTCTCTACGACCTCGGCAGGCCACTTCGTCACGCCTCCAGAGCTAGGTTGCGGCGCAAAGAACAGATAGAGCTGACGAACGGGCGAGCTCCGCAGGACGTCGCCCTCCTCGACCGCCGCGATCGGTCCCGCGCCATAGCCGTTGCGCCCGGTGTCTTGCTGCTCCTCGATGTTCAGAAACGTCTCGACGCCGGCCGCATCAGAGCTCGACGCGCCCCCGACGCCAGGGATCAAGTCCTTGTTGTCCGCGCACTTGAACCCCCCGCGCATCGGCGCGTCCCGCGCCCAACCGCTCGAGAACACGTCTTCCCATGCGCTGACGTCGCCCACCCTGATCTGTCCGGCACCAGCAATCGCGTCGAGCTTGATCTCCGTCGAGAAAACATCGCCCTCGCGGAAACCCACGGACATCAGGATCCGTCTGCCGACCGCCTGGATCGTTGGCTCGAAGTAGTGATAGCCCCAAACTAGATCTGTCTCGACATCGCCCCCGCCGATCTTCTTTTTGCTCTGCTCGATCTCAGGGATGATCGTCACCTCGATCGAGCCGTCGTCGAGGATGCGCGGTGTCTCCTCGAGGTAGCCGTCGACGAGCGAGAAGAAGGCCGAGATTGAGCCATCCTGTCGTCTGTTGGCCGCGCGCAAACTCGCAGGCCTGTTGAGCCAGTTGATCAGATTGCCGGTCACTCTAGGATTGACGGCGCGGGCCGCCTCGACAACGTGCGTCTGTCGCCGCGAATCATAACGCGCACGGGTGATCGCAGTGTCAAACTGCCACGGCCCAGCCCCGCTGATCGCCGTCGCGAGGAATGTCTCTTGTCCGATGTGGATGATGTACCGACCAGTGATTGGATCGGTGTCCCAACCCACCGGATCGGTCCCGACAACGATCGCGAGAACGGGGTCTGTCGTCGACTGGATTTGCGTCTGAAGGTAGGCGATGTGCCCCGCGCCCTTCGACGCCACCCGCGTCAACACACGAGGCGCGCTGTAGGCAGAGTCGCGCACGTCGAGCAATCGCAGCGTGGCACGCCCGGACGAGCCAAACCCACCCCGGCTTGGGAGCGTCGACGGCCCGAGGCGAACAGACGCCGCGTCTATCCCGCGCTCGTAGGTGTAGATCGCGCTGCCTGGGTCTTGTTGAGCGTCGATGCGTGACACCCAACGAACGTGCGAGCCCCCAATCTGGAGCTCGTACACCAGCTCCGTGTCTTTGCCTCCGACGTCGACGATGCCTCCGTTGACCGTCATCAGACCGTCGTCTCCCACATCTCGAAGGCGCTGACAGATGTGATGACGACGCCCACGTTGGCGATGCGCAGGATGTCGTCGCCTTGCGAGCTGGCGAGGTAGAGCGGGCGAGGTGTGATCGACAGCGATGTAATCGGCTGCGTGACAAATCCCGTGTGCGCCATGTGCGGAACACAGTTGAGTTCGTTCAGCCGGCCGAACTCGTCGTCGCCGGCATCGCCCACCCAGTCATACCCGGCGACGAGATCGCCAGTCGAGACAGAGAATCGACAGCCGAGATCGATGAGCGTTCCGTCGGCCTTGTAGAGTGACAGCTCGACGCTCGGTTCAAGCGATCCGCCTGACCAGTTGTCGTCAAGGAAGTAGGTGAACGCCACCCAGGCATAGTTCGCGTGTCGGCTCGCCGTCCAGCGCAGCTCAAGCCTACGAAGATCGGTGCTCGGCGAGCCCGACACATGCGGGAGTCCATCGATCGGGAAGCCGGTCACGGGGAAGGCCGCCGACCACCGCGGGTGATGCTCCCAGATGCCCTCGACAGCTCGCCGAAATTGCCAACCGGCGAGCTGGTTGAGCGCCGCCGCGAAGCTTTGTTGAACTCGCGCACGGTCCGGCCGCTCGTTTTGGATCGTGCTGCTGGCGTGAAGCCCATGGTATGTCTTCGGCGCGCTTGCCACTAGCGCCCCCAGATGTTGACAGAGTACACATGCCGAGCCACGGCAAAGTCCGTCGAGCGCGTGTCCCAGTCGAGCGCGACGATGGGCCACGGTGCGCCAGCGAAGCGCGCATCACCCCGTTTGCCGCGCGCCAGGCGCATCGGGATCGTCCCCGTCACCCATCCCTCGCCCTGCACCGCCGAGCGCGTCAGCGCGAGCGTCGCGTTGCTGTCCTCGAGCGACGACGATCCGACTCCGGTGTGCAGATAGCAGGTCTGCGCGACGACGTTCGCAGGGTCTCCCATCAACACATGGTAGGTCAGATCACGATGCACCGCGGCGTAAGGATTCGCACGCGTGTAGACCCGGTGCAGTGCATCGGTGAGCGTGTTCAGGTAGTGCGTCGCCTGCCCCGCCAGCGGCCCAATGACACTGCTCCACGCCATGTACTGCTGCACTCGCGAGCGCAGGGCGTCGATGGAGTCGCGCTGCCAGCGTCCGAGGTCTGTCGAGTGCGGGCGGTCGGGCAGAATTTCGTTTGTGTCGAGCATCGTGATCGCGCCGTCTTTGCCGACGGCCAACGGCGACGTCAGCGCGACCCACTCGATCTGCACCTCGTGCACCTCGAGGCAGTTGCGATCGTCTGCAACCGCCGCTGACATCGACGAGTCAAGCTCGATCTGTTCGACGCCCTGCGGGATTGCCGCACCCCCAGGCCGCCCCGTCCCCGTCCCCGTGAACCGCACGTCGAGCGTCGCGGTCTGCCAGGTCCGCGAAGACCCGGCCGCCCAGCTCAGGGTCACTGTCGGCGTTGCCGCGCCAGCAGCAGTCGCGTTGCGCGCCGTGAAGCGCAGTCGACCCGTCGCGCCCCCCGCCCACGGAGTCGAGCATCTCGCCTTGACGATGACCTGCAAGTGTCGCGATGAGATCGAAGGCATGCGCCAAACACATCGAGGTTGCCACGACACATTCCCCGGCTGTGTGTATCCGACACCTGTCGTTGAGCGGATGTCGACGAAGCAGCTCGTCTCGGCGCCGAGACTGGCCACCTGTGGCCCGAGTTGCCAGCCCTGCATCACAGCGACCGTCGCCGCGCCGTGTGCGTAGAGGTGATGCTGGGCCTCGATGAGATCGAGAATCTGTTGGGCCTTGATATCCTCGCCGGGCAGATAGTTTAGCGGCTCGGGCGAGGCGTAGATCAGCGGGAACGTCGAGGCCATCTGTTACGCCTCGGTAACAACGAGGTCGGCCTCGAAGAGTTTGCGCGTCTCGCCCAGCCACTCGAGCGAGAATGAGTCGGGTGCATCAGGCGCCCGGTAGCCCCGGATGCGCCCTCTGTATCCGGCAGACTCCGACGTGTAGAGCGAGTCGTAGGCGGGTTGCGTCCAATAGGTCCCGTTGGCGTTCGTGGTCCCGTGCGCTGCGTCCGGCCGAAGAGCACGTCGCGGGTCCCCCCACTGCTGATAGATCGTCATCCGCGAGCCGGCGCGGATCTTCGGCAACACATGCCGCACCCAGTGCACATGCTCGTCTGTTGGCGACGCCGGCCCCCCGCCCCGAAACACCAGGCGCCAGGCATCCCAGGACAGCACGGTGTTTGCGTGCACTTCCTTGTTCTGGAGGCGCACAGCGTTCGTTTTGCCACCATGCATCGGCGCAATCAGTTGAGCCGGCCGAGTCGGGCAGAGGAGGTAGCGACACGGATTAGTGGCGAGTTGATACGCCACGCTGCCTAGTGTCAGCTGGGCCTCCGTGCCGTCAAACCCGAGCGCCTGCATGATCGGGATAGACGACCACGACGAGATCCGCGACCAGGCCGCGCCTGTCGGCCACGCCACCCACACACGCCCCGCCGCGTTGACGCCCCATCTGATGCGCCGCTGTGTCACGTCTGTCGCCGCGTTGTCCATCGTCTCGAGCGAGTCGAAGAGGCCCACCTTCGCCGAGCCCGCGCGCCCGTGCATGTCGTCGACGTCGTTCCCGTCGCCGAGCCCGCCCGAGCCTCGGAGCAGAGTCACGACGTCCTGCGCCCAGCACCAGTAAGATGGCACGAAGAAGCCGGGAGGCACCCCGTCGGGGTTGATCTTGATCAACTTGGATTGCACAACTCCGCGCGTCCAGTTGTCCGGGGCCTTGATGCGCTGATACACGTCACCGTTTGACGCTGTGTATGCGCCAGAACTCTGCCCGGCACTAGCGAATCCGAAGAACTCAGGGCTGCCTTCGTTGACCACGGTAAATGCCGTGGCGGTAGGTTGAGTGCGATGCTCGATCACAATCTTGTCGTCAAAGTCGATGAAGCAGTAGAGATCTGTCGACGTCGGCGCCCCCGAGTCTGCCCATCCGGCCCGCATCTCAGACTGCAAATCCCGAGCGTCTGTTGCCAGGGTCGCCCACTGCGAGCCCCGGCCATTCAAGAAGCTTAAGATGTCCTCATAGAGCCCCTCCCCGGCATCGTAGGTAGGCATGACGATGCCTGTCGCGCCGCGCGAGAACAGCGCCGCGGCGCTGTAAGCACGGGCATCGACCTCTGTTGCGATCGCAATCGGTGGGGCTGGATGCTGGCCTGGCATTACGCCACCCCTTCGAGGCGCGCTGCGTCCCTGGTTGCGCGTGCGACCAGCTCGGCAATCTCGCGCCGGGTCGTCAGCGCCTGACCGGCGTTGATGTAATTGTTGACAACCGTGGGCTGCTGTGTTCCGCCGCCAACAGACCCTCGCGCACCGCCACCCTGGAAGCTCGGGGCAAGCGGTGTCGGACCTGCCGCCGAGCCACCCCCACCCCCGCCTCCCCCGCCCAGCCCGCCGGTCCCCGCCGCGACAGCGAGCCCACCCGCAGCCAGGATGCCGAAATACCCCGCAGCCATTTTGTGCGCGTGTGCCTGCACCAGCCCGAGCGGGTTGAGCGGAAAGCTCGCCGCCGCCGCCCAGCTCCGGCCGAGCTCCATGATCGCCTCGACCGCAGCCATGCGGAGGAGCGCCTGCCCTGCGCGCTTGAGCCCCTCGCGCAGGCTGTCGCCGAAGAAGATCGCCCCGACGCCCGCATCGACGAAGCTGGCCGCCGTCGCGTCGGCGAACTGCGTCACCCGCGCCTCCCCCGCGGCATAGATGCTCGCCTGCTCATCGAGCTCGGCCCGACGCAACGCAAGCCGATCTTCAACGCCCTGGGCCTCGAGTGCGTAGCGATCGGATTCGAGTTGCAATTTTGCAGCTAACTGTCCTGCCTCCCGCTCCGCATCGATCTCACCTAGTCTGTCTAGCTCCTCGCTCATCGCCGACTGCGTCTCGTAGGCTGTCGGCTCTGTTAGCTCAGGCTTGGCTCTTCTCGCCCCTCCCCGCCCCTGTGTCTTGCCTTTCTTTGGGCCTCCTACGATAGGCCCCATAAACGCCTCTGCGTCTCTTTGCGCTCGTGCACTCTCCGCTGCTCGGGCGCGCCTTGACTGCGATTGCAATTTGCCGAACTCGAACTGCTCGGCGGCTAATTCCATCTCGGCCTCAGTGCCCAGGGGACCGGTCCACTCGTACCAGCTCGGCCCCTTGCGCACCTTGGCCTGGAGCTCACCAATCCGTGTGATGCTCGCCTTCAGCTCCGCCTCGATCACCAAAGCTTGCGCACCGACGCGCGACACATGCTGCATCTGTACGACGGTCAGCTGATCGAGATGGACACCGAGCGCCTTGGCGTGCTCTTCGATCGCGCTTGTAAACGCCCTCGCGAACTTCTCAGAATCTTGCAACGCCTCGCCGAACCTGTCGAGCTTGTTCGTGCTGCGCGCGTATGCCTCGCCGAGCGCCGTTGCGACTGTGACCGCCGCGCCTAGCGCGGCCCCTACAATCCCGATGACTCCGGTCAGCTTCGCGAGGATTGCGCGCATCCGATCTGCGCCCTTCAGGTTTTCTTCAAACGACTTCCCCGCCGCGTCGACCTTGAGCGACATCTCCTTGAACGACGTGCCGGTTTTCTCGCCGGCATCGCCAGCCTTGTCTAACGCAGCGTCAACGCCGGTAATGTCCTTGATGACCTTCGGCGCGTTAAGCGACGTGAACTGAACGGCGAATGAGCGGGTGAAACTCATCTACGCCTGCCCTCTGCGCGCCGACGCTAACTGTCTTTCGCGCTTCTCGATCTGATGCCGGAGCTCCTCGAACTCGTGCGCCGTCACAAGCAGCGCGTCCGACGCTCCCGACGTCAGGCGCGCATCTGTCGCCAGCCCTGCGCGGCCCAGCTCGTAGCGCCGCAACACACGGCCGACCCAGGGTTGATGCATCGCGGCAACAGGGCACGAGTAGAACCGCTCCTCGACGAGCGTCGGCCCGCACCCTGGCGCAACGATGTGACCTGGCGCGAACACCCTGCCCCCCTCGTCTGTCTCGGCCCCGCTCACCCCGGACTCAACTGCGTCGCCGCAGTTACCCCTCGCGCGTCTGTCGTCGACCGAGCATGCGTCACATCGCCAAGCGCGACCGACTGGATCCGTTGACCAGACAGCAAACCGGAGCGTCCTTTTTTTTCGGGGTCGAGCCGCTCCAGTCGTGAGATGTGGATGTAGGCCTCGGCCACGAAGGCGTCGCGGTGTGATGCCGGGCGGATCGCCTCGATGCTGTCACGCAGAGGATGCTCGTCGAAGTCCCATCCCGACACGCGCACGACGACCGCGCACACGACCTCGAGGCTGATCCGACGCTGCCACGCACGATAGGCGCGCAGCGCCTCGCGCTCTGTCTCGTCGAGCGCGTCGAAGGCCTTGGCGACGGCGAGTTCCGCCTCGAGTTCGCAGAGCCCCTCGCCTGCCGCCCGAGCGTGCGCCCCGACGCGCTCGCCGAGCATCGGGATCTGCCCCGCTGCGTCGCGAGCGCGGGCAAGCCTGTCGGGATCGAGTGAGAACGTGATCGTGGTCCCGTCGAGAGGCACGATCACGTCTGTCGGATCAGACGTCTCCTGATAGGCGCCCAGGGCCTCGTCGGAGTTGGCCTCGACGATGACCGGATCGCATGAGATCGGCAGCGTGATCTCCTCGTGCGCGTCGAAGTAAAGCCTGAACATCCGACACCTACTTCATAAAACTGAGCTGAAAGGGCGTTCGGCCTGCGCTTGTCGCGCTCGGCGCAGTCATCGCGCCCGACCACCGCCCCGGCACGTATTTCAGCGACTGCATGATCACGTCGTTTTGGCCGATCTGTTTCGGCATCTCTTTCAGGAGCGCCGCCGGGAACGCCAGGCAGACGCCGTTGCCCGCGCCTGTTGGTCCGAGCCCGATCAACAGGTGCCTGCGCACCTCGTCGCGGAAGTCCGCTGTCGCCGTCGACAGGGCGCCCGACAAGACAAGACTGATCTCCGCCTCGATATCGGCGACCTCTGTGTCGGAGCGTTTCGCCCCGGTGCTCGACCAGCCCCGCTTCCCGAGCTTCGCCGTGAAGCTCGCCGAGAACTCATCGATGGCGATCTCGGTGCGCGCGAGCGCATCGGCCGTGGTACCTTGCCCTACTGATGCCGCGGCCGAGACGACACACCGCACGTTGCCGAAGTGCGCAGGCTTGCCCGCCGCCCGCCTCGGCGGGTCTGTCGTCAGCGAAGCGTTGGCGTGGTCGTCCCAGATGTAGGGCGACTCGAGTGTCATCGACCAGCGCAGCAGGCGCCCTTCAAGCGCGAGGCTGAAGCTCGACCAGCGACAGCCCATCGCATAGGTGCGGAGCCCGTCCCCGTTGAGCCGCAGACAGACCGAGTACCCAGGATTGATCGTCGGATCGGCGAACAAAGTATGGCCGAGCCTGAGCGTGTTCGTTGTGATCGCAGCAGAGAACGCGGGCGAGTGTGTGATCGTATCCGGCGTCGCCGTCGTGTCCTGCGATGTCACGATTGCGTACTCGCGTCGATTGCTGATGTCGACGCCGATTGCACTCCCGATATACCACGCCGTCGCGAGCGTCACCTGGAACACGTTGGCGCTGACGCCGCCCAATCCCGGCAGGTTCGTCGTTGCGTTGGCCGCGGTCGAGAACACGGACTCGAGAAGCCACATCAGAGGCAGCGCGGCATAGGTCGCGATGTCCTCCCCGGATCCGTCGCCGAGCGTCCGCACCAACCCACTCAGAGCAATCGAGCCTTCGCGGTGCTGGAGCGGCAGCCCCCCGGCGTCGAGTGCCGTGTCCCACTGAGGCTGCTCGACGTGCCACCCGTCGCGCGCCTCTGTTCGCTCCAGCACAGGGGCGGCGCCAGGACTGATCTCATACGCCCGATCGCAGTCGAGCCAGCGGAACGTCATGTTCGCCGAGTCGGGGATTCCGTTCGAGGTGGGGTTTGCGTAGCCTGCCGTCTCGTCCTCGAGGGCGACCGCCACGGTGAGGATGTGTTGCGATGCCATTTTACGTCGCCTCCCGATAGATGATTTCAAAATCCAGTGACGCGCGCAGATGGTCTTCGTCCTCGACGAGAGCCAGGGCCTCGGGAGGTGTGATCACATCCACCGTCGCGTCCCACGAAGCCGCGTCCCAGCCGATCAGCCGCGTCAGTTGCGCGATGTCCTCGGCGACCATCGCCCTAGTCTCCAGTCGCCCACCCGCTGAGTTCGCCTCGTATGTCAACTCGAGCGTAATCCCGCATCGCATGCGTCGCGAGCTGCTCGACGGACACGCTTCGCCGTCGTCGCGCGGTCCGTTGTCACCCTGGATCTGAAGCTCGAACCACCGGGTTCGTCGGCCGTCTTGCGTCGCGATGTCCTCCGCCAGACCGCCTCCGTCATCGTCGCAGACGTAGGCCCAGTCGGGGTTAGACATCGGTGTCAGACCCCGGACCTGAGTGATCAACGCAGTCATGGCAGAGCGAAGTCCCATCAGCCCAACGAAGCCTCATACTCGTCGATGTTCTCTCCGACAAGTCGCTCGATGAACGCGTACACCTCCACAGCCTCTTCATCGTTCAGACCCATAAATCCATACCGAGCGTTGACGGCCCCGGCGTAGTAGGCATGAGTCGAGATGATAGTGCGATTCCTGGTGCTCTTGTGCGCCCCGAGCGACTCGATCAGCAGACCGGTCTCCACGAGATCGACACCTGGCGGGAATGCGGTACCGTCAGGCAGCAGCCCTGCTCGAACGCGGAACTTTATGATTCCGGCCGTCTTGTTCCCGATCTTTTGGAAGTCCGACTTGTTGAGCAAGACGAGCTTGGGCTTTTTCTTGCGAACGCGCTTGGGCTTTCGGACAACCTTCAGCGAGATCATCGCTTCATCCATTTTGAGAAGACACGCTCGGCCTGCGTCAAGTCTGTCGTGGATCTGCCATTGAAATAGGCCCCGACGTCCAGTCGGTCAGGCCCCGCGGCGACAGACTCGGGCTCACCTGTGTCAACCACGCCGTCTCGATTGACGTCAATCCAGATCGATCGCATGGCCAGCTCGAAGAGTTCATCGGCCCGCGCCCTGATCTGTTTTGCGCCTTCCATGACGGTCGCCCGCATGCTCGAGGGATCCGACATCGGAGGCTCCTCGAGGATCATCGCGTGGGCATAGTAGGCGTGAGCGAGCTGAAGGCGCTCGGCCGCCGGCACGTCGTCGCGCGTCAGACCTCGCTCGTGCATGCGTTGGTCGACTTTCTGCCCGAGTTCCTCGGCCGCAGCGTCGACGTAGACCGAGAGATCGTTCTCGGTCTTGCGAACAGAGTTGACGAGCGAGGGCCGCAGCCGCACCAGCAGTGCGTGTGTCAGCCCCGTGTCGAACGGCGAGCGAACAACATGGAGCATGCCCTCATCGACGAGGAGCTCTGTCGGCAGGGCCGCGCCATCCTGGCGCGTGTAGGTCACCTGCCAGGGGATGTTGCGCCTCGCCGCAGATGTGATGTCCGTGCTCGCGAGCGTCGCCGACCACCAGGCGAACTGCAGCGACGCGGCCGAGCCTAAGTTGATCGCTCGCGGCAGAGGCGCCGCCAGAATGATCGTCGTCCCGACTGCGCGCGTCACGACACACGGGAACCAGCCGTCCTCGAGCGTCACGAGGTAGGCTTCGCCGCGCTCGCCAGGCACGCCGCCCTGAGCCGTGATCGTGCCGACAGTGAGGGTGCGTCGGTCGGCAGCGATCGACGTGACAGACGCCGCCGCGTGCACGTTGGTCAGTGTGTCGGCGACGTTGCCCGACGGCATGCGAGTAGCCAGCACGGGGGTCGCACACGGACTCGGGGCGCGCCACCAGAAAGTTGCATCCGCGCCTGATCTGAATGTCTGCTCGCGCACGCGGCCCTCCTACTGTTTCTTGGGTCGCCCACGCTTCTTTAGCTGTGAAGGCAATACGATCGCAGGCGTTGCAGCGACAGGCTGCTTGAGTGCCTCAAGCACGAGACAAAGCGCGCCGTCAACGCCCGCGATCGCATCGCAAATAGTGGCAACACGCCCCTCAGTTAGGGCGACGACGTCCCTGACGTGAGCCGTCTTCGGCCCGGTGTCCAGTCCGTTGTTGCCCCATCCGAACGTCTGCGTGATGTCCGCAGGCAAGAACGTGTATAGCCGTCTCATCTATGCAACGCAGTCCGTGACGAGGTGCCCCATCGGATCGCCTGTCGCATTCGTCAGCAGGGCATCCCACGACATCCCCACTGCGACGTTGCTTCCAGGCGGATCCTCTGTTCGCCAGACCTTCGCGATCATCGGGAGCGACACACTATTGCCTTCGAGATCGAGTGTCTCGGGCGCCGCACCGATCACGTCCTCGAGCACGAGCGCCGCAGTCGCACGCATGATCCGCGCACCGCCTGCGACCTGCACCGCGTTCGCGCCATCCTTGTAGTAGAACAGACAGCTGTCCGTCCAGATGTCGGCCCCGGTGATGGTCCCCGAGGTGTTCGGGTTCGCCGTGTTTCGACGCGCCACGCCGAAGTGCACGTACTGCACTGCCAGGGCGTCCAGCAACACTGCCTCGAGCGCAGCGTCGTTGATGCCCGCCCGCATGCGGTCGTTGCCGTAATAGGCCCTGATGTCATTCGCGGTCCGCAGTCTGTTGCGACACGCGCGCCCGGCGATGAAGGCGTCGGGCGCCTCGCCCATCGCAGCAGACTCGGCGAGATTCCGAGCGAGCAGCAGATCCTTGATCTCTGTTGCCCCAGACGCCCCGAACTGCGCGCCCGAGCCGCCAGTCAGAGCTATGAGTGCTGTGTCGTTCGCCCCCCAGTTACCCGCCGTGAAAAGCAGTGTCGCGATGTCGACCTCCATCGCGAGCAAGATCGCACGCCTTGCGACGAGCGCCTCGCGCACTTCGAGATCGATCGGGAACTGGGATCGCCCGGCAATGAGATCGTCAACGAAGCGCTTGCCGGAACGCTCGACACACTCGTAGTCGACAGTGTTCGGCACGTCGCTAAACAGCGGAGCGTAGTTGCTGTTCGGCGCGCGGCGCAGATCGAGGTTCGGCTGACCCATGAAGGGCCCCAGGGCCTCGACCCAGATTTTGCCGTCGTGCGCGTCGCCGGAGACGCGCAGAGTAGGCAGCGCGACAGGGCCAATCAGCCCCCGTTCCCCGGGCACGAATGAGGCGAGGACCTCAGTGATTAGCGGCTCGACGGGTGTCATCCCGCCTAGTGAGATGGGCATGTGATGACCTCCGAATCAGGTGATGTAATACGACGGGACAACGCAAACGTCGATAAAATCGCCGTCTGCTGCTGCCGTCGTGCCAAGGAAAAACGCTGTGATGACGTCGCCCTCTGTTGCCGGATCGAGACGACCGTCAGCCGCCGGGCTCAGCGCCCAGTGTGTCCCCGGCGTCAGTGTCGCGCCGGCGATACCCTGCGCAGGGCCGAGAATGACCACGTCGACCATGTCGCCCGCGGCGTAGTCCAGCTCGGCGATCCCCATCAGAATCGTCCCTACCGTCCCAGCCGTCGCCTCGCGCACGTCTGTTCCGTCGTACACGACAGAGACACCCGCCTCGATGACAGCCCCGCCCAGGAAGGTCCGCGAATAGGCATGTGGATTGATGGCCATGGTTAGTGCTCCCGCCCGAAGAGGCGAAGATTCGCCTCTGGGTTCTCTTTCCGCCACTTGCCAAGCTCGGCCCAGAAGGTCGTCCCGTTGTCGGTCGCCGTCTGTCGGCACAACTTCCGTACACTCTCCTCGGTCGGATCAGAGTCCGGCGAAACGCCCTTGCCGAGCGCACCGACGGGCCATGCCTGGCCGGCCTTGCGCGAGGCGTAGTGTCGCTCCCACGCGTTGTAGCTCGATCCCTCGAGATGGAACGCGTCGTAGGCCAGGACAGCGTCTGGCTGCTCGGCCGGGGTGATGCGCCCGCCGACCAGGAGCTTCTCGATCTCAGCGTCGCGTTTCGCCTTGTAGTTCTCCTGCCGCGCGGCCTTGACCTCGGCCTTGACCTCGGCCAGTTCGCGTCGCAGAGACACGGTCTGCTCGCTCTCGTCGGTCGTCATGTCTTCGGTGCCTTCCTCCGCTAGCGCAGCTAGCTGTGCCTTGCACTCCGCAAGCTCGGCCATGCACTCGGCGAGCTTGGCTTCGAGCGCTGCGATCGCATCGCCCCCCGCTTGCCCCTCGCTCGGGGCTTCTGTCTCGGGCATTTCTGACCCTCCCCGGCTCGAGGCCGGTCTGTTGTAGGTGACGGCCACGACCTCGACAGACTCACGCGCCAGGCTCACAGCCTGGAGCCAATCCTGTCGAGGAGTCGGGGTAAGTGCGACCGCGCAAACCCCTCGGCCCAGCCTCTCGCCGGTCGAAGGGTGAAAAATAGCCTCGTTTGTTAGGGTTGGCGACAGATAGAGATCGCCTTCCTGACGCTTGATCAGATCGACTCCGGCAGCCGTGAGCGTGAATCGTCCCCACAGACCTGTGTCGTCTACGGCCACTGCCACTAGCTCACCGTATGTTCGCCCGATGTCGGGGAACATGCTCGCGAAGGGGTCGACAGAGCCATGATTCCAGTCGAGCTTTGGGCGCTGCGTCGGATCGGGCTCTAGCGCCGCGAACGTCGCGGCGACCTCGAGGAGCAGCGCATCGGTGAACGTGTCGACCAGCACCCCGTCGTAGTCGTAGACGGGGCCGAGACGGAAAATCTGGAGCCAGTCCGTCTGAGGCCTGGCCGTCCCATCCTCGCCGAGCCGATACGACTCGATGGCGAGACTCTGAGCCGTCGCCGGCAGGCGCAATGCCCTCACTCCGTCACCTCCGGCCGACCGCCACTCGCGCCACCCCCATCGGTACTGCCGACCGGGATGACGCGCTCGGCGTCAGGACCCTCGGCAGGCACTCGCAGGCGCCTTCTGATCTCATTCCGAATCGCGCCGTCTGTTCGCACGAGATCTGCCGCGGCGAGCTGGCCGAGCGCCCCGAAAGAATCACTCAGGTGGTCGACGTCGAGCCCGTCGTGGTCGAGCTGCGGCAGGAGTTCTACCGCTGTGTTGACCCCAAAGTTCCACTGGATGAGCCGGTGCATGATTCCGCCGCCGGGCCTAGCGGGACCGTTGATTGCGGCTGCGATGAGGTCGTTGATATTGACCGCGGCCCGACGAAAGAAGTGCTCGGCGACACGCGAGCTGGCATAGCTCCCCGTGTCCGACACGCCTTGCGTCAGGAAAGCCACGAGAAAGGCCGTTGCGATCTGTTCGTCGGCCTCTCGGATCACAGCTAGCGGCCCCTCGGCGCTCATCACACCGTCACCGAACGTCGAAAATTTGATCCCTGGAACCTCTGAGAGCCAGCCCTGTTCCTGAACGAGATATGCTGCGATCTCATTTTGAGCCCGCTGGATCGCCGTGCTCGCTGTGCCGTTCGGCCCCCCGGTGTACCCGGCGCCTTCGAGCTCCGCTCTGTTGACCTCAATCAGCGGAGTCGGGATTGCCCAACGCTCCATCCCGATTCCCAAGAGGTCCGATGTCAGGTTCTTGATCTTGCTCCAGTGAACGCAGCTCCGAAGCAGCCCGCACCCCTCAAAGTTGCTCCCCGTGCGGTCGAGCGTCAGAAGCAGAAGTTTGTCAGCCGGGATGATTGCCCGGCTGTTCTTGCGCCCCGTCTGATAGAGATAGGCCTGGACGACACACTCCAACTCGGCGCCGTCCTCGGTCATCTGCCAGAGTTGATGCGCCCTCGGCTCGCGGTCGGCGAGCGAATGCAACCAGACCCGCCCTGAGTCGGCGTAGTAGACGGGCTCGGCGTAGCGGAACCCGACCGGCACGAACTCGAGGAGATAGCTGAGTTGCTCTTCCCACGACAGAGACATACGCCGAGGCTTGCCCGCGAGCCCGAAAGCCTCGTTGGCGTAATCACATAGCGCCTGGCTGCGTGCGTCGCCGGGTCTGCCAGGCCGGAAAAACCACGTCGCGCTCAGCAGCGTGTTCTTGAGGGCGCGCCACGAGGAACGGATCTTAGGGTCCTCGCGAAGCATCTGTTCCGCGAGTCGGACCCAACGCTGGCCGATGAGATCGGCGTTGTGCTCGACGCCCCAGATCCGCCCGCCCGTATGTCCCGTCCCCGACGCGCCGACCTCGCCGTACTCGGGCCTCGGCGAAGCCGCCCCCAGCCGCGCCCTGAACGCAGACCACCAGCGGCGCAGCCAATGCGCATCGCCGTCTCTCGCGCTTCGAGCTCGACGCGCCACGACCATCTCGTTGCGACTGACAGTTGCGATCACGGTGACAGGCTAGTCGAATCTACTTTGCGTGTATAGATGCTACGAATCATCGACCGCGTTGGAGCATCTCGCGCGTGACCGTCTGCCCTGACCGATGTGTGCATGACTCTCGCCACGCCCTCGACATGCTCAGGTGGAGCAGCTCGTCAATCGAGATGGTCAGCGCATCGGAGACACGAATTAGCGCACGAAGCGACCACGCGGCCCGCCCTGCCTCGAGCCGTCGGTAGCGCCAGACCCAGACGCCGAGCGCCCTGGCTAGATCGCTCGCCTCGCGATTCTGCTCGACCCGCAGGCGCGCGACGACGCGCCCGATCCCGATGTCGAGCTTCTCGAGGGTCCGCCCTCGTCGAGCGAGCATCACATCGTGGAGTACCTGACGCGCCTCGGCGCTGGTCGCAGGGCTCATCTCGACGACGCCCGCCTCCCCGATCACCTCGCCGTCCCCCGCTTCCATCTCGCACCTCCCTGAGTCTTGCGCGACACACGCGCCGAGAACTCCAGCGTCTCAACACGCTCTGAATCGTACCACCAGAACGCGATCCCCCAATACCTGAGCGCGTCAGACAGGTGCGTTAGGGCCTTAGGCCCGTAGATGTCACCGGCCGTCCACGCGAGCCCGCCGATGCTTTTCGCGATTGTGCGTCCCGAACTCGACAGACCCCGACGCCAGAGCTCATCGGTGATGGCTAACCGTCTGTCTCCGGCCGCCGAGCACATCCTGGCACTCACTCTGCGCACGCCCTCGCGACGCAGACGCTTCGCCGGATCTGTCGTGAGGATAGGACGCACCCCAAGCCCTCGACCCAGTCCCACGCCCTCTGGCGACTGCCCCAGCACGCGCGCATCGAGGGCGCCAGCCGGATCTCCGCAGACGTAATCGATCCATCGGCCTGTGCCCGCCGGCGCCTCGGCCGAGTACTGACGAGGCCACGCACGACTGAGCACCGACGCCACAATCTCGTCGATGCCCGCGTTCATCGGGGCCGACTCGTCGAAGATCACGTCCACGCCGAGGTCCGGGTCGTGCGCAATCCAGAGCAGCGCAGGGTTCGAGCTTCCGAAGTCGACAGATAGCGCCGTCGACATTTCCGGCCGATGTGTCCACCCCGGCGCGAGCACGTTGCCGGCAGGCCATGCCTGAGGGCTCCACGCCTTCCAGACCGCGCCCTCCGGTGCGCGAGGACGAGCAAGCACCTTCTCGTCAAAGTCTTCGCGGGAGTAGGTCGCGCGCAGCCGCTCAATGTACTCCCGGCTCGTCGCCGGGTTGATGTGACTCGAGCATCGCAAATACTTCCAGCCGAGCGACACACCCGCCTCGACCCACGGCGCATCCCACCGTGGCAGGCCCACGTAGCACGCCCACGGCGGCTCGCCGTTCGGCCCCGGCACCCTGACACGTCCCATCGCGAACTGATGGAACCCCGGCCACTGTAGCTGCTGGCACTCGTCGGCGAGAAGGAACGTCAGGTTCGCCCCCTGACCTCCAACGTCCTGCGGATCTCGGCCCTCGGGCACCCGATAGATCAGCAGGAACAGTTCATGGCCCGCGGGCGACACCCAGATTTTCTGTTCCTGGCGCCCCCGATAGATCCAGCCGGCACCGCCGAGATAGTGCTTGGCCATCGGCATGATGATTCGCTCGGCATGCGGCGCAGTGTCTGTCACCCAAGCCGACTGCAAGCCCGGCCGAGCCCGGCCGAGCAACAGGGCGAGCTGGGCAAGCATCGTCGACTTGCCGCAGTTGAACCCACCCATCACAGTCACGCTCTGACCGATGAGTGCACAGTCAATAGCCGCCCGCTGCAACACATTAGGGACTATCGACACATTACACATATTGCCCAAATGTCAATGTGCATTGTCGCGGATCCATGGCGTCGTCACCCAAAAGTAACGTCTGGATGTGCATGAAACCG
>ERZ1292632.623-Hain-H43-01um-R2-623-length-39219-cov-13_pt1 | contig 39219 bp, 59 predicted proteins | sample MGYA00564407_ERZ1292632 | MGnify/ENA primary metagenome ERZ1292632 (study PRJEB36523, sample SAMEA6512637) | groundwater metagenome | collected 2019-01-08 | study: AquaDiva: Metagenomics assemblies of 32 groundwater samples | reverse complement strand
ATTATCATTACCTTTCGTTTTCCACCAGCCAACACAGGGGAGGGTAAATAGATGAGCCATTGGAGTGATGGGATAGTCAAACAGTATTCGCCGTGTCTTGCGGCGGTGGAGTGGATACAGACGCAGAAATCTCCCGCTATCGCATGGAAAAACTGCAAGAGGGGAGATTGGATGCTTTGGTTGGCGGGGAGAATGTCCGGCAAACCCGAAACCGCCAGCAGGAAGAGGCTGGTTCTCGCCGCCTGTGCGTGTGCAAGACTGTCGTTGAAATATGTTAAGAAGGGCGAGAACAGGCCGAGGGTGGCGATTGAAACAGCGGAAGCATGGGCAAAGGGGAAAGAGGGGGTAACGCTGGAGAAGGTAAAGTCCGCCTCCTACGCATCCGCCGCCGCCTACGCCTACGCCGCCTCCTCCGCCGCCTCCTCCGCCGCCTACGCCGCCTACGCCGACGCCTACGACGCCGCCGACGCCGCCGCAGACTCCGCACGAACAAAGACTCTATCGGCGTGTGCGGATATAGTGCGGAGGTTTTATCCCAAAGCCCCCACAACAAAGGAGGGTAAATAGATGACACATTGGAGTGACGAACTGGTAGCGAAATACTCGCCGTGTGCAGAGGCGGTGGAACTGATGAGGACATTCAAAACCTCTGCAACGGCATGGAGGAACTGTAAGCGGGGGGATTGGATGCTCTGGTTGCTGGGCACAATGTCCGGGCCGAGCGAGAGTGCCTCCCGCCGTAAACTAGTGCTCGCCGCCTGTGCGTGTGCGAGGCTGTCCCTGAAATATGTCCCGGCTAGTGAAACCAGGCCGAGGGTGGCGATTGAAACAGCGGAAGCATGGGCAAAAGGGAAAGAGGGGGTAACGCTGGAGAAGGTAAAGTCCGCCGCCTACGCATCCGCCGCCGCCTACGCCTACGCCGCCTCCTCCGCCGCCTCCTCCGCCGCCTACGACGCCGCCGACGCCGCCGCAGACTCCGCCTACGCCGCCACCTACGCCGCCGCCTCCGCCACCTCCGCCGCCGCCACCGCCGCCTACGCCGCCGCCACCGCCGACGACGCCGCCTCCGCCGCCTCCGCCGCCTCCGCCGCCTCCGCCGCCTCCGCCGCACGAACAAAGACTCTATCGGCGTGTGCGGATATAGTGCGGAGGTTTTATCCCAAAGCCCCCACAACAAAGGAGGGTAAATAGATGACACATTGGAGTGACGAACTGGTAGCGAAATACTCGCCGTGTGCAGAGGCGGTGGAACTGATGAGGACATTCAAAACCTCTGCAACGGCATGGAGGAACTGTAAGCGGGGGGATTGGATGCTCTGGTTGCTGGGCACAATGTCCGGGCCGAGCGAGAGTGCCTCCCGCCGTAAACTAGTGCTCGCCGCCTGTGCGTGTGCGAGGCTGTCCCTGAAATATGTCCCGGCTAGTGAAACCAGGCCGAGGGTGGCGATTGAAACAGCGGAAGCATGGGCAAAAGGGAAAGAGGGGGTAACGCTGGAGAAGGTAAAGTCCGCCGCCTACGCCTCCGCCTCCGCCTCCGCCGCCTACGCCTCCGCCTCCGCCTACGCCGCCTACGCCTCCGCCGCCGCCTCCGCCGCCTACGCCTCCGCCGCCGCCTCCGCCTCCGCCTCCGCCGCCGCCTCCGCCGCCTACGCCTACGCCTCCGCCTCCGCCTCCGCCTCCGCCGCCTACGCCGCCGCACGAACAAAGACTCTATCGGCGTGTGCGGATATAGTGCGAAAGTTTTATCCCAAAGCCCCCACAACAATGGAGGAAACTAAACCATGACCACCGATAAGGTTCGTGCAATGACAAACGATAAGCGGGTGGAGGAGTTGGCGTTAAAGACCTGTGCAACATTACTGGACAGGGGGCTGGAAGTTGTTTGCCCCGTCAGGAAGATTAAATCATTCCCTTGTCCTGCCGAGTGTCCCATCACTCTATCTCTCCACATATACGGTCAATCCTGCCGGGAAAATGCGATAAGGGAATGTGCGGAGGTAGTAGAGAACGGATACGGGGATAAATCGAATATCGCTAGGGCCATCCGTTCCATGCTCACCCCCTCCACCCTAACCCCGGCGAAAGCAGAATCTAACGGCAACAGTAAGGAACCGCAACCAGCCGTGGTGAAATCGTGCGGGAATTGCGGGAGGCCGAATTGGCAGGACAACGAACCGCGCAAACTAGGGATATGCAATTACTACGATACTGACGGCGTAAAGGCAATTGACGATACGGTGGTTTACAGCAGCGGTATTGGTTCTACGCCGTGTTGGAGTTGGCAACCCGCCACACCAGAGGAGAGGGAATGAGCGTATTTAGCAATAAATCGGCTGGCAGGCTGGCCGGATGCCACCCGGACCTACAAGCAGTAATGAACGAGGCCATCAAGACCGTGGATTTCACCGTGCTTTGCGGCCATCGGGGGGAGGCGGCTCAGAACGAGGCTTTCCGGCGGGGCAATTCTAAGGTCCGCTTTCCAAACAGTAAGCATAATGCCAACCCCTCGCTGGCCGTGGATATAGCCCCCTACCCAATAGACTGGGAGGATACGGGGCGGTTCAAGGCTCTGGCTGAGCGAGTGCTGGCCATAGCGGACCACATGGGGATTGAACTTGAGTGGGGGGGGAATTGGACCAGCCTTGTGGATATGCCGCATTACCAGATAAGGGAGGTGAAAGGTGGGAAAGAAAATACCCGTTCCTGAGTTCGGAACGATAGAATGGTGCCAGCATTGGTGGACCCGGGACTGTGTGGAGAGATTACAGCGGACCCTTGAGGTATTGGTGGGCCTGCCCAAGCCTCCGCCGCCAACACGCTGGCAGAAAATAAAATGGCGGCTGATGTATTGGTATTTTAAGGTAAGGACCTATTTCAAAAATCTGTGGCTGGCCCTGATAGGCCATAACTTTGAGGAGGATTACGACCACTATGAATAAACAGGGTAAAGGAAAGATTGACTGGTGCGATTTGTCGTTCAATCCAATTACCGGGTGCAACGGGCCGGAGGGATTTAAAACCTGTCCTTACTGCTATGCAAAATCTATGGCTGAACGATTCAGGGGGACCCCGGCCTTCCCCAAGGGGTTTGACCCCGCATTACATGAGGACCGGTTAGGCCAGTTGGCAAAGGTCCGGGGGTCCAAGCGAATATTTGTCTGCTCAATGGCTGATTTATTTGGCCGGACCGTGCCGGATGCGTGGGTGGTCAAAGTGATGAACGCCATTGTGGCCAGCCCTCACCACACATATATCCTCCTCACCAAGAACCCGGGCCGGATGCGGGAGTATGCCCGGACCGGCGGCAAGGCTAATATCTGGTGGGGGTTTTCGGCCAGCAATGGGAAAGATTATGCCACTCGCCATGAGGAAATGCTCCGGGTCCCCGTGGTTACACGCTGGGCCAGCCTCGAACCTCTCCACGAGGGATTCACCCCGGACCTAGCCGGAATGTCGTGGGTGGTGGTGGGAGCCGAAACGGGGAGCCGCCCCGGGAAGGTGCCGATTAAACAGGCATGGGTGGATGAAATCATCCGGGAGTGCCGGACCGTTGATGAAACCCAAGTCCCGGCCACGGTGGCGGTATTCGTAAAGGATAACTGCATGATGAAGAAGCCGCCACGGGAGTTTCCGAGCGGCGGCAAGTGAGCCGCCCCGTGGATACCAAGTACCAGCGTATTAAAGCCCTGCTGGAATCGGGCCGGGAGGTGGATATGCAGGAACTCAACGCCATTTCCTTCCGGTATGGGGCGGTCCTGCATCGGCTGAGGCATGAACTGGGGTGGGTGATTGAAACCATCCCGGTGGACCGGGCAACGGGCCATTTCAGGTATCGGCTGGGGGACCGGCCGCTTGTCCATGTCCCGGAATCCCCCCGCCCCACAACCTCCCCGCCCTAAGAGAAGATTAAGAGTAGTCGTAGTAGAGTGTGGGGGAGTGTGGATAACTCGGTGGTGGTGTTTGCCTGTATGGGTCCAGCCTGTTGATAACTTGTTTAAAAGTCCTTGGCCCCGGGCGGCCCTGCGGTGGCCTATGCCGTAAGTGCCGTATCTCCCGGTGGCAATTAAATAATATCACATAGCGCAAGGCCCGGCCATTTCTGGCCGGGCCCGTTTGCTAAAACCCCTGATATTCTTATTCTTCTGGTTCGTTGGGCTCCTCCCCGGTCCCCCCGCACCGGCGGCAATCTTCCCATTCGTGCCCGGTTTTAGTGTGGGCATATTCCCTGTTCCCGCCATATGTCCAGAAAACCTCAATCGTTCCCTTGCCGCCACATTCAATGCAACGGTCAGGCTTTACGGGGGGCGGCGTTGCGGATACCTGTCCCGGAAACCTGTAAATCTCCCCGGACATATCGCCGCCCTTGATGATGGCGGCAATCACCCGGTCCAAGTCGGCCTTTGAAATCAAGTCCTTAAACTCCGGCATCGTCACCTCCCCGGAACATATCCGTCTGGTTTTTATTCTCCACCCCAAGGATGGTCAGGAACGGATTCCCGTCATCGTCCGTCCTGTCCGATACCTCAATATCCAGCACGATGCTTTCGGCCTTGGCCATAGCCTCCACTATGGCCGGGAATTGGCTGGTCCTGAAACAGTACCCCCACCGTCCGGCTGAACCGTCAACCGCCCCCCGGTATAGAACTTTGAGAACCTTCCCGCCGGTCCGGGTGGGGTCCATCCGTGCCTTGAGGATAATCACCGTCTGGGGAGTCATGTCATTTTCCTGAGCGATTTAAGTAAAAGCCTCACGCCCCGGAGCGTTAAGGTCATCTCGGCATTTCCAGCCAGCCGCATATAAACGCCGGAACCCTCAAGCCGTATATGGCAAAACGGTTTAATTCTATATCGGGCATGGAATAGGCGCACCCGGTAGAAAAGTTCTTGCCGGTCCATGTCGGCCCGTATCTTTGCCTTTTTATATTGTTCCGTAAACTTGTATTGGCTAATCATGGTCATATCCAAGCCGGGACAATCGTGGAATCAGGTAGCCCCCGGAGAAAGTCCAGAACATCCGGGGGGACCTCAACCGTTTTCCAGTTGGTGCCGTATTCATACCCGCAAGCCGGGCATTTTTTGAACCGGCCATCAAGGATTAAATCCTCGTAGCGGTCGCTGATTGCCTTGGTGCCCCGGGGGCCCTCGGCCTCCAATATCTCTGTCTGGTGTTCGCATCCGGCCCTCATGTCATTAAGGTGCCACTTCTCCCACCGGTGCATGAACTTGAGGACCATTGCCACCGTCCAGCCTTTCCCGGGCTCGATGAATTCCATCATGGGGGCAATCTGCCCGCATGAGCCGGTCGCGTCCCCGTTCTTTTTGGGGCCGACCACCCCGGTTATCGACAACCGCCCCCCCTCGAAAGCAATCTTGCAGAATACTTGGGCCGGGCCTATCCGCCCCGGGTTGATAACCTTTTTAAAGTCCATTCGGGGCCTCCTGCATCGTGGGGATTATGGTCATGGCCTCGGGGGGCGTGTCCTCGTTCATGGCCTCGCAGGCGCACGGCCCGCACATTCCGACCCCCCGTATCTCGGTCATGGCCTCGGCACCGCAGGCGCACCGGGCAAAAATCAACTCGCTGTCTGTTTCACTTTCAATCCTTGGGTAACTCATTTTCTGTTGTTCTCCTTTTATTGCCGGGCCTTGCCACCCGGCTGGCGTTTATTCCCGGGGCCTCCGTCCCCGGGCGGCTCACGGTTTAATGTCCAGCCATTACCGGGACCATGGCCCGGGCCTCCTCCATCTGCCGGGCCCATGCCCCCCGATACAGGGTAAGAATTACCCGGTAATGCTCGTTATATCCGGGGCGGATGTCAGTATTTTAGGCGTGGACTATTTACCTTCCCCTGTGTTGTCGGATACAGTGCCGGACACCCGCGCCTCGCCGGACACCCGCGCCTCGCCGGACACCCGCGCCTCGCCGGACACCCACGCATTGCCGTACACCCACGCATCGTCGTACACCTGCGCATTGCCGGACACCTGCGCCTTGCCGGACACCCACGCATTGCCGTACACCCGCGCAGTGTCGGACACCAGCGCATTGCCGTACACCCGCGCAGTGTCGGACACCAGCGCATTGCCGTACACCCGCGCAGTGTCGGACACCAGCGCAGTGTCGTACACCCGCGCATCGTCGTACACCTGCGCATTGCCGGACACCAGCGCATTGCCGTACACCCGCGCAGTGCCGTACACCCACGCATCGTCGGACACCAGCGCCTCGCCGGACACCAGCGCATTGTCGGACACCCACGCAGTGTCGGACACCCGCGCCTCGCCGGACACCCGCGCATTGCCGTACACCCGCGCCTCGCCGGACACCCGCGCATTGCCGTACACCCGCGCATCGTCGTACACCTGCGCATTGCCGTACACCCGCGCATCGTCGTACACCTGCGCATTGCCGGACACCCGCGCATTGCCGGACACCCACGCATTGCCGTACACCTGCGCATTGCCGGACACCCGCGCATTGCCGTACACCCACGCATCGTCGGACACCTGCGCATTGCCGTACACCCGCGCAGTGTCGGACACCAGCGCATTGCCGTACACCCACGCATCGTCGTACACCTGCGCATTGCCGGACACCCACGCAGTGCCGGACACCCACGCATTGCCGTACACCCACGCATCGTCGGACACCCGCGCCTCGCCGGACACCAGCGCATTGTCGGACACCCACGCAGTGCCGGACACCCGCGCATCGGGGCCGACATAGGCGCTCTCTTCTACGGTGGCGGTATCGGCTACCCAGCCGCCGCCGTTGGTGTGCTGGTGAGCCGGGATTTCACCTAGTCCGTCCTTAAAATCGTGCGTAGTAACCATGCCCAGCCGTGATACCTCGGCGGGGCTCATGCCTTCACCGCCTTTCCGGCCCGGATAATCTGGTCGAAGGTGGGGTAATTCAGGGCCAGCCCGTCAAGCAATCCCTGCTCAACCTCAAACCGATATTTCCCATCAGGCCGGGCCGGTCCCATCCATGCGTTAATGTGGCGGCTGGTGGTGGTGCTGTAATGGGTGTCGGTCCGGTAGTATCCAAAGCCCGGCACATGGCAGGCAACCGGGACCCCATAAGACAGCAGGACGGAGAGGCCCCCCGGACCCGCTGATAATTCGTAGCAGTTTGCGCCTATCTGTTTTCCTTTCATTTTTCTGTATCCTTTGGGGGGTTCTCCCCCCGTTTTTGTTTACCGTCCGGCCCCGCCCCGGCCAATAAGGCCATTTGGGGGGGGCCTCGGTGTTAGTAGGATTCCGCCTTGAGTAGAACCGCCATAACCCGACGCTCGACATCTTGCCCGAACGGATACGAGGTGTCGTGCTCGTCCTGCTTGGCGGGGTTCGCCTTCATCCATGCCCCATAAAAGCGCAGGGCAACCCCGGCCCGGTGGAGGGCTTCCACCATTTCCGGGACAAGGGTGACCGCATTGGCGAGGTAGGGGTCCGCCCCCCCCGTGGTGGCCTTGGGGGTGGGGGTCATGTCGGCCCGGGACCATGAGCCGCCGAAACCGTCAGCGTGGCGGCCTTCGTGGCCATCTATCAGGGTGCAGGGGGGGAGCATCCCGCCGGGGCCGGTGTCCTTGCATTGGGCCCACGGCTGGACTTGGGGGTGGTGAATGATGCGGCCCTCGGGGGCCATCTTGGCTACACGGTTCCGGGCACGGTCAAAGTTGTTCATTGGATTTTCTGCTCCTGTCTGCCCGTTCTCGGGCCTGTTTTGAGGGGCTTATATTCGATTGCCTATCAATCGTTTATGCCTCTACATGAAGATATTACCATAAAGGGATAGCCATGTCAACAGGTGAGCGAATGTTCGCATATATGATAATAGCCTGTTAAATAGGGCTTACGGTTAACACCCGGTTATTTTGCGCTTAACATCCCATTATTTCCCGGCCATGTTGTCAACCTCGGAGGGGCGGGGATTCTATGGGCGGGAGGGCTGGGGCCGGGCAGGGCGGGGCGGTTTGCGGATTGCCTGCAATTACAGGCCCCCCGTATCGTCCGAAGGGAAGGGCTGGGCTAGGGGCTTTGGGGCGGGGTCCGTCCGGGGGCGGGGGGTGCCTTGGAGGAGCCGGGCGGGGTGCACCGCTTTTTTTCTGTCTGCCTCCCTCGGTCCCTGTTTCATCCTGCAACACATTGGGGACAGGGGGCGGCTGGGGGGCGAGGTGGGGCCAGCCAGATGGGAAGGCTTCCGACCCGACTGGGGGGAGCGAGGGGGAGCCGCTGGGGGTAGGGAGGCCAGCCGGACACGGTGCCAGCCATGGGGACACCGGGAGGGGCTTCCCACCTCAACACATCCGAGGGCGGGGGGGCATTGACCCGGCCACATAAGCAGAGGGGAGAGCCACCCGAGGGCGGGGAGGGGGGGGAGGGGGGCACCACCACCCGCATGAGTCCAGCCAGACAATCGCAGAGAGGGCTGGAAGGGGGTGGGGCGGGGTAGGGCGGGGAGGGGGGGCTGGGGCCCCAGCCCCGCGCGCGTCCCCTCCCCGTCCACAACACCCGCTACCCCGGCACTCTCTTTCCCATCAGAAATCTCGGACTGGAAATCCTCACCCATACAGCCTCCGGGGGGGGGTTTCGGGGGAGGGGGAATCTGGGGGATAATGGGGGATGGAAAAATTGGGAAAGGGAAAAACAGAAAATGGGGCGAAGAGGGGACGGTTCACCTATCCGTTGGGGCTGGGTCGGCTCAAGAGGTGGGAGAGGGAGGCGAAGAAGATGGCGGGGTTCCGTGCCAAGGTGAGCATCAGCCGGGTAGGGGGCGTATTCGGGGACCTGCGGGTGGTGCGGAGGATGGGTAAGTGGATTGGGGCGGCGGCGATGCAGGGGGCGGCGTAGATGCCTACCCCGGACGGGAGCCTGACCATTGAGGACATTCGTGATGTGGCCGCATTTATGGACCGGGAGGAAGCGGCACAAGCCAGAAGGGCGATGGAACTGGGGGTGGATACCGACTGGCTGGTGATGGCTGAGTATCTGGCCCGGCGGAAGTTGGTGGCCAAGGATGTCGAGGCCGGGGGGGTCAGGTTGAACGAGAGGGCGTTTTACAGGATAGACGGCTTCATGGAATGGCGGGTGCCGCCGATGATTCTGCCGACCTCGGGGGTGTAGCGTGATTTTATGGGTTGAGGAATGGGGGTCGCTGGTAATCGCCGGGGCGGCCCTGCTGGGGATGGGATGGGCTGGGTGGGTAGAGTTGCGGGAGTGGTGGGAGGAGGCAAAAAAATGAAGAACTCATGGCGGTGTTTGAAGTGCGGGAACATCCGGGTGAGCCGGGGGGAGATGGCTCGAATGAACTGGCTGGACCGATTTCTGGCCCGGCTGTTCAGGTGCGAGTGCCGGGGATGAAGCGACCCAAGGTGGGGGTGTTGGGGCGGCTGGTCCGACCCGAGGTGGAGTTCCGGCCCGGCGAGGGGGCGTTCAAGCGCATTTCCACCCGGGAGTCGGACAGGGCGGCGAAGGCTCTCCTCGATGGTTTGAGGCTCAGGGCGTATCAGGAAAGAGCCGGGGTTATTCGGGTAGGGGATGAGGGGGTGGTGCGGGAACGGCAGGTTTCCGAGGTTGCCGACCCAGACCGGCCTCTCCCCACCATCGAAGAAGGCAAAGAAATCATAAAAAAGTTCGAGGAAGAACGGGGGGGCGATGCGAAGCCGTAAGTCCGCCCTCGACTCGATGCGGGGCCGTGGGTGGGACTGGGGGCTCCTCGTCCTTCTGGCTGGGGCGTGGGGGTGGTTTGAATGGTATCCCTACGGGGACTGGGTAGAGGCAGGCCGAGGGTGCCTGCTGGGTGCGGGGGTGTGGGCGGTGTTGCAGGCAATATGGGGGTTATTCGGGCCGGCGGCGGACGAATGGGAGGACAGGAGAATCGGGTGGCGTCCCAGCCATATTTACGGATGCACTTTCCTAGAAAGCCCGCTGGCATCCACAACAAAAGAATACAGGTGGATTTGCGAAACCTGCTGGGTGTTCAAAAAGCCGGGGTGTCCCGTGAAGTCGGGCGATAAAAACCGGCCCGGATGCGCCCATTGGAATCGCCTGACGCAAAAGGATTTATCCGGTGGTTGTTGAAATCGGGTCGCTCCCTACCCATGCTCCCTCTCAAGTGCCCGGCAGGTACGAGCGTATCCTGCCCACCGGTTAAGCCTTCTTGAGAAAAATACTCCTTCTCCTGTTCGCGGGGGGGGCTTTTGCTGTACCGTTGAACGAGCAAGAACTGTTTATCCGCTGGGCGAGATTCCGGTATGGCCTGACCGATTCCGGCACCGCCCTTATCCGCGCCCAACTGCGCCTTGAAAACGGGCGGAAGGGTTCGGAGGCCGGGTTCAATCCGATAAAAGTTCAGGGGGTTTATTCCGGGGATGTTCAGGCATACGCCGACCCGACCATGCCGGACGGCGCGGAACAGCATTGCCGGTTAGCCCGGAAGATAACCCGCCACCTTATGAACTGGGTTCTTCTCGACCCCAAGCGGAGAGCAGAATGGATGGAGATATACGCCGCTGATTACCTTTGCGGGTCGACATCGGGGGATAAAAAACGGAACAACTACGAATACTTCCGCCTTTTACAGCGGTTATTCAACGAAGAAAAGTGCAAAATCACTACCTGTAAATACAATCCCATCACGGGCACGACTGGCTGGGCCGAGTGATATAATCGCAACAGGACAGAACACCAGCCCGGCCCCCCATAGCCGGAACAACTAAAACACAGGAGGACCTCTAACATGGCGGAAGTCAGCGGATTCAACATCACGGAAGGAAACAAGGCAAGGCTCATCAACCTGCTCGGTGAAGCGGACGGCTCGGGGACGGTAAACGGCGTCTGGATGGAATTAAAAGATTATCGGCTGGCTTTGAGCCTGATGGTGTCGGGAGTTGTTGGGGAAACGCTCGTTGTCTGCGGTTCCAATGCCGCGACCAAGCCCGCCAATTCAGCGCATGGATTCGCCATCGGTAGCACCATAACCGCTGATGGATTCTATGACATAACAACCGCCCCGTGGTGGATAAAAGTTCGGGTGTCCGTTGCCGGGACCGGGACCATCACGGCCATACTGGCCGGGTCCAAGTAAAATAGTGGCGGGTGAGAAACGGAAAGAATACGACCACGAGGCCATCAGGGTCGAATACTTTGCCGGAGTTGAGGGGGGTAAGTGGGCGAATCTAAGGCAGTTCTGGGTGGCGAATCCCGGACGCTGGGATTACACCTGCCTTGGGCGGATAGCAAAGAAGAAAAACTGGTTCGGGTTGCCCCCGGAGGCATCCGAGCCCACACCGCAAGAACCCCAGCCCATGAGCCAACTGGAACAGCAGGGCCTTCACATGAAGCGCATCCGGGACCTGACGGACAAGGCCATCGGTTCGCTGGAAAAAGTTATGGAAAAGAAAACCAACGACCCCATGGACATCAAGCGGTGTCTGGACGCATTACAGCAGGCTCAGGTGGTGGCCAAGGAAAACTCCAAGGTGCTGGAATCGCAGGGGGACCGGGCAAAACTTGTTGTGGAAATAATTTGCTATGACCCCCCCCATCCAAAGCCGACTGAAACGGGCGATAGCCGACCTAAAAATATCGGTGATGAAGGGTTGGCAGACAGAGGCTTGGTTCGACCTATTTCCACTAGACGCACGGGAACCGGTCCGGTTTCCGGTGCTGAATGTGGGCCGAGGGGGGAGGAAAACGGAGTTCGGCCTAAACTTTTCCCTATTGGAAACCTTAAGGTCCCCATTCCGGGGGGACGGCTGGTTCTCGGCGCGGAATCTAAAATCAGCACGGGAAATGGCTTGGGACCGAGCCATAATGAAAGTGAAGGAACAGCCAAGGAACATACTGAGGGGGGACCCGAACAAGGCTGAGTTGGTGATTCCGCTGATTGACGGGAGAAACTGGTGCTTCAAGGGATTGGATAAGCCGGATGACCGGCGCGGCGGACACCCCGTTGTAATATTCTGCGATGAATACGCCATCTGCCCATCAGGCACATGGCAATCGGTTCTCCGTCCCGCCATAGCCGATAAAAAATCCCGTGTGGGGTTCGCGTCCACCACCCGAGGCCGGAACCATTTTTACGACATGGCAAAACTGGGCGGTTATGATGACAAGACCCAGCGATACAATCCGATGCTTGCCAAGCCCGGCTGGCATTATTATTACTGCTCAGGCGAGGATACCGGGACGATACCGCACGAGGAAATCTTGGATATGCGGGAAGGCCCGAATAAGATGCCCGAGGCTGATTACAACCAAGAGGTGCTTTCCCAGTTTCTCGGGTACACGGGAACGATGGTGGGGCAATTCATAAACTGGCCGTGGGAAACCGAGGGCGGAAACCTCGTTTCCTATAAGTGGTGGATGAACCGGATGGAGCAGTACCGCAAAAAAAAGGACATGATGTTCTTTCGGGTTATAGACTGGGCCATTGGCGGGACCACCGTCTGTATTTGGGTGGCCGTGGACCATGAGGGGAGAAAAATCGTATTCGATGAATACTCCTGCACCGGGAAAACCGTACCGATGATTACCAAGGACATTCTTGCCCGGCACACCGACATTCCAATCGGAGTCACCGTCATGGACAAGTCCATGTGGAACCGGGGGAATGACGAGTTCAACCAGACGCTATTCGACCAGTTCAGGAAACACGGGATACACGGGACCAAATCCCTTTCCGGTTTCGATGAATCGGTGGAATTACTGAATACCCTTTGCGCCTCACCCAGAGAGGATGTCATGCCGATGTTCGTCATCGTTCAGGGAATGGCCCGGCTGACCACCGGCCAGATGAACACAATCTGGAACCAGTACCCGGACAGAAATGGGGCGGATAAAATAGGAAAACAGGAATGTGATGGCTTTGACTGCGCCAGATACGCCGCCATGTTGGGGGTGGCCAGCATTGAACAACGGACTGGGCGGGACCCGGAAGCACCGGACGAATCCGTCCGGGGCCCTTTCTATGAAACCGTCCGTGCGCTGGAACGGGCCAAACAGGCTCGAATGAATGGAATCGCCGCCGGGCCAAACACCGCACAAATAGAGGATTTAATGGAGCAGGACTTGGACCCTGTTACGGGCCGTCCGGCTTAGGGTAGAATATGGCCATGGCGCAACAGGACACCCCGGTTACTCCGGCCACAATAGATGACATAACCGCAGAAATAGTCCGCCGTGTTGAGGGACATAAGAATGACTGCGCCAAGATTATCCAGAAGTTTGAAGTGTGGAGCCGCCTCTACTTGTGCCAAGGCGAGGAACAGAAACAGGATACCGGGGGATTAAAAACCACCAACGCCAACTCCTTTGTCCCCGAGGTCATGCGGCAAACCGAGGCACTCACCGTTTCCGGGGATGCCATGGTTCACGGGGACACGCCCTTTTTTATGGCCAAGCCCAAGACCGACAGAAAAGAGGCAACGCTTGAATCAGTAAAAACGCAGGCCGTTTTAGTCAAGCAGTTGGCCGACATGAAATACCGGGTTAAGGCCACCACCGCCATGCGCTCCAAAGTTCTCAACGGAACCCTGTTCGTGATGCCTTACTGGAAGTTCTCCGAGGACTGGCACATCAGCGAGGACGGGGCCTCATTCGAGAGGGATACGGCGATGGACGGGCCGGACATGAAGGTGTTGAACATTCAGGATGTCCATTACTGGCCGACCAAGGCCGCCGATGTGGACGAGGCCGATGGAATGGCCTACGAATCAGAAATGACGGAAACCGAACTGAACGACATGATTAAGGCGGCGGGAATATACGGGCAACGGGTGGCCGGGGTAGTAACGACTCCCCTGAACAAGATGGAAGTAAAAGGGAACACCTCCACCGACATAGGCGTAACCACCAACATAGGCACCCAGATGGGCTACACGGAGCAGTCAACCGAAAAGAAATACAAGGTCATAGATGCGTGGTGCCGGTATCCCCTTCCAGCCTCAGAAGCCGACCCTCCCAATGTAAAAGCGATGAAGGAATCTAAAATGGTGTGGCGGTTTGTAATCGTGAACGGTATGGGATGCGCCATCCAGATGCCGAACCCGTTCCGGCACGGAAGAAAGCCGTTCCTGCGGGATGTGCTTATCGAGGCTCCCACCCGTTCCATGTACGGAATAGGACTTGGATTTATAACCGAAAATCCCCAGATAATGATAAACGGACGGCGCAACAGTTTGAACGACCTAATCACGCTGGCTGTGTACGGGCCATGGAAGCGCAAGAACGCGCCAATGGGGACGGCAAGCAGATATGTGAAGATGTCCCCGAACCGGATATTCGATGAGTTCCTTGATGGGGACATGGACAGGATGGACATAGACACCTCGGTTGCTAAGACTGCGCTGGAATTGGAGGCGGTGGAAAAGGACGAACTCAGGATTGCCACGGGGGCAACGGCTTTCACGCAGGGAATGACCACGGGCTCCACGGCAACCGAGTTCCGGGGGGTGGCCAGCCAGTCAACCTTGCGCGTTGCGGCATACGCTCTATCCTTTTCGGAAAACATCGTCAAAGAACTCCTGCTGATGATGCACTCCATGAACAAACAGTATTTCCTTAAACGCACCGACAACCAGACGGCCACCAGAATCATGGTGGACATAACAGGAGAGAACGGGCCGTATTCAATCCCGGTGGGCATAGAGGAAATGTTGCCGGAATTGGGCATAGAAATGTCGGTGGCAACGGACTTGGAGTTCCGGCCTCAGATGCGCCGGAACATTAAAGGGATGCTGGGGGACCTCTTGGAAGTCCGTAAGCAGACCGGGAATGAATACAAGTGGAACTTCGTTCCGCTGGTACATAAGTTTGTGCGGCTTTATGGCGAGGACGGCGCAAGGGTGATGGAGAAAATAACCAAGCCCACCATTGACCCGGATATGTTGCCAAGAATAGTGGAAATGGAAATCCAGCGCAGGGTCGGCCAGTTGGGTTCACCGGAGAGCAACGCCGTGATAGCGCAGTTGGCGTTGCAGGCGGCTCCGGCAGACAAGGATTCGCTGGCCATCCTGAGCAGGATTAAAGGGCAGGCATTGGAGGGGGCGGCTGGTTCAACGGAGCAAGGCGTACCACCTGCGGCCCCCGTTTCGGCTCTGCCAGAACCAGTTCCGCAACCAGTTTAATAAAAACCAACATAGGGGGCACACAAATTGAAGATGTTACCGTCCGATATGGTGAAGATGTTCAAGGATTTCAGCGAATCTCCCGCACACGAACTGCTACTGACCGCGATTACCCGGCTGATTATGGCCCGGGTTCGGTTGATGGGGGCCTCCGGCAACAACCAGTTACAGGTTGAATACAACCAAGGGCAGGCCGCCGGGATGACTTATATCCACGACATGATTGCCCGGTTTGCCGACATAGACAAACGGCAGATTGAGGAAATGATGGCAGAAGAAAATCCAAAAGACCCCGAGGAGGGTAAATAGATGCCTGAACCAGTAGTTCTTGGTGGAGCCCCTGCACCGGCCCCAGTTACCGCGCCCGTATCAACGCCCGACCCGTCAGGCGGAACGGGAGTAAATACCGAAAACTGGAACCTGTCAGAGAACACGACAATCCCGGTTGAGCCCGGAGATTTCATGGAAGGTGGGCGGGATATTGACCAAGCACCGACCCCGGGAACAAAACCCGCCGAGCCTGCGGCGGCTCCTGCTCCTGCCGCCTCCCCGGCCAAAGACCCCGCCGTTGTTGCCGCAGAACAGGCGGCGGCCCGGTTGAGGGCTGAGGTAAAAGCCCGGGACAAGAAAATCAGGGAACTTGAGGCGGCGAGAACCCAGCCGCAGGAAACGGAGGAGGAAATAGCGGCCCGGGATGCCGCAGAAGCGGCTGAAATGATGGAAAACCCGGCGGCGTACCGGCGCAAGCATGAGGCAATCAAGGAGAGAAGGGATGCTTCCAGAAATGCTTGGACTCACGCCCGTTCTCTGCCAGCGGCCAAAACAGACCCGGACTATGAGGCCAGAATAGTCCAAATAATAAAGGATTCCGGGCTGAACGATGTAGCCGACCCCATGAAGGGAATGGCTTTTGCGTTAAGGGAGTATAATGATTTATACGGTGGGGCTGAACCACCGGCCCCGGCGGGAAAAACCGCCGAGGTCGGCAGTCAACCACCACCGGCCCCAGCGGCTCCGGCGGCCCCTGCGCCAACTCCCGCCCCGGCGGCGGGATTGCCGGATGCAAGCAGGATTGACCGCATGGTGGCGGCTCCTGCGGGTGGGGCGAGTAGCCCGGCTCCAACGGGGGGAAGTGGACAGGTATCAAAGGCTGACCTTGATGCCTGCGACATGGACACCGAGGAAGGCCGGGCCAAGTACGAGGTTCTGCGGAAGCGGATTCCGGGAATACCGCAGGCATAGTTAGTGCGTCTTTGAATGTGCGCCCCGGGGGCTATCCGAGTCCCCGGGGCCGTTTCGCCAAACGATATTGGCGGCTGATGGGTTCACCAGCAGGAAATCTGGTGAACGGGGCCTCCCGTTAAAAGGCAACGATGAAGTGGCCGCAGACAATCGGTCACAGGGCAAACCGGGAAACCGGAAGTGAAAAATCGTTGCAAAATAACATAAGGAGGCTACTCAATGTTTACGCCAGCAACTCATGGTGGAATCTGGACCAAGGATGTATGGTCCAAAGAAGCCCTTCGTGCCCGTCAGGCCGACCGTGTGATGGAAATCCGTGTTCTCAACAAGGACCGGGATATGCTGTCCGGCGGTCAGACCTTACAGATTATGGAAGTCGGCTCCCTTGACGAAACCGATGTCAAGGCGGACGGAACATTTGAAACCCAGTCCCCGTGGAAGGCGAATCGGACGCTGACCGTCAGCGATTTCAAGACCGCCGCCTTCTCCATCCGGGACGATTTTGATGTCCAGACCGTCATGGACTGTCAGTCCAAGTTCTCCGAGGAAATCGGAAAGGCCCTTTCTCGCGGCATGGAACTCCGGCTCCTCGCCCTTGAGTCGGGTATTGCCGCTGGCAACCGCCAGAATGTTACCGGTGATGTCACCGATGACAACATCCGTTCCGTTATCGCCCTGATGGACGCTGATGAAAACTTCCCCAAGGACGGGCGTTATGCCTGTTTCTCTGCGGGACAGAAGTCGGCTCTGTTGGGAATTGACAAATACAACAAGGCCAATGAACTTGCTGTTGCGTCAACCAAGATTGGAACGCTGACCGGCAACCTGCTGGCCCATCTCTACGGGCTGGAAATGTGCTGGACCCCGCTGGCCGTGCGGCGCACGATGACCGCAACTGCCCGGACCGTTGCCCTGTTCTGGCACAAGGAAGCCTTCGCCAAGGCCGTTCAGAAGAAGTGGGCCGTGGAGAAGTTCCGCAAAGGGTTCGCATGGGAGTATGCGGCGGCCCAGTTGTCCGGCGCGGCGAATGTCCGTACCGATTTCGCCTACTCGCTCGACACGACCAACGCCTAACCGAGATAAAAGGAGGACTTGAAAATGGTAGAACTCAATCGTAACTTCCCAGAGGTGGCGGTGGCCGATGTCAAGGTCGCTGACACCACAAAGACGGCACTCTCGCCGTTGCTGGTTTGCCTGCCGGGGTCGCTCATGCCCGGGGACCAGATTCGGCTCAAGGCATCAGGGATATTCACCACGGCGGGTTCCGCTACGGGGACCGCCAAGTTGGACATCATGGGTGGCGTAACTGATTCCGAGGCCATCCTGATTACCGACACCAGTTCCACCCTCACGGCATCCCAGACCTCAGCCGGATGGGAACTTGAGGCAGTCATCACCATTCGGACCATAACGGGTGATACCGATGAGGACGGAACCGTTACTGACGGAACCCTTATTGGCGTGATGAAGATAAACGGGGACTATCAGACCATGGTAGCAACGCCCAACGGAGTTGTCGTGTGTGCGTCCACCGCCATTGAAACCGATGAGGAGAACTCTTTCTACCTCGCGGTAACGATGTCCGGCGGGGCCGCCGACAATTTCATTACCTGCCAGCAGGCCGCTTGGGAGAAAATCTAAGCGTGTCCATTTGTGGGGGGTGCGGAAGGGAAACCTTCCGCACTCTCTCACGGTGGAAGCAGGATGGCACTCGTATAGACGGGTGCCGCCGGTGCTTGTCGGCTGAGGGGAAACATACAATGCTCCTGAACCAGCAAATGCCGGGAATCAATTTCAAGTGTACCGTTGCACATTATCGGGATATGGACGAGCGCAAGATAGACAATACCTCCGGGGACGGCGAAAACCATGTTTACAGGGACAGGGGACGGGTGTCGCTTGTGATTAACAAGCCCCTGCCAAGGAACCACGGCTGATGCAGAAATCATTGGCGATGCTCAGGAATATCTGCCTCTCCCAAATGCGCCGGTCCAACGACCCGGACATGGCCATCTACACCGACTTCTGGCTGAACGAGGAATACATGGCGTTTGTGGCCGAGAACGACATAGCGGCTTACAACACACGGTTCGCCGTGGACTTGACCACCGCCGTACAGCCGGACCTAACGACCTTTCAGGAGTTTCAGGCACCCTGCGACATAATCAAGTTGCTGTCCTGCGAGATTCTTATTGCCGCCACCGCCACGATTAAAGCCTCGCACAAGCCGATGACAATATTAAGCCTTGGGGAGTTTGAACGGATGTTCAGGGGAAAGAACCCAGCCGATGATTCGGCAGGGGAGCCCCTGTATATTGCCCTTCGCCGGGTGGAAGGAATCCGTTCAGAAACCATAGGGCTATCCAAGTGGACCATTGAATCCACGGATGCGGCGGACGAGGGGGAGTTTACCTTCATTGCCTACGACCTCGCCACCAAGCAGACCATCAGCAAGGTGGTAGGGAGCCTGACCGGGACTACGGCGGTGGAGATTGGGGGAGCATCGGCCCGATACTACGAGGCCATTTCCTGCTCCAAGGTGGGAGGAACAAGAGGGAATGTAATCCTGAAACGGGCTGATACCGCCACGCCGACCGCCTTTACGAATGTTGCTGAAATACTTCCGTGGGAAGTGTCGTGCAGTTATTCCGTTTTTCAGACCTATCCCTATGCTGATAAAACATACTCGCTCCGGGGGCTGTGCAAGCGCAGGCCCCCCATGATGTCATCCAACAGCGACATTCCCTTTGGTGTCCCGGATATGGCGCTGGAAATACTCATTCAGGGGACGGTATCCAAGGGGTTGCAGTTGATAGAGGATGCCGACTGGGCAACAGCCGAACAAAAGAAGGAAAAGGCCAAGATGGACTACTACCGGTCCTTGCGGGGACAGGGCGAGGACCAAGAGCCAGCCCATGTAGTTTTCGGCTGACCATGGGAGAGCCAAGGACGGTCGAAGTCAGGGATATGTCGGGGGGGGTTAATTTCGCCAAGCCAGCCATCAGGTTGAAGCCAAACGAAACCGACATTCAGTTGAACGGATGGGTACGGGACGAGGCTTATTGCAAACGACCCGGACTGACCAAGGATACCGTCAATCCCCTGCCGGACCCGATTATAGACTTGGTTGCCTACGGTTGGGACATAGCCACGAACATCTTTGCAGGAATATTTGCCACCACATTCGGAAGGGGGCTTGGTGGAGGCTCCCAGACAACGGGACTATATTACAAGAACAGCACGGCACGAGCCGATTTTACGATAATTCCCGATGTCGGTTCCGGTTTTGTCACCAATGACATATACATGATAGGAAAGGCGATACCGGTAGGGGCAAATCCGGGTTATGCGGGGGCGAATGGGGCACTCATGTTTTACATATCGGGCGCATACGCCGCCGCAATCGTACCCAATCGCTCCCGCTATATATTACAATCCTCCACTTATCTAAGGATTGCCGATGTGCCTGCGGCAACAACACAGATATACGCCACTTCGGGGGCGTGGCATCGGGGGCACTTATTTACCGGATACAGCCAGCACGGAACATATTCGCGCCATTCAATCTGGCGGTCAGAATACGGCAAGCCGGAGTCATTCTTGGCAACAGGAACAGGGGCGGCAGAAGTGCCGATAAACCCAACCGGGGCCACGGGGCTTGTGCTGGGAATTAAGTCAGCCGGGGACACGGCCTATGTAATGAAGGCCGATGGAATACATTGGATTACCGGATACGACCTGACAACCTTCCGCTATGACCGCCTGCCAACCGAGCATGGGGGGTGTTTTTCACGGGCCTTTGCACAGATAGGGGCGGGACTAATAGGATTTTCTGTAACCGAAAACGGGCCAGACCAAAATCAGCGGAACAACCTAACGCTGAAAACAATCATATCCATATCCGGGCAATCAGTAGTGGACATCGGGGGTAGGGTAAGGTCTTTGCTCGGAATGACCGTGGCCGATGAGGGGTGCCGTGTCGAATATTGGAGCATGAAAGGACTGGTGCTACTAATACCGACTATCGGGAAAACCGCCTCAGATACGCAGGTCCTTACCGCCGCCGCCACCGACATTATTGTGTATGACCCGACTGCTTCGGCCTTCTGGGTATGGAAGGTGGACAAGTCCTGCATGGCGGGGGCGATGACCCCCCACCGCAACACGATATTTCTCGGGTGCATGGATGGCCATGTCAGGTATTTTGATGAAACCGCCGCCACCGATGATGGAGCCGCTTTCGATTCCTATTATGCCCATTCCGAAATAAGCATAGTGGATAAAACAATCGTTGCCGATGCAATAACTATTTATGGGACACAGACATCGGGGGGCATGACCTCGGTGTCCGTATCTATCAATGGGGAAGCCTTCCGCGAGGCTGGACGGGTGAACCTGTGCGACCCCAAGGCCCCATACGGAATAAAAATATCTTCCATCGGGCTGGTGGATTCAGCCAAGAGGATGCGGGTAAAGGTCACCTTTCCGCCTGACGGGGTGGGATGCAAGTATTATGGGTATGACCCAGCCATCAAAGAACAGGGCCGGGTTTAATGGGAACCACGGCGGGGGCATTGGTGGCATTGGTGGCACACAGGGACGCCTGCAAGGTCCTACTTGATGCCGCCCGAGTAGCCCTCGATGCCACCAACGATGAAACACGGGCCAATATTTATGCGTACACACTCAGGGATTACACGGCCTCCTTGCAGGCGGTGGGGCAATATTCCCGTGCCAATAGCCCATTTTCAGCAAGGCCAGCAGGAAATACGGCGGTTGGCGGGAGGTCGGTAGGGGACATATCGCAGGAACAGGCAATGGACCTGATACCGCCAGCATGATGTATAATAATCGCAGGGCACAAAAACCAGAAACGGGAGGACCGGCGGAATGAGTGCAATCACGGAATTTTTTGGAACTGCGCCCAACCATTCCCCCAAACCGGTAAGTTACCGACCGGAAGGGTACACCCGAAACCCTGCCTACGATGATTGGTATTGGAAAAGCGCCCACCTAAAGCACTTCAACGAGGCCCCACCCCCCGAATGGGTATTTGACCCCACCTCGGTAGCGAGAACGCAGGACAGCGTAAAGAAAAACGATGTATCTGGCCTTCTGTCCGTATTGGATGACCGCAAGAACGCACTTATGCCGGGAGTAAAAGACAGGGCTTTTTCCTCATTTCTCGGAAGGGGGATGGGGGAAGCGGAGGCGGCCAAGGCCGGAGTGGGCGATGCCATGGCTGGGCTTACATACGAGTTCGACCAGCAAAAAAATACCTTGAAGGGCAACGCCGAGGAAAAGTACCAGACCGACCTGCTTTCGGCAAAGGCATACGATGAGGGAAGGATAGACAAAGTGAAGGACCGGGGGGCCGACATGGAAGCAGATTATAGGAACCGGCTGGCCGCATGGGAGGCAAAATGATAGCAACGGACCTGAGAGCCTCCGACCTTACGGCGCAACAGTTGGACGCCAGCGGGATTAATTCAGCCACCGCCATGAGCGATTACCGCCGGAAGGGAATACAGGAGTACGGCGATACGAATATGGCGAGGATGAATACGCTGATTGGGGACCGGGACAGGACGCGGGTGGAGCGAGAGGGCCGGGCCTTGAGGCAATACAACGAAATCATGGCGTCCATCAAGGACCAGAAAAGGTTGAAAAAGAACAATGACATCGTTTCAGCCGTTGTTACGGGGGCCATGCTGGCCGCCTCCGCCGGTATGGCTCCGGGTGCGCTGGCCGCTGGCGCAAGCGCGTCTGATGCGGCGAAATATGCCGGGGCCGTAAGAAACGCAGGGCTGTTGAACGCCGCCATTCCGATGGTGGGCAAGTTCATGGGTTCCCAGTCCAGCAATGTGAATCCAATGATACAGTCAGCCGGAAACCTTGGTGGGGGGCTGTTGGATTACCAGTTGGGTGAGAACAAACTAAGGAGCGAGGAAAATAACCCCGCGCCTGAATCGCCAATAGATGCGTATTTCAGAAAACAGATGGAGCAATACTAATGCCAACCAGAGGCGAGATGGCTGGCGCGGGTTTGCTGGACAACCTTGCGGAAAGGTTTACCTTGACCCCGGGACAAAAGCAGATGCGCGAGGCCGAGGACATCAAGAAGCGGGAATTACAGGCCCCGATGGGAAAACAGCAGAGGTTGGCGGCCCAACATTATGTTGCCATAACCCTGCGGCGGGACAATCCGAATGACAAGCCCGAGCAGATAGCGGCAAAAGCCTCAGCCATACTGGACGGTGCGACCCAGCAGGACTGGGACACCATCGAAACGATGATGAAGATGAACTTATTGGAGGGGAAGAACAAGGCGGCAGAGGGGAAGGGCGGACCAAAGAAGGTTAAATTTATAGAGGAATGGAATAAGGGGCTGGACGCCGACCGCAAGGGAAATCCGAATGTTTACAAAGACATAGCGACAGGGAAGGCCGAGGCTAATTTGCAGTCCGTAAGGAATGTGGCGAAGATAGTGGCGGATAACAACCCGGAGATGGACTCCGAGGCGGCTGGGGTGATAAGCAAACTAGACGCGCTAAGCGGTGACCCGACCAAAGCAATCGCAACGGCGAACATGATGAAACGGCATTTGGCGAAAACGCATGGCGGCTGGGATAGGGCTGGTTCAGCGATACCAGCAACCGTCAGGGTGCTTGACGCCTACACGGGGCCGATAGACACCCCGGACAAGTCATGGATGGAACAGGGGGTGGTGGACAAACTATTACCGGATAAGTTCGTGGCCCCCGGAAAGGTCCAGCCAAGGGTTCCCACCGGTTCCGGGTTAATCGAAACGAAGTAATAAATGCCGACCAACTGGGATGAAGTATTGGCAGTAGAGGCCCCCGCCAAGGATGCGGGGGTTTCTCCATTGAAGGCAACTGATTGGGATTCGGTTCTTGGAGAAAAAGGGGGCAAGGGCAAAGATGTGGAAGTACCCCGACAAACCGGTATGCGCGAGGCAACTCCGTGGGACATAAAGCGGAGGAGGCAAATAGGAAACCGGGACGCAACGGAAAGGGATGTAAGCCCGGCCCTTGTGGAACGGGAACAATTAAAATACGCAGTAACTAAGCCAGCCACCGTTGCGCTCGACCTTCTGGGATTGCCGTCAGTTGCCGCCGAGAAGGGGGCCGAATGGGCGGCGGTAAACACGGATGCACCCACTAGCGTAATTGCGGGACTGGCCGCCGTAGGAGAACAAACGGCTTATGTGCTTCCGATACCCAAAGCCGGGCGCGTCTTGCAGGCCGGGGGACGGATTATCCGGGCCATTCCCGGTGCAAAATACGCCGGTAAAGCGTTTAAGGCGGTCCGGGGCGAGGGTGGAGGGCTGTTGGAGGAAACAATCGCCAGAGAGAGAATGGCCGGAAAGGAAGCGGCTCAGAGTGCGCCGCCTGTGGCAGAGAAACTCAAGCCAGTTGTTGCGACAAGCCCGGTCCAAGAGGAACTCGTTCTGGCTCCCAAGGCAACCCCAAAGGGCTCTGAGCCTGTTTCCGTTCCAGCCGAACCCGTAATCACCAATCGGGGGAGCATTGGGACGAGTGAGGTGAATCCCGTGGCCGTTCCAGAGAACGCCGCCAAACCGACCATAATGGGGGAGAAGTCCGCCGTAGTTTCCCCGGAGGTTCAAGGGCATATAGACAAACTGGACAGGGCTGAGCAGGCCGCCCGGACAAAGGCCGAACAGCATCTAACCGATGCAGAGAACATGGCTGAGGACCAAGCGGTGGTTGATGACGAGGCATACTCCGCGTCCGTGCAGGCGAAGATAAAGGGGTCGTTATCACACGGAAGAAACATACCCGGAACGGCTCGTGTGGGGCCGGGGCGTATCTGGCTTAACCCCGAGGGGGCGGACTATGCGGAGGTAAAAAACTACCTTGCCCACGCCACCCCAGAGGAGCAAAACTACTGGAACTCCATATTAACGACAAATAAGGCAACTTCCCGGGGAAACCACATCGAAAACTTTGCACGGGAACGGGGGTTCGATAGGGTAGAGGATATGTTCAATGCCGTGGGGGAGGAGTTTGCGGGTGGCGTGGGAAAAGGGCTGGATATTGAATCAATGGCGGCAAAGTACCGACCAATCAAAAATGCGTTGGAGGAAGCGAAGCAATGGGAAACTCACGCCAATGAATTAAAGGCAACCCGGGAATACATCGCCGGTCGTGGCGGTGCCGTGAAGGACGATAGCCTTCTGGGGAACGCTGGCGCACCGGAGGCTGATGTCGCGGGAGGGGTTCCGGCTGAATACAGGAGCGAGGTTCTAGGGGGCGAAACACCCCCTGCGGAGGCTATTTCAGCCCGGGCGGCCCATGTCGAGGCAGACCTGAGCAAAGCCAGAACGGGCCAGCCAATTCAGTTCGATGGATACAGGGGGGCCGGTAAAACTGCTGAGGAAATATACACCGGGGCTCAGGTTCCTGTTGTTGGGAAAGGAACTTATGTGGCCGCCACCGAGCAGGATGCGGCTCTTTACGGCTCCAACATAATCCGAGTTCCAGTCAAATTGAATAACCCATTGGTAATACGAACAGATGAAGAATGGAGGGCATTGACGCAATCGGCTGGGTGGAGAAACGCCAACCCAGTTACATTTGCAAAGACGGGAGAGGTTGATGCCCAGATGGCCCAGACATCGGAAAGCCTCAAGGCTGAGGTGTTGCGCCGTGGGCATGATGGGCTGGTAATTGACCCATCCGTGCGCGGGGATGAGGCCAAGACCCTTTACAGGGTATTTGACCATCCTCAGGTGGTTGATTACACACCAAGGAAGGTTATCCCTGCCGAACCCCTGAAAGTCGCTCCTGAGCCTCCGATGGCCCCGGAAACCCCTGTTTTGGAGGGCAAACCAGCGGATTTCCCCACCCTGACCCCAGAAGAACGGACCCGGGTCCGGGAGTATGCGGGGGTGCGGGAAGCGATAAGCACGACAGACCCGGCCCTTGCATCAGCCCAGAAGGTAGAAGAACAGGACGCAATCAGGTCGGCCATGGTGTCGGAGGCGATTGCATCACGCAAGACACCCAAGCCACCGATACTATATGACGCAAAACTCGATGCCGGACGCCCAGCCGAGAAGGTTGCGAGGGAATTGAAGGAATTGGAAAATGTTTTGGCTTACCCGGATAATATAAAGGCCCCCGAAGTGGACATCAGTCCACGGGAAAGGATGAAATCCACCGGGCTGGGGGCGTGGAACAACGCCAAGCAGAAGGGCGAGGAAGCGGCGGTAAAAAAGACGGAATATTACAAGAACCTGCGGGAAAGCCTGATTAAAAAGACAGGGGTTATGCCCAACACCGATGAGGCCCGGCTGGCCGGTCGGATTATCAGCGGAAAGGCCACCATAAAGGAAGTCGAGGAGGCCAGCCCTGCGGTCAGGGAATATGCGGCTGGGTACAAGAAAATCACGGATGACCTATTTAAGTATGACGGGTTGCCCGCCGAGAAATACCGTAGTGAGTATCTGATGCGTATGGCAAAAGAGAGGGCCGGTAATAAGTGGTCCGATACGATTAATGAACTGGCGCGAGAGAACGGGATTCGCCTCCCGCCAAACTGGAAGGAGAGGGTTTTAGAGAACCCCCAGATGGAACTAATCGAGGACCCGGACACCCTGCTGAGGATGCAGGTGGCCATGAGCGTGAAATACAACGAAACCGCCCACATCGTTAGTGCGCTCAAGGAAACAAAAGACTATATCAAGGCCATCCGGGACGGGTACGGAACATTGGCCAACAAGTTACAACTGGCTGGGGACGAGGGGTGGAGGGAGGCGCAAAAACAGGGGGATAAATACAACAGCATATTTAAAATGCTGGACCATCAATACAACAGAGAGGTCGGCGTATCTGAGCCGTGGGTGGAAGCCGTTGGAGAGGGGCTAAAGGCTGGTGCCCCGATGATGAAAGGGGCTCTGGAAAAACTCAGGAAACTACCCTTGCCCAAGGCCGCCCGAGAGTACCTAGACGCCAGCATTGAAGGACTGGATAACCTTGCGGCGGGGGTAACAAAACCGGAAGCCGCCGGAAAGAACCTATTAGGGGGCATACGGGCCCGGGCCGCCGTGGCCCGTTTCGGGGGTATTTTGGCCAATCCCGTGTCGCTGGTCCATCATGCGGCGGCCCGTACTGCCATGGCGTTGAATTATCTGGGGACCAAGAGTTTTAGTTCCGGGATAAGCAGGGCGTTTGCAAGTTTCCGGGAAGGTTCGCTTGAGTCATTCGAGTGGGCCAATACCGGATACAGGACTTGGGTCAATGCCCAGAAGCAGTTTGAAATGGGAGATAAAAAGGGGTTCATTAGGAAGTGGTCCACCGAGGGATTCCGCATGGCCGATGAACTGCTTGCCCGGGTGGAACTCTTTGGGGCCAAGGATGCGGCGGCCCGGAAGGGGCTGGTGGGGAAAGAGGCCGAGGACTATGTGCGGGACCTGATGAACTTTATGATTCCCAATTACAACAAGTCCGCTAATATGTTCCAGTCCGAGTTGGCCAAACAGGTAATGCAGGGAGCCCAACAATCTACAAGGGCTTCCGGCCACATGGTTCGGGGGGCGATTACTACTGGCCGTGCGATACGGGCCGGAATAGGGAAAGAAGGATGGGATGTGGCTAGGAGCATGATGGAGGCCGACCCGAGAGCCACGGCGTTTGTGCGCCTGATGACCACCGTGGGTGTTATGGGTGGGGCTCAAGCGGCTGTCGGAAAGTTTCTCCCCGACCCGATACAGGCCGTCATCTTCCCTCTTTACTGGGACAAGAAGGGGGACTTGAAAATCGGCTGGAACATTGGGGCACTTGGGAGCGCGGTGGCACCGGGGCTCATACCCGACTGGCGCGATATCACCCGGTCAAGAAATCTGCCAAAGACAGCCATGGGGGTGGGGATGAAAACCGGCCTGAACCTTGTGGGGTTGCCCATAAAAGGCGTTGCGAATACGATGGATTTGATGGGCGGATTGCTTGAACGGCCAGCGGACAGGCCCCCCCTCCGATGATATATAATGGCTTTATGGGCACAGCAAACAACAAAACTAGACAGGAGGATAAGCAAATGAAGAAGTATCTGATTTCGGTGCTGGCCGTTCTGCTGTTTGCTGGCCAAGCATCAGCATATTGGGGAACGATGAAGGAGAAGGTGGCGGCTCCGGGTGCAGGCGCAGTATCGGCCTCGCCGTTTACTGATACCTATTTCCATGCGGATTTCGTGGAGAGGATTCCGTTCAAGATTACCTACCCGGTGGATATGTCCTGCTCGTCCACGGCAACATCAACCAAGTTCATAGCCGCAACCACTCCGCAGACGAGGGTGATTGGCTTGCTTGTAACCCCGACTCCCGGTTCGGCAACGGAGTTCCTCCGGCTGAATATTCAGGGGTCGGCGTATAACACCTATGGAGCCTGTTGGAATGTGCCGCGCAATCTCGGCCCGGTGTTCATTCCGCTGGATTTGTGGCAGACCCTTGGGGTGTCAGTATTTGCGGAAGCCACCAGCCCTGCGATTACAGGGGCTTCCCTTTCCTTCTATCAGTATCTTTCCAGCACCTCGATTTAAGTAGGGGCCGGAAGGTAGATGTGGGTGAAATTAGTGCCGGTCCGCAGAAGTGTGAGGACCATGCGGTTGCCATCGCTGAATTGCGCAAGGACAACGAGGCGATGAAAGCCGACCTTGCACGGGCGGACCGGCATTTTTCCAGCATCGAAGTTCGCTTTAAGTCCATGGAGGACAAGTTCCAGCAGTTTATGGACACCATAAATGCTTTTGGAAATAAGGGGTGGATGAAGGTGGCCAGCGTTGTCGTGGGGACGGCCCAGACTATTCTCGCCGCCTATATAATCCTGAAACTGAAAGGTGGGTAATATGAACCTCCCGTGGTGGATTAAGTCCCGGACCATGTGGCTGAACGGCTCAGGCTCGTTGCTGTCAGCCATTGCCGTTGTCCTGATGCAGAACCCGGCCATCCATGCGTGGATTGCGGCCTTTGTGGCGGCCCACATGGATGCAATCACGACCTGCGTTTCCGTGGCCGGGCTGGTTAATATGTATCTCAGGACCGGGAAGGTTGAAGCACCCGCCATGCCAGAGGCTCCCAAGTGAACCCAGCCATTGTTGGCGGTTTAACGATAAAGTATCGGAGGCTACGCCCCAAGTGGCAATGCTATTTCCCACTCCCGTTTATCTCAGACGGATATAAATATATCCTTGAGGAAACCTACGCCATTATGACCGGAATTATCCCCCCCGATGGAACGGTGGAATGGATAAGCCAGTCGTCTAAGATTGTCAGGATTCGGCTGGATGAAACCGGCCTGCTGACCATCTTTGCCGATTACTGCTGGGATGGGGCAAGCGGTCCCACAATAGACTCCGAGGACAATATGCGGGGCGGCCTCGTACATGATTCGCTCTATCAGATATTGAGGGCGAAACTTATTCCAATGAAACCCAACAAAGAGATTGCTGACCGCCTGTTGGTTCAATGTTGCCGGGAGAATGGAATGGGTGAGTTCAGGGGGAATTATTATTATCAGGGGGTTCACTTATTCGGTCGGTTTGGAATGAACTGCAAAGAACCGATGTCGAAAGTGGAAACGACACGGCCTAAATAACAGGAGGATAAGACAATGGCTAACGCTCTTTGTAATAAGGCCGGGGTTTCTTGCCGGGCTAAGGCGGCGGAACACATTCTCGGTAAAACGAACTGGGCTTTCGTGTCCGGGGTTCTGCTCCACCTCTACACCGGGGACCCCACCACGGCGGATACCGGGGGGACGGAAGTTACCGGAGGCTCTTATGCCGCCACGGCAATCACTTGGGGTTCAGCCAGCGATGCCGGGGTAATCTCCAATTCAGCCGACATCGAGTTTCCGGCGGCTACCGCTGATTGGGCGGCCGGGGCCACCAAAGTAACCTACGGGATAATCAAGGACGGGGCCGGGACACCGTTCTCGAAAATCTATTTCGCCTTTGATGTGGCAAAGAATGTCCTGTCCGGCGATACGGTCAGGATTGCCGCAGGGGATTTGTCCATAACCGTAGCGTAGGTGGGGCAGTAAAATGGCCAATCCGACAGGCGGGACCATCACGGATGATGGGGCCTATAAGGTCCACTCCTTCCTGTCCAGCGACACATTCCATTGTGATGCCACCCTGACAGGGGTGGAAATATTGATGGTGGCTGGCGGTGGTGGAGGAGGAAACTATTTCGGGGGTGGCGGCGGCGGTGGCGAGTTTCGATGGCTAACCAACCAGACAATCACATCCGGCGATACAACCGTCACCCGTGGAGCCGGAGGAGCCGGAGGAACGGGGAGTAGCGGGGACAACGCCGGAGAGGGCACGGACAGTACCCTCGCAGGGGGGATTACTCTGACCGCTAAGGGCGGCGGCGGCGGCGGACAATACGAAAAAAACGGACACAACGGCGGTAACGGTGGAGGGGCGGGTGACAACGGAGGAACGACAACTACCGGGGGAACCGATACCGGAACGGCTGGATACCACGGTGGTAACGGAACCCGGTTCAATAATACAACGGGCGGTGCTGGCGGTGGTGGAGCCGCCCACGATGGATATGCGGCGGCATCGGAACAACACGCCGGAATCGGTGGCGCAGGGGCCGGGTGCGATATTCGTGTCCGAGGCACAACCGTTTATTATGGCGGCGGCGGCGGCGGCGGCGGCTGGTCTGGGTGGACCTCTTTGGCCGGGGCGGGTGGAACCGGCGGCGGCGGAGCCGGAGGATATGCCAGCGGCGTAGGCGATGCAACGGCGGGGACGGCCAATACCGGAGGAGGAGGAGGAGGGCACGGGAACGGGGCAGGAGCCGCTGGAGGAATCGGAATCATTGTAATCAGGTATCTACTTGTAAACTATGTAGATATGGCCGCCGCCAGCGTATCAGCCGGAGCAGTAGTAAACACGGCGGCTGAAAAAATACGGGTGGGCATGAAAGCATTAACGGTATCCGGTGGCGCAACGGTAACACGGGCAATATGGGGGTTCATAATGATGTCGGCCAAGAACATCTATATTGGGGCCCGTGTGAATCATTATGGTCCCACCCTTCTGGAAAAGATGGTGGCGGCGGCGTCCGCAGGGGCCACGGTGGACTGGGCCAGAATCAATAACATAAGGTTTCTCGCTACTCGTGTGGTATCCGGGGCTACCGTTAAGTGGGCCAAAATGAGAAACATACTAGGGATGAACGCCGAACAGATTTCAGCCGGGGTTACGGTCAGTCTGGCGGAAATGATGCTAAAGGTGAGAATGAAGGGGACGGGAATATCCGGTGGCGCAACGGTAACAAAGGCCCTGATGACGGCTGGGCAATATTATTATCCACGGGTAAATTACGATATGTTCACGCAGAATACGGCATCCGTGGACATGACAACCGAGTCACAGGCATCGGTTATAATGAGCCAGCAAAGCAATCTCGACAAGGGGGTGGAAATATGGCAGGTGTAGTCTATGAAGTGGGCGAAAAGGAAAAGGGCCGGATTATGTCATTTACGCTGAAACAGAAGGACGGGTCGGTATTCAACCTAGCCAATTTTGACGGCCTCACATTCCCGCTGGGGGTGTTCCTCAAGGTCGAGAAGGGGAACACGATTTACTTCACCGTGGATTCAACCTCGCTGGGAACAATTCATTACGATATGTTGGGGACCGAATGGAAGGCCGGAGTGTACCGGGCACAGATAATCGCCAAGGATTCCACCCGCCGGTTCGATTGGGAAGTGTTCACCCTGAAAGTTAATCCATCCCTGTGAGGGGCCCATCCATCATGGCCTGCCGTGGTGCCCACGGATAAGCCGAAAGGCTGAAAGGTCAGAAGTGGGTGGTGCCTCCCGCCGGGTTTGCCCCCCTATTGACATGACACCCCCCTCTATGGTAGGCTCCCTAATGAGAGATACCCTAGGAGGGAAAAGAGCATGGATAAAAGCCTGATAGCCCGGGCGGTGAAATACCTAACCGGATTTCGCAAGGTGGCCTCCGGCCACAAGTCTGACAGCAAGGAGTTGATGCTGGGGGACTTGGATTCTGAATCGGCCCAGAGGGGCGCAAACCTGTTCGATGTTACCGATGAAAAGATTGTTTCTGCTGAACTGTCTGGACGGATGGACATGGCACGGTTTTTCGTCTATTCCTTCAAAGGGTCCGACCAGAAGGATGTGGTAGGGATGGGAATTAAGGGCACACAGGCCCTCTATCGGAAACTCTACAAGGCCGGGCCGAGCGTGGCTCCGGGAAGCCCCCAGTATGCCGAGGACACCGTGCGGGTGGACGGGTCCGGCATAACCCCCCGTGATGTCATCCGGGTGCGGTGCCAGACGGTCATCATCAATCCCATCACCAAGGAGCATACGCCGGGGGTTTCCACCGCCGACAATGCCCTGTGGGTATGGGACCGGGAATGGCGCAACGGCAAGTCCTACAAGACCGGGACCGGAAAGTGGATTGAGGACAAGTTCTTCTACCAGAAGGCGTTGACCAAGGCCACCCGGAACGCCATGCAGAACCAGATTGACCCCCTCCTGATGATTGACTGGATGTTCCGCTGGCTCCATGAAAAGCGGGTATTGCAGTTGGAAACCAATGAAACGAAACAGTTGGCCGCCGGGGGGGCCATTGGCAAAAGCCGGATTGATATGTTCAGGGCGCGGATATTCTCCATCGCTGAGGGGGCCGGGATGGACATGAGCAAAGCCGATACGCCGGACAAAATAGCCCTGAGCGCATGGGTAGCCAAGTGGCACAAAAAGTCCATACATGAAATTACGGACCCGGATGAAATGATGGCCGTGAGCAACCTGCTCATGGACACACAACTCCATTACGGGCCGGGGTTCGCAGAGGCAATCCGCAACGGCGATAAGCCAGCGGTGCCGGGAGTATAGGAGGACATCATGGAAGGACTGGGGGTGATGTTGGGTTACTTGGGTGGAAATGAAAAAAGCGTCAAGGCATATAAAGATGCCTTGAACAAAACCATCAAATCGGTAGCCGTCCAGCCCGACAAGGGAAGCATGGTAATGGAGTTTGAGGATGGCACGGCGATAGCGTTCTACGATGCCGGGCAATCCTGTTGTGAACAACGCTTTATGACCTGCGATGACGAGTTGACCTATTATGCGGGGTCAGTTTTCACGGGTGCGGAAATCAAGGAAGGGCCAACGGATGAAACCGATGGCGAACCGCACGACCAAGAGTTTCTGATTATCAAAACCAGTAAGGGCGAGTTTACCGTGGCAAACCACAACGAACACAACGGATACTACGGCGGGTTTTTAATCCGTATTAAGCCAGCCACAAAGAAGGAGGGCTGACATCATGGGCACAAAGGGAGCGATTGAACTGACCCCGAAGAGGGAGGCGGCGGTGGCCGAGATTACGGGCCTGATGGCCAACCTGACCATCATCACCCGGCCAGAGTATTCCGAGGCCGAGCGTTTGCTGGGGCTGGCCACGGATTTGAAGAAGGCGATTACCGCTGATTTTGAGCCAGCCAAGACCGCCACCTACAAGGCGTGGAAGGCTGTCGTGGCTCAGGAGAATGGGCACCTCCTGATTGTGGACACGAGCATCGGGGAACTCCGGTCCAAGATGAAAGCCCGGATGCTGATATGGGACAACGAGCGCATAGCGGCTGAGCGCAAGGCCCAAGACGAGGCGAAGGCCACCGCCAAGGCTGAGGAGGACAAGCGGTTGGCCGTGGCTCAGGCGTTGGAGCAGGCCGGTCAGGCCGACTTGGCGGCTCAGGTGGTGGCTCAGGATGCCCCGGTAGTGGCGCCCTTGCCCAAGGCCGCCCCGCTGGCCCAGAACTCCACCCTGCGGGACAACTGGAAGGCCAAGGTGACGAACCGGGACGCATTGATGAGGGCCATACTGGATGGGAAGGTGGTAGAGCCGCCCAATGAGCCCATTGTTGTTATTGACATGACGGTATTGAACCGCTGGGCCAAGGCCATGAAGGATTCAATGGCCGTTCCGGGGGTAGAGGCAACCAACGACAAGATTCTGCAACAGAAGGGGAGGTAAGCCATGAAAGCATATCTGACGATTTCACGCTGGCCGCAGGAAACAAAGTGGGTGGCCCGGGAGTTCTACCGTACCCGTGAACTGGCCGATATGGCCATAGCGCTGGGTAAAGAGGATTGCCCTACCCGGCGCATAGAAATCATCGAGGTAGAACTTCCTGATGAGGTGGCCAATGGAACAGTTTAAGCCTCTTTCCTGCGGGGACATGGACGGGCTCCTGTGTCCACGCCGCCATCTGGCTGAGAGGTATCTGGGGATGCGGGTCCAGTCCCCGGAGATGTCCTACGGGATTAACCTCCACAACATAATGGAGGTGGCCAACCGTGGCCGGATGCGGAAGATTGATGTGGACCTGAAAATGCTCCTGCCGTTTATTGGGGCGGCCAACGAGGATGATTTCAATACGCTGGCCAAACCATACGGGGTCAAGGGGAACGGGTTCACCTGTATCCCGTTTGCCATGAAGGGGTTCGCTGAAATGTCGCTGGAATGGTTCCTTGAGCGTACCGCCGGGTCTATCCCTGTGGACGCTGAACGGCAGACAGCCATAGAGATTGGGGGCCGGAAGTGGACATTCAAGCCGGACTGCTTGAGGCTCCCGGAGGAGGGGGTGCTGATAGTTGACGATTACAAGACTGGCTACATCCCGGACAAGGATGAGGTAATGCACACCCCCCGGGTGATGCTATATGCGCTGGCCACGGCCAAGATGTACGGGGTGGAAAAGGTCATTTCAATCCTCTGGAATGTCAGCCAGAAGTTTTCCATCAGGATTGAGTGGGACTACGATGAACTCAACCGGATAGAGAAATATCTCCAAAAGGACATCCTGCCGGTGGTGGAGATGCACAAGGCCCTACAGGATACCCCACAGGAGCATTGGGAGGCCCTTCTGGACGATGATTCCAAGTTTCCCTGCCATATCAATGCCTACTGCCGGTCCTGCCCGGTAAAGGCGTCCTGTCGCTTGCATGGGCAGTTGGTGGGGGAGGGCATATTCCCCGAGGCCACCACCCTGACCGAGAGGGTCAAGCAGGTTCGGGCCGCCGCCGGTGTGGTGGCCAAGGAAAAGGACACGCTGGTTGATTCATTGAAGGCCGAGGTTCTGATTAACGGAACCCATGTGGTCGTGCTGAACTCCAAGAAGGAGGAGGAGGCCGCCATGAGCCTGTCGCTGGGGGACGGGTTGGAGGCTCTATTTAAGGCCAGCGAGAGGGAAGTGGAGGAAATCAACATTCCCACCCTTGAGCGATTCGTGGCCACCCACGGCCAGAAGGGCGTGGAGCCGGAAGATGCGGGGACGGTATGCCTGAAACATGGCCGGGTCGAACTGGTTTTCCGTGCCTCCACCGAGGAATACGAGGAACTCAAAAAGGAAGTGGAAACATCTACAACCCAAAAGTTAATCGTGCGGCGGGAAGGGCCAAACACCGGAAAAAAGGCATCCGGCGTATCGGCAAGCAAACCATCAAGTATGAAGCCGTCCGGCAAGAGTGGCTTAGTGAACACGCCGGATTCGCCGTCTGCGCCACCTGCCGGGAAGTTAGTGACATTGTCGGCCAAGAATGTCCGGGTAAGCATTGGAAGTATCTTGGGGGCCGCCTCACAGTCGGGCACATCAAGTCCCGTGGAGCCCACGCAGAACTCCGTTGCTTTAAGCCCAACCTCAGCCATCAATGCTGGCGTTGCAACGGCATCCAAGCCGGGCAAGTCAGGTGGAGCAAAAAAGGCCCCGGCCCTGACACCAGAGGAGTTCAAGGCGCAGAACACGGGCCGGACATTCAAGACACGGGAGGAAGCCGTGGCGGCGGCGATGGGGGTAAAGGTTAAAGGGGACACGGTGGAAGTGTTCAGCAACGGCAAGGTTCATTCGCTGATGCTGGGGACGGTTTACAATCAGGTCAAGGGACTCTTGGCCAGCCAAAACGAGGAGGCAAAATAGCATGAAACTTACCAAGACGGACAAGCAGACCATCCGGGAGGAGGACGGCAAGCGGTTTATTGCATGGCTCCCCCGTGAAATGGACAGGCAGGGGGTCAGCCTGAACGAGTTGAGCCGCCGGACCGGGATGAACCGGAACGCCATCCACATCGCTATCCGGGATGGCCGGTGCATGAGGACGGTATCCATGAACGCCATCCGGGCGGCTCTGGGAAAGCCGGACGGTGGAAAGTGAGGGGGGACGAAATGGATTCTGCTCGATACGCGGGGGCATTACTGCCAACCGCCGAGGAGGCAATCGCACGAGGCAAGGCTTCGGGAGGTAAGAAAAAAGACGGTCACAAGTATGACGGCAATTCCCGGTGTCTGGAAGTCCTGCGGTGGTGGGGCTGGCGGGATTTTCCCTGCCAGTCCTACAACGCCATCACGGGAAAGAAGAACGACCTGTGGGGGCTGTTTGATAAGCACATTATGGGGCGGCCATCGGGCACCATATTGACCGCCACCGGATTAAGAATATCAGGAAACCCACCGTATCCCTTTTCGGTAATCGGGGGCATTGACGATGCTGTTCTTGCCAAAGAGAAAAGATTTATCGGCGTCCAGTTGTGCCAAGCCGGGGATAAGGCGGCCCATGTGAAGAAGATGCAGGCCAGCCCCAATCTGGCCGAATGGAAGGAATGTGGGGGACTGGCCATGCTGATGTGGTCCACCAAAATAGGTGGTCGCTGGGAGGTTCACTATCAATGGATGTAACCAGCCGGATACGCATATTGGCCGAGCCACAAAACAGGACCACACGGGGGGACAATGAGCCGTATTTGAGCGTGAAGTGTAGCCAATACGGATTCATTCAATGTTTTATCACGGACCTATTTGACCGGGTGAATGAGGCGTGGTCGAACAAGTGGGAAATAGAGTGTGTGTTGTCGGTGGATGACAAGGTGGGCAGGCAGGGGACACCGTATGTGCGCCTGCTGGACATCGTTCAGGCCATACCAACCGATTCGGGCCAGCCGGAGGTGCCACCGGAAGCAGGGGGCCATGCCGAGCCTGAGCCGGAGAGCGTGGTGGACGAGGGCGGCGGCGGGAACTTTGGGGCGGCAATAGACGAGGAGGACCAATGAGAACCCCCGAACAAGACCTTTGGGACCTCCTGACCGTGGGGGGTGCGGTGGCTGATAAGTTGCGTATGTTGAAGGGGTTTGGCCGTGCGTTCCGGCTGTTGTGCAAGGCTCAAATGCTGGTGTCGGAGGCCCGGGATTCAGCCGATGAAACCCAGCGCAAGTTGGTGGCCAGCGGGAAGTGGCCGAAACTGGACAAGCCCTCCGAGGAACAGCCGGAGTTGTTTCAATGAGGCTGGACCTCAAGGCCGCCCCAAAAGGGTTCAAGTGCCGGTATTGTGGGAGGCGTTGGAGGTTCAAGGATAAAGAGTTTTACGATATTCACATGGCAACATCAGCCCTCAAGGAGTCCAGCGAGAGGATAAGACGGACGGGGGCCGAGCCGGTAGAGGTCCGCCGCCGGAAGTTTCAATCGTGAGGTACGCCCTGTTTTGCCTCAGCCTGCTGGGCCTTGGGCTGGCCGGGATTATAACACAATGGATGGCGGTCCCGTGTCTGCTGATTCTGGTCCAGAAACCCGTGATGAACTGGGGGATTCTGGCCGGTCTGGTTCTGCTCCCGCTGGCTCTGACTGCCGAGGTGGAGGGGGACAGCATCATGTACGATGTTCCGTTGGCGATGAGGACGCTGGCCCATCATTCGCTCAATTTCTCGCTGGACAACATAGTGGGGCTGTGTATTTCCGGGAGTGATTTAATCCTGACGATTGCCCCGGAACATGGGCGGATTATTTCCTGCCTCTGCTTTACCGCCTGCTCGATAATCCTGTGGGACATGATGGACTGGGCCGGTGCCGGACGGGAGAAATGGCTGGCCCCCGTGTTTGTGCTGACCGCCGAGGGGGTTCTGAGGCTGGCGGCGTCCAGCAAATATGACAGCCCAATGATTCTCTTTAGTTTCATATCGGCGTGGTATTACCAGCGAAACAGATTTTTCTCAGCCGGATTGGCCATGGGGTGCGCCTGTGCCTGCAAAATACAGGCGGTGCCGTTGTTGGTCGGCATGGCCCTGTTCGGGGGGTCGTTGTGGCGGGTGGTGCTTGGCGGTGCCGTTCTCATGGTTCCGTGGATAGCCCGGCAATACCTGATGATGGGGCATGGCCTGTTTCCGTACATGGGGTCCGATTTCTCCGAGCAGTTCATGCCGTCTATTCGCCGGGCCCAGTATGCCCTGACAATACTGAAAGGAAGGGGGCTGTGGAACACGGTGGTTTATATCTGGTCGTTCTCGCCTATCGTGGCGGTGCTGTTGCCGTTTATGCGTGGACGGATGGCCCTGATTGGCGTATTCGGGGGGGCAGGCATATGGCTCCTGCTGGAAAACCAGTCAAGGTATCTATTACCATGTTTGCCGTTCCTTGCCATTCCAGCCATGAAGGTTCTGGCCCGGTCCCGGCCATATTTCAGAATGGATGCAGTTGGACACGATTTCCATTACCAGTACCTCCGGGCCGGGACAGGTCGTAAAAGGATTCGCCGTCTGCTGGCTGTCTATGCCACGGCGGCCAGCATTGCTTTGATACCGACCTACCTAAAATATTTACACCAGCCGCCAATACCAGCCTCATACATCGAGGCTATGGCGGCCTGCGAGGGGAAGCGGGTGATTGGCTGGGGCGAGGAGCGCAAATATCCCGGATACAACCCGGCCAATATTATGTGGTCCTATTCCAGCCTACCGATGATGTGGCAGATATCCAAGGAGGCGGCCAGCCCGGAGAGGATGCGAGTCAGGTTCCGCCAAATGAAAGTGGACCATATGCTTATCAACTTCCCGTCCCTGCAAACACAGGGGAAGTATTCGGGGCCATTCCCGTGGAGGGGGTGGCAAGCCCGGCGGTATTATCAGTTCTGCCGGAAATATATGGTGCTGGAATGGCAGGGGACGGTCTTTGATGGGGCCGGGTCGTACCTATTGATGGGAATAACAAAGCGGAAAACGAGATGAGAAAGCAGAGGCAGGAATATCCTGCCTATGGAGAGGACTCCTTTGTAGGTGCGATAAATGATTTTTGGGAGTCTGTGCCAAAGAAGGAAGTGAGATGACACATATCCGTATCACGCCCCGCAAAACAAAGGGAGGAAGGAAATGACACGGTTGGGTTGGGTAACTGAAAACAATTACCGCCCCTGCAACCATAAGTGGCGCAAGGAATTTACAGGGGACGGAATAAATTGGGGGATGGGAACACGGTATAGGAAGTGTTCAAAGTGTTCTTCCTATCAGCGGTATCATGCGCTGGAAAAGAAGAAAGCACCGGAACCATACCCGCCGTGTAAGCAACATGATTGGGATAAAATCAATAAAGAGGTTAAAGAGGCAATAAACCGGGCGGGTGGGGGTAAGGCGTATCACATAATTGTGGTGGTTGCCGATGCCACCTGCCGGGAAGGGAAAGACAGCATAGGAGGGAAGGAATGAATATCAGAAGGGTTAACTACGGGATGGGAAGAGGGGGCAATAGAATATTATGCGTAGGGATTGACAGGGTAGTGAGAAACCACTACTCCATCTGGCTGTGTTATTGGTGGGGTGGAATTATCATTACCTTTCGTTTTCCACCAGCCAACACAGGGGAGGGTAAATAGATGACGCACGATTTTAATGACGGCCTGGGTGAAGTCCCGGCCCACAAGCACACTAATGGCGGCGGCTGGATAGCCGATACCGCCACCGTAGAAGAGAGCGCCTATGTCGGCCCCGATGCGCGGGT
>ERZ1292632.361-Hain-H43-01um-R2-361-length-47045-cov-12_pt1 | contig 39232 bp, 70 predicted proteins | sample MGYA00564407_ERZ1292632 | MGnify/ENA primary metagenome ERZ1292632 (study PRJEB36523, sample SAMEA6512637) | groundwater metagenome | collected 2019-01-08 | study: AquaDiva: Metagenomics assemblies of 32 groundwater samples | reverse complement strand
TTCGAGAGCTTTGCGTCGCCCCAGATTTCCGAGAGCTTTGCGTCGCCCCCGATGTTCGAGAGCGTGCCGCCCCTGATGTTCGAGAGCTTTGCGTCGCCTTCCACTCTCTGAATTCGTCCGCCGCGAATATCAGACACTTTCGCCGTTCCACCGACGATCCAAACACCGTCGACCAAGAGCTTTCGTGTACCGTCCTTAATGACGAAACCTTTGGCGATAGCGACCATCGAATTCTTGGCCGAATCGCACCACTCATCCGTACACCAAACCGGTTTCGTCTCCTCATCGACCCTGAAACTCCACGTCTCCGGGTCGAGCCAGTCGTCGCCGGGCGTCAATTCGAGCTTGACGAACTTGCTTTGATAGTCAGTCGTGTCGTCCAGCCTGTGATAGACGAGCAGGTCCGAATGCGAATCAAGCATCGGATGCCACAGGATGCCACCGCCACACAGCCCAAGCGACGAGAAGAAATTACACATTACTCTTTGTGCTCTCTGCCTGAATCTCAGGCGGTTGAACCTCACCTCGAAACTCTCGGATCGTCGCATTGGGATCAGCAACGCCGTCCCACACACTCCCGCCAGCCGCGTGCGCCGCGTCAAGGGCTTCGCGGATCGTTGGCTTCGGCGGTTGGACTTGACGCTCCTGGTGGCGACGCTCGCGGGGCTTAGTTAGAAAACATGGAGTCGGGTCTTGACCGCGAAAGTGCGCCCATACGCCACTCGGCGTACGCTTCACTAAGCGGCCATTCCCGCAAGCATGACAAACTTCCTTGGCGATCGTTCGCACTTCTTTATCCACCGCCGCGTCGATCCGCGACTGCTCGGCGAGGAGGTGGGACGCGGCGGATTCGAGGAGGCGCGCTCGCCGCAACATCCACCGCTCTTGTTTGGCGTCGTGAACTTCATAGACTTTACTCCGCGCAGACACTGCAACCTCCCTGCACGCATCCGCCATTTCCTGAACGCTGTAGGTCATTTGCCCTTCCTCACTTTTTCGCGTCGCTTGGCCTCTCGCATGGCGGCGAGCCAGCCCCATTTGGCGGACGCGACGCATATTCCAAGCGACTGCTTTCGCACCTGCGGAGATTACCACCATTCCGCGAACGGCACCGGCTTACGCTTCAGCTTTATGGGCGCTCCTCGTTGAACTTGCGTAGTCTCGCGATCGCAGCGTAAGCGATCCAATACGCCGGAACCATCGCTACACAAAGCAACCCTTGCACAACAGCTTTCTCCCATCCTGCGGCCAACCACACCCCGCAGACAAGCCCAGCCGTTAAACCTGGGAACAACCCGCCAAACGTAGGCATCGGTCTTTTGTTCACGGCTTTCGCTCCTCGTGCCATTTCTCAAACCGCTCCGGCGACGATGCGTTTAGTGGTGTCCCGTCTTGGCACTTACAGGCACGCAGGCGTCGGGCGGCTTCGGATAATTTCAAGGCGTCGGCTTCGTAGAGCGCGTAGGCCGAATCAGACGGAGGCACGTGCCTTTGCGATCGCCTAACTTCCGATTCAGCCTCATCACATGCAAACGCCAGTTCCTCGTTCGACCAACTCATTGCGTGGCTCCGTTCAGTATGAAAATCCGCCAGTATTCCGCGATCAACAAGGCGTCCGCGATCCCGCTGTGTTCGTCAAAGTCGAGCTCCGGGAACCGCCGCTTGGCGCACGCGACCAGAAACCGCTTGCGACGTAACCGGTCCGTCTTATCGGATTTCGGTGCGCCAGGGGCCATACTGTCCTGCCACTCTTCCCACGTCACCTCATGCACTGCACTGGCCAACATTTTCAGTGCGCCGTACAGCGTCCCGTAGCCGACGAGCTTCGCCTCTTCGCCCCTTCGATGTGGAACATGGAACTGACGTTCGATCACGACTATCGGCTTGGTCGTACCGATCAGTTTTGCAAGCGCCGCACAATCAGGACGCCCATCTTTCGAGTACGGTAGTCGAACGGCCTGCACACGTCGCGCACTGACCCAAGCGATCGCGCCTCCTCTACCAGGGTCTATGCCAACGACGACGCTCATGCTTCCCCCCACGTCAGAGCGTCGCCGACGCGAAAGAGGACACGAAATTCTCGAACCAACAATGAATCGACAGTGAAAGAGGAATTTTCTATGCTTTCTCCGTTCGGTGCGATACACCACAATCGCCCGTTGCGAAGTTCATAGCTCAATGATCCGCGAACCAAATCTAACCTTCTCCCCTCCCCTATCGCATCCCACGCCGCCTTGCCGGTTACGGTTGGCTCAGACATTCGGAAGCTCCGGCAAAGCGAATCGCACGACAACGTAGGGATCATGTCCGCCCTCCAAGATTACACACCGCCTCGCAATCTGCTCTTCGTTGTCGTAGAAATCCTCGAACTCCCATTCGCCCATCGACCGGATGTAGATTTCCGCGCAGAACTTTCCCTTGACTCGGATCGTCGGAGTATGGTGACTGATTGTGATGTTGTTTAGATCGCTCATTTCGTGGCCTCCTGCCTCGGCCCCTCGCTACACTCCCAATGAAGCACGGCACAAATCGCATTGTATGGACGCCCAGTCTTCGATCGTTCGCGGGCTTCCTCGTCATCCGAAGGACCAAGCGGAACGAGCGTCAAATAATCGCCAGCCTTGAACGGCTTTTTGCAGGCATCGCAGTCGCGTTCGGGAAGATTGTCGAGTTCGATTGGGCCTCGTTTTTGTAGTTCGACATTCATTTCGCGGACTCCTTCGCGGTGCGGTCGCGGATCATGCTTGCATTGCACGGGAAGTTCCCAGCGATCCGCGAGTCGTGCCGGTATGTGGCACCGCCGACTTTCTTTACTTCGCAACCCTGTGCGCATCCACTGCACACGTCCGCCATGCACGCCTTACGCTCGCGGGCCGTGCTGATCGCGTCTTGGTCGGCGCGGACAAAGGCTATGATCTCAGTCACTTCATCAGAATCGTACAGCACGTCATCCGCGCGACGCGATCCACAATACCTCCTATGTATATGTGCAACCACGATCGGATCGACCTCGCTCATTTCTTCCGTCTCCTGAACTGCGCCGCGGCTGGGCACGTCCCCCAATGCGGTGTACCGTCCTCGTTCCACGGTCTGCTACGCTTCGTATTCGGATGCGGGACCATGAAGATCGTAGCACCACACTCTTTTCCATCTCGGCATTGTCGGCGCACTGTCCGGTGTCCGCCGTCAACCTTATCCGCTTCGATCTGCCCACGGATGAACGCGACAACTTCCGGCCCTGTCAACCTGTGCTCGGACTTTCCATCGCTCATTTCTTCGGCTCCGGTTTCGCTTCGAGGAATCTCAGTACCGCCCAGCGAACAAGCCCGGCGTCGCTACGTCGCTTCCCACACTCATCTTTGTCGCCGATGCGTATCCGCAGCTTGGCGAGCAGCGTCCGCGATAGACTCACCTTACTGTGAGCGTCGTCGTATTTCCTCGACGCCTTCTTCTGTGCCCGTGTCGCCATTGATCCAAATCTACCCCAATATCGGAACGTGTCAAGCGCCTATTTCCCGTCGGCGAGAATTTTTTCGAGGGCATCACCACCGTTGGTGGTCCTGTGGATTTGCCCGTACCGTCGATATCCGGTTGGAGGTATCGACCAGACTGCCCAACCACGGCGCACGAGCTCTAGCGCAGGTTTATAGGATCGGTGACATTCGCGCGGGCCGTTCAACACCTTCAGGAACGACAACTGCGGTTTCGTCAGCTTTCGCATTTCAATGCCTCCAGAGCAGCCCGGCCAGCGTCGGTGATTCGCAGGGGAACCGCCGCTCCAAAATAACCCCCTTCGCCTTCCGGGGCTTTGACGGCATATCCTCGAATCACGAGCGGGTCGCGGCAATATGTAGACTCATAGAAGCCACGAGCAATCGCTCGCAAGCGGCTAAGTTGGTTCTTCCTAAGTTTCATCCCTCGCCCTCCTGTTCGTCGTCGGGGTCGCGTCGCTTTGCCCGCAATGAGTACGCCAGTTCTTCTCGGAGCAATCGCAACGCACGACGGAAGATTCCTGCCCAATAGGCGTTATGTGCCCCCTGTATCGCTTCGCTGTACTCGACGATGCGTGTCCGCAAGATCGTCACCGTGTACGGCTGCGGATATTTCATCTTCAATCCCCCTTGTCGTCCGTGTCATCGTATGTGTACGTCGCGTAAGGGCACCGGTGACAGATTCCACGCTGGTCCTTTCGCACCGCGTAGTTCATTCCGCAGTGCGGGCACCCGTAAATCATCCCGATCATTTTCCATTTCGTCGCCGCCCTTTCTCGCTCCTCGATCTCTCTCAGGCGTTGCTCGGTCATGGCATGTCCCTCGGTGTGGTTACGTAAGAGTCGTGAGCCTGTTCGCGCGATTTCTGTTCGTCCCGAAGGCGACGCTCCAGCGATTGTGCCTTGACAATTGCGTTTGACGCAATGCCGGCAGCTTTTCTAACGTACTCCACGATAGTGGATGCGTTCGCCGTATATGGTCGATCGTCCAACCACGCCGTGACCTCTCTGAGTCTCTTTATTAAGTGTTCCGTTTCTGAGTTCATACCTTCCCTTTTTCCGCTTCCACCAGCAGCTTCCTCAGCCGGGCGATACCGCCAGCAAGATCATTCAATAACTTCGGCCACTGTTGCCCGCCGCGGATCAGCTTGATCTGCGACGCCCGCAAGCGCCTCAGCCTCTCTCGGATCACTTCGGGGCGCATGGTTGCTCCTTCCGCTTGCCCTGCCCGCGTGCGAGCTTGCGACGCTCTTGCTGTAGATACGCCAAAGTGGTCTGGTATGACTTGTAGTCCGCAGCGGCGCGACCGAGCTGCTCCTCCCACCAGTGAATCTGGTTGTCGAGGTCGGCGAGGCGTTGGGCAATGGTAGCTGACATCAATCCTTCTCCCTCAATTCAATGCCACACTCATGGCACTGATCCTTCCAGTACGATGACCCCGGATGGAAACCGATCGAATTCCGAACAGCACCTTCGATGATCGCACGATTCGCTCCGGCTTGTTTCCACGCTCGCACGTCTTTCAGGTTCGGCGGACTGATGATCTTCACGTTGTGAACGACCGACCACAGCGCCGCCGCCAGCTTCACGCCCCCGACCCATCCAGCGTCGTCATTATCCGCGACGATGATCGCACCCGGTCGACCGCGAGCGAACGCCCTGAGCAAGTCGACGCCAGCCGAACAGCTTGGCCTCCCGACCGCCGGGTATCCTAAGTCCAGCAACGCCGCCGTGTCCGTCGGTCCTTCGCACACCCACATTTCCGAATGGCTGTCGAATTCGTCGGGGATGAACAGGCCATTTTTCGATCCGGGTATCGCCCATTTCCGTCCGTCGTCACCACGGATACGCACGCCGATCGTCCGTCCTGTTGCGTCACGCATCGGGAACGTCCACGCACCCTTACCCGTATTCCCGATTTGGATTCGCTGTAAACTGGAGATCGACACGCCTAGTCGTGCCGCACATTCGGCAACCGGATGCAACAGCAGCATCGCCTCGAAGCGGAGGCAGTGTTCGCTCCAATTCGGCGGCGGTGCGTCTGATTCTAGCGGAGCCACGCTCCGTTTCGGTAAGCACCGTGGAATCCGCAGGTCGGCCTTCGGGTCGCGGAGTACGTGCAGGTATCCAGCGTCGCCGAGATCCTTCTTGCAGCCGTCGAACACTCGCGGGCAGATCGCGGCGTCGCCCGACGAATGCACCAGACACCAGTCCGACTTCGTGCAGACCGGACACGGGCGCGACTTCGTGACGCGAAGCCATTCGCTATGACGGTCGCTTCCATCCATTTTTGACCACTCCGTCAATCAGCTTACTCGCTTCCTGAAATCCAACGTCACCCGGATAACCGAACCGCTTCAACAGCTTCGCTTGCTTGTAAGTGCATTTCCGGTTGCGAATGCGCGACCAGCATTCCTGTAGAATTTGACCCGCCGCCGTTCGCGTCATCTTCGCGTCGACCGTGATTCCGAACTTCTCTAACTTCGTCCGCTGTTCATCCGTCGGAGCTTGTCCGGCGTACCAGCCAGACTCGCGGTGCGGCGTCAATTCGAACACGTCGAATGGATCAACCTTCGACGTGCTGAATGCCGCCTTCGCCTTGACGTGCTTTCGCTTCTCGGCTTCACGTCGCTCGCATTCCAATTCCGCTTCACGTCTGGCTTCGTTCTCAGCCTTGCGGAGTGCGGCGTTCACATCCTGCTCTTCATCGTCCGGGTCCGCGAGAATCTTATTGGCACGTTCGATGATGTCGTCCGTAAATGCCGAGCCGAGAATGTCTGCCGCGTGGATCAGCTTGTGGCGTCCGCTGTTGCCAACGAAGTCCAAGACGGCGACTGACGGTTTTCGGCTTGCTCGAATCGCATTGCGGCGCGACTCGGCGTCCGGCAATGGGTCGACCAGCCCGGACAGTGGACGAGTGCCACGACCGATCATCTGAGCGTACAGGCTGCGACTCTTCGTCGGGCGGGCACACACAACCACCTCGACATCGGGCATATCGAAGCCCTCTGTGGCGACGCCGACATTCACCATGATGCGAAGTTGGTTTTTTCGGAACCGATCCAATAGGTCGCGGCGTTCGTCCTTTGGGGTTTTGCCCGTCACGATGAACGCGCAATCATCCTCGTGCCGATTGTAGATTTCTTTGAGCTTGTCCGCCTGTGCCACTGTCACCGCGAACACGAGTGACTTGCGACCCTTCATTAACTCGAAGCTCGACGTGGCGATCGCATGTAGATTCGCCTCCCACTCCACAAGTTCCGCGAGTTCCCCACCGTTCAAGTCGCCCGCCGTCGTTTTAATCTGTGAGAAGTCCAGCGAGTCGACGTGGACGAAGTGCTGTTCAATGGGAACGAGCCACCCATCGTTGATTGCATCGACAATCCCATATTCGTACGCCACAGAATCGAACACGCGACCTAACGCCTCTTCGTCGGCGCGATCCGGTGTCGCGGTCATACCAAGGATTCGGAGATTCGGATTCTGGCGGTAGTGATCCAGACACGCGATGTACGAATCAGCCGTGCAGTGGTGCGCCTCATCGAACACGAGCAACGAGAACTGCATCGGATCAAACCGCAACATCCGCTTCGATCCAGCGTTCTGAGTTTGAACCGTGGACACGATGATCTCGTTCGTCCACATTCCGCCCTCGCTCGCCCAACTGTCCGCCATTTCGAGCGATGGTGAAACGCCAGTTATCGCTTCCAGTGCGGTCGACGCCTGCGATAGAAGTTCCTCGCGGTGTGCCAACCATATGACACGACCTTTCGGCAGGAATGAATTGACGACATGCGACGCCACCACCGTCTTGCCGGTTCCAGTCGGTAGCACTATGAGCGTCGCCTTGGATTCGCCGTCAAGTTGGGCGCAGACTTGTTCGTGGGCTTGTTGCTGGTATTCGCGGAGTCGCACTATTGCATCTCCTTCGGCGCTTGCGATGCGATACTTTCCGTCCACCAACCCTGCCCCTTGCACGTCTTGCACCCACGTTGATTGCAGTAGCCACACGGACCGTAGGGACGTGCGAACTTCAGCGCCCGCCAAGCGTTCCGTAGGTCGATCCGAATCTGAGGCGTGCAATGTGCGCCGAGCAGAGACTCTTCGATTGCCAAAATCCGCTTCCCGATCCCCGTTATCTCGGCCATGAGACGCGAAAACTCGATAGCCTCGCCCATCGCATGGGCAACCTTCGGTTTCCACCCTGGATCGGCGGACTTTGCGGCGGCTTTCTCGATGCTTTTCGCGGTTGGGGTGTCCCCGGCGTCGGCGAGGACTTCCTCTCGTTTCTCGGCGGGAACCTTAGCGAGGGCGCGAGCCTGCCGCTCGGATGTTAATTTGGGTTGACCTTCGGCCCCGTGGGACCGCACCGATTCATCTGTTTCGGCAGCGGACATCAACCGCCGGGCGTGCCTGTCGGTCCATCCGAATCGTTTCAAGATGTAGTCTGCGAAGTTGGTATGCGTGAACAGATATAGTCGAGTTTCGCGTATCTCCAGGAGAGCTTCCCCGGCGGCAATGAACGCCACCTGATTCGTATCCACGATCGCTTCAAGGATCGCCAGCCTCTTCCCTTGCTTCTCAGTCAGTTTCGTTGGCATGGTTTGCTTTCTGCAACACGGTAGATTTCGGACGGGCCAAGACCCCCCCTACCCCCCCGTATAGTTTCAACGGAAGAAGTAGAGGGGGTCTTTACCGACTCTGCACGCACGGTGAGTTCCGTCGGTACCAAGTCCGGGGCGCAATTTTTCGTAACGCGGCCCCCGGCTTTCACCCGCCGCCTGCATAAATAGACCCCGTTTGGTCGCTGGTATGCGTGTCGAAGGCACGCGAGCCAACACGGGGTTTTTTCTTTTCACGAACAGAAGAGCCTTCGACGCCCGCATCATCCCACCCGCCGGCGGATTGTCAAGGCTTTCTCGGACGCTTTTTCGTCGCGTCCGCCGCCATGAGCCGGATGACCTCGGCCAACGCTTCCCGTTCCGCGTCGGCACGGGTCTGCCCGCCGTCGTACTCCCGGATCGCCGCACGCTCCTCGTACGCCTCTCGCCAGTCGGGGGGTAGGTGGGTGGGGTTCATCAGAACGGAATTTCGTCCCCAGCGTCGGTGTACTCTGGCACGTAGGTTGGCGTAGGACGCGATCCTTGCCCCGTGGCTGGGTTCTGGCCGCCTGGACGATAGTTGGGGCACTTGTGGACAGCCCCGCCAGCGTAGGGGCGTTTCTTGCCGTCCTCGCACTCTCGCCACTCGACCATCACGTCGCAGGTCTTGCACTTCGACGGCCCATCCCGACCCGCCCGGAACGCCACCGATTTCTCGCCGGTGCAGGTCCGCCAGTGAGCGGTCCCATCCGGGTTGAACGTTTTTGACTTCACCACCGGATTCCTGTCGGATGGCGTTGACCGAAGCCAGTAGACCGGGGCTTGGCAATCCCGGCACTTGGATCGTTCGCCGCCGGGTGCCAGCGTGCTGAGTAGGTCGGACAGGTCCATTAGCTCGGCTCCTTTTTCGGCGGGTCGACGAACACGACGCGACCACCATTCTCGACGAACTGGAAGATCGACATCCCCAAGATGAAGCACTTTTTGGTGTCGTCGTTCGGACATTCGTCAGCGAAATCAGCCAGGATAATCTGTTCCGTTGGCGTGAAGTGTCCCGGCGCACGTTTCAACATCACCTGAAGAGAGGCGGCGTGCCCGTGTTTTTGGAAAGCGTCAATCGGCTTCATCGTTCCTCCAGTCGTCTACAAAACGTAGAAAAGTGCGTCGCACGCCGTTGCCCGACCCCGACGCGAGGGTTCCAAGGAGGTCCGCCCTGAATCAAGGAAGAAAGGGCGGCTCTGGGCCTTTCAACCATCCGGGATTCCCGGACAATTCCCGGCACCTGCGGCTGGCCGGTTACTCTCAAAACCTATCAACACATCTCAGTTTGATAGATCAACACCGGCTTAGCCGCCGGGGTAAATTTAGGTGGCGTCCGTTCCAGTGCCTTTGCCCCAGACCGTTAGGTAGCACGCTCCTGGGTGAGTTGGTTCGGACGCCTCGCGGCAAACGCGATCAACCAGCCCCGGCTGGCCTCGAACCAGCGTCTCCCGGCATACGATCCGGAGCTTTACCCACTAAGCTACGGGGCTGCCCCACGACCGATCCGGGTCGACCACCCCGTCGCCCGTAGGCAGCAGGAATCGGATCAGCTTCGCTCCCCGCTACATAACGTTCTGCGCGGGTCGCTGGGCGCGTGGGTCGCCAGCTTCGTTCGCCGCTTTCGATGCGGCGGAATGTTTGCCGGTCTGTTCCCGGCTGTCAGCGGGTGTCCATCTCGCTCTTCCCCGCAGAGTTCAGGTGCATACGCTTTTCAGCCTATGACCTCACCGCTTGTACTTCGCGGCTCTAGTTTGCTCCCGTTCGGCCCGGTCGTAGACATTGGGTCCGAGGATGCACAAACCCAACGTTCTGCCGTCTGCGTGGGCTTTCGCCCGAATTTCTTCCCGCCGAGTGCGTTCAACTCCCGACGGTCCAGGCTCCACCACGTAGCGGAGCCTTGCTGGTTCGTCCCGCTACGGCGCGGGCTTGTGGGTGTCATCGTATGTTGCGTCAACGCATTCTCTGATACATGCCACTTGGTGCCGTCGGTCCATCGCGTTCGATTCCCACTGGATCGACGGATTCGACATCATCAAAATCCGTCCCAGGAACACCAAGTCCTCGCGGGCGAGGTGGATGGTGTTATCGAAGGGTCCACGACCACCTCGTGGAAGCGGAACCACCTGCGGTACGAAGTCCACGATCGGCGGATCGCCTGCTGGTGTCATTTCTTCTTCCTCGCTGCCCTGAGCGCCGCGTGACCGGCGGGGGTGATTCCACCCGTCTTAATGTAGCCCATTGCGTACAGGCGCGGTTCCGTTACGCCAACCTGTGCCGGAGACATCGCCCACCATTCGAGAACTACCAAATCCTGTTTCGTCAGCTTCACGGGCTTGGGGTTCGGTTTCAACGTCTTGGCGCACGCACGCTTGAACGCGGGCGAGAAGGCCGTGAATCCCGGCGGCGCTTTGCGTTTCTTCGTCATTTGCTCGCCTCCAGTCCTGGCAACGGGCTATCCATGACCGCCTTTCGTCCAGTGTCCGTTAATTCATATCCGCCTATGTCGAAGTTCCAAACAATCCATCCGTGTTTCTTTGCGCTCACCAAGGTTTTGTTGTGGACGTGCCGCAGCTTACTGATCGACCTATCCGTCAGTGAGACCAACAAGTCAAACTGTGCCCCGCCGAGTTCCTTATTCACGTCGTCGGCTCCGTTTCGTTCTCGGAAACTTCCCCATCTTCGATGTATACCGCCGCTGGCGACTTCGTATCAGCGACACGCTCGACGAAACATTGGGCATCGAATTCAACGGCCACGCGGTGCAAATCCTCTAAACTGGCGGAGTCTAGCAGCGAACCGTCACGAATGAGCATGATCCTTGCTCTCGGTTTTCCAGAAAGACCGATCGCCACGCTCGTCCTCAGTTGTTCGGATGCTGACGCTTGCGAGAATGGAATCCCGTTGAGCGTGGGTCCATTAGCGTCGACGGATAGACCTTCGAGCGGAAACTTCGCGGCCATCAGCTTCCGCTCTTTGTCGTCATCGATCGCCGTGATCTTGTCGTCTAGGTCTGAGGCTGCCGTTGCTTTTCGTTTCGCATCTTCGTTGCGAGTTTTCCATTCGGACGCCGAGCGGATTGCGTTGTTCGTGTGTTCGGCGTCCGCGATCATGGTCGTCAAATCACCAGCATCTTTTGGCGACAATGAATCAGCTTGTTCTTTTTTTGATTCGGAAATTGCGATGGCACCCTTAAGTCCAGATTCCTCAACGCCAAGCGCAGACTGCGCTTGGTTCAAGGTGAAGCGTGCTGCGGACACGCGGCTTTCTCTACTCGTTACGTCCATCATTGCTAGCCGGTAGGCGTCCTGTGCTCGCTCGACATTTCGGTTGTGCTCAGCGATCTCCTTTTGCTGGGCGATCAAAGCGGAAATGTCGACCGGCTCCGATGGGACGTTCGCCGGGTACTGTCCAACGCGAGCTTCCGCCTCTTTGGCGATACGATTCGCCACGGCCCTTCCGTCGTACAGTTTCGACCGCTCCAACTCCAGATCGGAGAAGTCGAGTCCGGCGAGCCTCTTCAATAGTTCCCCTTGCTCTCTTGGCTTCATGCGCGTGAACGCCAGCGGATCGAAGGTGAGATCGCCAACGAGCTTGTCAAGAATAGCTTGCGGGGATCGCTGTGGCGCGCCATCGGCGTTGGTCACTTCAAGGGTCGTTCCGCCCGATGCAGTCCATCGCCGCTCAACTACGATTTCGCCAAGGTCTAGCTTGACCGACGCTTTCTTCTCGCCCTTGCGAACCGGCAATTCCGGGTTCCACTTCCCGCCGCCAAGCGCAGCCGCAATCGCATCAAGGACGCTGGACTTGCCTTGCGCATTCCGGCCCTCGATGCGCACCAACGTCTTGTCTGGGCGAATGCGTACGGCGCGCAACCGCTTCACGTTCTCAGCTTCAAGGTATACGATCCTAAGAGTGTTTTCGGTTTCCACGTTTTCCCTTGCGTGTTAGAACTCTCCAGCACCACCTGCGAACGCCGCCAATTCCGGCCTGCTTAGCGGACCGGTCGCTATGTCCATGATCCGATCCGCCGTCGACCGCGAGAAGTTTGACGTGCCGTACGTCTCAGTGAGCGGGGTCGCGTCGACAGGTTCGGGGATGTACGGCGGAGTCGGCTTACAACCGCGAGCCAAGAGCTTTTCCTTTCGCTCGTTCAATAATTCGACGCACCAGTCCACCTGCCGACTCAGCACCGCAATGTACTCATCGTCACGCGGAACCGGTTCGCATAGCGGAACCAGCGACGGGTGTGGGTTGAAGTAGACTCGATACCAAAGCTCGGCCTCGGCGATCCAGAGGGTGCCTTGCACCTGCGGTGCGAAGTCGTCCGCTTCCGCGAAGTATGCGCCGACGTGGTGAACAATCCCCAGCGTCTTGATCTCACCGCCGCGTTTCATTTTCGGAATCCAGAAGTCCGGTGAGCACCCCGCGCGCCCGTCGTCCGTTGTGACGAATCCAACTAACTCCGTCTCGACGGCTTCCGTTGTTCCGAAGCAATCAAACCACGCTCGCGCTCGCGGCTCCATTTCCTTCCCGCGTGCCATGAACCCGGACGTGTACTCGTCGACCGGCCTACCGATGAGCCATTCGGCTAGCTTCTTGTTCAGGTACGTCTTGACGCCTCGCGTCACCTCGCCCTTGATCGCGCCCTTGGTCATAAGGACGTGAAACTCCGACGCTGTGGGTCTGCCGATATGCAGCGCCTGCCACTCTGGCGATCCTTGAATTACGTTGTGTACGATCATGGGTTCCTCGCTGTTGCTCTGATTGCTATGTTGAGCACGTTGCACGCCGGCTCAAACATCGCCGCCGGAATCTCAGACAACTTCGTCGCCCCGTATGCCTTTGCGAACGTCTCAGGTTTTCGCTTGGCCTCGATGCAGAGGTTGTTCAATGTTTCGACCTGCGCGTCCGCTAGTCCGACATCATCCCCGGCTGCCGGGCCGTTGCCGTCCGTATCTTCGTCGCAGTTCACGAGGCCGAGCGCGCCGATCAATGACGCTCGCATGAGTACGGTTCGAGTCGCGTTCGTCGATTTAAGCGGACCCATCTTCGCGTCGAGTTCGATCGGCCCCTGCGCCGTGGATTCGTGGTATGCTCCCGAAATATGACGGATTCTGCACGTAACAATCATCGTGCCAGGCTTGCTCGCGTCATCGCTGCTCCATGACCGAGATAGGTTGTTTGCGTCCAGGTACGGCTGAATCGTTGTCAGGATCACGGGCAGCGGAGAGTAGGCGTAGTGGACCTTCCCGCCAGCTTTGGTCTGGTAGTCGATTACTTTTGTCCGCGGGACCATCGGGCAGTCGCACTGAAATTCCGCGAAGGCCTCATTCAACTCCTGCCGAGCGCGACGGTCCGATTCCGCGTGACACAACTCGACCAGCGTTTTGATCGTCTCTGCCGGTAGGCCACCCTTTGCGGCTTCCAGTAGGTTGGCAAGGTCGCTGCGCTGGCTTGGTCGCACCGTCGCCAACTCCCCGCGTTCCACGGTCGAAAGTTCGGTGGGTGGTGTCATTCGTCTCCGTTAAACTCCAAGCATGCCTGGGCGATCGGTACACACTCCCAATCTTGCAGGAGTTCCCTCGCCCAGAGATTCGGAAAACGAGAACCGGCAACAACCGGCCATCGCACAAGATCAAAACTAGCTGCGTCGGTGTCTTTTACGAACCCGGATCGAATCCACCCGACCGGTCGCGCTACGAACGACATTGGCTTGTGTTCGTCGAGAAACCTCATGGCATCCAGGCTGGTCATTCGTCGCCCCTGAAAAGTCTCGCGTCCTCGGTCTCGTCCTCGTGGTCATCGGGATCAACAAGCATTTCGATGTCGTCGATCTCATCCGCGACGTTGTAGTGATCCGACTCCAGGTGTTCGTGGAGCATCGAATCGGGGATGCGTCCGTCGCTCAGTTCGTGGGGCATGGTAGTTCCTCCACTGGTATTGCTCGTTGGGAAACCAGTCTCAGCTATATCTTCGTAGTATTGATTGCCGCAGACCTCGCACCGCAGGACTCCATCGTCATCGGGCTCCGTGTCGCAATGCACAACCCATCCGCATTCCTCACACTTACGCCTCGGAGCGCTCTGCATTTGGCGGTTCCTTCACGACGGTCCAGGGCTTGCCGATGTCGCTCAGATAGACCATGAACGGCTTTTCCGCAGAATCCTTCCCGTCTTTCTGTCTAGCTAAACCATCTGGATCGCTGACAGTTCCGCCCGCAACCCACACCCGCAGCGCCTCATGCACGTCGCACGGGCGAGGGACGGGCTTGTGCCCAACCAAGCGAGTCGGATCGGCGGGCATCGTCATGTCCTCTTGCGGATCGGGCTTACTCTGCGCGCACACGGCACATAGTCCCTCATCGTCGACAATGGCATAAACCGGAAACGGGACTCGTCTTTTGCAGGTTCCGCATCGAAACGTAGCGCTGTTCGGTGCCTTTCGCGGGTCGGTGTCGGAGATCATCCAGTCACCGGTGTATGTCATTGCGGACCCTAGCGGACAGTGCTCTACGTGACGCCACCGCGGATTCGGAGCGCCGTATACCGCGATCCACTTCCCCTCGCAGTACGCCACCTGCGCCTCGGCCAGCGTGTACGTTTTTGGCGTGGGCGGGAGGATGCGGTAACGTTGATCCATGATCGACCGAATTTCCTTGTTCCACGTTACCGATCCGCGAAACTCTAGGAGCACATTATCGCCGTTCAAGAATGCCTTTAAGCATCCCATCGGGTCCGGGCCGAGCCACGGGATTTCATTTTGCGTTGTCATTCGGTTTCCTCTAAGATGGTGCATTCGTCTGAGTATCGCAACCGTACCCGGCAATTTCCGTTTCTCATACTGCGAATTCCTTCCGCACGAACCAGATCGGCGGTTCATCCGTCACGCAGGCGAGGCAATCACGCGGTTCCTCGCCGGGTATTGTTCCATGCCCCTGGCGAATCTTCGCCTGCCGAACGAGCAAGGACTCTTCCAGGTCGACAGTCCGACCGCAGTCGCATTCGTAGATTGTGGTCATGGTTCTACTCCGAGTTCGAGAACGTAGATTTTCACCTCACGCCAACGGTTCTCGACGGCAGCCTCGGCGGACTGTTGTGTGTGGCTGAGCGTATCGTGGATCGCCCTCCCAGTAGACGACGCGGATGGCACCACGCTCCAATAGCCACGCCAGCCTGCGACTACATGAATGGTTCCCGGCGGGACAGGCTTAGCTTCGCACGTCGCGACCACGCCGGCCTTGCGAACCGCCGCCGCCTCGTCCACACTCGCGGCTACGTCTGGTAGAAGAGCGGTCATCGGATGGACTCCAACTCTGTTCGCATGATCGCAATACGCTCGCGCAGAAACGCGCCTTGAGCCGCAGTCAGTGTCGTCGACTTGTTCGTTGCGAACGCCATTTCGACGAGACTGACGACCGACTCAAAGTTTGCCGACTGAGCCTTACACCAACGCAATACGTGATCCAGTCGCACGCCAGTCTCGCTGACCGGCGGAAGTTTCTGTTTGGTCATCCCGCCACGTCCACCTTCCCGGCGTCAGCCGCCATGATTTCCGGCACCGTCGACGCCGCGATCTGCCCCCTGAGGAGGTCAATTTGGTGCTGTAAACACCGAGCGTCAGCGCCTATTTCCAGCTCCGCGATCCGCGCGACGAGCGCTTTGTTTTCGTCGATCAACACCCCGACCGTCGAATGTAGGCCGTCGATCTTCCTACCCTGCACGTCCAGACGGGCACGCATGGCGTCTAGTTCGTCGCAGATGATGCGAATCATTCGCCCAGCCGCCGGATCGGTGACGCCTTCGGTCACGATGATCGACAGGAATTTTTCGGCCGTGCTCATGCTTTCGCCTTTCGCTTGTTCTTCTGTGCCCATTCGGGGTACCGCTCCGATTCCCGTAACGCGATAGCAAGAGCCATCGTCCCAACGCAACGCTCCTCGCCCGCGAGCCAGTCGACGAACTCGACAACGTCCGCGTATCGCCCACTGTTCTGTCGATCGTCAATCTTCAGTGTGATCGGTTTATCGTCCATGTCAGAAGCCTAATTTACGGCCTTTTCCGTGTCAAGGAAAATTTCGTACAATTTTGCAAAATTATGTTGCACGGGGCCGGGCAGGGGGTATAGTTGGGCATGAGAGAAAAACCGTCCGATTCGCCACTCAGTGACGACGCCTGGTCAGTGTTGTGCATCATGCACGCGGAACGATCATACGAGGATCGGTTGACGTTTTCATTACGATCGATCGCCCGGAATGCCTTCGGCGAATTGACGGACGCAACCGCCGCGCGAACGCAGGCGGCCATCCGTGAGTTGGTTGCGTTAGGATTCGCCGAAGAACAAGACTTGAGGGCGACTCCGGGGCGAAACTAGCATGGCAACGAAAACCTGGACAGATAAAGGCGTTAAAGGAGCGGTGGATGATGGACTACTCGTTGGTTGCGATTCCGTGCGTCACGCTCTACGTCATTAGCGTCATGCACGCCTATCGACTCGGCATACGTCGTGGTCGCAGCGAATCGACGTACAACGTACACGACGGCGGATCGCTGACAGTGCCCTCCAGTACAACCGTTACGAACTTGAATATATTGGGCGGTCGTGTCGAAATGCGGGGCGGATCGAGTGTGCCTATCCGGTTTCGCGTTCCAGGCGAGAACCCGCCCGAACCCGTCGACCGCAGGCCGGAGCCGACGCCCGCGCCGCCGCCGTGCAATATCTTTAGCTCTCGCGGAGCATGGTCCGACTGGACAATCGAAGAAAAGCTAGAACACCTATACGAGTCGAACTTAACTCGTTGGCGACAACACGTAGACGAATATCTAAGGCTCGGCGATTGCGTGGGAGAGCTTATGCGCCGAGTTGAGGAACTGGAGCAGGCTAGTCCATCGGATTCACCGGCAACTCCACGAACGGAGTAAGCTCCGTCATCCCAGCACAACCCCGCCTTTGAGTTCTACGCCCCCCGTCATAACGATCCCCGGCGGTGGAGCGAGGAAGAGAACGACGTTGTACCGCGTTCCCGCCGACGAACCGCCCGTGAAGTTTACCCCATCGTTGAACGCGACGTTGAACACGCCACGCGAACGCGCCGTGCTGGCGATCGTCGCATCGTAGGATTTCGTACTCGCACGCGATTTGACAACGAGCGGCGTCGAACCGTCCTTTGAGTGGATCGAATTGCAGAACGTTTCCCCGGACTTATTCCAGCCTCCCGTTCCGAATCCCTCGGCGGACGCTGACGTGATGAGGGTATTGAGACTCCCCGCCATAGACGAGAGAGAGATAGCCGCCGTCGGTGCGAATCCGACGCCGGAAAGAACCTGATTCGCGCTCGTGCTCGAATTGGAGAACGCAACAACCTTCGCACTGAGCCCGCGCGAACCGGTCAGCCTCATCGCAACCCACAGGCAGACGGCACCAGGCATCGCCGAACCGGATGTTTGAGCGGTTGCGGTTGTCGACGTGACATTCGTCACAGTCAGAGTATCTAGGATGGAAACCCCAACGTGGAATGAATCGACGTAAGAATTCGCGGTGACGATGGATACCTCTAGGTTCGTGCCGAACCCGGTCCCGTGTTTGTCGTACCAGCATATCCCGCCTTGGGTAATCGTCGCGCCGTTCCCGGCGAATACCCCCATCCGACAAAGGCCTGTATTGTTTGGACTTTCGTCGAACACGCCGGCCGCAGTTCCAGTGAAGAAACCAGCGAGCGTATCGTTGTCAGCCGCCGAACCGAAGAGCGTGACGGCCGTTCCCGGAGTCAGATCATAGTCCGTATCCACGCCCTCGACGCACGACACCTCGTAAGCGTCGCCGCCGTACAGTTCAATCGTCAATAGGTACGCCGCCGCCGGGGCTGTCGTCCAGTTTATGGTAATCGACCCCGCACCAAACGAGACGAACGTAGCGACGGCTGTAAGCGCCCCTGCATCCGTCAATAGCGACATGCAGGCAGTCTTGCTGGCGGACGACCACACTACGTTCGTCCAGTCGACCGGCGGAGAACCCGGAAGAACGACCGTCTTGTTCGCAAAGGCGTACTGTTTGTCTGCCGTAGCGAACCCGCGCCCGATCGAAGCCTCGTTTGTGAGCGTGTCGTCCGCCGTGGCAATCGTCATCGTCAGCCGCGCGAACTTCGGAACCTCCGTCAAAGTCCCGTGGGTAAACGTCTGGTTTCCCGGCGACGTGTTGACGGCAGCGCGTACCGCGCGATGGAAGAACATGCTCATTTGATGATGATTTCCGCGTCCTTGAATTCGGGAGGAATGAACTCGAATGCCGCTTTGTCGGCAAACTGTTGTACGTAGACTCGAATAGGCTCTCCGACCTTGATGTCCAGCAACACGCGATACGGTTGTTTACCCACACCTAAAGCCTCCAACCAGTCCGCGACCGTCTTTTCATTTCCTATGATTGCCACTATGCAGGCTCCACGATCCACCAGCGGACTTTCCTTGTATCCGTTACCAAGCCGGATTCAATCACGAAGGAAGTTCCAGCCGTAATCTTTGCTTCGTCGGCTGTCAACGATCCCCACGTCGCCAGACCGGCCCCGGCAGACATCCCAGTGAGGAAAATTCGGCTGCTCGTTGTCACTTTCGTAGTCGATACCGTAACGGTCCCAGCAACGAGCGTCGCCGTTCCCATCGTCGCGTTGCTGCCCTCTTTGATGAACAGGCCCGTGCCGACCGTCGTCAGCTTGAAATCCTGCTCGGACACGTTCGCCGTCGCGCCGCCTTCGATGTTGACGGTGGTCGACGCATGAAGTAATGCCTCACCGGCGGCATTGCTGTGAAGATAGCTGTTCGAGTTTCGCAGGAACAACAGCGAACCGGTTGGCAACGTGATGTCGTCCGCGTCGCTTACGTCGATCCCGCTGGCTTGGATGTTGCGAGGCGTCGATCCAGTGTTGTCCACCCTCACGAGGGCGTTGTCCGGCGTGAGGTCGGCAGCGGCTTCTACGGAATCTGGACCGCCACCACCAGCTGGAAGGAACTCCTTCCGTGCTCGCCCACGAGAACCAGCCCTAGTGATTGCACTCGACATTAGTCCGTCATCCACAAGACGCCGTCACCCGCCGTGACGATCGCAACCCAAATATCACGTAGGTCGACGTTCTCGAATGTAATGATGTCATCCAACGAAAGCCCAGGTGCCGTCTCTTTTCCGACCGTCCCGTATATGCGATTCTTGGCGACATACACACGCCCGGCATTCGATTGATACGCCGCCACGTCAACGCGACTGACGACGATGCTCTTCTGTGAGAGCCGTTGCGGATACGCCGTGGACGCCGGAAAACATCGACCATTCAGGCTCATCGTCATTCCCCAGCGAACCGAGTTTTGACCCGTCGATGGGTCGTGATCTTATGGATGTCGTTATCGTCCATGCGCACGACTTCACCGTTTGGGAACTCGTACAGGGTATTGATGATCTTCTGTCCTTGTGTTTGCGTGAAATCAAAAATTCCGTCGACGACGTAGACCCGAGTCGCGGCGTCGCTTGCGCCGTTAGCGAAGTCCCAGTTGCATCGACCGCCGACAACCACCAAATCAGTAACGACGCCAGCCGATTGAACGAGTCGCCCATGCCCGCTCAGCACGCACATCGCCGTCGTTTCCGAGTTCGTCACGACGCCGCCGTTGATAACTAGCAAGTCAACCGAACCGCTCGTGACCGTCGACGCAATGGTCATCGTCACGTCATTGATGGGGTCGTCCCGCCAACCGACAACGACACGATTGAACTCTGTAGCCGCCGAGCCGCCGATCAATGCCACGGTTCCTCGAACAACTTCAACATCGGTTCCCGCGACCGTAGTGCAATCGAGTTCAACCTGCGTCGTCTTGTTCACGCAGTCGATGATGATCGGAGAGGTGAACGTTGTTCCGCATTTCAGATAGAGCTTCCCCGACCCGCGATGCAATACGTTCCCAGTCTGACATCCAATCTGCAATGCGACGCCACTCGACCCGATGTCTCCGGTATACGTCGGTTCGATAATCAACCCCGCGAGCGTAACGCCTTGCTCGTTGTCTTGGGTCGTGGCGACCGAGACGACGGAGCCGCCGTTGAACAGCACGACTTCGCCGTTCGCCGGTTTCGCACCACCGCTCCAATTCGTTCCCGTATCCCATACGGTCGTTGCTCCGATCCACCGATTTACAGTCGCCATAGTTAGGACTCCTCAGCGTAATCGTAGAACGCCCCGACGATGCCCGTGGCGCTGTTACTGATGGTGTGCAATTGCGCATCCCACATAAGCGTCGAACCCGGCGCACGCTGCAACGTCGTGATCGTCTTTTCGAGCGAGTTCCCTTTGAGGTCCAGCGTACCCTGCATGAGATTACAGGTCGTCACCGTCGTTGCGCCGTTGTTGTTCGCCAGCAAGTACCCGCCGACGATGTATGCCGTAGTGATAACCGTCGACCCAGTTTGCGTCAGCTTCCCGCCCGCGAGGATCGCCGTTGTCACCGCCGCCGCACTCGTGATTGTTCCGGCGTTCTGTTTCAACAGCGTCACGGTCACGGACCCTGACGAAATATCGAGTACCGAATCCGTCGACGGCGAATCCCTGTACGTCACTTCGATTTCGCCGTAGGTATTCGACGTTCCGGCGATCGTCGTCTTACCCTTGCGCACGAGAATCTTCGTTGTGCTCCCGCCCGTGCTATCGCAATCGAGCTGCGCCGCGTTCGTCGTGTTGTCGCTGTTGATAACGATGAGAGCCGTAGCCGCCGACGAACCATCCTTGAACCACAGCGTACCTGTCCCGCGATGAACAAGACGCGACGAGAACGAAACGGTAAGCGGGTTTCCGCTCCCGCCGATGTCGTTCAGGTATCCCTTCTCGACCGTCATCTTGGCAAGCGTGATGTTCTGACTCCCGCCAACCGAGAATGACGTAATCGCCGGCGTGCCCGACGGGATGATGACACTATCGCCAGCGATGGGAACCGTCGCCGCCGACCAGTTCGCCGCCAGTGACCAATCCCCACTTGTCGATCCATTCCATGTTCTCGTTGCCATAATCTAACTCCGCGTAATGCGCAGGTCTTTGTATGTCGTTACCGTCGTTTGCGAACTCCGAATAAATTCCCCGCCGAATTGCGAGTAACCAGTGAACGTCCGCGACCGCGATGATTGCGTCGTATCGAAGGAGCCGCCCATTTGAATGATGCGAGTCGATGCGTCGCTAGAATTGTAGACGACATCGCCTCCGTGAAGGAAAAGTGTATCGAACCCGTTTTGCTCCTGCGTCCAGCGTCCGCCGAAAATGACAAATTGCGAACCGGTGGCGAGCAACCCACAGGACGATACAACTTCACCGGAGTATTGGGTAATCAAAACCGGCGTGAGCGTCGAGGAGTAACCCAGGTCCATCTTTGGATGTTTGCCGTATCCTGCCCGATCAGGCAAGCCGACGTTGACCGTGTATGGCGTTGCTGTCCCATCGAACTTGACGCTCCCTCCAGCAATCGTCGCACGCAGGAAGATACTAGAACCAGCAGACGAAAATGATGCACACTCGGATTTATTGTACGCCGAGTCGATGTAAACGTCCCTCGTGTCCAGTTCAATTCCTGCATTCTTCGACTGGTAGTGCAACTCGCAATTACCGTAGTGGCGCAAGACGGAGCATTCGGCTTTTAGAGGGTTCGCCGGATTTCCGATATTAAGCGACCAACCCGGCATAATCAGTAGTTCACCGAAGTTTGCCGCTGCTCCACCGTTAGTCGAGAAGTCCATGTTCGATGTTGGCGCAACTCGGCTCGCCTTCGGATCAAAAACAACAATATCAGCGGAGACGGGAACGGCACCGCCGCTCCACGATCCGACGGCGTTCATGTCGCCATCCGTACTAATCCAAATCCTTGTCGCCATTTATCCGCCTCCGCACCCGCCACGTCTCGGCGGTGCCTGCAACGTCACGTATCGCCTGTACGCATCTTCCGGGTATACCCCGGCGTGTTTCCTCGCCGGGCATTGCCAGCCCTTGAACCAGTTCTTACGCTCGAGTTGCGACAATGCCCACTCAGGACACCCGCATTGCATACAATAGGACTTGGTGACCAACTCCGGCTCCGTCTTGACGATACGTTTCAGGTGGCGGTCACAGTCTGCGCACGCAACCATACGCCTATCATACGTCTCTTTGTCGACGAATCCTGATGCCATCGTACCCGCGAAAAGGCGAACGCGAGGGTAGAGCATAACGAGCCATGATAGTAGGCGAACGATGCGCCCCGTCGTCGTTACTTGCCGATAGACCCAGTGGTTCAGACGGATGTCCAAAGCTGGTGATGGCGGAACTATAGAACTTCCCGGTATTGTATCGCGTTTTTCTGGAACCGAACGAATCTCGTCGAGTGTTTCTACGGCGCGAACCTCTTGCGTGAATACCTGACGGGTATACGCGCGAGCATCAGGCGTCATAGTATCTCGGACTTCTATCAATTGTTGCATGGTATTGGCCTGAAACTTCCACCGCCTCGATACGAATAATCGAAACTGGTTTTGTCGTTCCTGATTACCGTATTCGCTACGGATATCGCATGACAACCATTTCCGAATCCCGAACAACCGGAAAGTTCAATGGAATCAACGTCGGTCATGCAGGCGCATGTATTGCTACAAAACTCAGCTTGCGCATATCCGGTCGCTTGATTGATGCGTACGTCGCCAAGTTTTATCGTGCAACGATCTTCACACTGGTCGGACGTTCCTTCGCCTCCGGCTTCCTCTTGTTCCGTTTGAGGCTCAAAATTTCTCCTGAAAAAACGAGACGGTGCCAAGATCGCCCTCGCGTCATAGCAGGGAACCGGAGAAAACCACGGTTTCGGTATGCGTTCGCATGGGACCGATTGTACGGTTCCGTTCCAAACCTTCTCGCAAGTCTCCGGAGCCATATTGCAGCACCAGTCGCACGTCATACATCCTGTAAACTGGCACGGATTGTATGGAAAACATGACGTTCCGCGAGGAAGAGTCTTTTCACCAGACCCGCAAAACTTCTTCTTAGAGCACTGGTTGTTTGCGTCGCAACACGTATCCCAACACGTCTGATTGCCACACAGGCCGTAGCCTGCGTGAACATACCCAGCAAACGCGCAGTCCGCTAACGAGAGCGTACAATCATGTGCGGCCGTACAACAAGCCCTTGTGCCACACTTCTCGGAAGTGCATGGAGCTGGACCAGCGTACGATCCTCCAGACCCGCAAATGGTACCATAGGAAGAACCACAGTCTCGATCGTCGTAGTAAAACCCTTCCGTTTCTCTGCACTGCGCCCCATAAGGGTACGTGTTCGTTAAACAGCAACATGCGATCCTAGACATCAGCAGATAACCCTCCTGCTGGTCTGTGCTGGAGGGCGCAAATCCCAGCGAAGAGTTTGCATGGCGTACCAGTTCCCGCCGATGTTTTGAAGGGATATGACATTAGTCGGACTGCGCAATTGTTCGTAATCCTGTAAAAATAACTTCGGCCACGGGAGAACGTATTCGTCTCGGTCGGTAACGAACCCGTCGGCAGTTAACTTCAAGAATCGCACGGTGAGCGTCCCGGCGTGTTCTCCCGTTGTGTTCAACGCAAGCACGTAGCCGAACGCAATCCCGGCGTCGGAAGGCGGCGGACGTTCCACTACCCACACGTCTCCCTGTTGCTTGCATTCGAGGTAGTGGTCCCGCAAGTCGGGTGGACCCGGTTCCGTCTCGCCTTCCATCGCCGCATGTTCAAGTCCGTCATAGTCGCGTACGAAGAACCCGAAGTACGGCAGAGCATCGAACGCCTCACCGTCAAATGCGTACGGGTCCGTCTCACCGTCCGTCTGTGCAGCATCCGGTCCCGTGTATTTCACGGCACGGACCTTAAGCCGCGTATCGGTCAGCGTCGGCTTGGCGGTAATCAACACGGTGAGCGGCGGCGTGCCCACGCCGACTTTGCGAGTCTTACGCTGTTCCTCTTGCCGTAGGTTGACGATCCATTCGGTGCCGACGCGAGATTCGGTAAACCCTCTCCCAAATCGAAGGTTGTTCACACGGTTGGCAGCGTCGACCAACGCATTCAAGGTAGCCGCCTTGAGAGACGTGATTGCTTGGCCGGCACGGAATCGCTGAAGAACGGGAGGCATTACTTCTTCGGCCTCCCTTCGTTCATTCGACCCGGCGCTTGAATGCTAGACAATAGGTCGTCAAAGTTGGATTCCCCGTCGTATAGCGAATACTCGGACATCACCGGGATGTCGCCACGCGCTGGCGTGAACACGACCGCCTCGCCCTGCTCGCTTTCGTACGTGTCCGCGAATCGACGCATGAACCCTTGCGGATTGACGGCAAAGACAATCTGGATGTCGAACACCACGCCCGTCACCGGTTGCCCTTCGATGATCCCCGGACGACGTTCGATGCTGATCTCCGTACACTTCACCACGCGACGCTGCCGACCGTACCACGCATCCTTATTTACCGTGTTGATCCACGAATCGGGTAAGACGTTCTCGGAGAGCGTCGACACGCTGATCGACCAAATCCAAGAGAACGTCGGCGTCGGGACTTCCATGCCCTTGACGCGACGATGCTGGTCACCGCCGATGCGAAGCAAATCCGTAACGCACCCGTCGATGGACGCGAAGTATTGACCAGCCCGTTCCGTCTGATTGTAGCGACACTTATCGAACGCGGAGACTTTCTTTTTCTCTTCCTCTGTCCCGGACAACAGACGCCCGATTTCTTCGTAGTTTGCTTTCGGCCAGTATGCGTGCGGACCGATGGGTACGTCACGTTGGCGCAGGAAGTCTCTCGCCGTCTCGACGAACTTGGTATCCAGCGCACCCCTGTAACTGACGTTCCACTGCGAATTCGGAATGAGCGATTGCGCCCCGTAGAAAACGTCAATCAACCAAATGCACGGGCCGACGTGCTCCCTTACCCCAGCCCCTATTGCGACAACGCCAGCTTCCGCCCACGGGTACGTGTCACCAATCCGCACGCCGCCAGATGTCGTGGCAAGCGTAACGATCGGATCATCGGTGGTGGTATCGGTCGTGACCTTCCACGTCGTGGATAGTCCTTGCGAGCCAAACACGCCACGCACGCCGCCTACGCGCCCGCCGTTCTCCCCCGTGATTTCGTGGACGGTTGCCATATCAGTTCAACGTCAACGCCGCGTTTAGTTTCTTCAACTCTTGCAATTGCTCATGCTGTATCTTCTTGCTTTCGTCCAGCGTTTCTTCGGTACGCTGGAACGAGTTGAATCGTTGCGAGCCGAACGTAGCACCGGACGGCATACCACGTTCGATTTCACGGAAGCCGATGGAACCGGACTCGCCGATGGTTTCCGATATGGGCGAGCGCTTTCCACGGTTCTGGAGTTCTGCGAATCCGGACAGCGTCGACAACTTACGGAAGTCCGAAACCGACTCGTTCACAATCCTGCGGTTCTCGGACATAGCCGATTGTCGCTTAGCAAATGACATAAGATCGGACGCATTCGGTTCCCCGAATCTCCTACGCTCACCTTCCTCCCGCAGACGCTTCCAATCTTGGCGAGAGTTCTGTTCTTGCCCGAATTGCGCCAACGGTGAACGAGACACGTCGCCGAACATGGCAGTCTGCCTCTTGCCTTCCAACATTGCAATCTCAGAAAGCCGTACCGACTCGGACAGGTCGACCATCTTCTCTAGTGTCTGTCTCTGGCTTTCCAGGTTCGCACGCCCCGCCTCAAGGGCAACCGTCAACGGCTTGAATGCCGCCGCTTCATTTACGAGGTTCGGCAACGTCTGCGTTTTCAAGACACGCAATTGGGATTCCACTTGCTGTAGGCCAAATTCGTTCCTATGTAGAGCGAGATACCTTTCCGTCTGAGCGATGAGCGCTTTCGTCTTATTGATCTTGTCCGCAAGTGGATTCGCCGCCGAAATCTTTGCATCAACTTCGGCGATCTTCTCGGCGACTTCACTACGTTGTTTCGCTAGAGCAAGCAAGCGATCCTCGTTGTGGATACGCGCCAGCCCTTCCGAATCCCCAGCTTGCATACCAACGCCAGACGTACGCAGCTTAAATTCCTCTTCCGCAAGCCTGTTCGATAGGGACTTTGCTCTGAGCGACGATTCCCCGATCCCCTTGAACGCATCATCGAATGCCTTTTTTGCATCTTCCGCTGCCTTCGCCGACGCCTGCCACGCTTTCGTGATCTGGTCGATAGCGAAGGATACGGCGAGAATACCGGCACCAACTCCAAGTCCGGCGATGAGAGACTTGAAGGTCTTTCCCATATGCCCGATTTCTCGCGTGAGCATTGCAATATGCGCGATCGTCCCGCCGATATGGCTCGTGATTCCACTCACCGAACCACCAAACAAAGACGCAGCCCCAGCACTCAAACGCAATGAGGTCGACATCGCCCTCATGCTCTTGTCCATTTGGAGCGTCGATGCGATTGCACGATTGACGCCAGCCACGAACGGGCTGGTTTCAAGACCGAGCGTTCCGGATAGAGCTGCTACGTTCGGCATTAGGCAACCTTCCGTTGTCGAATCTTCTGCGTCATCATGCGGACCAGAAACCGTTCAAGGTGGACGCGAATGATGAACCTCGCCCGCTCGGCGTTCTCGTCGAACGCGGGCCGAAGGAACGGTTTCGCGGGCATCCGCCCCGTCGTTCCCATTGCAGCGACGAACTGCTTGCGGAGTTTGCGCTTGTCGTGGCGATTCAACTTCGCGCCACCGTACGAACGAGGACGCTCCTGCGTACCCAACTCGTATAAGTGTCCGTGGGCACCGAGCGGCCACGACGGACCGATAATCGATTGCGTAAACCCGCGACCGACGTATCGACGAATCACGAATCCGACACTCTCCGCAAGTTGCCCGCGAGCCTTTGGTGACGTAGTTCGCTGTAGGTTCTCTTTCGCAGCCTGGACAATGACGCCGCTCGCTTCCGCAAGCCCGGCCTCGGCAACGTCGCGGATTCCTTCGCGGTCGCCGGTTGACCTGCGCAATTGTGCAACAAGCTGATTCAAGTCAGCGAATTGCAAACTCGGTCGCCAACTTCTCGCGCTCGCCATTACTTCACCCCAAACGCCGCCAGGACCTTTCCCCACACCGTTTCCGGTTTCTTGGGAATGAAGTCCGACGGGTGCCGAGCCACCATAAACTCGTCAGGCTTGAACGCTTGCGTACGCTTCCCGCGATTCACGTTCGCAATCGTCGAAGCCACCACAGCCACTTGTAGGTCACGCCGGTAATCACCGAACGGCTCCAATTCGTTGTACGCCACCCACCATGCGAATTCGTCCGAGTCCATCCGTTCGCCGAGTTCCCGGAACGTACAACCGAGTTCCTTGGCGAGCCGATAGCCGAACAGTAGGTCCGGCCTCGCTAGGAACTGTCTTTTTTTTCGCTGACATCCTGAGCGCCAAGCGCATTCAATCGTTCGGCGACGCGATAGACGCGGGCAATCGCCCCGGCTGATTTCGCACCCAGCGCCGGAACGTCTGCAGCCTCGAAGATGCGTGCGCCAGCGTCATCCGTCACCGTCCGGGCGATCAGGTCCGCCTGATACAGTAATGGGGCGTGCGAACCGTCCCGCGTGCCCGCGAACCAATTCCGTTCAAACGATTCCCGTTCCGCATAGGACATCGTTCGCACATACACGTAAGCCTGAGACGAATCTCCGTTTGCCCACTCAGGAACGTCGACCCGTTCTCTCTTTGTGTCGTCCGCCCTGAAAATCTGATCTTTCGTCAATGCCATGAACCAGACTCCTACGCAGCGGTCGTGAGCGTGTGCATCCCAGTCAGTTTGATTCGCCCGCGAGCCGTCACGCGATCGTCGAACGGAATGGACCACGACCACCCTTGCCAGTGACCGCCGAACACAATCGTCGAAAAGCTCGTCGTCGCAGCGCCGTCGGAGAAATTGATACTCCAGTACGTCGGTGCCGCGTAGTACTGCATCGGCGTCGAGGTCGACACGCTGGTAATCGCCGTCGATGTAGCGAGTAGCGTCTGCTGGCTCGTGTCACCAGGAACGTAATTGCAGGTGAATTCAATGGAACCAGGGTCGATCCACCCGGGCACGAACTCGCGGAACCCGTTGTCCGAGTTCAGGTGCGTCACCTCAGCCATTGACCGTTCAAGTTCCGGGCCGGAGAAGTCGTGAACCTCTCCGATTGCCGTGTGGGATGTAACAGAAGTCGACGCACCACCGTAGCCGATCGTGCATCGCCGACTCGGGAAAGCCCCCGAAATTGCCATAGCTCAAACTCCTAAGAGACAACCGGCTGTTCTTCGTAATACGAAACCGAGAAATCCAACGCCTTTCGACGGATCATAATCTGACCTCCGTCGATCGGTTCGACCGAAGCGTCAAACTGATTCAGGAGATACACCGAGCGAACGTCCACACCGCTCGTAACGCCCACGTAGTCAACGAACGCAAGACGGACGGCATTCGCCAAGACGACTGCCCCGTCCTTCGTGCTGGCGTAGCAATCAATTTGCCAGCGGGCTTTCATCAGCCCGCTGAACCCTCCGAGCGAACTCACGGGGATCGTCGAGATACACTGCGTCGTGATGTAGGGTAGAGCCGCCGATTGCGGAGCCATTTCAGAGTAGACGCGAGTGCTCACAATCCCGTTGACCACGGAATTGTTGATGAGCACCGTGCGTATGGCCTTCTCTACCATGCTACGTCAACATCTCACGGCACCAGACCTCGACGATTCGATTCTCTTCCCCGACGTTCACTACGTTCAATATCTGGAGCGTTCGACTTTCCCAGTACACCCGCTGCTCAACCGTCGGCTTGGTGCTCGACGCATACCGAATCCGAATCAGGTGCGTCAGGTCCGCCTGCACCTGTTTCGCCGCCATGAATTCGCGGCCCGTCTGCGGTAGCACCTCCGCCCATACGGTATTCGCCGTCGCCCATGCTTCGGTTTCGTCCCCGTACTCGCCAAGCGTCGCAGTCCGCGACTGAATGACGATACGTTCCTGGAACGCGCCGATGTTCTCCGCTCTAGATAGCCGAAGCGCCAAAGTCGTGAATCCTGTAAGGCCACAATAGCGAATCGACGGCGTTCGCCTCGCCGGCGGAAAGTTTCGCCGTCTGCAACTGCGTTCCCGTAATTCCCGTCGTCCGCATCGTTTCGTACATCGACGCAATCAGAATCCGCATCGCCTGTTTGATGGGCAGCGGGACCGACGTCGCCGCAGTGCCGTATCCGGCGACGTAGGTAATCGTCACCGCGTTGTACGTGTCGTCCCGCGTACTCGGCCACGTCACGCCGTACGCTTCCGTCAGACGCCCCGGCTGGGTCTTTGCGTCGACCTGGTACTGACTCGCCGCGAGCGTTTGCGTGGTGCCCGCCGTATCGACATACGTTATCGACGAAATCGACTGGAGCGGCGGATACGGCAGTTTGAGAGGCTTGTAAAACTGGTCCAGATACAACGCCCACGTCGCCGTAATCAACTGCCGTCGAGTGAAGTTCTCGACGTACACCCGCGCCGCCGTGATGATGTCCGTGAAGATCGTATCGTCGTCCGACACGTCCACGCGGCACCACAGCTCGGCTTCGGTCGACGAAACCGGTTCAAGCGCTGGAGCGGATGTTTGAGACGTTGCCCAGTTCATCATTCATCCTCGATGCGGGTCGGGACTTTGTTGCGGCTTCCCATCGGACGCCCGCGACGCCGCACAGGCTGAACGCACGCCATTTCCAGCGGTTCAATCGTCGCCACCTCAATAGGATTGAACGCGACCGCCGCTTTCGCTACGTTCACCAACGCATCGGCGACGCCAGGTCCAACGTCGTACACGACGCCTTGCTGGTAGCCACGCCAGAACTCGAGCATCTTGACTTTCACTTGCCAACCTCCGCAGGGTCCATACCCTCGCCCTTACGCCATTCGCTGACATACAGTTGCCGCTTGTTCATACGCTCATCAAATTCGCTGACAACAAGTTCCATGTGCCCGATTCGACACGTAGGATCCATGTAGACCGTTTTCCCGGCGTCTTTCCATTGATTCCAAAAGTGGATGTCGGCGTCGATACGGCCCTCGCCCCAATTCAGCGTCGGACCAGGATCGCCGACGAACCAAGGCTTCGGAATCTCCTTCAGTGCCTCCAGCCGAATGACTGTCAATCCGAAATGTGCCGTGTCGACCTTAATCGGATCGACGCAAACACCAGTAGATACTTGGCCGGTGAGGCTGCATAGTGCCGTGTCCGCCTGCCTCTTCACCTGCAGGGCACAGATAGCGTCGATCTTCGGATTACGGCCCAGGTTGTGCATCAGTCCATCGAGGTGCTTGGCTGTGAAGATGGAATCGTAGTCGATGGTGATAACCCAATCGACTCCATCCTTGACGCAATCCTCCAGCACCCGCGTCATACACTGTTCCCAATACGCGCCCGTGAATCGACGCATCGGGATCTTGTAGGGTCGCAGCGCTTCGAGGATGCAGCCCCAGTTGTCATTGAACCCCACACGTGGGATGGACATAACAGCGCAGATTTTCACGTCCATTTCGCGGCTTGTCGGCGGAAGGGAAATTTTCAACCCAGCCGCCTTTTTCGTGCCCTTGAGGTTCAAGCTCACCGGCAACGATGAACAGTCCGGCGCGTCCGACTTCCACGTATCGATTTCGTCGAGTCCGACGTGTTTCATCAGTTCAATCAGATCGCCCTTGACGAAGAATGACTTGTGGAAATCATCCTTGTGGGATTGACCGCCCATCAGGAAGAGCGGGGCTTTCGGGTCGTTCCCGTTGCGGATGATCCACTCGAAATCCGGCACTGCGAGGAACAGAGTCCCGCCGGGCTTCAACACGCGAACCCATTCACGCAAGACGCGCTCTAGGCACGGTTCAATGAGTTTCGGACCGTCGTAAACGTCCTTGAATGGGAAGTGCTCAAGGATATGCGATGCACGCACAATCTCGATGGATTCGTCCGCGTACGCCAGCGGGTACGCTTCCGAGCCGATGCTTCGGTCGATCGGCGTGTAGCCTTCCAACCCGACGCCCGCACCGGCCCCGATGTTCAATTTCGTAGCCTTGCCGTTCGTTTCAACTGCCGATGACATCGTTCCTCACAAAAAGAAGATTGACCAACGTGAACGCCATTGCCGTATATCCCTTGTCCACCCCGAGTTGCCCTATCGCATCGAAAGACGCCTGCCCATGCTTGTCGTCCAATGCCGGAATGGATATTCCTTTCCCGTTGCTGCCGTGCGCGTATTCGACCAACATGATTCTCGGTCGAAATTTCTTCATGCCGTCCCATACGTGGTAGTCTTGCCCGTCGATGTCGATAACGCCGAAGTCTAAGTCCTCAGGAACGCCGCACTCCGTCAAGATTTCGTCCAGGCTGTCAGGACCAACGAGGTCTTGGACGCAAAAGCATTTTTCGCCGAACCCTTTCGTTAGCGCCTCGAAGTTCTTCGTGTCGCCCTCAATCTGAACCGAGTTCCAGCCGCGTTCCCGCAGCGACCACGTGTTGGATAGGTATTTCCCGTCGGACGCCCCGACCTCGAAACACCAGCGATTCGTCTCCCCGAACTTCTCCAACGCCGCAGCAATCAAACCGTCCTCGCCGAATTGCGAAGTGACGTCGTGGCATTTTCCTTCAAGCCACTCAAATCCCTCGTAAAACCCAAACATGATCTCTCCATTGCCGAGGGTGCGCCGTGAACGAACGCACCCCCGGCATGGTGTCTGAAGAAACAACCCTACGGAATGACCACCACCTCGCCGCGTCCGGTCGTGGACGACGGCTCGGCAGCGTTCAACCACAACTCGGAAGATGCACCGAACGTCAGATTGTCATTCGTCGCCGTGCCGCTGCTGACAGCGAGTCGCAGATACCGCTTGCGGTGGCGCATATCGACTTCATAGACGATGAATCGTCCCGCCGTCGAAATGTCCTCCGAAGCCCGGTCCGCAACGATGGTGGCGAAGTTCGTCACCGTCGTATCGTCCGAATGCAAGAGGCTGATCGTCGGACCAACGGCGTTGGTGTTGATCTCGATTGCGAAATGCAACTTGATGACAGCGTACGCCGCACCAAGGCAATCGAGATTCGCCGTAACCGTGGTCGTGTTCGTAATCGCCGTTGTACGCGGAGCGATGAGACTCGCACGCTTAACAATCGTACCCTTAGCAATCATGCAAATCTCCTTAAGAGGCAGCCGTGATGAGGCCGACAATCGGACCCGGAACGCGGAGAGCCGCGGTCGCGGACGAGTTGCCAACGTCATGCACGTTGATGTCGAATCGCTCAGTGCCACGGATAGCGATTTCATCCGTATCGAACACGCTAGTCCCGCCGACAGACGCCTCGGTGCTGACGCTGATCGTCGTGCTCCGGCGATCGCCGAAGTCCGCAGCGAGCTTCAAGTCGCCGAACAGAACGCACACTTGCGAGTTGCCTTCCGCTCGCGGCATTTGCTGTGCAATCACCACCGGGTAGCCGAGGAATTGTTTGCTGAGCTTCCCGGCAAACATATCCGTGGTGTTTCCGCCGCCAGCCACCGCGAGGCGATTCATGTGGCCCCACATAACCGACGAGCAGTACCACGCCACGTTCGGCGTATCCGCGTATTGCGGCAGAAGTCCCATCGTTCCCGCGAAGTCCGCAAGCGTCAGGTCAACGTAGTTGTTCCCTGATCCGAGGTACAACCCCGCGATGTCCGCAATGGTTGCCGTCAAGTTCGTGAACTTGGAACGCACGCCTACGATCCCGCCGTAGGTCGACGTGCCGTCGCCGTTGAACCCGGCGTCGTCCTCTTTCGCCGCGAATGCGTAGGCAATCTCGCCCGCGAGAATATCGCCGAGCGGAACCGCCGAATCTTCGTTCAGTTCAGACGACATCGTGGCGATGACGCCCCATTTGCGGGCCGTCAACGTAATCTGGTCCCACGACGCGGTTGATTCCGTAATCTGAGCGCCTTCACCAACGAGATACGCCGTCAACCCGCCGACACGACGACGACGGGTCGTTACGTCCGAAGTCATCGGAACAACGCGAGCACGCTGGCGGAAAACGCCGTACTGCTCACGCAGGTCGATGAGGTCGTTGTCGAGCGCCTCAGGAACGTGGTAGCCGCCCGTGGTCGCAATGCCTTCCTTGTGGACGCGAAGCTCCATCCCGTGGTTTCGGCACCACTCGCGGGACGCCTCGTGACCGCGAATCGCCATGATGAACGACGAAAGGCGGTACGCCTTGTCGGCGGCATCCGGGCCGGTGAAGTTCTTCAACGTTCCCCACCGCTTCGGCGTCGCGGGCACCGTCGTCACGCCACGCTCTTGCGGCGTCGGACAATTGACCGGCTCCGGTGGTACGGAACGGTTGGTCCCTTCCCATGCGTCCATTTGCATGGCGCGCTTCATCCGCTTATTCAACGCTTCGACTTCGGCCATATGGGCCTGATGGGCGGTATCTTCCTCGGCGGAAAGGTCGCGCCCACGACCCTCGTTCGCCGTTTCCGCAGCCGTCAGAATCGCCCTTGCTTTGGCGAGTTCCGCGTCGCGGAGCTTTTGCAGTTCACCTGCTTTGATCATGTTGGACTCCTTAGACGTGCCGGTGCGCGCAAAAAAAGACGCTGACCATCGGCACGAACCCTTGTTCGTTCGTGCGAGTAGTCAGCGTCCGTCTCAACGTCGCTGCCGTACTGTTAGAATCGCGGGGCGATACGCCGCTGGCGTTCGACCTGCAATCCCCTACGCCGGAATCCTAGAACAACCGGCGGATACTTGTCAAGCCACCTTTTCGAGTTCCCCGATAGCAGCTTCCCGTCGTGCGAGTTTCAGATCCGCCTCGACCATCATCGTCGCCAACGCCTCGAACCCCGTTTTCGGCTTCCAACTGAGCATCGTCCGTGCCTTCGTCGAATCCGCTTCCAAAAAATCGACTTCCGTTGGGCGCAAGTACCGCTCGTCAAACGACACGAACTGCCCGTAATCCAATTCGAGGTACGAAAAGACGAACGCACAGAACTCCCGGACGCTGTGCGATACCCCGGTCCCGACAACGAAATCGTCCGCCTCGGGATGCTGTAGGATACGCCAAATCGCTTCCGCGTAGTCGCCAGCGAACCCCCAATCCCGGCGAGCGTCGAGGTTCCCCAGGAATAGGCGGTCCTGTAGCCCCAACTTGATCCGCGTCGCCGCCCGCGTGATTTTCCGGGTAACGAACGTCTCTCCGCGTCGGGGCGATTCGTGGTTGAACAGAATCCCGTTAGACGCGAACAGGTTGTAAGCCTCGCGGTAGTTTACCGTCGCCCAGTAGGCATGGACCTTCGCGCATGCGTAGGGGCTTCGCGGGCGGAACGGGGATTGCTCATTCTGCGGTGGTGGAGTCCCGCCAAACATTTCGCTGCTTGACGCCTGATAGAACCGCACGTCCCGATGGTCGTGCGCCGCGTAATCCCGGACGGCCTCCAGTATGTTCAACGCCCCGATTGCTACCGTCTCGGCGGTGTACACTGGCTGGTCGAAGCTCACCTTGACGTGGGATTGCGCCGCGAGGTTGTACACTTCATCGGGGTAAACTTCGGACAGGGTTCGACGTATCGATAGCGGGTCGAGCAAATCCCCAAAGTGAAGGTATAACCGTCCTCCGTTGGCGTGCGGATCGGAGTAAAGGTGGTCGATTCGCCCCGTATTAAACGATGAACTACGTCGCATAATTCCATGAACGATGTACCCCTTCCCATGAAGCAGTTCAGCGAGGTAGCTGCCCGTCTGACCAGTAATCCCTAGAATCAGAGCGCACTTGCGAATCGGCATTCGGCCTCCAATTGTTCAAGTCTCCGACTGGCAATCGAAATGTATCGTCTAGCCGTCTCGGTTTCTCGCGGTCTACTCGCTTCCATCGATCGCATCTTCACTTGGATGTCGGTATCGCTATAGGCAGGGAACACAACCGGAGACACGTCAAACAACCGAACACGCTTGAGGGTTCGCAGGGTACCGTTTGGGTTGCTCCTGTCGACATCCTCTTCTATCGTCCGGAACGCGAACGACATTTGCGAAACGTCGCCGCGTTTGATGAGCGCCATCACGTCGCGGGCATTCTGCGTATCCGGTAGTTGGATGTCGACCGCAAGACCCCTTGCGTCCTCTTTCATCTTCAACGTGCCAGACCGGTTCCGCCCCAGCACTTGGTTCGGGTCGTGGTTGAACAACGCCCGCACATCGTCCTCATTGATGGACGCCGCGAACGCACCCGGAGCAATCTGCTCGCGGAAAAACCCGAGGTCCGCCACGGAGTTAAACACCGCAGCATGGCCGATCAACCGATTTTCGCTGTCCGCAACGCGAAGCTCGTCGGCGACGAAAAATGAATGCTCAATTTCTTTCTGCATGGCAAAGTTCCTTCATGTACCGATCCGTCAGTTCGTCGATCCGCGTCTCTTCCCATTCCAACAGCGTAACACGCATTGTCGCCGCGTCTGGAGCGGACGAAAGCGTCAAATTCGCGTCAGACACGATCGCATGAACCACGTCGGCGTAACGGTCCGAAGTACCCATAACGACCGCCACCGATTCCAGGGTTTCCAGCATATCGTCCTTGTGCCGACAATAGAACGCGACCACGGCTTCATGAAGCTTGCCGACCGACGTTTTCGTGGCGATTCGCTTCAGGTTGTCCGTCTCTCGGAATACAAGCCGTCGAAAAGCATCTCGCACAATCGGCCTGAGCGACGTACCTTCGGTCAATGTCCGCTTCGGTTTCGGCTCGTTGTCCTTCCCGCCCTGACCCTTCGGCGCTGGCGGTTCGCTACCCGGCGCAGGCATATCCGCCAACTTGTCGGTCGGAACCATGTTCGCGGGCGATAGGTACACGTCACCCTCGTCTGCCGGAAGCGGGTCCAAGTCCTCCATCCGTCGAATGTCGTTCACCGACAACCAGCCCCACTGTCGGCCAATAGAATGAGCCGCGTATCGCGTCGGAGTGTCCCCACGAAGGAACGCACGTACGTCGATCTTGGTGTACTGCCCGACCATTGCCCGCAGGAGCTTACGATCCGCCTCTTCTTCCCACCGCTTGAACAAGCCCAAAAGTGTATGCGTAACGAAGTCGATCCCTTGGTGTTCGATGTTCGTGAAATGGGCGTTGGTCAAATCGCCCAGCAAGTGCGGCGGTACGCCGAAGATTCGCGCAATCTCGACAACCTGGAACTGCCGCATTTCAAGGAATTGCGCATCTTCCAGCGGCATTCCGATCTTCTCTACCGTCATCCCTTCTTCAAGGATCGCAACACGATGGGCCTTCTCACTCCCTTGGTGCGTCTCGTTCCATGCGTCACGCAAGTTCTTCTGTGCTGGAGCCGACAGCTTACCCGGATGCCTCAATGCCAGCGAAGGAGTAGCACCATTGCCGAAGAACGCAGATCCAAACTGTTCCGCAGCCTTCCCCATCCCGATCGCTTCGCGGAATAGGGTAATCGGCGATTTGCCCCACAACCCATCGCCAATCAACGCGACGTGGAACATGTTCTCCGGTTGGATGATGACTTCTACGCCACTCTCGCCTCGATACAGGTATTCAAGTCGTCGAGTTTGGCTATTCCTCCGCAAAGTAATGTACTTCGGATGAAGCGGCCACAGGTTCATCGCCACATTGTTCGTCGGGTTCCGGTCGACCTCCGCGCATGCGTTCCCCCAAAGGGAAAGCATCGTCTGCATCCCTTCCTTGAACATCATCGGCGTCTGTTCTTTGTTGGGTTGCCGAAGCAACAGGTCATTGACGGAATGGTCGCGTAGGTATTTCTTCCCGCCGTCCTCTTGCTCCTCGAACAGCTTCCACGGGCACACCCCGAACGACTGAGAAAGAATTGTGACAGCCCGGTAGACCGCAGAGGAAGTTAACGCCGTGTCTGCGTTGACCGTAACGCCCGCGATAGGCTTGCAATTCAGCCACCCAGTACTCGATTGCTGATATGTCGGCGGTTTCGTCTTGCGGGAGCGTTTCGACGGGGCGGATTTGGTTGCGGGCATAATACTATCCTTTCCGTTGTTCCGCAACCACATACTGAACCGATTCGCGCATAGCCGCCGTTCCACCCCAAAGCCGCATACCAGCGCGAACGAGAATTAATCCCAACCACACCTTAAAATGCCCGCTAGAATGTCTTCGGAATGTCAAACGGTAATCTATCGCCTGAGACAAGATCGGTTCGTAGCCATCTGGCAGTAGCAGCATTCCACTACGGATCGGAATCATGGCTTTTACTCCACAGTCAACAGCCCCCTGCTTTCGTACACGCTCTTACCCTCCGTTCGCAGCAACGCACGCGACAGACTGATAATCAACGCAACCGTCCCGTCGATTCTCTGCGTCGATTTCTTTTTGCACGGCATGAGGTTCGCGTTGGAATCCATGCGGACCGCAGTGTTACGGACGTGGGTCCGAAGGATCGGATGCCCGTTGTGGGTCAAGCTCTTATTGATGACCATTCGCTCCAAGCTCTTGCTCGGTTCCGACATCGACTGGTATCCTTGCCGAACTTCCACCATCGTGAAACCATCCTCGCCAGATAATTCGTTGGCGAGCTGCGCCGCGCCCCACGGATCATACGCAACCTCTAGGATTGTAACAACCTTTCCAAGATCATTGATCGCCGACCGAATATATTTCGGGTCGACCGCCCCACCGGGGATGAGAGTAATCAACCCCTTCTGCCCCCACTCCCAATACGGGCACCGGTCCCGCATTTCCCGGTCCTTCAAGTTCTCGTCGGGAAGCCAGAACCACGAAAGCGTCTTGGTGGCCTCGCCTTTGACCAGCGGCGGGAACGTCAGACACAACGAGGTGGTGTCCGTCGTCATCGACAGGTCAAGCCCCGCGTAGCACTCCCGCCCCTCCATATCCGCCAGCTCGAAATCGTCCGCACATGCATCCCATTGATTCACGTCGATCCAACGCTCGGCCTGTTCCACCCACTGGTTCAGCCGATACCGCCGGAACACGTTCTGTTTCGTGAGCGACCGAGCCGCTTCGTCGTGGTCGCTCTTGAACGTGTCCGCCTTGATCGTCACCCCCCAGTTGGGGTTCGATGTGTGCCAGACGTTCTCGTCGTGCCAGTCGGCGTCCCGGTGGGCCTCGGCGACGTAAGCGAAGAAATTCGTGTCGTCCGTCTCCCCGTCCAAGACTGCCCGCGCGTGTTGGTACTCCTCGAACCCGATCGTGTGAACGTCATAACCAGCCGTCGACAGCGAGATCATCAGCGGCTGCCGACGAGCCGCCCCGGCGTAGACCAGAACGTCCCACAGGCTTCGGTTCGGCCAAGCGTGCAGTTCGTCGCAGATAATCATGTGGGCGTTCAACCCCTCATGGCTTGCCGTTTCACCAGACAACGCTCCCAGGAACGCGTTCTCCGCTTCGTAGATGATGCGTTTTGTCGTGGTCAGGTCGCGGAGCCTCCCCGACAGTCCCGGTGATGCGTTCTTCATGCGAACCGCTTCGTTGAACACGATTCCAGCCTGTTCCCGGTCAACGGCGACGCAGTAGATTTCCGCACCAGCCTCCCCGTCCGCCAGAAGACCGTACAAACCGAAACCGGACGCCATGGCGCTCTTGCCGTTCTTTTTTGGTATCCAGACGCCCGCCTTCCGAAACCGCCGCGTACGGTCCAGGCGACGCCACGAAAATAACGGCATGACAACATCGTCCCGCTGCCACGGCTCCAAGAGGAACGGCTTTCCGGCGAACTCGCCCTTAGAGTGCCGGAGGTACGTCTTGAAGAAGTGGACGACCGCCTCGCCGAAACGAACATCGACGTAGCACCCGTCGTCCTTCGCTTTCTGGTCCGCCCTCGTACGGACGAACGCCAGTTCCCTTTTGCCCCACTTCGGTTTCGGCTTTTCGTCGGCGAGCGCCTTCTGCTGGTCGATGAATTGTTCCAGCGTTTCGAGCTGGTTATCGGGATCGGGAAGCTCCAAAATCGGAGCAGAGTGACGATCGGGACGACGACCACCAGTCAGGTGAAGATTCGACTGTAAACCGGGACGCCTACCAGATTTTCCGCGAACACCAGCCAACGTTTGCTACTTTATTCTGTTGCCAATTCGTTTTTGGAGG
>ERZ1292632.622-Hain-H43-01um-R2-622-length-39239-cov-6_pt1 | contig 39239 bp, 38 predicted proteins | sample MGYA00564407_ERZ1292632 | MGnify/ENA primary metagenome ERZ1292632 (study PRJEB36523, sample SAMEA6512637) | groundwater metagenome | collected 2019-01-08 | study: AquaDiva: Metagenomics assemblies of 32 groundwater samples | reverse complement strand
TTCGTCAACGAAACTGGCCGGGTCGTCTTTCATCCGTCGAATCTCTTCTATTATAACGCCGCGTTCGCGCTCTAAATCCTCGGGTCGTAAAAGGGCTCGAAACGCCAGTTCGAACGGCACCGTCACCCCAGTCTGCCAGGCGGCCGACGGCACTGTATTCCAGTAGGCGGTATGGTCGTTAGCCGTCCAAGCGTTGAAGTAGCCGCCGACTCCCTCTATTGCTTGAGCCACTGCTAGTGTATCGGGGTATTTTTGGGTGCCCTTAAAAACCATATGCTCGAGAAAGTGGGCGATACCGTTGTTCTTTTTATTCTCATAGCGACTACCACTGCGAATAACCAGAAAATTAGTGACGGAATGAAAGCCAGGCAGATCGACGAGCACCAGCTGGAGCCCGTTGGGTAAGGTTTCAAATTGCGGAGTTAGTTTGGCCATAGGTTTGATTGTACCTCGTCACGAGCCCAGAAGGAAGAGTCCTCTGGGTAGTTTGGGCCAGGTAATTTGACACCGAAATATTGGTCAGTTAGTCTGAATGTAAGGAGGGAATTTTGATTAGTGTACCGATTGACAGAATTGTGCCGTTAACCGACGCCCGCGACAACTTTAGTCGCCTCATTAGTGATATCGAAACTCTGTCTGACGGGTTGTATGTCCTGACTAAGGGCGGGAAACCGGCCATCGCTTTGATTAATATCAAGTATCTAGAAGAGATAATGGGCAATAAGGAGGGACTAGGAGCTAGGAACTCGGAACTAGATGGAAAACTAGTACCTAGTCCCCAGTTCCCAGTTCCAACTAAAGCCCAGCCCCCAGTCCCTAACCATAAAACTAACGAGCCGGTTCCAAGCAAGCCACAGCCTAGTCCTCAAATCCAAACTGTCAGTCCCAAACCGCCGGAAGCTAAACTGCCTAACTTTGAACCGCCGAAAGTTTCTGCGCCCAGTGTTCAGTTGTCTGGCGTAAAACCGGTCAGTCCTCCAATCGGCGACAATTACGATGTCAAGCCAAGTGTGAATCCGACCTGGGTTGGCGAGACGCCGAAGCCGGAACTAGGTAATCAGGTACTAGGTACTAGCAACTCGGAACTAGAAAAACAGGTACTAGGAACTAGGAACTCGGAACTAGTTGAAAAACCAGTCCCTAGTTCCCAGTACCCAGTACCTAGCTACCAGACGCCTAACCTTCCACCTCCAACCAAGCCGACTATCAACCCTTGGCCGATAATCCCGCCGAGACCATCGGTCTCAAGGGATACGAGCGAAGCGACTGTCCCGCCGAGACCGGCTGATGCCGGTCAGCCCCTAGCTTCTAGTAGTCCAGCTCCTAGCCAGAACCCAGTTCCTGCTCCTGCTCCCAAGCCAGATGCTAGCAGCCAGTTGCCAGTTGCTTCTCTGCCAGCGGCTTCCTTCCCCCGGATGGTCGCCCCTCCCCCTCCTCCGCCGCCATCTTCGCTACCTCGAATACCAAGCAATTTTGAAGCCGTTCCCGTCCCAATCAATGGCAGTAGGGGGCCACTAGCACCTAGCAGTCTAGCTCCTAGCCAAAATCAGAATTCACCCCTATCTGTTCCCAAGCCAGTTGCTAGTAGCCAGATGCCAGAAGCTTCTCTGCCCCCACCACCGAAAATTGATGCTCCAGCGCCATTTGCCAATAGTCAGCCATCAGCAATCAGCAGTCAGCCATCAGCCGGTCTTGGATCTCCGGCCGAGAGCCCATCCTTAGCTGAAAGCCGAGAGCTGAAAGCCGATAGCCCGCTACCAGTAACTTCCGGCGGTATACATTTCGACCAACCGCCGACTACAATTGCAGACCCTGGCGAAGAGATAATCAGTCGACCAACGCTTGGCAGTAGCTCTCCAACCGCTCAACCGGTGGCTGTTGCCAACCAACCGGCCGTTGCACCAAGTGAGAAGCCACCACAAAGTCCAGCGTCGATTCAGGACTTAGAGATTTAATTTCTAACGGCTGAAAAACCAGGCGGCCAGGTAAGTCAAAATTGTGCCCAAAAGTGTTCCCCCAATTAACTGATTAGGGGTGTGTTGTTTGAGTTGTAACCTAGACCAGATTACCGGTAACAAAACCAAGTAACCAAGCGCAAACCAACCACCCCGATAAACAACCATTAAGGTAGTTAGGCCAGAGATAGTGGCGGCGTGCAGACTAATTTTCCAAACTGTAGTGACAACTGTCAGCGCCGCTAGCATCGTTACTAGAATAAAACTTATTTCCGTAAGGGTGGGGTTATGCAGTTTCGACTGAACGAGATAACTGCCGATTGTCGCTCCCAAACACGACAGCATTAAAGGGACAATCCGATCGTGTCTTTCGGTTAGATCCAGGTCGACTGCGCCTTCTTGACGCCAAACATAAGTGCTATAGATTAATCCCGGTACGATTAGCAACCCAAAGCCAATCAAGCTCCCCCACCAAAAGTCTGGTGTTGAATCGACATAGTTACGAACGACTATCAGTAACGTCACCAGTAACACCAACGCCGGATTAGTCACAATGGAGATCGTTTTCGCTAATTGATCGCTGGGCGACAGTTTAATCATAATGTTTTAAAATATCGGCTGGCTTTGTCGATTAATCGTTGAATTGGTTGATCGAGCCAATAAAGTAAACCAAAACCGACCGCCCCAATCAGCCAACCGCCCAGTATATCGCCGACGAAGTGAAAGCCGATAGCGACCCGGGCGATGCTCGATAAAACGGTGGCGACTAAAAATATCCAACCCCAAGTTTTTTGGCGGTAGTAAAACAGTGCCAGCGTGACGAACAAAAAGACCGCGGCGTGATCGGATGGGAAAGCTTTTTGGGGTTGCTCCAGTAGTAGCTCCTTGATACCAGCAAAAGCGAACGGCCGGTCGCGGAAACCCCATTGGGTGTAGAAGTACTCTCCAGCCAGCTTGCTCATCACTTGCCAAGTAAAAATCGTGCCGATAAATATCTTGGCCGCCACCCAGCGGCTAGTTTTTTGCCAGAATAACCAAATCAAAACGATTGGCAGTAAAAAGATTGGGTACGAAGCGAAAACGTAAACTATCTTTTGGAGGCCAGAATCATCTCGAGTTAAACTGTATAAACCTTCCGTCAGATTTTGATCCAGTCTGAGAGCCTGATTAGAATCTAACCACATAAGTACGGTCTCAAGTGATACTGTTTGCCTGTTAAAACATTCCCAGATTTCGGCTGCAAATCACTCATCTCTCCTCACCGTACCCCAGTACGGTTCGTCGGTCTTCGTGGTTTTCGCTCGAAATGGGAATGTTTTTCCTAGGCATTAGATTCCAACAGGCTCTTATTGGTGACATATCTGCTAAAGTATATCCGATGAAGCAAACTAGCCCAAACAATGTCACTCACAAGCTCGTTCGTCTTACTCACCAGCGTTCGTAAGATGACAATCAGCCGAGCCGTTAAAGACTACTTACGATTTCTGGCGACGGCCCGTGGCGCTTCAACGCACACCGTTAACAACTATCGCCACTACTTGGCTAGTTTCCAGAATTGGGCCGAATCAAACAAGCTGGAAAAAATCGATCAGTTGACCGGCGAGGATGTCATCGATTACCAGCTCGTTTTACTTGACGCTGACGGAATCAAACGAAGTCGAGCCACCGTCAACTACTACTTGATCGCCTTACGATCACTGCTCAAGTACCTCATCGGCCGCGATCTGACGGTCTTGCCACCAGAAAAGGTGACATTAAGTAAGGTGCCGGGGCGACAGATCCACTTTTTATCGCCGGAGGAGATGGCGGAGATGATCTCGTCAGTACCGCTCAAAGACATTTCTGACTTTCGCGACCGAGCAATAATCGCTGTTTTATTTTCAACTGGCCTGCGAATCAGCGAACTATTGGGGCTCAAGCGCAATCAAATTAATTTGGCCACCGGCGAATTTTCCGTTATAGGTAAGGGCGGTAAAGTTCGGCCAGTGTTTCTTTCGGAGGAAGCCCTGGACGCCCTAGGTGAATATATCGACCAACGAACCGACACTAATCCGTTTATTTTTGTCACCCATCACAAAAACAGCCAACTTGATTCGACTAAATTGCCAATTAGCAGTCGAACTGTTCAGCGCTCCATTCGAGATATTGCTCGGCAAGCCGGCATCACCAAACCGATTAGTCCACACAAGATAAGGCATTCGTACGCCACCGATTTACTCCGTAACGGCGCCGATTTGCGATCGGTTCAGGCCCTGCTTGGCCATTCGTCCATCACCACTACCCAGATCTATACCCACGTCACCGACAAGAGTTTGAAGGATATTCATCAGCGCTTCCACTCACAGGGCAAAGACAAGTCGCAAGTCTAAAGGCTGACTGACAAGTCTAAAGTAACAAGGCCAAAGTCTAATCTAAGTTTCAAGTGGCAAGTAATAAGTTTTTGAACCATGGTACTTTAAACTTCAGACTTAGTACTTACTTCAGACTTGAGCCTTGAGACTTGAAGCTAGGCTTTAGCGATGATGGGGTTGATGAATCAGCCTATTCCTGGTAAAATTTTCTATAAATGGTTACCAAAACAGAAACTGTAGAGACTGTGGCCGAAGCTCCGGTTGAGTTAAAGACTCGACTGTATTTATTGTCTGCCCTAGCTAAAGACGCCACAGGCGCCCTTGATGAATTGGCTGATATTATCAAAGGCATCGGCAGTAAACTCGAACAAAGCGAAGATATGGGAGTAAAAAGATTGGCTTACCCGATCAAAAAACAGAGTCAGCTATCGCTAGTTTCAGTCTTTTTTAACGCCGATCCTCAAGCTCTAAAGGATTTAGCGGCTGAACTTGTTCACAGCGAAAAGATCGATCGTTATCTCTTGACTGAATGGCGAGCCGGTTTAGATGAGCAAGGTAATAAACGACCGAAAAGAAAGGCCGAAGAAAAGAATGTTTAGCTTGAATCGTGCCACCATTGTTGGCAATCTAACTCGCGATCCCGAAACCAAAGTGATTCCCAGCGGCCAGACTGTATCCTCTTTTGCCGTGGCCACTAATCGTCGTTGGAAAGATAAAGACGGCAATACCAAAGAAGATACTCAATATCACGAGATTACTGTTTGGGGTAAGCTTGGCGAATTGGCCGCCCAAATGCTCTCTAAAGGTAAAAAGGTCTATGTCGAAGGACGTCTCCAGACTAATTCCTGGGAAGGCACCGACGGCGCCAAACGAAGCCGAACCGAGATCGTCGCCGAAAACTTCATCCCTTTATCACCCAGGGGAGACCAACCGGCCAGCGATTTTGTGCCGAGCGTTGCTAGCGACAGCTCTAAAAGTAAAAAAGAAGAGAAAACCGAGACCGCCGAAGAAATCAATTTGGATGATATACCATTCTGATGAATAATTTTCAATTTTCAGTTATCAATTTTCAATTAATTATCAAACCATTTGGAAGCCGTTCAATTAGAAACTTGCTGAAAACTGGAAACTGTAAACTGGTAACTGTTCAGCCATGAAGCGTCGAATTGACTGTTACTTTAAGAAGAACCAAATAAAAGAGATCGATTATCGTGATACCCAGCTTTTGAGCCGTTACATTACTAGTTGGGGCAAAATTAAATCAGCTCGCGAAACCAATACTTCGACTAAATACCAGCGCGCCGTCACCCAGGCGATCAAGCGAGCTCGTTACCTCGGATTACTGCCGTACACCAAGAGGTAGGGCTAGAATCTAGATTTTCGAATTTAGAATTAAGAATCAGCCCTTAACTTCTTAAATCTTTATTCTTCCTCCATGTTGTCACTTGCTCAAGTCAAAATAGGGTCAAAAATTTTATGGCGTGACACGCCACACGAGGTAATAGCCGCTAATCATGTTCAGGCCGGTCGAGGACAGGCTAAGCTAGATACCAAGCTACGCAATCTATTGACCCAAGCTATTTTTGAGCAAACTTTCCAGGGCAACGACCGGATCGAAGAGGCGGCTTTGCAGTACCAGAACGCCACCTACTTATATCGGGAAGGTGACTTGGCTCAAGCCATGCTAGCCGATACATTCGAACAGGTTTCGGTAGATCTTCCTCCCGAAAGATTTAAATATCTAAAAGAAGGTCAGCCGATCGATCTGCTCTATTGGCGCGACCAAGTTATCGATGTCCGCTCGCCCAAAAAAGTTGAGCTAGAGGTCACCTACACCGAACCAGCCGTGGCTGGCAATACCGTCAACACCGCCCTCAAGCCAGCCGAATTAGAAACTGGCGCCACCATTCAAGTGCCTCTATTTATTAAAACAGGCGACACCATCATCGTTAATACCGAAACCGGCCAATACGACTCTCGGGCGTAGCCCGCAAGTCTAAAGTTACAATTCTGAAGTCTAAAGTAACTCCCAAATAACAAGTCACAATTACCTAACTTTAAACAAACCGCCAGCTGGCGGGTCGTAGTGAAGAATGGGGACGGCTTCTTATTTCTAAAATCTAAAATCTCTCCTACGGTGCAACTTCGTAGACTGTTGGCTGACTGCCAGAGCGGGAGATGACCAGATAACCGCGCTTGACTCCGCCGTAGTAACCGACGATTTTATAGGTATCGGTGGCGGAGAGGGCGAGAGCGGCGTTGAGAGTAAAGAGCAGATCTTCAGCGTCCGGTAGTGTCGGGAGATAGCGAGTGGCCGTTGGTTGGCATTTGTAGGTACCGTCATCATTCAAATCGGGGGTACCATCGACCTTCTTTACTATCTCGCTGGCAGCGCAGTAGGAATACAAACCAGTGGCAGTTCCATTCGAGCCGCCTCGATTATTAACGACTGCCGCACCAACAGCGGCTGACGTCGCCAGAATCGCCCCGCCCCCTGCCATCGTCGTGTAGGCGGCGATGGCGCCAGTTTTATCCGAACCAAAATTGGTGGTTAAAGTTCCGTAGACAACGAATTTCCCCTGGGCGAAGCTACAACCAGGACTATTTTTGTCGCAAATATATGGCCGATAGCCTTCTTGCTCAAATCGGCCGTTGATGCCTGCCCCGGACATAGTGGGAATGGACATAATCAAGCTGGCCGAGCCAGTCCCATTTTGTTGTTTAAAAGACGCGCCTAGTTCATTCAAGACCGCCGAATGACCGTAAGTCCAGCCGTTATGGGTCGTGTCAGCTTGACTGTTTCGGCCCAGCTCACCCAGCTGACTAAGTAGTTGCTTACTACTACAGCCGGTGGCTTGACCGAGATAGGCGCAGACCGCCGGCGGGTTGGGAAGAATATTGCCGCCGACAAATCCTAGCGAATTAACAACCCCGGCCGGTCGGTCGTCCGGTAAGTTAGTTTCTATCGTTTTGACAAAGGCTTGAGCATCGGTACCATTTGACTTAGTGTCGTCGGCGAAGTAGCTGTTGTCGCTAACCGAGAAAGTACCGCTATCCGGCCGACCATTGATATACGGCCCCATCACCCGACCGTAGTCATCGCTGGAAAGGTCAAGTTTTTGTTTGCCGCCCATAAAAACCGCCCGGGTATTCGCTCCCCATTTATAGACAACTAACGAACCCCCGGCTAAATTAGGTAGATCGTTAGCGGCATTGGCTGAAACAAACCGCGGATCCCAGACGGCGCTATTAGAAGTTGAGCCAGAGTCTTGCATCCGCCAGAGGGTGGCATACGAGCCGAGAGTCCCCCCAGCTAGATAGGTGCTGGTTGTCCGTGTCTCAACATCGTAGAGTGTGGCCATCGCTCCGGCTCGGCGGTTGGCTGGTCGGTAAAGGTAATTTGAATAGGCGCCAGACTGGCGAATTTGCCAACCTCCCGTTGAAGTGTCTTTGATCCATTCGGGGGCGCCGATTTTGTTGGTGTAGGCCATCTGACTATCAGTAATGGTGACTATCCGGTCAACGCCGGTTTGGCTGGCGATCTGGCTAGTACTGAAGCTTTGCGAATCAGGCGTAGCAGTCAACTTATCGTAATTGAAGGAGAATGTCTTATTGGCGGGATTAAAGGTCCGATTATTAACAGTAAGGGTGTAGCCATTGGACGGGTAACTACCTTGTTTCCAAATCTGGACTAATGCACCAGCACCTGGCACCTCCCCTAACTTGTTGTCTGGCACATTGCTTAGCGAGACTGTGCCGCTACCGTCAGGAGCAACCACGCCCTTAAATATCCCTCCCGTAATGGTGTCGGTTCTGAAGGTCGGCGTCATCGTCACCTTGGCATTTGCCGATGAGCCAGTTAAGCCGGAGTCGTTTGGATAGGCGCTGTTATGGCGAAGACAGAGTTTGCTATCGCTATCACTGCCACTGACGCACGATTGACTGTTAAAAATATCCCCGACTATGCCGTGGAAGACCTCGCGGCTACCGTCAGCGATTCGTCGCTCGATGGTTGCCCAGGCACCGACGACAATTTTTCCGGCGTCGGCCGGGTCAATCTGCAGTGGCCAATAACGACTGTTGTCCCACGAAGCGTCAGTCTTAGTGATGGATGGATTATTTTCAGAATTGCTCGTGGTAGCTAGCTGATAGGTGTAGTCCGGTCGAACGACTTGAAAGGCATAGGTGTTGTTATTCAACGCATTCAAATTGGCGGAATCGATAGGGTTATTGGTTGGCTGAAATGACCAAACGACGCTCGCCGGTCCACTACCAGCCACGAAATTGACGTTCCAGAGATCGGCGAAACGGTGATTATTGTTGAGATTCTTGGCCGCACCTTGCCAATAAGAAGCGCAATTTGGCACCGAAACATTGAGATTGCAGTTAAGGTTAGGGTTCTTTGGTTGTAGCGCCATAGCGGCACCGTAGCGAGCCGAGGGGAAGGCGACGGCTGACTCGCCAGCAATTTTGCCCGCAGTCTGGTCAGAAAAATCCTCAACCAACGGGTTACGCTCGTCGGCGACAAAGTAGGCTTTACCAGCGGGGTCGATGTAGCTGATAAATCCCGACAGGGTACCGGTTAGTTGAGAATTGTCGTCGGCGTATTTTTCCAGCACGACCGAATCACCAACGGCGTAACCGGTAGTGTCGTTAGAGCTGAAGGTACAAAAATAGTAAGAACCGCCAACACCGATCTCACTCCCACCAACACAGGTGGTAGTGGCGATCTGTCGCTTGACCACCTGGATTGCTAGCGACTTCATGGTAACGGTTGTTTCATCTCCCTTATACCCGTATGTGACAAGATCAACCGTGTTAGCACTATAATTAACGTTGTCTATCTTGCCCCAGCCGTAGAAGCCACTGCTGTCGGAGGATTTGCTGCCGTAATAATAGACTTCGTCACCTTTAGCTACCCCAGCGACACTAGGATAAAGCACGATTCCAAAAGTCTTATTGTCAGTTGGAGAAACTTTAATTACCTGGGTTTGGTTCGCGCTAGCAGTCTTGGCGGTCATATTCCACCTCTCTAGCCCCGACCGATCCGCCAGCGTCGAGGTCACCCGAACCGTATAGCTCTTATTTGATTCGATTTTACCTAAGCTCGCCACCGGATAATCTATCTTGCTCCAGGTGTTGGCGCTGACGCCCAGACCGCCGAGTTTGAAGGCGTAAACATCATTAGTTACCCTCTTGGCGACGCGGAGGCCGGGGCGGTTAGTATAAAGACAGCCCGATTGGGTTATCTCGCAATTAGCACTATTAGGTGACACCACCACTGGCTCGTGATAGTAACCACCGACCATTACTAGACGGTCGTTAACGGAGTCGTAAACCATTGAGGCACCAGCTCGCGGCCCAGGATTAACGGCGCCAGGAGCTTTGAATTCCCAGGAGTCAGCCTCCGGATCGTAAATCCACAACTGGTTCGATTCCGAAGCGTAACCGCCGTCGTAACTATTCATATCTATCGCCCCGCCGTAATAAGCGATTCTTGGAGCTCCGCCGCTGGTGTAATACGTATAAGCCATCTCCCTGGTTGGTAGTGGGCTCTTACGCAGTTGGTCAACGACAATGCTCACCAAGGTCTTACCGTCGTTAGAAAACGTCGTTTTGGTTACCTTGCCCCAAACCGGAATGCTCTCGGGCTTAGTCAAATCGATCAAGTCGCCAACAGCCGGACAAGCCGATAAGGCGCCGCCGGTTGGTTGACAAGTTGAGTTAATATTAACTGTCACGTCGACACCGTCGGGATCGGCATTAATCGTCACCGACTTGTTAGAGTTAAAAGTTGAGTACTGCGGTCCGGCTAAGACGACGATCGTATCCATATCGGCCCAAGTTGCCGCTCGAGGGGTTGGAGTCGTGTTAAGCTTGGGTGTGTCGGAAGGATCGCTACTAAGCTCGAAGGTAACATTGACGCTTTCAACCCCGTTGCTGACGGCTGTAAAAACGACCGAATAGAAACGGCCCTGATCTTGTCCGCGGCCGACGAGATTCAGCGGTGATAGACTCTTGTCTAGTAAAACAAACGTCATCGCCTGATTAAGACGGATTCCTTCCAAGGAGCCATAAATCGAACCGGTGATGGTCGTCCCAGCCGGACAAGTCGGTGATCCAAGCGTCGGCGGACAAAACTTCGTCTCATTCTGGCTGGAGTTAAGCTTAATAAAGGAGAAGGATTTGGAGCCTTTAACGATGGCGGTATTCCAGCCAGAGCTATTGCCGGGTGGAACGGTCATCAGGGGTTGGCTTTTCTTTGTCCAGCTGATCGAGCTACCAGGGGGAGCGGCAACATTATCAGCCCGGTACGGCGTCATCAGGCCGGTGCTGGTTGAACCCGGAGTGAGCAAGTCAGCCTCTGGGCTGTCGTTCCAGAGCGACGGCTGGAGCCATTTCAAGCGGTAGTTACTATCGCCGGTAAATAAATCGCCGAAGCCGTATTGGCTGATCTGACTATCGGTGACCGAGGCATCGATCCAGATCTTAAAATTATTACTTTTGATAGTCGACTCGAACTTGCTTTGCAAGTCAACGGCTTTGATACGATCGAAACCGCTTCCGGAGGTGATCGAATTCAGTCCGGTGTCTTGCCAGCGGGGCAGATATGGTAGGTAGAAAAAGTCCATATTTTTATAGTAAGAGCTGGTGCCGTCACTGGCTTTACGGGTCAGGAATTGGTCTTGGGGCCCTCCCAGTTTAATCGTCCAGTAATAAGCGCTGTTCTGCGATGCACCGACCGGAGCGTAGGGATTATAGAAGTGGCCCATATTGGTCAGCTGGGAGATTGTTGTTTGTTTTTCGGTAGTGTCTCCAGGGCCCCCAAGGTTGCCGTTGCCCGGAATAATCCCCAATGGTGTGTCGTTAACGATGTTGGCATAGCTAAAAAGCATCACCGGGTTGGAGCTGTCTTGTTGGCTGAATTGATACTGGCCGTCATTAGTCCAAGGGATGAGGGCCGCCACTGCCAGACAGCGAGGCAAAGTACCTTGGGCTTTTTGGTAGGTGGCCACAATTTTACGGGGATTCGGTCGGTAAGTTGATATTTCCTTGGCGGTCTTGGTCGTATCGGTAGTATTGGCGTCGAGGTCTGTAAGAGTCGGCTTCACGTCGGTATTGGCTACTAGCTGTTCCTTTAACTTGACTAAGGCGCTGTCGGCGGCTGATTTAGCGACTTGGGCGTTGGCGATCCGATCGGTGGCCGATAGCTGGTCAAAACGAATAGCAATAGACGACAGGGTGGTCGTGGAGATGATGGCGATAATCATCACTGTCAGAAGCAGGGCTGAAGCTGGCCGGTAACTATCCTGGTTTAGTTTTTGGTTGGTAGCCATGGCTTTTTTGTTAATTAGGCTCCCCCGGATCAACTTGGCAAGCACCGACTGGATCAACGGTCAGGGAAAGGTTCCTATCGGCGGTGTGATTAGCGTTATCGGCCACTCTGACAGTGAAGGGGCGCGTGCCTTGCAGTGGCTGGGTAGCGCTTAAGATCCCTGTTTCTGCGCCAAGCAACAACCAAGAGGGGGGGGACGGGCCGTAGCTCCAGCTGTAACCAGCGCCAGAGCCGCCGCTTGCCACCAGCTGTTTGGAGTAGTCACAGTTCGCCACAGCGTTAGGAAGACTAGTGGTGTCAATGGCTAAGAGCGTCGCCGCTTCATTGACTAGCCCGATTGGTAGAGCGCCTTGGAGGGTAAGGGTCGGCTTCTTGGCCTCACTGGCTGCGCCAACTACTTTTTGGGCTAGCTCAACGGTTAGGGAATAACGTAATAGTTGCTTGCTTATACAGCCGGTAACGACGGGTGAGCAATCAACCGTTTGGAGGGAAAAGCGCATATCCTTGACTGTCGACTGGCTGCTCGTCAGGCGATTTTGGTAGATCGGCGAGCTAGACGGGCAGCGACCGGCGTCGTCAACTCTGTAAATCATCGCCGCCACTAACGATCCCGTTACGCTAAGGCTATATATCTCCTCGTCGTCAGCCGAACTGTTGTTAACCACGGCTCGACCGATAACGGTACAGGTGTTGAATGACTCGGCGCTTGAGAAACTTTTAACCTGGATACCAGCGTACGGCGTTGTGGCGGTATTGTCGTATTTTTCCAGTAGACTGACTCCCCCAACCGGGGCATCGTTGACCCTTCGACGAAGCTCGTCACCGACCGTCCGGCCAGCTTCGCTGATTGTTCCCCGAGCGTCCGATCGTTGAACAAGGCCGTTGACACCGATCGTGGCAAATAAGGCGATGCTAATCGCAACAATTAAAAGCGCCACACTGACAAGTAGCTCAATCAAAGTAAACGCTGGCTCGGAATTACGAAATTTTAGAATTGCTGAACTGCTAAGTTTTTGATGTTTCCCGTTTCGTAATTTTTGTTCCATCACTCAATTATCCTGGCTAGAGTCAACTGACGAGCGATACCGCTACCCCACGAGACAGTCGCGTTGACTAGGTAGCGGCCGGCCGATCCGGATGGGCGAATAATGACCGACGGGACAAATTGCAGTTTATTCTGACCTATCGTTACCGCTACTTTCTCGGGTTGCAGAACACAGGGATCGCCGGTATCAATTGACGGGCAACTGACATAGCAAGTTGGCGTCGGAGAGTCTGAACCGACCAGTGGTGGCAGACAAGAGATTAAGCCGCCTTCACTAGCATTTTGGTATTTGGTGGCAAAATTAGTATTCGTTCGTTTTTCTATCGCCACGAAAGACAGCGATTGCTCATTTAGAGCCAAAGCGGTCTGTTTTAGCTCGGTCGTCGTCGTTAGACGGCTGGCAGCGTTGTTGAGCGTCGCCATCGCCACCCCGACCATAATCAGAAAAGTGACGGCAAAGAGAACTTCAATCAACGAGAAACCTTTCCTTCCCCGGAGAATCGGTGCCTTTGGCAGGATGTGACTTAAGACCTTTTTCATCAGCTCGGAACCTCCGGTGGACAAGGCGTCTTTAATTCTTTAGCCATTGCCCTACCAGCCAATAGTCGAGCGAGGCGCGATCGAAAAGTTTGATTGACTCGATTATTCAAGGTAATTGGGTTACAGGCAGTCTTAGCGCCACCCGGGTCGTAGTAATGATTGCCCGGGTCGGAAACTGTCGACCCACAGGACAAGAAGTTAAAGACCTTAACTCGCTGCGCTAAGGTCTTGTCGAGAGGGTAAAGTGGGTCTGGGTCTAGCTGAAACAGTCCATAGGCATCGACCGCCGACACAGTCACCGTCACTTGATGTGGCTGGTTAGCCACGGAGAATCGATCGGTTGTAAACTGGTAGCGGATCGTCTCGTGACTCAAATCTTCGAAGTAGCCAGTAATCAGTGTTTGAGCGCCGCTACCGGTGTTCCAGCTAATATCGTAAGTAACCAGCAGATTAGGGTCACCAGCGAATTCTGGGTCATTAACCCGGTCTTTGGCTCGCGGAAAACTCATCAGCACTGTTGAGTCGGAACTACGACAGGCGACAGCCAGATTGAATTTGTTGGCGTCAACATCATCCGACCAGCGCGGCGCCAGCGTATCCTGAACTGGCAGAAAGAAACTTTGGGGACTCGAGCGAGACACAGCCACTTCACCGGTCTCGCGATCAACCGTGACGAATCTCTGCTCGGCGACTTTTTGGCTGGCCAGTACTATCACTAGATAGCGTGAAACCCTGTGCTCGACCGTGTCTTTTTTGATACCGACCCACGATCCTGCATAAATGGAAGCTGATTTAATTAAAGGGTTACTGTAACTACCGCAAGTAAAGCCTTCCTGGCCGACTGTGAACCGAATCACCGTTTTACTGTCGTTAGGGTCCTGAACCGTTGGGTTGAACGAGGCGATATAGATTCCTCGTGGCAGAGTGATGTTTCTAAGCGTGGTAAAGCCGCCCTGCAAATCACCGGTAGCGCATTGAGCCAGCCCGCGCTCCAGGGCAACGCTATTGGTCGTACTAGTCCCCTTGATTGTTGGCCCGTTATTTGTGCCTTGGGCGAAGTTGCCGAAGGCAACTTGATAGACTTGCGTCGAACTAGCCCCATCGGCTTTATCTGGTGCCTTAGAGCGGGTTTGGGCTTCAACAATCACCTGTCGGAGCTGATTGGCGCTAGAATCGAGCGATAATCGATCGCTCCGGTTGAAAATATTAGGAATACTGGCCACGCCAATCAAGACGATAACGGCAATCACCACCAACAATTCCACTAGCGAATAGCTAGCTCGGCGGTTAATTGCTCGGAATAACATCTAGTCCCCCGACGTCATTTTGGCAAGCGCCAGCAACATAACCGCCGGCACCGCTGACGATTGGTTCGACTGTAACGCGGTTATCGCGGGTGATGGTGGCATCGAGATTATCGATCTTGCATTGGTAGAGATATTTGCCGTCGTAATTATTATATAAGGGAGCATCACCAGAACCAGTAAGGTTGTTGAAGAAGCTGGTTGTATCACTACTGTCATCAAGATGTCGGACAACAATGCCACTGCCTTTGTAATAACGTTTGTAGGTAGCGGGTGAGGGGTCGCCAGCGGTGACGTTAAACATTAAAGTGGCGTCGACATCAGTCGCTTCGTTTTCGAGCCTGGCGGCGATCAGCAGATCGCCGTAGTCGTAAGAAACTCGATACTGGTACTGGTCGACACCCTCGCTACTGAATGGCTTGGGATCGCTCAAGACCCGGTCAATATAACGAAAACAGATCAGAAAGTTGTTGACCGAAACGAAGCCAGGTTTCATTAATAATGGCTTGGTGTCCATGTCTTTGACGGTCGGTGCTGGTATTGGCGGGTCACCCGTCATCGTAACTTCTTGATTGTTCAAATTGAGGAAATCGGCTGTTTTGCCTAAAGTTGCGCCGTTGCATTTTTCAATGTCGCCAGCCAAAGCGTAATTGGAGTTGGGGTTTCGCACACCCGAAGCTAAAAATTCAGCGTCCGAACCGCCGTAGCTACCTAAATAAAATGTCGAGTTAGGGTAAATCTTAAAATCGGCCTTGAACAAATTGGCGGCCGCCAGAAAACTGTTAACATCGGCTTTGCGTCGGGCGTCACGGCTCTTGCGTTGAACCGGCACAATTGCCACCGTCGTCAGAGTTATCAAAATACCGATGATGGTAATAACGACCAGTAGCTCTATCAGGGTGAAACCAGGACGAGATTTAAGATTTAAGATTTTAGATTTTAGAAGTTTCATTTCCCCATATTCCACATTAGCAAGAACTCTGTTTTGTGTCTTAATTCTATGTCGAGCCACTTGTTGGTGAGAGCCAGAAGCGGAGCGACTATATTCTTCATTCATCATTCTTAATTCTTTCCTCTAGATCGACCCGCTTAAATTGTAGATCGGCTGTAAGACCGAGATAATAATAAAGGCCACCGCCACCCCAAGAACAACGATGATGAATGGCTCAATCAAAGCCGAGAAGGTTTGCAACTTACCGTCAACTTCGCCCTCAAAATAATCAGCCAGCGTGGCCGCCGAGCCGCCCAAATCACCCGATTGTTGGCCAACAAAAAGCAGTTGGGTCATCAACTTCGGAAAGTACTTATTGTTCTGCATCGTCGAGGTCACCGGCGCTCCCTGCTCGAGCGAGTGCATAAGCAGGTGCAAAGTTCGTCGAAAGATAACGTTGGGAGTGGAGTCGGCAATAATCCCCATCGCTTCTAAAATCGGCACGCCAGCGGCCAAAAGCAGTGCCAGAGTTCGGTTGAAACGAGCCAAATAAACCTGGGTATTAAGAGAGCCAATAACGGGGAAATTGAGGGCGATGTAACTGCCGATTTGTTTACCGGGTTTGGTCATCAAGAACAATCGCAAAACGACGCCTAGGGCGATGATAATAATCACTAGCAGTAACCAGTGGTTAATTAGGAAGTCGGTCATCGCCAATAAAATCTTGGTCGAAACCGGTAACTCGCTATCGGTCGAAGCAAAAATATCCTTAATCGGCGGGATGACTTTGGTTAAAATTATTGCCCCAACAATCACCATCACCACCATAATGAAGGCAGGGTAGATCATCGCCGAACGAACCTTGCCGACAAATTCCGCCGAGCGAGCCGTGGTTGTCGATAAGTCATCGAGAACCTTAACCATATTGCCGGTTGCTTCGCCAGCCCGAATGACACCGATTTCCACTTCAGGAAAAATCTTTGGCTGACTGGCCATGGCTACGGACAAGGCAAAACCATTTTCGAGCGATCGGTGAACCTCGCCCATGACTTGGCGAAGTTTTTTGTTTGGTGTCTCGGCGACAATATCAATCGCTTGAGCAATACCGACGCCAGCCTTCAGCATCGTCGACAGCTCCCGATACATTATCGACCGGTCTTTGGCCGAAACCTTACCGAAGCTAAAGCCCTTCAAGCCACTTTTTTCTTCCTCGATTGAGATGACGGTGTAGCCCTTATCAAGCAAGAGGCGTCGCACCGCCGCCAAATCTCTGGCTGCGGCTCGACCGGAACGGATATGACCCTTCTCGTCTTTGACTTTATACCGAAAAAAAGACCTTGCTGTTTTCGTCATCCCTCCAATTCCTAGCTTACTACAGTAAGCTAGGGGAATCTAGAATCTAGAATTTAGAATTAAGGTTTGCCCGCACTTTTCTTGATTCTTGATTCTTCTTAATGATCGGTTGTTTTGCTAACATAATAGCATGGTCATTGATATTGTCCCCATTCTCGGTTGCCCGGTCGTTCTAGCTACTGGCCAGAAGGTTGCCGTGATCGACCGAGTAGTTTTCGACGGGAAAGACGCCAAAATTGCTGGTTTTCAGGTCAATCTAACCGGAGTGTTGAAACGCTCCGCCGGGCTAGAAATGAGCCAAGTTATTTCGTTAGAGCGCAATCTGGTGACGATTGATAACGACAAGGTCTTAAATCGTGATCTCAAAGGATTTGACGATCTCACTCGACATTGGGGTAAGGTATTGGGTGTTAAGGCTCGGACTGAATCAAATCGTCAAATCGGGCGTGTTACCGACTTGACGGTCGACGATCAGACCGGTCATATTACTCGCCTTTATTTGCGTGATTTTCTGCGCGAACGAATTATCCCTCGGCAGTATTTAATTGGCATCACTCCCAAGGAAATCATTTTCAAGGATATTGTTGATCAACCGATTTTTAACCAAACCGCTACTCTCGAAACGACCGCTGGTTAGGTGGTCGAATGAAAATCTTTCGAAGCTAGCTCGTTCTGAAAATTAGCTCTTGAGTTCTGACACCCTCCCGGGCCTAGCCCGGGGATTTTCTACCCATCACATATGCCCCGCTTTGATGGCTAGCCGCAAGTTCGAGTTGTGTTGATCGCCCTAGTTGGCTTGGGCGTGACAAGACCCGGAAGTTATTGTATACTCGCCCAGTACTTAACAAGTACTTTAAGAGTAAGCTATGGAAACGCCCAAATATTTCACTCCAGAGAACTGGTGGCGCATTTGCGAGGGTCTAGGCGTGACAATTATTCGACCAACCTTCGCCTATCTTGACCTGTTAAGTCGGTACAAAGAACCGAATCGAGACTTTCATAACGCCGCCTACATCGATCACTGCTTCCAGCTATGGGAAGAACACCGATCAGCCTTTAATTTTGATAACGACTGGTACAACGCCGGTTTTGCCCTTGCCTATCATCGGGCCGTTTGCCTTCCCAGTCAAGAAGACAACGAGCTTGAGAACGTCCAGTCGGCCGAAAGAATGTGGCAGATGCTAGGACTTGACGAGGTGATGTTTGGCATTCCCCGATTAATGATTGAGGAATTATCTCAATCAACTGCGAGTTGGCCGGGCAGTCGGTTGGTGTCGGACATCGTTTTGGCGGTGACCTACGGCGGTGATTGGGAGGCCTGTCGGAAAAATAGTCGTCGAATTCGACAAGAAGCCAAAAACGTACCAGATTAAATCTATCGGCAGGAGCGGAAGTTGACAATTCAAGGATTTCTTAAGCCACATCGGTTGTTTGGAGTTCCGAGGAGAGACATCTTCCTGACTCCCAATTTCCGTGATGCTTACGGAGATCAGACGAGAGCTAATCTTGAACGGACGCTTGCCGAGCTAGGAGAGTAGAGCTAGCACCTCTCAACAAACAACCAGCCACCATCCGGTGGCTTTTTTAAAACTGCCAAATCGCCTTTTGCTCCCGGTTGATTAAAGAGGTGGCCGCGGCGGATGTCGCGGCCGGTCATTGCCTGAAATAAGCTTGTTGTCTCGCAGACGCTTACTTCGTTGCGTCCTGGTTCACTGCTGCCATAGATGGTTTGATCGCCCATCCCATAGTTAGGTTCATTGTCCGTTTATTCATCATACGCATTTCACCTACTGAGCCAACCGTTGGCTCAACGAAAGCATAGCACTAATTAGGGGCTTTCTGTCAAGAGAACATTCAACCGAACCGGCTTCAACAAAAAGCCGTGCCGCTGACCGTTCCAAGAACCGGTGCCGATGATCCAACCGTTGTCGTTAATGGCGGCCACAGATTGGAGGACCCAATTTTCGCCGTTTGTCAGCAATCTGGCCAGGGGAGTAATCTGACCCTCGATGATAATAAACGGGTCCGCGCTATTAGTGTGACCGATAATTTGGCCCCGATTATTCATCGCCCAGGCCTGATGTGGAGCGCTAGCGACCAGTTGGTACTGGCCCTTTTGCCAAAGATACGACTTCTCGTTGTATTCGACCAGAATTTGGCCGACATCGTTGAGCCGCAAAACACTCAACCCGCTACCGATCCCCTGGCCTTCGCCCATCGGTTTTATTTCTTCACCGTTTTGCCAGGTAAAACCAAGTTGTTTAGCTGGATCGAAAAGGCGAGTCACTCCGCAGACCAATCCGGAGTTATTGATGGCTATCGGATAGGTTAGGTCTGTTGCGTCGATTGGGTGGTAGCGATGGCCATCCCAGACTGAACAGGTGTTATTGGCAATAACCAACACCTGGCCACTATCGTTCAGATCAACAATGTTTGGAGACGCTCGGCTGGTTGATAGGAGGGGCGGCAAATATCGGCCGTCAGCATAAAGTAACGCCTCGCCGCCAGCGCTACTCCAAACATTTAACGCCACCGCATCTTTATTGTTCAGACCCTTAACTATCTGATCTCCGGCCAAGTCTGGCAGGGGCTCATGCAGTCCGTCTCGCCACAGACTAATTCGGTCAGGGCTTGAACCAGAATTTACGCCGACAATTGTACCCCGATTATTCAGGTGCAGTGGCGTAAACGATCGGTAGCCAACCATCGGCTCTAGTTTCCCTATACTGTAAGATTGACCCAAATTTGCCGTCGCAATGACGGCCAAAAAGATTGTTAACATACATTTCACCTTCGGTTCGCCAGCGAACCGTTTAGCTAATTAATCGTAAGCCGTTTTTCCTAGCCCATCAACTTCGAATGCTTTTTCAGCCAAGCGGTGATTTCTTCGGTATCGTGCTTGTCTTCCGCAATCCTAACGGCAAAGTTGACTAATTCTTTTCGCTCGACGATTAGTCGAAAGCCGTTTCGATCAAGAAAAATTATTGTAACAACCACCGCTGTTCTTTTGTTGCCGTCAACAAAGCCGTGGTTTTTGATCAAGCCCTCGAGCAGTACTCCGGCTTTAGAAAACACATCAGGGTAGGCCTCAAAACCGCCAAAACCAGCCCTTGGCCGAGCCAAAGCGGAATCTACCAAAGTTTCGTCACGGACGCCGAAACTACCTCCAGTGGCGGCGATAGTCTGCTCATGCAAATTCAGCGCCTCCGCTAAACCAATGTAGTGAAAACTCATCGCTAGCGCTTAGCTAGCTCTTTGAGGGCTGGGCCGTAGTCGGCTAACACTTGTGCGAATTCCTTGGCTAGATTCGGGCTGATCTGATTTTTGTCGCCAAACTCTTTGGAAACTAATCTCGCTACGACAGCGTTATTGCGAATGATGGTGTAGGAAGTCTTGCCCGCTTCCACTTCGTCCATAATTTTAGAAATATTTTTCCGCACTTCGGTGGTGGAGATAGTTTTGTTTGTCATTTTGCGACCCCTTGGGAGAAAATCGAAAATGTAATCGTTTTCATTAAGTAAAATGTACATCAATGTACATTTGTTGTCAAGAGTCGTCCTAATGCTTCATATGTCCTATATGACATACGCGGAAGTGGATTACTTGGGCCCCGCCGGTTCAATGTGAATGATTTTTACTTCAGAAATTTTCGTTTGAAAGTCCTTATCGGCTGTAAAGAATAACTGGCAATCTCTTTCGGTCGCAGTGGCAAGATGGATAGCGTCCGGAGTTTTGAGGTTGTATGTGGCGCGAAACTCGGCCGCTTTCAAGGCAATCGCCCGATCCACATTTACCATAGTGATTAATCCTTTGCCAGCCATAAAATCCAATCGGTCGGGAATCCTGTCGATCGATTTCAGCTCGTAGGATTTATTCATTACTTCCGTAATTGACAGGACCGAGGCGTAGGCAACCGCTTTCGACTTCGGTAGCAAGCGAAAGAACTCGATCGCCAAAGGAAATTCTTGGTTATTTTCCAGCGCCAAAATATAGAGCGAGGTTTCAATCGCGACTCGTTGATTGCTAATTAATTTTTCGAGCTCTGCTGGTCCCATGAGGCACGTTCAGTTCGAAGGTAGTTGATAACATTGACCTTGCTCCAAATATCCTTGTCCATGCCAATGTAGTCATCGGGCCATTTTTTCTCCGGCCGCAAAAGAATACCGCCGTCGGCTTCAAGGACTTGTAATACTTGCCCACGCTTAAGATTAATCGAGCGGCGCACCGCTTTGGGTATAACGACCTGATACTTGTCGGAAACCTTCGTTCTATCCATTATTCTTACACTTTATGTAAACGTAAGAAAGATGTCAACACAGAATTAAAATGGACGCCCAACGCTTAAAGCCCGCTTCCCGTGAGGGATGGAACAACCCGTCATCTTCCGGTGGCTTTTTTAAAACTGCCAAAGCGTTTTTTCTTTCGGTTGATTAAAGAAGTGGCCGCGACGGTTGTCGCGGCCGGAGTCTCATGGGATCAGTCGTTCCGGGGCAGAGCCCCTGGGCACTGGTTCTTGCGTGCGAGTAGTCTTTCAGCGAACCCCCCGGGTCCCTGCACCATGGAATTACCTTGTTAATTACCGAATCTACGGTTCATAGGCAAAATCACCTACTGAATAATTGTAGCAAAAATATTCTAATGTTTCGAATCAATTATGTCGTTTCTGGCCAGAATATTAATAAAAACCGCCGGGAGCTGGCTCCGAGCGGTTGAGGATTGTCGTGTGGCGAGTATTACTCTTTGGTAGTAGGCGTGAGCCCTATAATCCTAATACTGAACTTCTCATACGGCCACGCAGGTGAACGATTTTTTTGCCAAGCCCTAAAGCTATCTAATGTTTGGCGCGGGTACTCCCTAGCAGGATCGGTCGAAGTTATTATTTGAATATGCAGAGGGGCATCTCCTTGCTCGAAGTTGAGTTTCCAGCTCCGAATAGAGCTGTAACAATAGGGGGCATCTTCGGTGGAGGATTCTGGCTGGGAAGCAACAAACTCGCCAAAACTCATTTCTGCAAAACCGATGTTGTGAGGATGTAGCGGTAGTAGTAAGAGATCTATATCTCGGTAATAGGCTTTTTCGTTTGAGAGTGTCGAGCCTATAGCAGCCACAGCCAGTGGGACCTTCTTGTCGAGTGCTCCCAGGCGGGCGCAAAACGATTGAACATTTCTTGCATCTTCCGGTCGCAACCGGTAAAGGAAATCGGTCCAGCTGACTTCGGGATTTTTCACTGGGAAAAATAAATTGTGAATAGCTTCCAGGGCATGCCCGAAAGAGTCGATGGCCCAAAATATTGGGGTAGCAATAATTTTCATGTACGAACCTCGTGTATACAGACAATGCCATTGTATAGTGCCTCCCTACAAAAGTCGAGACCCGGGACCCTTCCTTTTGGCCAGATTATCAAAACCGCCTTGAGTCAAGGCTTCCACCTTCGCTAAAGCTTCCACCTTCGCTAAAGCTTCGGCGGACAAGTCGGCGGGACAAGTCGGCGGGGTAAACCGTTTTCTTTTGGCGGGAAAATCACGAAAAACCATTGACCCTTTCGCTGTGTTCAGCTAGAATCTACTAGCACCCCAAATCACGAGGCATATTATGACAAATCAGTCCTTTTTCGAAGTCTACCAGATCCAGTTCTGCGGCGACGATTACTACTGCGGCGACGAGTGGAGATCGATCCTCAAAAGTTTCTTGTCTGGCATCCACAACAACGAGCCGGCGGTCATGCAACGTCCGAAACTACATTTCTCGGACGAGAGCGGCAAACAATCAATCACGTTGCGCTACGAGCCGGACACCAAAACTTTTGTCGCTTACGGCCACAGCACTAAGGAGTCGATAAAGTTGCCGGATTGTGGCGTTCGGTGCGCAACAAGCCCAGCCTTTGTTGATGCCGCGTCAGCTTTGACAGACTTCCTCTACATCCCGTCGCAAAGATACGTCAAGATTTACCTGTTAGATGACGGCGAGTTCGTTTTGGAAAAGACGGTCGACGGCAGGCTCGCGGTGGCAACCCACAGTATCGTCGCCGACATCGTGGCATACGCCTCAAAGCCCTAGACTGCAACCAGTCCCACCTCGGCTTCGCCCCACACGGGCGGAGCCATTTTCTTTTGGCGGAAATGTGGCTGTAATCTATTGATTTCTGAAAGAGCTTTCGCTACAATCTTCTCGTGAACATTAGCGGTTTTGGCCGAGCTTTACTCGCAGGCCTCTTTCTCGTCATCTTCGTAGCCATAGGTTGCGACACTGCCGAACCAGAGGGCTCGCATCCCGAAACGTACCTCTCGAACCAGCGGTATCAACAAAGGGCCGATCGAATTGCGCAAGATCGGCGGGAGGCGGTTCGTCAGTCTGACGCCATCCTCGATTACTCTCAAAAGTTTTTAGGCACCTCGATGAAGGTCGTCGACAAGCAACCGATGCGCAACGATTACCTCGGCGGCGACGGTTGGCAGTTCGTGGTCGAAAGTAAGCTTGGACGGACAACTGTTTGGGGTCGTCTCGGCGATCCGGTTTTCGACGAAGCAGCGGTAGGTGACTCCGTACAGATAGGTGACGACTTCCGTTCCTTCTCTCCGTCGACACCGGGCGAAGCACTCTCATTCACTCGCAAGTAAAGGCGAGCATATGAGGGGATCGAGCTTCCGAGCTACCAGTTCTCACCGCGTTGACCCCACCGGCAACGCAATTACACGGTTTCGTGCAAATGCCAACCAGGCAAATGCACGGAGCCGTTTTCTTTTGACCAGATCCTTGATTAAAGGTAACGGGTCAGCTAAACTACGACATATAAAGTTGGTGAACATATGACTTACATACGACAAACAATAGCAGCCAATTCGAACCTCATACTGCGCATTCTTCAACCAGAGAATGCGCCCAGACTTTTCCAGCTCGTTGACGAAAGTCGTGAACGTCTAGGCCGGTGGTTACCTTGGGTAGAGCACACCAAGTCCGAAGCTGATTCGCTGACTTTCATTCAGCAAGGACTTCTAGACCTTGAGGACGACAAAGCCTTTCATTACGGCATTTGGTATGACCGCCAGCTTGTCGGCGTAATCGGCGCCCATGCCTGGAGAGCCGACGAGAAATTTCTCGAGATCGGCTACTGGATCGGAAAAGATTTTGAGGGCATGGGAATTATGACCCAAGCCTGTCGAAATCTAATAAGCGAGATGTTCATAGGCGATAAGGTTCGGACGATTCAAATGTGCTGTGACCCAGCCAATGATCGAAGTTCGGCGATCCCAAAACGACTACTTTTCGACTGCATCGAACGATCCAGGAAAAGTGACGAAGAAGCAGGAGGAGAGATCGATGTATACCAGATCACCTCGGGTACCTGGAAGTAGCTCTGTCAAATACGGTTTCGCCCCATCCGGGCGGAGCCGTTTTCTTTTGGCGGGGAAATTAAAAAGCCCGCCGTCTGGATTAACGGCGGGAAGTGACTTTCGAGGCTGATTACAGCGGTATGACAACCTGCAAGCGCAGGCGGGCAGGTGCTTTGCCGTTGATTGACCACGGCTGGAAGTGGATTTTGACTGAGTAGGCACCGCTCCGAAACCTTGCAGTTAATCCTAACCTGATCGGCGCAGGCTTACCCTCTGTCTTTGTTACCGAAGCGACCAATCCAAGATCTAGGTCGTGGGCAACTGTCCAGCGGCTGCTGGCTTCGGGGACGTAGAGAATGTGCTCGCCTCCATTTACCGGCAAGTATTCAGCTACATCGGCCGACAACTTAGCTGAGCCAAGTTTGCCTCTATAACTAAGCCAAGGCAGTATGTAGTCCTTGCCATCGTGCTCCGTTCGGGCGAAATACCCGCTAAGAGTTAGACCAGACCCCAGGCTACACAGTTGACCGCCTAGGTTGATTTCCGCTTTCTCGGTGTTCCAGCTCAGAAAGTAGAGTTCCCAGCGCCCAGCAGTTAGGCCGGTGCTATAGGCCGGCAACTTGACCCCTTCGATCAAGTCAACCCGCTGGAAAAGGGTGATGTTAGGCCGGGAACCAGTCTTTGGTCCCTGGGCAGTGACGATAACGGCAGCCAGCATAGTGGCAACCAACGCGATGAGTTTCATTTTTTCTCCATGCCCTATGGGCGGAAATGGACGAGGTCGAACATTGGGGTTAGATGAACCACAGTATGCTCGACGTTTAGATCGCAAACGAGATCGGCGATGTCTTCGTCGGAAAACCGAGTGAATTCACCCATAGTAGTGGTGACGATGTTCCCTTGCGCCGTAAGTATCTCGGCACCGAGTGACTGGTAATACTCCTCTAACCAGTCGGGACTCGTTGGTTTCCAAAAGGAAACAACGCAATCACCCCCCGACCTAGCCAGGCTCAAAAGCTTGATTAGCAACTTTTGCCGCCGACTCGGTGCGATGTCGCAGGAGCCAGGCAAATTGTATGAGGCAAAGACTAGGTCAAAGAGTCTAGGTGGCTGAAAGTTAAAGATGTCCTCTTCGACAAGCTGGACATTCGGCACATCTTTCAATCTTTCTGCTGCTAGCGCGACCATACGCGAGTTGTAGTCAATACCCACAACCTCCTGAACCAATGGAGCAATAAACTCCATTACCCGACCCGGACCACATCCGACGTCAAGTGCCCGCTTGTTACTACCCGCTATGCATGCCAAATAGCGATTCTCTGCCTCGAAGTATTCTGCCATTTCTGGCAAGGGAACTGACACGGCCTTTTTGAAGTTTTCAAAATACTTATTGGAACCAATCATGTGCTCCTCCTCTGTTAAGATTCACCCTTATTCAGGGTGGTCGTATTCTACTACTCCTAAAGTTAAAGTCAATAGTTTTAACCTTAACTTTTTTTGTTTACTTCTGTGAGGTAATTTGTTAGTCTTGTAGTGTCGAAGTGTTTAGACGTTATGAAAACAACAATCATTGCCAGCTCGCTCCAAGGATTAGGGTTTGACCAAAAGGAAATAGATATTTACCTAGCCTGTTTAGAGATCGGCCGTAGCAGTTTACTACCTATTGCTCGCAAAGTTAGCGAGCCACGCAACACCGTCGCCTATACTCTAGAGAAACTCGAAGAAAGAGGTCTGCTTAATATCACCAAACACGGCACAAGACGGCATTACTTAATCAAACCGCCACAGGCAATTGTTCAGCTTCTGCAGACTCAACGAGATACTATCAACAACAAACTTCAAGCGATCGAAACTGCACTGCCCCAACTGAATAACTTATACACCCAAGGATCCGAGCCAGTAGTAACAACGTATAGAGGTCGTGATGAAATTCGTACACTCTACGAAGTAATTCTTGACTCAGCGGTTGATGAAATCTGGTATGTCGGTGAATACAACCAAATCGTTGAGATCGTTGGCGAGAACTACTTAAAGGGCTGGATTAAACGACGCGTCGGGAAGGGTATCGCCACAAAATCAATCCGTGTTCGAAAAGGTGAGGTTGACGACCCCATTTACTCATCTCCAAGTGAGACAAACCGACAAATACGGTACTCGCCAAAAGATTTTGAGAGTCCGGGTCACATTACCATCTACGGAAATAATGTTGCAGTAATTACCACCCCCAAGGAAAGTTTTGCCGTTGCAACTGCTTCCGCTGAATACGCCACAATTATGCGCAGTTGGTTTAATCAACTTTGGAAAGTCTCAAAAGAAAAATAGGCGGAACCGATTTCTCCTGGCAAGAAATTATTTGTACCGATTTTTTACTTCGTTGTGGTCGCCTACATAAGCTAAAATCATCAGCTTCCCAGCGTGATCGAGATAAAATATACACCTCATACCCATGTTAATTCTGAACTCCCATACTTCATCGACTTCAAGCTCTCTCAATTTGGCCTGGCTCACATTAAACTGTTTCGTGTTTAAGCTAGGGTGCTCGGGATTTTCTGCAAGATAGTTTACCTTCCTATCAAAAATCTTTTTTAGATCCGATGGTAAGTTCTTCTTGATAAATTTCTGTAATTTTGGGTGGGCTACGACTGAGTAACTACCGTCTGGTTTCATAGGGAACGAGCGTGGACTTATCTACTTTCGGCAAGTCTGGCATCTCTTCGCTACTTGACCCTTCCTCCCCAAAGAAGGTCTCTAAGAATGCTAAGTTCTTATCAATCAAGTTCCCCATTTTAGTTTCGTTGTTGGTCGTAATCTTATACGAGTCTGTATCATGAGAAAGGTGGATAAGCTCAGCCGTAGTAAATTGCGAATATTTTTGTATCAATGGGTCAATCACATTGCTGACCGAATCGGGGATTCGTACTGATGGGTCTTGTAAGGGTCGGATACTATGGCCGCTCACGATCAGCTTTTTTTGTTCTTGCATTCTATCTAGAACTTTTGTGTAGCCATCGATTGCGGGTCCATTGGTTATCCCAGCATACCTAGCTTCAGAGAGGGGGTTCTGGGTTTTGAACATATACCCAAACTCCACAAAAAATGCCAGCTTGTTCAGGCGTAATAAGTCTATCTTCCCTGGCTCTACCTTCTTTAGAAGGTAAAGAATAAGATCTTCTGTTGTAAGCATTGTATTGTTCATCCCCCCACAAAGATTATACACGAATAGATATCCGCCGAATTGTACGATCAGCTAATCCAGCTTCGGATGTCAACGACACATGTGTATTAAGGAAGTCAAGGGTTTTCGAAAATTAGATAGTCGGTGTGGTTAAACTACTTCGTAGTTTAACCACACAAAACCCTACTGTCAAGATTATGCAAGCTAGTGAAAGTACGATTCCCTTAATTGATTTTGATCCAAACGATTTTCTTGATGGAATTCGTGTCATTTATGAATATATTGTATCAAATAACAGGTTCGGAGTCAAAAAAAGAAGGCGGAGAAAATAGCAAAAAGGCGCCGGGTGGCGCCGATTTGTTCGCTTTGAAAAGCGTTTACATCATTCCGTCCATGCCGCCCATTCCGGAAGGCATTGGGGGCATAGAATCTTTTTTCTCTGGTAAGTCGGTCACTGCGGCTTCGGTGGTCAGGACCATCGCGGCAACAGAGGCGGCGTTTTGGAGAGCCGAGCGGGTGACTTTGAGCGGGTCGATAATACCAGCGGCCATCATGTCCACCATCTTGTTTTCTTTGGCGTCGTAGCCCCAACCCTTTTTACCTTCGATAATCCGAGCGACGATCACCGAACCCTCGGCACCAGCGTTACTGGCGATCTGCCAGGCCGGAACAACTAGGGCTTTGGAGACAATCTCGCGACCGAGCTCTTCGTCGCCTTCATATTTGGTCTTGTTCAAGGCTGTGTGGGCTTCGAGCAGAGCGACGCCACCGCCGGCGACAACGCCTTCTTCGATAGCGGCGCGGGTGGCTTTTTGGGCGTCTTCAACCCGATGTTGTTTTTCTTTCTGCTCGACTTCGGAAGCGGCACCAACTTTGATGACGGCAACCCCACCGGAGAGTTTGCCGAGGCGTTCCTGGAGTTTTTCTTTGTCGTAATCTGAAGTGGCTTTGTCGATTTGGTTTTTTATCTGGGCCACTCGGGCGTCGATGGCTTTGGCCGAACCCTTGCCGTCAATGACGGTCGTCTTATCTTTGTCGGCGACAACGCGACGGGCAGTTCCTAGCATTTCAACCGTCACATCTTCGAGCTTCATGCCTTTTTCTTCAGTAATAACTTCGCCGTCGGTCAAGATGGCGATGTCTTGCAGCATCTCCTTTCTTCGATCGCCAAAACCTGGGGCTTTAACAGCCAGAATCGACAATATGCCGCGGAGTTTGTTGACGATAATGGTCGCCAGAGCTTCACCTTCCAAATCTTCCGAGATGATGACCAGCTCTTTCTTGCCGAGGGCGGCCAGCTTCTCTAGTAGGGGCAGAATCTCTTGAATGCTGGAGATTTTTTTGTCGGTGATGAGAATGTGGGGCTTTTCAATCATCGCTTCCATATTAGCGGCGTCAGTGACCATATAGGCCGAGACATACCCTTGATCAAACTGCATCCCTTCGGTCAGTTCGTAAGTCATTTCAAGAGTTTCGGATTTTTCAACGGTAATAACGCCTTCGTTGCCGACTTTGTCGAAAACTTCGGCGATAAGGGCGCCAATTTCCGGATCGTTAGCCGAGATGGAGGCGACCTGGGTTTTTTCTTCTTTGGTTTTGATCTGCTTGGCGTTTTTCTTCAAATGGGCGACAACGGCAATCGTTGCCTTCTCAATACCGTGGCGAATGGCCATGGCGCTCGAACCGGCGGCGACATTTTTCAGCCCGTCGCTGATCATCGCTTGGGCTAGTAGGGTGGCGGTAGTGGTGCCGTCGCCAGCGATATCGTCGGTTTTGGAGGCAACTTCTTTAACTAACTGCGCCCCCATATTTTCAAACTTGTCGGCCAGATCGATTTCTTTGGCGATGGTGACACCATCGTTAGTGATGGTCGGCCCGCCGTAACCCTTGTCCAACAGGACATTACGGCCTTTGGGACCGAGCGTCACCTTGACGGTGTTAGCGAGTTGATCGACACCGGATTTGATTCGGTCGCGAGCATCCTGTGAAAACTTAATTTGTTTAGACATATAATCTTTTTCTCCTTTTAGTTGAAAAACAATTAATAATTCTCAAGTATCAATTATCAAGTGTGGAAATTGATTCCTTGCTACTTATTTGGGACTTGTTACTTGCTACTTGGTACTTCATCCCTTCAGTATGCCCAGCACTTCGTCCTCACGGATGATCTTATATTCAACGCCATCGAGCTTGAACTCATCGCCGGCGTATTTGCCAAACAGAACGCGGTCGCCGACTTTGACCTGCATCGGCAGGCGTTTCTCGCCGTCCTCGTCCCAGCGGCCCGGGCCAACTGCCATAACTTCGCCTTCTTGGGGTTTTTCTTTGGCGGTGTCAGGAATAACGATACCGGACTTAGAAACAGTTTCCGCATCGAGCGGTTTAACAACTAAACGATCTGCTAACGGTTGTAGTTTCATTGAATGACCTCCTTTTTGCTTTGTTATTGTTATTCACGCACTGCCTTGCTTTTGGCTGGATTATTTTACCAAAAGCGGCAGCTTCCGTTCGGCAGTTGTCGACTGTCCACTGGACACTCGACTAATTCTGCCTCATTGTAAAGCTTGCTTTACATTTCGTCAATATTTGTTGAAACGATAGAGCCCGCATAGAATGCGGGCTCGTGGGCGGGGCGGGGTTGGCGGGGCGGGCGAGGGGGCTAGTCGTCGTGGGCGAGGCACTGGTACTCGGGATCGTGCCGGTACCTGTAGTAGTCGGAGATGCGTTGAATGACCTGACGCAATATCTGGCGCAGACCCGTAAAGAACTTGGCAGTACGAAGCAGAAGTTCTGCCGGGCCGTGGGATGACTCTTTCTGGTTTTTCTTCTTTTCCATAGCAAACCCCAACTTCAAGGGCGTTGGCTAATTATACCAGAAAATTGATACAATGAACCGATGAAAAGGTTAGTTAGTGGTATTAAACCATCGGGCACTCTCCATATTGGCAACTATTTGGGGGCGATAAAGCAGTGGGTCGATTTGCAAAACGATTACGACTGCTTCTTTTTTATCGCCGACGAGCATGTCATTGACACCAAGCCGAAACCTGAAGAACTCCACCATCAGACTTCAGAGACAGTAGCGATGTTGGTCGCATTGGGTGTCGACCCGAAAAATTGCGTTCTTTTTGTTCAGTCACAGATTCCCGAACACGCCGAGCTGGCTTGGTTGCTATTATCGTTCGCTACGGTTGGTCAACTAACTCGCATGACCCAGTACAAAGAGAAGTCCGACCGTCATGGGCAGAATGCTGGCTTATTGGGCTACCCTGTACTTATGGCGGCAGATGTCTTGCTTTACGACGCCGAAGTTGTGCCAGTTGGCGACGATCAAGTCCAACACTTGGAATTAGCTCGAGAAATCGTACGCAGTTTCAATGCCCATGCAGGCAAAACCTTCACCGAACCAAAACCGCTACTGACAAAAGCGGCCCGTATCATGGCCTTAAACGACCCAAAACATAAAATGTCTAAATCCATTCCTGGTTCGGCAATTGGCTTACTCGACGACGAAGCAACTGTCACCGCCACTATTCGTAAAGCCGTAACCGACTCTGACCCGAATTCGACCAAGATGAGCCCGGGCGTGGAGAATTTGTTTACGATCTTAGAGGGATTTTCCGATAGAGAAACCGTTGAGGAGTTTCAAGGGAAGTATAAAGATGGTCGATTGAAGTATTCCGAACTTAAGGAGCAGCTAATTGAAGATGTGATGAACTTTCTGGGCCCGGTCCAAAGAACCTACCGGAGCTTACTAAAAGATCCCCATCAACTCGAACGAATAATCAAAGAGGGCACGGCCAAGGCCCGCCCGATTGCTGAAGCCAAGCTATTAACCGTCAAAAAACACCTGGGTTTGATCTAGGTTCTTGATTGTCTGACAAATTGTTGTTATTATTTCCCTTACACACTTCGGTGTGCGCACCCATCAAGGAAGAACATAATGTTAAAGAATCTAACGCCATTTGGCATGCTTCACGACCAGGGGATTGTTCCCGCTTCGGGATTAGGTCAAGTACAGACCCCCAGGTTTACTCCCGTCTTTCCAAAACGGAACGGGGCGCCATCGATAGAAGATATTTCCCTTTGTTGCCCCTATTGCTACAGGGACTTTGTTAGGAGAACCGGGGAGGAGTTTTTCCCCAAGGCGAGCAGCCAGTTCTACACCGAAGGACGGTACGGTAAATTTCTGGTGATGAAGTTTCCGGGTGATTCGGGCACTGTCCGGTTTCATGCTCTATGCAATAATCACAGCAGGGTTTATAACCCAAAAGACTCGCCTGTGAAGATAAAGCTGTTTCGGGAGTGAAATACCGACCGACCAACGCGGGTTGCGCCAAAGCGCAACCCCCCTTTTTTTTAATACCGAGCATATCTAGCCTGATGACTGCATAAATATATAATCATCCATTGATGATTCGGCTAATTACGATTAGAATTTATCCATCTCGCACTTTCGAGTGCAAGGAGGTGAAAAAAGTACTATGAGCGCACCCCATAACTTAACGGCAAAGTTGCCGAGACTACCCGACGAGCAAGCGCCAAATCTGGCAGTTCTGCTTGCCGGCATACCCATCGCCAACTTCGTCTGTTACGACTGTGAGCGAAATCGTAAGTCGGTACCCAACTGGGTTAAACCGCCTTATAATTCGGCTCAAGTCATCGTGACAATTACGCCCCAAGGAAGTAGAATAACTCTTGAGAAACGACTCCTCTGTTCTGGCTGCTTGTCAGCTCGTCGTCGTCTTGGCTAAACGGCCCCCGACCTAAAAGCGCTTCGACCCAAACCGTCAAGCGCTTTTAAACTGGTTAATTAGACCGGTGAGCTCGGCCGTTTTACTCTCGCAAGTGGCTTGATCTCTAGCTTCAATATTGAGACGGAGGAGGTTTTCGGTGTTGCTGGCACGGAGATTGAAGCGCCAAGAGTCAAAACTCATCGACAGCCCGTCGGTCTGATCAATCGAACCATCGGGGTATTTTTCGGTCACTACTTTTAGCATTGTTTCCTTGTCAGCCACCTCGAAGTTGATCTCGTCGGAGACGAAATACTTAGCTCGAAATGGCAAAATGACTTCTGAAGCCGGCCGTTGGTTGGCACTGACGATATTTAGAAACAGTAGGAAGGGAATTAAGCCGTTGTCGGCGTAGTAGAATTCTCGAAAGTAATAGTGGCCGGACTTCTCCCCGGCAAACAAAGCGTCTTCGTGTCTCATCCGATTTTTGATAAAAGTATGTCCGGCTTTGTTGAGAATTGGAACGCCACCGGCTTTTGTAACCGTTTCCTCAACCGCCCAAATGTTTCTTGGTTCGTAAATTACTTTTTCACTCGGGTGATCAACTAGCAAATGCTCGGCCAATAACGCTGTCAAATGACTGCCTTCAATCGGCTGGCCCTTCTCGTCGGTGACAAAAAAACGGTCGCCGTCGCCGTCCCAAGCGACACCAAAGTCCGCTTTAGTCTCGACAATTAGCTCACTTGTCTCTTGGCGATTGGCTGGAATCAGCGGATCCGGTCGGCCTTTGGGAAAATTACCGTCGGGCGTAAAGTTGAGCTCAATTAACTGAATGTGGCTGCCGTTCAAACGAGCCAACAACCGCTGGGCGACCAGGCCAGACAAGCCGAAATTGGCGTTGGCGACAACTTTTAACGGTCGGCCAGCGTCGAAATGAACAAACTTTGTTAAGTAATCAAAATAATCTTCCTCAACCTCCTGACTGATAACGTGGCCGTCGTCGATGGCTGACAAATTATCGTCCGACTGGGCCAATTTCTTGATCTCGAGTAAGCCGGTATCGGCCGAGATGGCTTCGACGCCAGCCTTAATTAGCTTCAAGCCGTTAAATTCTTTTGGGTTATGCGAAGCTGAAACCTGGATCCCACCGTCGAAGTGGTAGTAACCAACGGCAAAGTAGAGCATCTCGGTTGGCACGGCACCGACATCAACAACATCGACGCCAGCTTCGGTCAGGCCATCAATGACGGCTTTTTGAAGTTTTGGCCCTGACAGGCGAACATCTCGACCAACAGCCACTGTAAGGGACTGGGGACTAGGGACTAGGGACTGGTTAGCTGTGCTCCGCAAGAAACTTGCGTAGGCCATAGCAATCCGTTTAACTTTTTTCTCATCAATCTCGTCCGGGTAAACCCCACGAATATCGTAGGCGTGAAAGATCTGATCAAAATCCATACCTAGAGAGTACCCGAAAACTGGGGTACAAAAAAGGCCGGCGTCTCTGGAAGAGTACGCCGGGCCGTGGGGAGGGGGAGGAAGGTCAAGAGAGTGTAGGTTGGAGCTTGCTGGCTTCAGCCTTCTTGGCGCGGGCTTGAGCCCGCTTTGAGATCGGCTTGGACAGAGTCTTGAACTCCAGCTTCGGTCTTGGCGGAGAAACCGCCACTTCGATTCGAATCGCTTCTTCCAGCGCCGTTTCGATTTCGTGGGCATACTCCTCGTCAATCCCCGAAATTGCTTTCCAGGCAGTGGGTCCGTCATCGACAAGTTGCACCATCGACTTGTAGCCCGCTTGAAAAAGCTTATTCATCACCCCCATTCTTGAAATTGGCAGGTAGGCGATGGAAAGCTCTCCCCAACGCTTGGTTTGACGCATGAACTTCAGCCGCTGTTCGATTTTTTTCAAGCCAACAGCCAGGCTGTTCTTGGCAGCCGAGAGGGTTTTCTGGAACTCGTCCGCAACCCCCTGAAGAAGTATTTCTTTCGTTTTCTCTGGAGAGCTGTAGCCCTTCTCAAAATGCCATCTGACAACACGGAGTTCCATGTCGTTGAGCATACAGCGCATTAAGCGTGGCTGCTCGGTGAAGAACCTTAATCTTTGCATATAGGTGAATGCCAACGAACGCCACCTCCTTAGTGTGGTTGTGAGAAAATCCTAGCACAAGCAGGGGGAAAAGTCAAGAAGAACGCCTGCAATTTATATTCGCTTGACGATTCGGACAACTACTCGTACTGTGCCCAGAGTATGGCAACGAGGGTGATTGTCGTTACTGGCGGGGTGTTGTCCGGCCTTGGAAAAGGTATTATCGCCGCCTCCCTGGGAAACCGCCTCCAAGCCCGAGGATACTCCGTTTTCACCCAAAAATTCGATCCGTATTTAAATGTCGATGCTGGCACTCTCAACCCGGGTGAGCACGGCGAATGTTTTGTGACTGTCGACGGCGCCGAAACCGATTTGGATCTCGGCCATTACGAACGCTTCTTGGATGTTGAACTGTCGCGCGATTCTTCAATTATGAGCGGCCAGATCTACCAAACCGTCATCGAAAAAGAACGACGGGGTGAATACCTAGGTAAGACTGTGCAGGTCATCCCCCATATTACCAACGAGATCAAAAGCCGAATCGACCGAACCCGCAGACGCACTAAGGTAGATTTTTTGATAATTGAGATTGGAGGCACGGTAGGGGATATTGAAGGACGGCATTTTCTGGAAGCGGTGCGCCAATACGCCATCGAACATCCTCGCAAGATCGCCTTTGTTCACCTAGCGTATCTGCCGTATCTTCACACATCAAAAGAGATTAAAACCAAGCCCGTTCAGAATTCATTGCGGGATCTACAGTCCCTAGGTATCCAACCGCAATTAGTTTTTTGCCGGGCTGACTATCCGGTTGCCCCAGAACATCTGGAAAAAATCGCGATGTTTGCTGGTCTGCCAAAAAAAGCTGTTATTACTATCCCAACGCTTGAGACAATCTATGAAGTGCCGTTGCTACTTGAGAATGCTGGCGCAGACAAGCTACTGCTCAAGTACTTTGGGCTTCGCAGCCCACATGAGCCCAAACCACTTTGGCAAGAATTAGTTAAACGCATCAAAGGGCCTAAAAAGCACGCTGTCCGTATCGCCCTGGTCGGCAAGTACCTCACGATGAACGACACGTATTTTTCCGTCGTCGAGGCGCTTAAGGCGGCTAGCTGGGCCCACAGTTGCGAGTTAACCCTAGATTTTCTTGACGCCGAAAGAATTGCTCGGTCTGGGACTCGGGTTTTAACTAAATACGACAGCATTTGCGTCCCGGGTGGTTTTGGTAGTCGTGGCGTCGAGGGCATGATAAAGGCGATCGAGTACGCACGAACCAAAAAGATTCCCTACCTAGGACTCTGCTATGGAATGCAGCTGGCAGTAATAGAATTTGCCCGAAACAAACTCCATCTAGATGGCGCTCACACCACAGAAATCAATAAAAAGAGTCCCCATACTGTTATCAGCACAATGACCGAGCAGGAAGAGATTCTTAAAGACAACAATTACGGTGGCAGTATGAGGCTGGGCTCGTATCCCTGCGAGCTTGCCAAAGGTAGTTTAGCTTACCGCCTATACAAGCAACCACTCATTCACGAACGACATCGACACCGTTACGAGTTCAACAATAAATACCGCGAACAATTTGAAAAGACGGGTGCTTGGCGATTTTGCGGTAGTTCGCCAGACGACAAGTTGATCGAGATGATTGAGCTTATCGACCACCCCTACTTCATTGCCTGTCAGTTTCATCCAGAATTTGCTAATCGCCCGCATCGACCGCACCCGTTGTTTCTAGGTTTAATCGAAGCGGCACTGAAAAATTAAGGTGTTGGTGGGACGGTCGGCGGCAAGGATTCGTTCGTACCGACTAAGAATCGGGCCGGCCAGACTTTGTAGACCGATTTGAATACTTGTTTGTTGATTATTTGACCGGCTCTGGTAACGGTATAAGTGACCACGGCGGTGGCACCGGCGTGCGGTTTTTCAATCTGTTTCTGCTCACCTTTGGGCAGGGTGTCGGTATCGGCGTAAATCGGCTCTCCGGGTTGGATGATATTGGAGACGATCGGGGCGGTAATACTGGAAGTCCGACCGTCGCTGGTCCCCCAAAATTCGAACTGGACTTTGCTACCAACTACCCGGCCCTGAATCAAGATATAACCAGGAGTATCGTTGACGAATTTCAAGTCTGGTTTTGGAAAATATATCGTCGCGTCCAACCCGACTGGTGGCTCGTAGTAACTGACGCGGTAGGAGTGATTTTTTCGTTCGGTTACCGGCAGTCCAGCATTCAATATTGCTCGGAACAGCGTCGTCGACACCTGACACAAGCCGCCCCCAAACTCTGGCGTCGTCCGATTTTCTTTAATCACTAACTCCGGTAGATAGCCGGTGGTGTTGTCGATAGCGCCGAGCTTGGCGATAGTTGAAAATGTTTCGCCCGGCTTGATGAGGGCGCTTTGTAAAATAGAAACGCCGTTAGTAATGTTGTGCCGACGGTTGGCTGGTGAACCGGCAAAGCTGGTTTCGCCGTAACCGATTCGCTCTTTGATGCCGAGACTGGCTAGATTAGCTTCGTTAATAGTCGGGGTTTGCGTTTTCATCGTTAGCTCTATGGTTGGACTGACTTCGCTCCCGTTCAAAGCGGCTAAAATGGCCTCGGCTGAAACATTCAAGTCAACGACCGTGCCAGTTTTCGATGCCTTAACTATCGTCAGTACGCCGTCTTTAATCACTAGCTGCGGCTCGGCGGCGGGGGAATCGGTTTGATCGTTAATGCTCGTCAAGTAATTCTGGACTTCTTCTGTTGTGAACTTTGCAGACAAAACTTGGGTTTTAGAACCTTCGACTGTCTCGCCGACAAATCCGACTAGTTGGCGAATCTCTTTTCGATTTAGTTTTTTATTGCCGGTCGCCCACTTCAGCGTTAGTTGACGCTCGGACAAGCCGTCGAGTTTGGCCGTTAGCTCGTCAACATTACCCAAAACAATCGTTGGGGTGTCGAGCGTCTTCTCGATCGTGATCGTCCCGCCAGTAAAACTGTTGAGGAAAGCCAGGACTTGGCTGGCCACTTTCGCCTCATCGACGATTTCACCAGACTTCTCGGTGGTCGTTACTAATTTATCACTGATCAACTCGGACGAGGCGTTGATGGCTGGATCGTTGATTTTGTCGGCAATCTGGCTGACTTTGACCGCCAACAGGTCTTTATCGTAGTTACTGACTGGGTCGAGATGGGTTTTGATAAAGGCTGAACGGAGCTGGTGGAAAAAACTTGTGAGTCGGCTACTGTCTTCCCGACCGTAACTGAAAATCTGGTTAGCGGTGGTCTCGACGTCAACCTGCCAATCGATGTCTTTAGAGATAAATTCGAGCGTCTCTTCTCCGCCGTCCGCCTCTTTTGGCGGAGGCGGACGGAGAATTATCTTTTGCTCGCCTTGAGCGGTCGTCAATTCGGTTAGTTTACTGGTCAGCTGGTCCCGCGTCATCCCCTGAAATTGGTTAGAACCAATAACGACATTGGGATAGACCCGATCAAGATAGCTCAAGCTGAAAAACAAGTAAGCCAACGCCAAAACGGCGACGACCGATAAACTCCAAGCGCCGTACTTAATCGCTGGTTTGGTTGATTTGTACAACCCCACTACGCCGCCGAGGCTTCGAGGGGCGAGCCCCACTACCCGTCCCCAGACGGTTTTTTTCGTCTCTCCACCCATGTTGATTTGAAGGTAACGGTTTAGGCCTCGGCGTACAAGAGCTACTTGAGAATCAGGGCAATGATCAGGATCGCGACGATGTTGACGATTTTAATCATCGGGTTGATGGCTGGGCCGGCGGTGTCTTTGTATGGGTCGCCGACAGTGTCGCCGGTGATTGAGGCCTTATGAGCTTCCGAGCCCTTGCCGCCGTGATGGCCTTCTTCGATGTATTTCTTGGCGTTGTCCCAGGCGGCGCCGCCGTTAGTCATTGAGAGGGCGACGAAGATACCGGTGACAATTGAGCCAATTAGTAAACCGCCTAAAGCGGCCGGACCGAGGAGATAGCCGACCAGAATTGGGACAACGACCGGAATCAAAGCCGGGACAATCATTTCTTTCAAAGCGGCGGCGGTGACGATATCGACCGCTCGAGCGTAGTCGGGTTTGACTTTACCCTCCAGAATACCGCGGCGTTCGCTGAACTGACGACGAACTTCGGTCACGACAGCGCCAGCGGCTCGGCCGACGGCTTCCATCGAGATAGCGCTGAAGATATATGGCAACATTCCGCCGATAAACAGACCGACGATGACATACGGGTCAGAGAGATCGAAGGCGATGGTTTTACCTTGAGCAATTATTTCTTGGGTGTAAGAGCCAAACAAAACCAACGCTGCCAGTCCAGCCGAGGCGATGGCGTAGCCCTTGGTGACAGCTTTGGTGGTGTTGCCGACAGCATCGAGCTCGTCAGTGACTTTGCGAACACTTTCGGGCAAGCCGCTCATCTCGGCGATACCGCCGGCGTTATCGGTAATGGGCCCAAAAGCGTCGATGGCGACAATCATACCGGTCAGTGAGAGCATCGAGAAAGCCGAGACAGCGACGCCGAACAGGCCAGCCAGTTTGAAAGCGACCAGCGAACCAATAGCAATTACCAGTACCGGTAGCATCGTTGAGCGCATCGAGAGCGCCAAGCCAGCAATAATATTAGTGCCGTGCCCAGTCTCTGATGCTTGAGCGACTTTTTTGACCGGTGAGTAACGAGTGGAAGTGTAATACTCGGTAATTAGCATCATCGCGCCAGTAACGGCGATACCGATAATTGAGGTGGCGAAGATTTTGTTGATATCGAAGTTGGTTGAAGAACCAAGCAACCATTTAGTAACGGGGTAGAAGCCAGCGGCGGCCAGGACGGCAGTGACAATCAATCCTTTGTACATTGCACCCATGACATTAGGAGCAACTAGCTTCTGGCTACTAGCTACTAGCTGGCTCGTTGGCTTTAGCCGTACGAACCAGGTTCCGATGATTGAAGCGATGACAGAAACGGCGCCAAGAGCCAAGGGGAAGAGAATGACATTTTGATTGTCTTTGAAGATAATCGAGCCGAGCAGCATTGCCGAGACGGCGGTGACGACATAAGTTTCAAACAGATCAGCAGCCATACCGGCGCAGTCACCA
>ERZ1292632.618-Hain-H43-01um-R2-618-length-39291-cov-6_pt1 | contig 39291 bp, 46 predicted proteins | sample MGYA00564407_ERZ1292632 | MGnify/ENA primary metagenome ERZ1292632 (study PRJEB36523, sample SAMEA6512637) | groundwater metagenome | collected 2019-01-08 | study: AquaDiva: Metagenomics assemblies of 32 groundwater samples | reverse complement strand
CGGGTCGTTTGCACGGCTCAGGCATACCGCAAACCGCACACCCGATCCATCCATGCAGGTCGATCGCGGATAGTAAAGGCTCGGCGCTGATGAACCGTACAGCGGCGGGCGTGTCGAGCAGCACCGGGATACGCTCGTTGGCACGCCGCTGATCCTCGACGCTGACGCCGAGCCAGATGTTCCGCAACGGCCATGAGGTTTCCGGCTTGTCCTCGCCACGCGGCATCTTGATCGACTGAGCGGCCTCCCAGATGTGACGGCCACCAGCAGCGTGCGCGCGCAGGTACTCCCGCATCCGCTCCGGTCGCTTCGTCAGCACCATGAACAGGTGATGTGGGCAGAGCGCCATCACGGCGAACACGCGATCGATGAACTCGAACGGCACGCGCTCGTGGAACAGATCGCTCATCGAGTCCACGAAGTAGGCGGTCGGGATGCGCTTTTTCAGCGGGATCGTCAGCGCGTCCTCAACGAGCGCGACCTTGCCGCTCCACTGCGCGCCCTGCGCCGTCATCTTCGTCAAGCCCTCGTAGGCCCCGCTGGGGCGGTCGAAGCGGTGCGCCTGCTTCATGGCGTAGCAGTTGTGGCAGCCAGGTGAGACGATCGAGCAGCCCCGCGTAGGATTCCACGTCGCGCCGCGATAGCCCGGTACCCACGTCCACTGGATTTTTGTGTCGGCGCTCATCCTGTCGCCTCCATGCCCGCCACGATGCGGGTCAGCAGCGCGGCCTTGCCCGCCACGTACTCCGCCCACAGCGGTGCCCTCTGCCGCTCGTACGCCGCCACGACGAGCAGAAAAAGCGCGCCCAGCAGGGCGGTGACAAGCCCGGTCATCGCTGCCCCCCGCTCGACAGCGTGATCGCGGTCGGAGTGGTTCCAGGCGGCGAACGAGAGCGCCACGGACATCTGGGCGAGGCCGATGCACCCCATGGCAAACCCCGCGTTCAGAAGGAAGTCCCTCATCACTACATCCTCTCTGCCAGCGCCAGCGGGAAGACAAGCAGCGCCCTACTCACCGCTGCGCCTCCAACCCAAGCACGGCGACAACGAGAGAGGCATGAGCCTCCCATCCAGCCGCAAAGAGTTTGTCTGCGGTAATCATTGACGTTTTGCCGTCGTCCCAGATCTCATGCGGATGGCCTCTGACGTACTCATCCCACTTGCGCTCTAGCAGAGTTGTCATCGTTGCACCTCGTTCTTCTTCGTGTGATCGAGGTCGTGGTCGTGGTCCGCGCCCAGTTCTTTACAGCCGGTGTCGGTCATCGTCGCCTCCTGTGCGCGCCCAGCCGTACAGCGAGGGACGTAGGGGTGTCCATTATGCCGTCCAAGAGCGGGCCTTCGTGGATGGCGTTAGAGAACGCCTGCGCCTCGCTCACTCGTCATCCTCCCCGTCCCAATCGAAGGATCCGCACGGGCAGTCATCGATCACGCACGCGCCGCCGTCCTTGTCGTGTTCGTCCTCGACGTGGCCGCAGTAGCAGTTCATGAGTCGGCTCCGCAGCAGTGACCGTCGCAGCCGTCGCAGGGCGGGATCATCGTGGCACCATCCTTGTCACCTTCGGCTCTGCGGCCTCTGCTGTGCGCTCGGTGTCCACGATCCCCCGCAACGCGAGCAGATTTATTTCCCACGGCGGTTCCACGCTGGCGGCGAGGATGAGCGGCAGGGGGACGCGCCCCGACATGGGGGCGAGACGGGTGAGGTAGGCGGTGATGGCGCGCAGGATGGTCATATTGGCAACTTCAGCGTGACGATGGTGACGAAGATCGCCGCCGCCGCATCAATCATCGCCCACAACGGGCTGTGCCCAACGAGCACCTGCCACACCAATGCGGCCGTGAAGGTGGCCGCCGCACCCGCGCCGAACATGATCGGGGTCACGACGGCACCGCCGCAACGGCTCGCGCCGCGTCGTCCCTCGCCGCCTCGACCGCGGCGATGTCGACCGCGATCGCCGCGTCCTCTGCGTCGATGTGCGCGCGCAGGGCGGCCAGCGTGTCGAGCCCGTACTGCTCACGGGCCTCGGCGAGCAGTCGCGCCTCCTCCTCGACGCTCGCTTGCTGGCGTGTCTCGGCCGCGATGCGCTTCGCGGTGTCGTCGGCGATGCCCTTGCGCAGCGCCGCAATCTGTCCTGGGGCGATTGTCGTCATTCCAGCACCACTTCCCCATCCAGCGCCGCTTCCGCGAGCGCCAGTCCACGAGTCCACACGTCGGCTTCGATGTTCTCCGGGCGCCCGAGCGTCCGCAGCAGGTCGCGCAGCGTGTCGGCGTCGACCACCTCGGCGAACGACCGCTGCAACGCGCGCGCGAGCGCCTGCACCGCGTCGTCACGGTCGCCGTCGCGCTCGTGCTCCTCGACACGCATGACCTCGGCGGCGGGGCGGTGCGGCACGACAACGTATTCGACGGAGACGGCCAGCGTGTCGGTGTCGTACTCGATCACCGCGATGCTGGGCTCCCGTGCCACGTCGTCAGCCGCGACGGTCGCGCGGGACAGCGCGCCGGGGTTCGAGAAGGTAAGCGGGCGGCCGTCGATCTCGTAATGGATCAGGTCGTGTCCTGTGTGCATGTGTGAATGTACGATTAGCCGCACAACCTCTCCGCGCCCGTGGCCGAGGATCTCCGACGCGACCTCGGCGATCTCGATCCAGCCTGCCGTCTCGGGGCCGAAGGGGTATGGATGCGGCGTCAGGGGTGCGTGTGCCACCACGATCGGGCGACGGACATCGCGCACGAGTTCAGCGAAGAGTGCCGCCCCGCCTTCGCGTTCGAAGGCGTCCTGCCAGTCGATCCCAGCGATATACGAATCGAAGTCAGACGCGCCGTTCAGCCGGACAACGTGAACACCATCGATGACACTGAGAATGGGTTGTCCATCGAGCGTATTGCCATTCCCGAGGTCGTGATTTCCGACTACTACCGAAACGCGCGCGTTGCATTCGGCGAGCACGGCCCGGATCTCCTGCACTGTTCGGTGCGACGTGTGCGAGGCGTTGCGACGGTGGAGGAGGTCACCGCTGAGAATCAATCCGGCCGCCTCCAACTCATTCGCCCGCGCAACCACCCACGCGAGTTTCGCGAGAATGTCCGCTTTGTAAGTCGCCGTCCGGCCTCGCGGCGGCTGATCAGAAATGTGAATGTCCCCGGCGACGATGTAGGTTCTCATCCGGCCATCCTTAGTTGAGCCACGCCGCGATTGTTGCGTCTGATGTTGCACAGCAGGTGGGCGAGGCGAGGATCTGGATGTAGACGCGGTTCATGGCTGGGCCTCTTTCTCCTTCAGCATGTCGATTACCTCACGCACAGCATCCCGACGCTTTGTGAGCATCGCAAGATTCTCGCGCTTGAACAGGAAGTCGGCCTCAGCCTCGAACAGTTCGCGCTCCTCCGTCGCCATCTGTATGAGCAATTTCTGTATCACCGGATGGTCGCTCGGCATCAATGGGCGCCTGCGAACCGACTTCTTAGCGCTCATGCCAGCATCCTTTCGAGCGGTCTGCCACATTCAGGACACGGAGCGCCTTGAAGCCCCGCGAGCGCCTCCTGCCCGGCGTGCGCGGCGGCGGCGTAGTGCGCGACGGCGGCCTCGTGCGCCACGCGGTCGGTCGCGAGCGTCCCGAGCGCCGTCACCGTCATGCGCAGCGTCGCCAGGTGCTCGAAGCGCCGCGAGATCGCCTCCACCGCCTCGCCGAGATCCGGGAGTGCCGCGATCGTCCGCCGCGCCAGCGCGGCCCCGGCCTGCGCCGCCTCGATCCCCGCCGCCAACCCCCGCGCCACGGCGATCCGCGACGCCCGCGCCTCGATGACGTCAAGCGACGGCAGCCCCGGCGGCATCGTCCACGCCGCGACGAGCGCGGCCGAGCGCGCGCCTGCCCGCTGCGCCGCCTCGACCCCGCCACTCAGTGCCGCCGCAGCGTCCCGCCGCGCAGAACGGGCTCCTAGCGCGGCTGACAGCGCCTCGGCGGTCGCCAGTGCCGCCTCGGCCGCCGGGAGGGCGTCGTAGGGCAGCAGCGCCCCGTCGAGGCGCTCCACCTCGCGCTCGGCCGCCTTCACGTCGTCCTGGGCGCGGCGCTGGGCGGTGCGCAGCAGGGACTCGGCGGCCATCGTGATGTTCGACCCGTCGAACTCGCCGAGCAGTTGGGCGCGACGGCGGGGCGTCTCGGAAAGCAGGAAGGGCGCGTCGAACTGGCCCATGATGCCCGGCGAGAAGTCGTCGCCCGCCACGTCGAGCGTGACGCGGAGCAGGTCCAGCACCTCGACCGGCACTTCGCCTGCGGTCTTTTCGTAGGTGCGGACGATGAAGTCCGGCCCCTGCTCGACGATGTAGCGCCCGCTCTTGCCGCGCTCCTTCTGCCACGTCACGCGCTCGCCGTCGGTGAGCCAGAGCGTCACCTCCGCCATCTTCGCGCCGTGGCGAATGAGCCGGTCACCGCGCTGGTTCGTGAGCGCCGCGACGATCGCGTGTACCACGGCCGACTTCCCAACGTCGCTCTCCCCGACGAGCGAGGTCCAATCGCCCAGCGCGAGGTCGGCGTGCGCGATCGACTGCCAGTTGCGGATCTCGACGCGGCTGATGACGGTCATTGGCGCTACCCCTCGCCCTCCTGCTGCACCCGCACCATCTCGGCGCCCTCGGGCGCAGTCTGCGGCGCGATGCCCGGCCCCTGGTGCCAGCCGGAGTGCTCGACCACCCACTCGCAATTCGGGTACGGGCAGCGCTGCGCCAGCCGCGAGGTGTCGACCGGCTCGACCTCCGTCCTCTTGATCGTCATGCGCGGACTCCTTCCACGATCACCACGTCGGCGCACTCGCGTGCGGCCCATTGCTCCGGGTCGCGGCCCTGTTCCGTGTGCGGCAGCCCGAACCCCACGATCACCTGCGCGCCGCAGTTCGGGCACTCGTACATGTCGCCGTCCATCTGGTACGGGCCGTCCTCGACGAGCACGCCGTTCTTCTTGCAGGTCATGCGCCTGCCGTCCTTCACGCACACCGGGACGTTCATGCGTTCTCCTCCTTGATGCTCGCGTTCTTCAGATACGGGTTCGGGCGGCCGCAGCGGCGACACACGGCGTCGCCCTTGTACCAATGGCGGATGCGCCCATCCACCGCGCCGGGGTACATGCAGGCCCCAGCGCGGGCCTCGCGGGCGCGCTCCTGGCGTTCGATCACGCCGCCGGCGCCGTCCCATAACCCCTTGAGGAAGGCGAGGACGCCCACGGCTAAATCATCCTTCCGTCTGCACTCTCGCCCCGCCGTCGCGGGCCTGGCTTCTCCGGCACGAACGGCTCGTCGCTGGGGGGCGGCGCGTCGTCGGGCAACGCGGGCTCGGCCCGGCCGCGATCGTCCTCGATGATCTCGCCGGTCGCCTCATCGACGACGCGCGCGGTGACAGGTGCGGGCTCGTCGCCCTCGCTGTAGAGCGCGGACGCGGGCAGCACGGTCACGTCGATCGGCGCGTAGTCGATCTCCTCGGGGGAGCCCATCTCGGGCACGTCGCTCAGGGTGACGCCGACCGCGTTGATGAGGTCTGGGGCGTAGGCGCGGCACAGGCGCTTCGTGGCCGCCCAGCGCAGCATGTCCTTCGGGAACTTGTCCCACGGGTTGCCCGGCTTGATGAGTTGCGCCTTGCGGGCGTCCTCGATTTCGTAGGTGTACTCCGCCACCAGATCGCGGGCGGGGCGGCGAATCCGCATCGTGCATCGCGCGTCCGTGAGTTCGACGACTTCCAGCAGCGCGCCTGGCTCCTTCGCCTGCACGATGCCCGCCATGATCTGCGCGTCGGGCTCCGGCTTGCCGTTGACGATGAAGATGTGGCGCAGCGAGGTCATCGGGCGCACCCCGAGCTCGAGGCCGGCGATCATCACGACCGCGGCGTCAGACACGGTCTTGATCGCCGCGGGCAGCAGCGAATGTGCCCCCATCGCTGTCCGTGCCAGCATGCCGATGATCTCCAGATCCCCCTTCGACGGGAGTAGCCCGCTCGGCGGATCAACCCTGATCGGGACCAGCGCCGTCACCGGCTGCGCGTCTACGTTCGTCATCCAAACCTCCTCCGCCTCGCGGGCGTGTCTGCAAGTCGATGCGGGGCCGGAACCCTGACAGGTGCACACGCCCTTGCCATCGAGGCCGATGAGGACGCGGTACGCGACGCCCTCGCGGGTCGTCGAGGCGATCATCATCTCGCGCTCGCGGAGCCTGCGGCGTCCGCCAGCGAACTCGACGAGCGCCGCGCCGGGGTGTAGCGCGCAGGCGAGGCGTAGGCCCGCGACGCGCGGCTCGGCCCCGCACTCGACGCAGGCCCAGAAGTGCGCCGTCGCTGCGAGCCCGCGAGCAGCGAGCCCCGCGAGCCCTGTGGTCACGGCTGCTCCCACGACGTGAACCCCTGCTCGTTCAGCCACGCGATGCCGCACCCCTCGGAGCAGAACACCCGTGCCCCGCATGAGTCGGCGCGCACGTGGAGGTGTCCGCTCGGGAGGCAACGCCCCTCTTGCGCTCAGGCTCTAGGGATAGGCGCGGGGTGCGCTCTTCGACCTTCTGGCAGAAGTTGCACCACACTCGCTGTTCCTCGCAGGTTGCGCTGGAAGAGGGTGATCGGGCTAGGTCGGTCGAGTGCAGCGCGACCCGAACGTCCGCTAGATTGGCAACGAGCCCCGGGGTCATTCCAGTGCCCCACTCTCGGCGGCGCTCGCGACCGCCTGCAACTTCGGCGTCCGGTAGTTTGCGCTGTGGCACTTCGTGCAGACTCCAGGGTTCGGCACCCGAGGAACCCACGTATACCAGCAGCGCTTGCAGGTGATGGTCTTGAGTTTCGGCATCGCCGCCGTCCTTTCCGTACGTGCGTATCGTACGGTTGACGATGCTACGCGCCTAGAAGCGGGGATGTCAAGCGGGGCGTTGATAATCCGGGGGATTCAGCGAGATCGTAGATGCTCACTTCAACCCCGGTCGCGCCACGCGCGTAGTGCTTCACCACGAACAGCGAACAGACCTGGGCGTCATCTCTGAACACGATCCCGGTGAGGGAGTCCAGCACGGCGCGGGCGAGCTTGTCCACGTCCGGCTTGCGGTCGGGGAATAGGTCGCGCTTCGGGCGGCTCTTGGGGCGCGGGAGGTGGAACTGCGCGGCGACGCTGACCGGGACGAGGAACGGGGCGCGCCCCTCCATCGCTCGCTGCGCCTCGGTCGCTATGCGCTGGCGCCACGGAAGCATGCCCTTGTTGTCAGCGGTCACGACGGGGAAGTGGCCGCCCTTCGGCATGAACGCGCGCATCGACCCCTGCGGCACGGGCACACCGGCGACGAAGAAACTGACGGTGGACATGGACAAACCCCTCTCGGCTGCACTCCTGGACGCCCCTCGTTGCCGAAGGCAGGACTGGAACCGAGAGGGGCGTCCCCCGCACGATAGCACCTCTTGACGCGCGGCGCGGCGGCGCGCTAGAGTCGGGGCCAGTCGCGCGGGGCGGGGGCTACAACTCCTGCCCCGCTGCGGCGGCCCGGTTGTAGACGGGTGGTCGAGAGCGCCGGTGTAAGACGGCCCTCCCCCCACTCAGGGTGCGAGGGTTTCTCTATGGCCTGGATCGAGTTTCACCAAGCGCTCCCCCGCCACCCCAAGACGATCCGCGTCGCCCGCACCCTCGGCATCCCGCGCGCCCAAGTCTGCGGGCATCTGGCGATGCTGTGGTGCTGGGCGCTCGACGCCTGCCCCGACGGCGGCCCCCTCTCGTCGATCGACGTCATCACCGGAGCCGAATGGGCCGGCCGTAAGGACTTCCCGGCGGCTTTGCTAGACGCTTCATTCCTAGATGAACGCCCTTCCGGTTTGTTTCTACACGATTGGGATGAATACACGCAGCGGCTGCGTGACAACCGTGACCGTCGCCGCGATGCAAACCGGGATAGCCAACGCAGGAGACGAACCAGACTCGCCGCTCGTGCGTCAGCAGCAATGTCAGCATTAGACGTGCTGACAAACGATGACGGTCACGATGACGGTCATCGTGACATTGCTGACAATCAGCACCCTACCGAACCGAACCGAACCGAACCGTATTCTACACACACAACGCGGGCGCGCGAGCCGGGGGAGGCGCTGGTTGCCGGCCAGACACGAGCGGCGCCGATATCGGCGCTCATCGCGCTCCACGATCACTACAACGCCGTGCTGCTCGGCCCCCGCGATCAGGACGCGGTCACAGTGCTCGCCGAGCATCTGACCGAGGAGGATGTCCATGAGGCCGCAATCAGAACAGCAGCAGCCGACGACCCCGGATGGCCCCTCGCCCGCGCCATCCTCGGCAGAGCCGCGGCAGCCCGCCGCGACGGACGCGATCCGTGGCCCGAGCGCGCTGCGAATCGCCCGCGAACTGCGGGCGGTCAATCTAACAACGGCGCGTCTCGGCCGGGAGGGATGGCGGGCGGCGGTGCGCGAGGGATGGCGGCAAGGACGCCGACCGAATACGACAATGACTTCTAGCGCGGCCATGCGGGCGGTCGGCGCCGAGGTTGCGCGACGCGGCTGGGTCGCTACGGCTCCCGGCGAGGTGGCGGTCCTAGAGCGCATCGTCGAGGCGCTGCCGCCGCTGGGGGAGCCGTGCCCGACCTGCGGCGGTGCTGGCTACGTGCGCGTCGGGCCGCTGCACATCGCAGGATCGACGCGGATCGAGGGGGCGCAGGCGCCGGTGCGCGCCGTCGTGGCATGCCCGGACTGCAACGCGCCGACGGCCACAGACCTTCTCGCCGCCGCTGGCATCCCCGCCGAGTACGCCGGATGGAGCCTCAACACGTACCGCGGCGACCCTGACGCGCTCGCAGCGGTACGGGAGTGGGCCGCGAGCGAGGCGCGTGGGTCGCTGCTGCTTACTGGCGGCACGGGGCGCGGCAAGACGGGCCTCGCGGTCGGCGCTGTGCGCGCGCTGTGCGCGGCCGGTGTCGCGGCGCAGTTCGTGACGGCGGCGGGCCTGCTGGACCGGGTGCGAGCGGGCTTCGACGACGGCACCGCAGCGGCGATCGAGGCGGCGTACACGGCGGCGGCGGTGCTCGCGATCGACGACCTGGCGGCGGCGCGGCCGACCGACTGGGCGCGCGAGCGCATCCCGGTGCTGATTGACGCGCGGCTGGCGGCTGGCCGCTCGACGCTGGTGACGCTGGACAAGGGCGCGGCCTGGATCGTCGAGCAATACGACACCCGGCTGGCGTCGCGGTTCCGCCTGTACCGCGCGGTCGCGGTCGGCGGGGTGGATTTACGAGGAGACAACTGATGACGGCCTACGCGCCGCGGTACTACTTGAGCGACCTCACAGAGCAGCGATGGGCCGTGCGGCGGCTATCGGCGGGGTTGTGGGAAGTGAGAAACGAAGACGACGCCCCCGCGTCGTCACTGCGAATCGTCACCACCGTGTTTCGCGCGACTTACTGGCGCGAAAGCATCGCCGAGATCACGCTCGGATCCTGCGCGGAATCGTCGCAGATCGCGGCGGTCGGCTACGACCCGGCGACGTGGGATCTCGTCGTCGAGTTCAAGACGGGCGCACGGTACGCCTACCTCGACGTGCCCTTCGACATCGGGATGAAGTTGCAGCACATTCCCGTGAAGGGCGAAAAGTGGTCGCTCGGATCATTCTTCTTCCAGGTGATCAAGTCGCACCCTGACGTGTATCCGTTCACGCGCATCGAGGACGCGCCGAAGGACGCCGCGCCGATCGCCGAGGCGGGGGAACAGGGGGCGATGGTCGGATGAGTGCTCAATCTCCCGTAGAGCGTAGAACATCGCGTGGGTTCTGTTGTGCGATCCACGGCTGCCCGCTCCTCCGCGAGTTCCGGCTGCACCTCGTGGCGCACAACGCGCAGGGGGCGCCAGCGGCCCGAAGTTTCAGCACCCCGCACCGTGTCTGTCGGCTTCACGACGCCGCGATAGCGCGCGGCGTCGGGGTGCTGACGGTGGCAGACATCGCCTGCCCGGCCGAGCAGCACATGGTCATCGAGGCGGCGCGGGCCGAGTGCGGTTGGCCGGCCGCCGCCGAGGTCACGCTGACGGTGGCGGTGAGATCCGCATGACCACCTGCCACGATTGCGGTCAAGCGATCGGCCCGATGGGCGCCTACGTGTCGGCGGTCCCACCTGAGCCATACGATGAGGCGGCGAGCGGCCTGCGCGGGTCGCTGATGGCCGCGCCGTACTGGGTCTGTGGCCTCCACAAGGGCGGCGGGTCGGCGGTCTGGCGGCGCGTCCAGCTGCTCCTGATCCCGCCCTCACGCTCAACGACTCGTGAGGTTCGCGCGGCGCTCGTAGCGGTTGCCGACGCGGCCGAGTTGCGCGCGCTGCACCGCGAGGAGCCGATCCCGACGCGCGTACGCGCCCGCTAAGGCACTTGCCCGCCCCGCCAGCGCGAAAACGCGGCCCGGTGGCTACTCAGCGCCACTCGTGCCGCCGGGGGGGACGTAGCGCGCCCCCAGGAGAGGGAACAGCGGGAAGGGTTCCGCTGGCGTCTCACCGGGGGCGCTAGCACTCCGGGGCTATCCAGTCCCCCGAGCGTTCAGGAGGGGCGGCGGAACCGCCGTTCGATCTTCTCCCCGAGCCAGCAGAGCGCCAGCCCGAGGACGCAGGCCCCGATCCATGCGAGTAACGGGTTCATGCTCGTTTGTCCACGTTCTGCCCGCTCTGCGGGCGCTGCTGGTGCTCGGCGGCGGCCTGGGCGGGCGTGCGCTGCGCCGCCTCCACCGCCCGCACGCCGGCCTACTCCGGCGCGCTCCGCCTCCCTGCACGCGCAGAGCGGCGGTAGCGCGGCGTACTAGACGGCGAGTGCGTGCGACACGGTGATCTCAGTGTGGATCCATGCCGCGAGGGCGCGGCGCGTGCCGTAGTCCTCGCGTGCGCAGAATCGGTCGTACGAGCGCCCCACTCCGGCCATCATGGCGTTTAGGAGGCGCGGCATCTCGGCGCGTAGCACATCCGGCGTCAGATCGCCCCTCGCCGCCAGCATGCAGAGCGTGGGATCACGACGGGCCGTATCGGCTACCAGTGCGGCAAAGTCGGCCGGGTAGGTGTCAGTCATGGTCACATCCCCTTGCACTCGGACAGGCGGCAGGGCGTGAAGTGGATATCACGCTCGATCGGCAGCCCGAATCCACCGCGGAAGCCCACGAGTTCGGGGATGTAGATATCCCCGATTTCGTGCTCGAATATCTGCGCGGCCCCGAACGCGATCCCGGACTCGGGATCGTATCCGGCGATGTACCAGGTTCCGGCGCTGGTCGGGTCGAACAGTTTCACGCGCACCATCGGATCGGCCTCAGCACGGGCCGCCTCAACTGACGGGAGCCGGTCAGTCGCTCGGATGTAGCGGTACGCGGGCCGATTTTGGAACGTGCTGCGAACTTCGGTGTACATGGTCGCTGTCACTCCTCCTCCGCCATCCACCAGGGCCCGCCAGTGACGCCCGTGAGCGGGTCGACCGCCGTCAAGCCGTACCGCCGCACGGTGCGCCCGCGCTCGCCCGCGTCCCGCCCCGAGACATCGACGCGGAGTTGCACTAGCGCCCATCCCGCCCGCTCCAGCCGCCGCGCCTCTTGCTGCGCCTGTCGATTCGTCATCGCTGTCACCCCTCTCGTTGGCCTGCCTCATCGGCGCTGCGCGGCCGGTCGCAGCGGACGCCTCGCGGCGTTTCGGCTATGATGCGCGTACCTTGCGGGCGTAGTAGCGGCGCCCCGGCAACCATGCCCGATACTGCGCCGCGACGCGTAGCGCCTCGGCGCGCGTGTAGTCGATCCCAAACTCGCGCCCCGCGATGTAGACCCGGTAGATCATGACGCCCCCCTGTGTGTGGGGGGGACGCTGGTACGTCCCCTAGTACGTACTGTCGTCACTCGCCCGCCCGCTGTCAACCCCCCACCCGCTACAATCGCAACAATATTTCCCGAAACCCGCGAGCCCGTACCCGCGAGAAAGGACCCCACCCATGCCCGCGACCCCCCCAGCCCCACCACCATTCACGCACCCGGAGCCGGTGCGGGTAGCAGCGGCGGAGGATGTGCGGGCGCGTATCGCCGCCGGGAGCACCCAGCGAGACGCGCTCGCTGCTGTCGCGGAGCCACTACAGGTGTCGCGCACCACGATCCAGCGCTGGGCGGGGCAGCTCGGGATCGACATCGGCCCCCAAGAGGTGGCGGCTCGGCAGCGAAACGCCGTCACCCAGCACCTCACGATGTCGATGCAGCGGCAGCGCGATCTTGCGCAGCGGCTGCTGCGCGTGATCGATGTGCAGGTACTCGCGCTCGAACGCCAAGCGCGGCGAGGGAGTAACCGGATCGACAGTGTGCTACTGGGCCGCACGGTAGGCGACCTGTCCGCGTTGCAGCGTCTCGATGAGCGCCTGATGCTCCAGGTGGGGCGCGCGAGGGGCGCAGAGACGGACCAGGCGGCGGACCTCGCGGAGCGCGCGGCGAGCGTGGTCGACGAGTACGCGAGCGAGTGGGAGCGCGATCGGGCGCTGTTCCGGCCAGCCGCGGGGGGAGCAGAGGGGTGAGAATGGCTACGGCGGGATCGACCGACTCGTCCGTAGTCCGATCCGTACAGACGGACGGTAACAGATCGATCCAAATAGCCGTTATCGTGGCGTCAATACTGGACCCGTTTCGCGGGTCGGAGGCTACAAGTGATCAATATGCGACCCGCTAAGCGAACCCGTACAGTGACCGACATCCTCCGCGACTGCGGGATCGACCACGCCGCAGAGGCCCGCGCGGCGCGTCAGGCTGCCTACGTCCCCCACCGCCCAACGCAGAGCGGGGGCGAGGCCGGCCATCTCGCGCGCCTCAAGGCAGAGCACCGCAAGCGCACCGGGCGGCCAGCACGCCCTAACGCATGACGTCACCGGGGCGACTCGTGCCCCTGCCCCGCCTGCCCCGCCTGCCGCGAGCTCATCGACGCCACCCCGCTCCGGCGGCCGAGGGCGTTCGCGGGCGCGCGACGCGCTGATAGGGTCCCAGCCGCGACGTTCGTCCGCCCCCTTGTGTGCCCCCGGGTCTTTGTGTGTTCCCGGTGGGGAGTCGCTCGGCTGGTTCTGCCCTGTTCGGGTTCGTGGTGGCGTAGGATTCGTGGGGGTGTAGTGGGGAGGGGAGTCGCGTGAAGTCTGGTGATTGGCTTCGGGTTGCGGTTGAGATGGTCCTGGCAGAGGTTGGGGTTCCGGGTGGGGAGTCGGCCTACGGGAACGCCGGCGGTGTCGTGACGGTCGTATCGGCGGTGTGTGCGCTCCCGCCGCAGCTGCTGCGGGTTAGACTTTGCCTCGCTCCTGACCCGGCTCCTGGGGTCTCGGTCGCGGTTGAGGTGGTCCGCGCTCCCTCGTGGTCGAGCGTCGTGATGGTGCAGCGGGTGTCGGGTGTCGGGGAGTCGCGTCGGGTCCTTGCGGCTCACGTCGTATGCCTCGGGTCTGGGGGCGCGGTACTGGACGTGATCCCGTTGTGGGTATCGCCCGACTCCGGGGCCGAGTGATGTGCTGCGGATGCGGGGAGTCGCTTCACTGGTGCGTGGCGGCGGGGACGGCTCGGACTCTCCCTCTGTTCGGGTGTCGCGGGTGCGGGCACGGTCCGCGGGCGCGATTGTGAAGAAGCGCACACACGACGAATACCGGGCGGCGGTGCGTCGGGCGAAGGCTCCGCCGGCCTCGAAGGTCAACTCTGACCACGCGAGCAATCCGCGGGCCGTTCGGCACCGGCGCGACGGGGAGCGGCTCGTCGCCAGAGGCGTCGGGCAACACCGGACGAAGCGAAGCCGGCGGCGGAAGGCGGCAGCATGACGATTGAAGCGCCGCGACGGACCCGCCCGTCGCGAGAGTATTTGGAAGAACAGCCGACTGACTGGCTCTCGTACTACCTCCGCCCGTACTACTGCGACGCTACGGGGCGGCCGGTCGCGATGGCCCCCCACCACGCCGAGTTCTGGCAGTGGGCATGGCAGATCGAGCGCGGACGGCCCCCGGTGATCGCGGGCAAGGAGCGCGAGGGCATCGTCTCGGTGTGGAGCCGCGAGGGGGCAAAGTCGACCTCTGCCGAGGCTGCTGTCACCTCGTTGGCGGCGCGCCGGAAGCGCAAGTACGCGCTCTATGTGTGCAGCCAGCAGACGCAGGCCGACGACCATGTGCAGAACATCGGCGACATGATGACGGGCGTGCGGATCGCCGAGGACTACCCGCTGCTCGCCGACCGGGCGGTCGGCGCGTACGGGCCGCGGTCGTGGCGGCGATCCCGGTTGCAGTCCGCGATCGGGTTCACCGTCGACGCGCTCGGACTCGACACAGCGATGCGCGGGGTGAAGTTGGGGCGTGAGCGGCCCGATCTGATCATCCTCGATGACATCGACGACGTCACGGATTCCGCCTACCTCACCGGGCAGAAGCGCCTGCGCATCACCCGGTCGCTGCTGCCGGCGGGCTCCGGGGACACGATGGTGATCGCCATCCAGAACCTCATCCTGCGCGGCGGGATCTTCGACCGCCTCGTCCACGGAACCGCCGGGTTCCTCCAGAACGCGATCGTCCAGGGGCCGATCCCCGCGCTCCGCGACTGCGTGATCGAGAAGGTCGACGGCAAGGACCGCATCACCCGCGGCGCCCCGACGTGGCCGCAGGGCCAGTCCGTCGCCGTCTGCCAGGCGTACATCGACCGCTACGGCGAAGAGGCGTTCCGCGCCGAGTGCCAGCACGAGGTGCTGCTGCTCTCGGGCCTCGTCCACGGCAAGTTCAGCCCGGGCGTCCACCGCTGGCGTGAGGAACTGTCGTACCCGCGCTTCACTAGGATGGTCGGCGCGCTCGATTTCGGATCCGAGGGCGAGACGGCGAACGAATCGGCTGGCCTCGTCGCCGGCGTCCTCGCCGACGGGCGGCTCCTGCTCGTCGCCGAGTTCAAAGAGAACGGGACTGACATCGCCGTCCGGCAGACCCAGTGGATGCGCGAGCAGGAGATGCGATGGCGCGGCCCCGGCACGATCCAGTGGGCCGGAGACGGCACCGAGCACCTCGGGATCCAACTGCTCCGCCAGCCGGGCGCCGGTGGGTTCAACGTCACCCCGTCGCGGATGGGCGGACGCGACCAGGCGAGCCGCGAGGCGCGCGTTCGGGCGGTCGGGCGGCGGCTCGCGCTCGATGGCGCGGGGCGGCCGGGGCTCATGTACGTCGGCGAGTTGACGAAGTTCGTCGACGAGATGGAGTCGTACAAGCGCGCCCAGCCGCGCTTCGAGGGCGACCGCATCCAGCCCAACATCATCAGGCGGAACGACCATATAATGTCTGCCTTGGAATATTTGATTGAGCTCGTAGATAGCGGCCCCGGCCGCCCTGATCCCGACCAGCCACAGCACAACGCGGTGCTCTGGTAGAATGATGGGGCAGCGCCGCTTGTGACGGCCTGCCCCTGACACCGAGGAGCGAGCCCCGATGCAGTCCGATCCTACCACCAAACGCTGCTTTCGCTGCGATACTGCGAAGCCCCTCAGTGCGTTCAACAAGGATCGCTCGCGGTCGGATGGCGTCCAAACCTACTGCCGCCCTTGCCACAAGGTGATGCAAAACGCACATCCAGAACAGCGACAGGCGAAATCAAGACGATATTGGGGCAGAAACACAACCAGGGTGCGTATCCTTCGTGAGCGCCGGCGATTTCGGTTGTTGGCCGCCTTCGTCGAGGACGTTGCAGTCGAAGTGCTGGTGGAGCGCGACCATGACCGCTGTGGCATCTGCGGCAAAGCGGTACCCGTATCCGAGCGCAGCGTCGACCACATCCTGCCGCTATCCAAAGGCGGACTCCACTCCTACGCGAACACCCGCCTCACGCACTTGCGGTGCAACGTGAAGTGGTACAACAATGGAGCCGCACAACTCAGAATGGTCGGATAGACTCAAAAGGTGTAGGTTGCAAGCGTCGTTCGGTGGCGGTGGACAACCCCCGCCTGTTCAGTCCGGGCCGCGCGACACATCCCGCCGGCGCCTGACCGCCAGCCGGCACATCTGACCCGCCGGCGTGGCGGAACCTCGGGCCTCGGCCCTCTGGACACGTCGGCCAGCCGCGCGAGCCGTAAGCGCCCGGAGGCTGCAACCGCCAATGACGATGTTCGACACCGGCAGCCTCACCCCGAACGCGCTCACCGATGTCGAGGAGTTCGACCCAGAATCGGCCGGTATCCTCAAGCGCCGCCGAACCGCCGCTCTCGACAAGACCCTCCCCGAGCCCACCGCCGACGACATCCTGCGGCTGCGTGAGCGACTCGACGGCTTCTACCACGACTGGATTTACGGATCGGGCGGACGCGGCCCGTCGGCCGAGGCGTACGACGGTGCAAGGCAGGACAACTTCGCCGTCGGCGTGCCGGGGCTCTTGCGCATCCGCGACATGCGCTACCACCGCGACCAGATGCCGAAGAAGTACCGCGACCAGCTCAAGGCGCCGTACCGCTTCCGCACGAACTTCACCGCGAACGAGATCGACCGCACCGTCGCGCTCGCCACGCGCAACCCCCCGCGGTTCGAGATTCCCGCCGCCGGGCGCGACCCGGCCGATCGGCTGCGCTCACTCAAGGAGACGCGCTGGACGAACATGCTCATCCCCGCGTTAGAGCGTGCCGCCGGTGAGCCGCTCGTCTACCCGTTCGCCGACGCGCTGTTCGAGGGCGGCATCGGCATCTGGGAAGTGTTCCGCACCGAAGCCTACGACGACATCGACTTCACGCAGGGCGCTGACGAGTCTGACGATGTCTACCTCGAACGCACGAGCGAAGCGCTCGCGAAGTCGAAACTCCCGTTCGGCGTTCGCGTCCCCGACCCCCTCGGCGTGCGCCTCGGCCTCAACGACTACGGCGCTCGCTGCGCGCTCGTCATCGAGACGATGCAGTACCGCCAGATTTACCACGCGCAGGAGCAGCGGTACTCGGCGGAACGCCTCACCGAGATGCGCCTCCCGCGCCCCGGCGACCGCGGCACGCCAGTCGTCTACCCCGACGGCAGCACGACGACCGACGGGTCGGTCGAGTGCATCCGCTACAACGACGACCGCTGGTACGCCTACATGGTCGGCGGCGTGTTCGTCGACGGCCCGACCGAGCACGGCTGGCCGAGCATCCCGGTCATCCCGTCGTGGGGCAGCGTCACGAGTTCCGCGCACTTCGCCGAGAAGTACATGGGGATCGCATGGGGCACGATCGAGCAAGAGCAGGCGATGAACGACCTGCTCACGACGAAGATCGACATCGGCGTCACGTTCGCGCGGCCGAAGGCGACGATCGAGACGCCGATCCAGGGGCAACTGCGGAGTCCGGACAACCGCCCCTCCACGATCGACCTGCGCGGCATCGACGGTGTGCCGGAACTGATGCCGGGCCAGAAGGTCGTCGACGCCTTCGCCGGGTTCGAGGACCACATCCCGGCGGAACTGCTGTCCGAGATCAGGTCAATCCGCCAGACCTCATCGCTCAACCCCGTCGCGGCCGGCGAATCGCCCGGGGCCGACCCCTCCGGGTTCGTGATCAACTCGCTCCAGGCGTCGACGCAGATGCGCTACGAAGTGCTCCTCGACAACCTCGGGAGATCGGTCGGCCAACTCGCCGACTTCATCCGCAAGGGGATCAAGGACGGGCCGATCTCCGAAGCCGTCAGCCTGACGATCCTCGCCGACGACGGCGTCGTCGAGAACCTGTCGCTCGCGCCCGAGGACGTTACCGACGTCCCGTGCGTCGTCACGCTCGACCCGATGAACGACGTGAACCGCCTCGCGCTTCGCGAGTCGCTGATGGCGGGCAACGCGGCCGGGTTCATCCCGCGGCGCGTCGTGCAGGAGCAGGGGTTCGGCGCGAGCGACACGAAGCGGTGGGATGACGAGATCTTCGAGGACAAGGTCGGGATCATGATCATGGGGCTCGCGGCGCAGCGCGCGCTCGAAATTGTGAGCGGCCCGCCGCCAGACTCGACAGTCCCCGGCGCCAGCAGCGGGCTCGTCGGCCCGAACGGGCAACCGATCCGGAGCAAGCCGACCGTGCCCGGCGCGGGAGAGCAGACTGCGGGCGCGCCGAGCGGCGACAACGGCGCGGCGCCGCACCCGCCGAACCCGGCGAGCGTCGGCCCGGAAGCCGCCGCGACTTCGCATGGCGTCGGTCAGCGCAACGCGAATCGCGCGCGAGGGGGGATGCGGCCGGGCAACCAGGGGAGCCCGCTATGACGATGCAGCAGGACGCGCACCCCGGACAGGAAGGGCGGTTCAGCGGCAAGCGCTTCGACCGCTGGCTCACGATGGCGCAGGAGATGTTCGACCGCTACGTGCAGAACGGCGTCTCGGTGCTGCTCGAAGATGGCTACCCGCCGGGGCAGGAGCCGCTGACAGTCGAGGACCAGCGCGCGCAACTGAGCGCGTGGAAACTCGCAGGCGACCCGCGATACTGGATGAACCCGCGCGCTCAAAAGGCGCTGCAAGCGATGGAGTTCGCCGCGCACAAGAGCGGGTCGGTGCTGAACCCGCCGCAGGTCTAGGGAGCGTTCGATGCCGCCACCGCCCACTCTCACCCAGGCCGACATTGACGCGCTGCCGGAACTCGTCGGCAAGGTGCAGCGCGGCGAATCGCTGACGCCCTCCGAGCAGGCGTCCTACGACCGCATCCGGCTGCACGACCGCGCGGCGCTGCGCCAGGCCGAGGAAGACTTCTTCGCGGGCGGCGCTGGGGGCGCGGCGGTCAAGGCGGCGGGGACGGCTGGGCGGCTCCTGCGCGGCGCGGCTAGTGTGGTGCGCAAGCACCCGTACATCGCTGGCGCTGCGGCAATCACAGCCGAGGAAATCTGGCGGCGCAGCGGCGGCGAAGATGGCGACACGAAGCCCGGCCCTGCGGATGCGTCTGCGATTCAGGCGATCATCGCGAAGGTCGCGTCCGGGCAAGCACTGACACCTGCGGAGATCGCGACGTTGCAGGCCGCCGACCCCGAACTCGCTGCGGCGGTCGGCGGCGCAGGAACAGTCGGCGGGACGCCGAAGGTCAGCGGCGAGGGATCGACTGCGGACATCCTCGACCGCGTGCTGCGCGCGATGGTGGAGCAGGGCGACTACTCCGCGAAGGATGTTGCCGACCTCGCGACGAAGGCGCAGAACCTCCGCGACGCTGAGAAGAAGCAACTCCGCCTCGACGACGGCACGGTCATTTCGCAGGAGATGATCGAGAACGCCGATCCGACGACGCGCGCGCAGTACGAGATGGAACTCGAACAGCGCAGCGCGAAGTACGAGAACGCTGCGCGCGACACACTCAACGCCTTCGACTTGCAGCAGTACGCGATGGATCGGACTGCGGTCAACGACTCGAACACGCGCGCCAACAACGACTTCCGCAACCGCGTCGAGGTGATCCGCCAGCGCCTCGAGCTCGACAAGATCACGATCGAGCAGGCGTCTGCCGAAGTGTCGCGCGCGCTCAATGGCATGGGGGAGTCGCGCGACCGCACGACGCTCGAAACCGAGACGGCGCTCAAGGCGGCCCCGTTCGCATCGCCGGGCGGCAAGACCGAGTTTACCGGCAACGACCTCGGCGGCGCGATCACCGGACTCGCCCGTATCGGAGGCGTCGCGAACCCCGAGACGACGCCGCTGGTCAAGTTCCCCGGCACGATCCGCATCGACCCGGCAGCGCGTATGGCGGAGCAGGACGCGGCTCTCGGCGTCTCCGGGCCGCTCGCGACGATCCCGAAGATCACCGTCAGCGCGGGGGACGTCCCCGGTGCGCCGGGGCAGGCGGCAGGGCCAGCCGCGCCTGCGCTGCGCGCGCCGGTACGCGGGCGGATGATCGAGATCCCGCGCTACAACCCGAACGCGAACAACCCGTACGCCGCCGACCAGTACCCGTAAGGAGCCACCATGCCGCCGACCACACAGGCCGCCCTCACGCCCTCGCAGTCGTGGCTCGACGTGCTCGCCGGATCGGGCGTGCGCGCACAGGCGGCGAGCGAGGCTGACGCACTCGCCGGTCGCAACACCGCGCTCGCGCAACTGTGGGGGCGCATCAACCCCTCGATGCTCGGCATCGAGGGCGGCGGCTACCTCAACACGCTCGGCCGCGACCAACTCGACGCGACGCTCGGCGAGGCGAAGCGCGGCTACGCGCTCGACGTGGCGCGGTTCGGGCTCGCCCAGGCGGACCTGAACTACCGCCAGCGCGCGACCGAGGCGCAGAACCGCCTACAAGAGATGGCGCTACAGGTGTCGCAGCGCGGCCCCGCGAACGCGATCGGGTACAACTACCTGCTCGGCAACCGCGCCGCGCCGACGGGCACGGAACGGTCGATCCAGCCGAGCGGCGTCAGCCAGCCGTCGAACATCCAAGTGCCGCCGGAGCCGACGGCTGCCGTCGACCCGTACGCGCTGCTCGCGCAGCGGGGACTGGACCGCAACGGCAACCCGGTGCCGACCGCGCCCGCTCCTGCGGCCGCTCCTGCGGCTCCTGCCGCGCCCCCTGCTCCTGCGGCCCCGTGGAATCCGTCGCAGGGAGTCCCGCCGGGGTTCACGCAGGCCCCGTGGAATCCGTCGCAGGGGGTGCCGCCGGGGTTCACGCAGCAGGAGACGCCCGCGCTCGCACACGGCGGCATCGTCGTGCCGCCTGACGCTGAGATGATGCCAATGGACGGCGGGGCCGTGCCGCCCTCGTCGGCGATGCCGCCCTCCATGCCGCAGCAGCCGGACTCCCCGGTCGCGCACGCCTCCGACCCGTCGTGGCTCGACGGCTACGCGAAGGGGATGCAGGCCGCCGGGATGCGCGGCGGCGACGAGGGCGCGGCGCAGGCCGTCGTCGGCGACAGCGTGTCGGGACAACGCACGGGCCACGAGGAAGTCGCGACGGCCGTGCCGACGAGTGACCCGCAGCGACCGGCACTCGCGGTGCAGCCAATCCCTGACGGCCAGCCGCTCCCGCCGATGCGCCGCGCGGCTGCGGGCGGATTCATCGACACGGGAATGTCGGGCGGCACGCAGAACACGATGTACTCCCCGCGGGACTTTGCGAACACCCCGGCGGTGCGGCAGGCGACGGGCAAGGAGGCGACGCCGCGCTTCGGCGCGTTCGCGGGCAGCACGACGATCCCCGGCACCGAGACGCAAATCCCGTTCGGCGCGCAGCAGAACTACACGACGTTGCAGGACATGCAGCCGTCGTCACGCGCGCTGCTCGAATCGATCGTCTCGACGCCGCGCGACCAGGGCGGACTCGGCTTGGAGTGGGCCGATTTTTTGGAGAGTTCGAGGCGGGGAGCACCACTAGGTCGTCGGTATGCCACCGCCTCGTATGGTGCTTGAGTGGGACACGCGATGGGCCCGTTCACGCTGAACGTTGATGCGTTTTATCACCGGTTCGAGGTGCGACGGGCGCACACATGCGTGAACGCGGCACAGGTGGTCGAGATCGAGGCCGTCAGGGATCGGGCCGACGAGTTCCTTGTAGGCCCACCGATGAGCTCGAACCTTACCATCGCGCCGCAGCCCGAGCGCGAAGTATCCGTATCCCTGATGGGTTTGGCCGGTCCACAGCCAACACGGCCCGAGATCGGGTCGCGCGTCCGGCACCGGTCCATCCTTGTCAACCTTGAGCCAGAAGCGCGTCGGCGCGGCTGTTCGCGTGCGCCCAGTGCGCTTCGGCATATGATCGGGCGTGCCATGCGCGGTCCAGCGCTGATAGTGCATCGTGCACCATTCGCGCTTTCGCCGCGGTCGTTCGCATCCGGCAACCTGACAAGTCGAGTCCATGTAGCGGAACATACCACATGAACGAATACGACGACCCGAACGACCCCGAGGCGCAGCGGCGCGACCTCGTGATGAACCCGCCGCTCTGGCAGTACGCGCCGAAGGGCACGTCCAAGACGCGTCAGATGGCGGAGTTCGACGCGCTCACGTCGGGCGCCTACGACTCGCTCGTCAGCGGCAGCGGCCTCGACCGCGCGAACAGCATCGAGTCGTTCCGCCTGCGCCGCACCCGCGAGCAGGACACGCGCGCGGCGGACGCGCGGCGCATCGCGATCCATGACGCGGTAGCGGCGGACTACGAGGACGCGCAGCCCGACGACGAGCAGCCTCCAGAGCAGCCGACGCTCTCTCGTGCGCAGGTGCTCGCTCGCGCACGCCTCGCCGCGATGCCGACGCAGCCGCCGACGGAGAGCGGCGGCTTCGTGGCGGGGGCGAAGTCGGTACTCAACGATCTCGGACGGCCCGGCGGTGCGATTCGGGGACTGATCCAGGCTGGGCCGGGCGGCGCTGTTGAGGGGTTCAAGGACCCGTCGAAGTACACGGGCGAGACGAGCGCGGTGTCGCAGTCGCTCCCCGAAGGGTCGATCGCGCGCACAGTGCACAGTGCTGTCTACGAGGCGGCGACTGATCCGTTCAACGTCGGAATCGCCGCTGGCGGCCCGGCTGCGGCGCGGCTGCTCACGAAGGGCGGCAAGGTCGGCCGCGGGCTCGCCGAGTTCGTGAAGCCGATCGCCGAAGGCTCGCTCGCGAAGCGCTATGCCGCCGAGGTGGGGATCAACGCGATCAGCATGGAGGCGGCGAAACTCGCGCAGCAGCGGTTGCAGGAGGGTGGCTACGGCGAGGGCGCGCAACTCGCCGGTGGCCTCGCGGCGGGGCTCGTCGGCGGAGTCGCCGCGATCTCCGCGGGGCCACAAGCGATCCGGGGCGCGCGCGCTATCAGCGCCGAGGCGGGGGCGCGCGGGTGGGTGCCCGGCGGCGGCACGATCCACCTTGAGGGCGCCGATGGCCTGCCCAAGATGTATTCCGATCCCCGCGACCCGAACGTCGCGCGGCCACGGCAGACGCTCCGCGGCGCGGAGACGTATGTGACCTCGCACACGAACGTCTCAGGCGACTCGAAGATCATCGAAGGCGACATCGACGGGAGGCCCTTCTGGACGAACGGGTTTATGGCGGTGCTCGGCGAGAAGAAGCCCGCGGCGATCAAGGGAGTCGCGCGCACGAGCGACAACGCCACGGGCATGCGCGCGCTGGCGGCATTATTCGACGAGCGCACGCCGCTGGTGACGCCGGTGGTGCGGGAGGAACTCTACAAGAGCGCTACGGGCATGGGCCCGACGGGTATGGATTCGGACATCACGTTCCTGCGCAGCCCGGACGGCGCGATGATCCCGGCCGACACGAAGTACCTCGACTACTTCACCCACCGCTTCGGCGCCGACGTGCAGTTCCGCCACGGCGGGGACGCAAGCCAGCCGCTCGGCGTGATGACCGCCGACGGCACGAAGGTCGGCCTGCTGATGCCGATACAGAAGATTTCACCCCTCCACGTCAAGCAGGCCACGCTCATCGCCGCGCAGTTCGACGAGGCGGGTGTGTCGCCGCCGATCGGCAAGGCCACGCCAGCGCCGAAACTCGCGCCGTCCGGGGTGGCGCGCGAGGCGGGCATCCGTCGCAACACCGCGGGCGGCCCCGAGGCGACGGCCGAAGGCGAGCGCCGACTTGCGCTCGCGCGTGAATCATGGCAGGCGACGGACACGCCAGCGCACATCACCGCAGCGGGCGATGTCGTGCCCGGCGAGGGCGTCCCGTTCCGCAAGCCGACCGCCGACGAAGAGTTGCAGATGCGCAAGGACGCGCAGGCCGTGCGGGACCAGGCAGTTGCAGCGGAACAGGCGCGCCGCGCAGCCGCACCACCTGTCGCTGCACCCCCAGCGCCGCCGCCGGGCGCGCCCGTGCGTAAGCCGCCGACGCCGCAGGTGCGCGCCGAGGCCGTGCGCAACGACCCGCGCCCCGAGGTGCAGGCGGCGCAGACCGCGGTGGCGCCGCGCCCGATGATCGACCGCGCGGTGATGAACACGCGCGAGGCGCTCGGCCTCGGCGAGGACGCGCCACCGCTGCCGCCGCCCGCGACTCCGCCGCCGCCCGTGGAGCCGCCGCGCGACCTCGTGCCGGCTGGCGGCGCAGGCGATGGCGGCGCTGGTGGTGCTGGCCCCGCAGCCGCCGCGACCCCCGGCGACATGCCAGCGCGCGGGACGGCGGGCATCGTCGAGGCGCTGCGCCGGGGCAACGAAACGATCCTCCGGCCGGGTCCGATGGGCGAGTGGATGCTGGCGCAGGGGCCGGCCATCCGCAGGGGCGCGATCTTCGTGAACCCGAGCCTCGGCTTGCAAGAGAACGGACTGCACGTCTCGTACTTCGAGTCGCACGCCGTCGAGGACACGATCACTACCGCGTTCAAGACCGAGAACGCCCGTACCGTTCGCGCTATCGAAGCGCAGTTAGAACAGACTCCGCCGGTCTATATCGGCCCCGCGGACTGGGTTGGCGAGTTGAATCAGATGGCCGACATCGGTGCGCACCCCGACTTCTACATGGGCGTCTCGCCAGAACTGCGGGCGGCTATGAACGCTCACCGCGACAGCGGACTCGCGGAACTCCGATACCTGCGCGGCGACTTCAACGTCGATGTGATGCCGTTCGGTGGGCAGCACCCCGACTTTGTGTACTTCCCGACCGTCGCCGCGACCGATGACACGCTGATCGCGCTCGACAAGACGATCGACGAACTTGCGGGGACGGGGCGCACGAAGCGGCGCTCGTACGAGCGCCCCTACGATCGCTGGAAGGCGGCGCAGGCGCGTGGCAAGACGCTCGTGTTCGAGAAGGACATTGGCGTGCTGATGGACAACCACGCTCAGGCGTTGGGACGGGCGGCCGGGCGCGAGACGTTCATCGCGGGCACGACCGGGATGAACAAGATGCAGGCCGTCGATGCAACACACCCCGGACTCCGCGCGGCGAAGGAAGCCACCGCCCGCCGTGTTGCGAACCTCACCGCGCGCATGGAGACGGCGATGCGGCAGGGCGGCATCGCCGCGCGCGACACCCGCCGGCTCGGCGGGCAGTTGACGAACGTGGAGAAGCGCTCCGCCCCGATCCTCGAACGGGTCAACGAACTCGGGCAGGAGTACGGGCCGGAACTCTCGTACCTCAGCGGGCAGGTGCACGAACTCGGATTGCAGTGGCGGCACCTGCGCTCGGAACTGATCGCGCGGGGCGAGAAGGTGGCGGACATTCAGACCCGGCACGCTGGGCTGCTCGCATCCTACGCGCAGGCCACCACCGACCTCGACCGGCTGCGGCGGCAGTACAGCAGCGCGGACACCGGAGCCTACGTCCTCAACGACAAGGTGTACCGATACTACGAAGCGCCCGTGTCGGCGAAGGTGGACGGGCTCCTCGGCCGCAGTCTCGCCGATCAGTGGATGTTCAAGCTGATGGATACGATGCGCGGGATAAAACTCACGCTCGATGGCTCGCTCGCGACGATTCAGGGGTCGTTGGTGTCGGCGATGGATCCGTTCCTGACCGCAAAGGTCGCGGGCGATATGTACAAGGCGGGGAGGGATCCCGACTTCATGGAGAGGATCGCCGTGGACGAGGCGGAGGGCATCTTCGACTTCCAGCACGACACCGGGATGCAGTGGCCGCTCAAGGGGCTCACCGCCTCGTCGGAGTACAGCAATCCAAGAGGCGTCGAGCGGGGGCTCGATTGGGTAGGCGCGCAGACGGGGACTGGCGACCTCGGCGCGAAGTTGCGGAACGTGAACGACTCGCTCTGGCGCGCGGTGACGTTCCGGCTCTACCAGCAGTACAAGGCCGACCGCGCGATGCTGATGCACGATAACCCCGGCATGAGCCGTGAGGTCGCAGGCATGGAAACGTCGAGCGCCCTCCGGGGGATCATGCCGCTGATGAACCCCGCCGAAACGGGGCGTGGGGCGAATAGGCAGATCATCGAGCGGGCGACGGTGATCTCGCCGTCATTCCTGTTCTCGCCCGTAGTTCTTGCATCGAACGCCGCGTCGGGACTCGTCAAACTCGGGCTCGCGAAGGCGAGCGGGAATGTCGAGGCGTGGCAGTCGTTGCGCGGGCGCGAACAGGTTGCGCTGCGACGGCTCGCGTGGACGATGGGGACGCTGACTTCGATCTCGGCGGTGTCCGCGCTGGCGTCGGCGGACGCGAACAATCTCTCCTATGAGGACGCGCTCGCCGAGGTGCTGAACCCGGAGTCGGGGCGCTTCATGTCGCTGATTCTCGCGGACAAGGCCAGCATCGGGCTCGGCGGGCCGCTGCGGGCGGTCATCCGCGCGATGGCGCCCCGCAAGAACCAGGATGGCGAGTACGTGTGGGGGGCCGGGCTCACGTCATACGTGTGGGATCGGAAACACCCGGTCATTACGGGCCTCCTTGAGCAGCACAAGGCGAAGGATTACTTCGGGGCGGACATTCGCAACGGCATCTTCGGACGCTCAGACAAGCCCGAGAACAGCCCCTTCACCGTGCAACTCGCCAACCGACTCTTCTACGGCTTGGAGAGTGTTGCCCCCATCGCGGGGGGCGAGCTGCTAGGTGGCTTGCGGGTCGAATCGTCGGCGGATGAAATCGCAGTCGGGGTGGCCGCCCAGTTCGCGGGCCAGAACCTCTACCAGCGCCGGCCGCAGGACGAGATGGATCACCTCTCGCGCGGGCGATTCGGCGTCGACTACTTCGATGCCAGCCGCTTGCAGCAGGCGAAACTCAAGGCCGCCAACCCCGGCCTCTGGCGACGCACCATCGACTCCGCTGGCGACCAGCGACAGCAGTACGACAACGCGAAGGAGATCCTGCTCACGAAGCAGGCGGTTGACGACAAGGCGTTCCTCTCAGGGACGGCGAACCGCGACGACTACGTGAGCCAGACGCGCGACCGGCAGAAGGAACTGGCCGTGCGCGGCAAGCAAATCTACGACCCGACGGGGAAGGAGACTGTGGCCTTCCCGAAGCCCCGCAACGCCTCGGAGCGCTACACGAACGAGATCAACGCGGCGACGCAGCCGAACGGGACGGTCGATTGGGAGACGGTCGACCGCTGGCGGGCCGCGCAGCCAGCCGCTGACCAGGCGTACATCATCGAGAACTCCGGCGTCGGGAACACCGCGACCGCGCGGGTGCACTCGAACGTCAAGCGGGTGCACGACGTGATCTACACGCTGCCCAAGTACAGCGGGTTCACGGCCGCCGAGGCCGACCAGATCGACAAACTGTGGGAGCGGGTGCGGGGCGTGGCGGGCAGCGCCGACCAGCAGCCGCTGATGGCCGCCTACCGGCAGGTAGTCGGCGCGCGCGAGGACGGAGTGGCGCGGGGGGTCAGGCTGCGCATCACCGGGGCCATGACGACGCTCAAGGTGCGGGAGAAGTACGTCGAGCAGCACCCCGACATCAAACTGTTCTACGGGGTCGGGCCGCTGTCGGCGAAGGACCAAGCGCGGCTCCGCCTGCTCGTCGCGTTGGAGCAGCGGCGCATCGAAACGGCGGCGAAGTGATGCCCGAAGCCGCCACGATGACGCTGCGCTGCTCCAACGGCCTCTGCCGCGAGGTGACGCGCACCGGGCGGGCGCAGTACCTCGGCGAGGTGGTCGGCACCGAGGCGCACCTGCCGTGCCACAAGTGCGGCGCGACGACCCACTGGCGGGCCTCGGCGGCGGCCCCGCTTGCCAGCCAGCGCCGAAGCGTCGTACTCTCGCACCGATAAGTCATCCGCCCGCAGCGCTGTTCGGCGCGGCTCCCCATCGGGAGGCGCGCCTTTTTGCTATGCGGGCAACGACGGAGGTATCCCGTGCCGGACCCCGAGACGACGCCCGTAGCCGAACCAGTAGTCGCGGCGCCGCTGCCCGACAACCTCGACGTGGGCGAACTGCTCGAACTTGCCGCCACCCAATCCGCCCCTCGCTCGATCTCGATGGTCGAGCCTCCGGCGGAGGATGCCGACGACGACGACGATGATGCCGACGGCGGCGAAGAGGATGGCGCGGGCACTGAGGAAGCGGGCGAAGGCGACGCCACTGGGGCGCCAGCAGCGAAGCCCGAAGCACCGACTCCCGAGGCGATCCGTGCCGCCGGGGACATGATCGCTGCGGCTCCGCAGCGCATCAACGAACTGCCCCGTGGACAGAGGGCCGGTGCCGTGCAAGAGGCGATGAAACTCGCCTACGCCCGCGGCGCGACCGACACGTTCACGGCGATGCAGGCGGATTCCGCGCAGACGGATGACCTCCGCGCGTTCGTCACCGAGCAGGACGGCTTGCGCGAGGACGACCCCGAGGCGTTCCGGCTGTGGGAGGACGACAACCCCGAGGAGGCGGCCCGCTACATGCAGGGCCGCGCGTTCTTTGCGGCGCGATCTGCCGGCAAGCCCGCGACGATGCCCGGAGCACCGAAGGGTGCCGCGCCCGCCGCGACTGGGCTTCCGCCGGAGCAGCAGATCATCCAGGATCTCGCGATCGAGGAGATGCCCCGGCTGTCCGCCCTCCCGGCGGCGCAGCGCGATGCGATCCGCGACGCCGAGTTCCCGCTGACGCCGGTGGGCCTGCGGGCCTTCCGCAAGGCGATCAGCGATGCCGAGGCCGAGCAGGCCAGCGCGAAGCCGCGCGACCCTGCGGCGGTGCGTCGGCAGGAGAACGCTGTGAAGCGAGACGGACTGGCGCGCCCGCAGATTGGCCGCGGCCAGCCGACACCACCGAACAAGAACCCGCTCGATGACATCACGAGTGTCGACGAGTTGCTGGCGCTGGCTCAGACCGACGCCGCAAGAACTCGCGCGGGATAGTCGCAAAGAGGTAGCAACGTGCCCTTTACCCTCGCGGAGCACGCAGCGGCTCAGACGGAGCCGCTCAAGAAGGGCTTTTACACTGGCATCGTGCAGGAGTCGCTGATCGCAGACCTCATGCCGTTCCAGAACACGAGCTCGCTGCACATCGCGGGTATGCGGGTCGACTCGGTGATCGAGCCGGACTTCATCCCGATCAACGGAACCATCGCGGAAAAGACCGTCCGCGGCAAGAACCTGTCGTACGGCGTCTACCAGATGGCCGTGCACTCGGACATCCCGGTGCCGCTGGAAAGCGACTCTGGCGTCATCGCGAAGCCGTCGATGATCCAGACGAAGGCGGCGATCAAGGGCTCGGCCTACAAGCTGAACAACCAGTTCGTCAACGGCGACCAGGGTTCCGACCCCAACGGGTTCGACGGCATCGAGAAGGTCGTCGGAAACCTCGCCGCCGCGCAGACGGTCGGGTCGACGCTGCTCGACATTTCGGGTGCTCCGACCGACGCGGTGATTCAATCGGTCATCGACCGGCTCGAAGAGGGCTTCCACCAGATCCAGGGGCACAAGCCGGACTTCGGGCTGCTCAACAGCACGACGGCGCTGCGGCTTCGATCGTGCTTCCGGCGTGCGTCGCTGGAAGGCGTCGACAAGGACTGGATCAAGGATGGCGACCCGTTCGGGAACATCCGTCAGAAGTTGAACACTGCGGCGACCAAGCCGATGTTCTACTTCCAGGGCGTCCCGTTCTACGACCTCGGCGTCAAGGCCGACCAGGCGACGAACGTGATGCTGAACACGTACACCGAGGGCGGAGCGACCTCCAACGGATCGCGCATCTACCTCATCAAGAAGGGCGAGGACGACTGCACCATGTTGCAGTTCGCCCCGCCGACGATGAAGTCGATCGGGCTCTTAGAGAACAAGGAAGTCATGCGGAGCCGCTTCACGTGGAGCGTTGGGTTCGCGGTGTGGGGCAGCCGGTCGCTGGTGAAGATTCAGGGCTTGCGGGTCGCCTAGCCGCGAGCGGCACCACCTGACGCAACAGCGCGCCTCGGAGCGCGCGGAGGACAAGACATTGAAGGACGCACTGACCAATTGGCGGGAGATCGTTGACGGCAACCTGACCGCCACCGAGACGAGCGCCGCGATCGAACTCGGCGCCGCGCCGATCGTCGGCCACGACGTCGCGATCACCATCCCGGCGTACAACGCCGTCGGGGACACGCTCATCATCACGTTCACGGAAAGCGCGACGCTCGGCGGGTCGTACGCGACGTTCAACACGCTCGCGACGATCACCGGCACGCTCGTCGCGGCCGGCCCAGGGGCAGCACTGCGGCGCACGGTCAAACTGAACAACACGCTTCCGTTCGTGAAGTGCGTGATGTCAGTCACCGGCGCGACCCCGAACTTCGGGGCGGTCACTGCGGGCGTCGATGTCGGCATCCGCACGAACGTGTTGACGGTCTGATAGCAGAACACGCGGGCGCCTGACGGCCTGCGGAGGAGAGACACATGCCTGGAACTGACGCACTGGCCTCTATCGAAGTCGCGGGACTCGGCCGGTGGCCGATCGCCCCGAACGCCGCCGCCATCACGATCTACGACGCCGACGACGTGCGGACGGTCGTGATCGACAGCACCGGGGCACTCGTCTCGGCGCTGGTGGCGACCAACATCACCACCGCGGACGACGTGCTCCTGTCGCTGGGCACGGGCACCGACGCTCGCTTCTCGTGGGACACCACGGACGCGAACGCGAACGAGATGCTGCTGCAACTGCCTGCGGGCGGGGCGGTCAACGTCCCGGTGCTGGCGATCGGGCAGTCGATCGAGTCGGTTGACCTCGGACTCTACAACGGCGTCACGGAGCCGCGCATCGCCATCTTCGGCGTCGGCGCAGTCACCACGGCCCCGGTGATCGAGTTCCGCAAGGCACGCGGTTCGATCGCGTCGCCGACTGTCGTCACCTCTGGCGACGACCTCGGCACGATCAACTTCTACGGGGCGGTCGCGGCGGGCGAGTACGTGCTGGGGGCGTCGATCCGGGCCGACATGGCCGGGACGATCGCCACCACGCGCGGGCCGTCCACGCTGACGTTCCTGACCGCGACCGACGCGGCCCCGTCCGTCCTGACGGCGGCGCTGACGCTCGGCGCGGCGCAGCAGGCGACGATCGGCGGGGCGCTGACCGTCACCACCACGTCCACGTTCAACGGCAACCTCGTGCTGCCTGCGAACACCGACCTGACGTTCACGGGCACGACCGGCACGAACGACATCGTGCTGACCAACGGGCTCGCGGACGCGCTCTCCATCACGGACGGCGCGGCCGACGTACTGGTGATCGACACCTCGACGGCGGGGAACGTGATTACGATCACGGCGGCGATGGCGTCTACCGGCAACTACACGCTGACTGGCGCCCTGGCGCTGGTGGCGGGTACGGCCCCGGCGGGCACCGTAGCCTACGCGGTCCACGACAACGCCGGGGATGTGACGATCAACGCCTTGACCGGCAAAGCGATCCTCCTCGCGATCAACGGAATAGACGTCGTAACGCTGACGGCGACCGTGCTGACGTTCGCGGGGACGATCGGCGCCACCGGCGCGGGCTCGCGCGTCGTGCAGTCGTACCACACGAACATCACCTCCACGAACGCCGTCACGGTGGACTCCTCGGAGACGGTGAAGCACGACATCCACCGCTACGACGCCGACGCCCTGGCGGTGATCGGCGGGATGGACGTGATCACGTTCCGCCACGACGAGTGGCTCGACACGAGCGGTGACGTGAAACTGGGCATCCGCGCTGAATCTGTCGCGGAGCCGCTGGCGATCACGCGGATCGAGCGCGAGGGTGGCGGGTACCCCGGCGTGAACCTCTACGGCCTCGCCGCCGTGATGACGAAGGCCATCCAGCAGTTGACCGCGAAGGTAGAGCGGCTGGAAGAGGCGAGCGCGGTCATCTAGCGGGTGAGGCGCTTGCAGCAAAGCGAAGAGAGGTCCTTGCCGGGCGGTGCGCGTGTCCCTTTCCACGCCAACGCTGCCCGGCAAGGACCGCCAGTTACTCGAAAGGGAGCAACACGCATGGCACACAAGACGAGGGACGTGGAACTGTCGGTCGAGGAGCGGTACGCGCTCGCGCGGCTGCAACCGACCAAGGGCGACTTCGTCAAGATGACGATGACGAAGAACCTCATCACGCTGCTCGAACTGAAAGCCGAAGAGGCCGAAGCGTGGGGCTACGTGGCGGAGGGGCGCGGGCGCTGGGCTCCGAAGGACGCCAAGAGCATGGCGACGGAGCACAGGAGCATGGTCACGTTCAACGAGGTCCAGTTCAGCACGATCGCGGCGCAACTCGAAGAGGCCAGCAAGGCAGGCGCGCTCGAAGTCATCCATCTCACGCCGTACGAACTGTTCGTGCGCAAGGCTGATCGGGACGACGAGGAAGCGGCGCTGCGCGAGATCCACGCGGTGCCCGACGCAGAGGAGGCGTAACCGTGGGACGTGCAGCAGAAAAGACTCGCCCGGGCCGCGGCCCGCGTAACGGCCCCGGCTACTTCTACGGGTTCGACCAGACGGTGACGTACGTGCTGCGGTCGCAGGTGCGGACGTACACCGGCGTCACCGAGCGCTTCCAGTTCGCCGCCGGGCAGGCGATGGGCTTCCCGATGCGGGATGACGCCACCGACGAGCAGAAGATCGCCCGCGGCGAACGCCTCGCCCGCTTGAGGGCCAACCCGGCGTACCGCGTGTACGTCTACGGCGAAGAGCCGCCGCCCACGCAGGAGCCGATGTGGGCCGACCAGCAGGCGTCGACGAACCCTGAGGTCGACGTGGACACCGGCGAAGCGACGCGCGCGTGGGCGCCGGTGGCCGAGACGGCCCCGCCCGTGCGGATGCCCGTCGTGGGGCCGACCCCCGCGGGACAGTCGAGTCGTGAAGTCGCTGCTGCGGCGGACGATGGCGGCGACACGGGCGAGCAGGCGCCGCCAGCGATGACCGCCGAGGCGACACCCCGCGTACCCGCGTGGGACCGCACCCCCGGCAAGGACTAGGAGCCGCCCGTGGCGAACACGACCGTCGACGACATCCGCCCCACCGAGGGCACGTCCGCGCTCGACGCGACGGCGCGGGCCGTGCGCACGATGCTGGTGGACGCTGCCGGTGGGGCGGTCGACTCGGACGCCGTAGCCGACGGTGCCGACGTGGCGCTGGGTGCGACTGCCGATGCCGCTGTTGTCACTCCATCATCCTCGGGGACAGTGGTCGGGCTCCTCAAGGGCCTGCTCTCGACGCTGCTGAACGGGCTGTCGCTCGCCGCAGGATCGGCGCTCATCGGTAAGGTCGGCATCGACCAGACGACGCCGGGCACCACGGATAGCGTGAGCCTCAAGTCGCAAGCATACGGCGACGTGGTGCTCATCCATCGAGCCGGAAACGTAACGCCGTACAGCATCTTCGACACGGTAGGCACTGCGATCGATCTTGGCGTGATGGGGCCGGCCAATGGAAGGGTGCTGCTTCAAGACATCTTCTTGGAGCCGCGCATCGCCACCGTTCCCTCCGGAATGGGCAACTTCCGCGTGATCTTCCACACCGCTACTCCCCCGAGTGCGATTGCGGACAATGGTGCGTGGACTGATCCGCTTGCCGATACCCCCGTGCACCTGGGCGGCGAGGATGTCGGCACGCCGATCGATCATGGCGCCAAACTTGGGATCAATCGCAACAACATCGGGCGCATCTTTACGCTCGGGCCGACCGGACATCTCTGGATCTACCTCATTACGGATGCGGCATACACGCCTGCGACCAATTCCGAGATCTACGCCATCACCGTGCACACGGTCGCCCTCTAGCGATGCCGTCGCCCGCCGTCGTACAGATTCTCCGCCAGCCGCCGACCGGGCTGCGCGTCCTCACGCTCAACGCTGGCGTCGGGAAGGACGACGAACGTCTTGCCGCGTTACAGGGCGACGGGATGGCACTGGGCAGCGGGTTCTCGGTCTATCCCGCCGCGACGAACCTCGAAGTCCGTGGTGGCTTCGAGACCTCTACGACCGGCTGGATCGTGAGTGGGGCCGGGGCGACGATCACGCGGATCACCACCGACGCGAAGTTCGGCGCCGCCTGTATGGAAATCGTAACGCTCGGCGGCGCGGGCGGCGAGGGGGCGTACCACGACCCCGCCGCGAAGATCGTCGTGACCGGCAGCACAGCCTATCCCGTCTCCGTGTGGGCGAAGTCGATCAGCGGATCGACGACGCTGATGATCGGTGTGGACTGGTACACCGCGCTGGACGTGTATGTCTCAACGTCGTCCGCCGCGCTCACGATGACGGCGGGCTGGGCGCGATACTCGCTCGCGATGACCTCGCCGCTGACCGGCCTGCGTGCCGTACCGTTCGCGCGCATCAGCCCCGCCGCCGCCGCGACCTATCGCATCGACGGCGTGCAGTTCGAACTGGGGAGCGTCGTCACACCGTACATCGAGACGGACGGCGCGACCGCGAACCGCGTCGCGGGACGGGTGCGGCTGCCGCGCGCGGGATTGTTCACCGCGACGCAGGGCTGGGTCGCGACCTGCATGACGATGGGCGTAGCGTCCGCCATCGCCGACATTCGTCCCTTCATGTGGGCCGACTCTTACGCGGTGGGGGCGAACAATTTTATAATCCCCGTCTACCGCACGACCGGCACGTGGAACGTCACGCGCTACGCCGCAGGGGTAGGGACTGAGGCCACCGGCCCCGCTGACGCGAGTTGGGCGGTGGGCGACCGCAGACTGGTGGTCGCCCGCTGGTCGGCTACGGCGCTTGCCGCCGCCGTGAACGGCGGAGCGTTCACCGGCGCGGCGGACTCCAACATCCCGACACTGGTCAATGCGAACGCGGAAGTGTTCGCCGCGTACAACGACGCCACCGCTGCTCCGGTTGACCCGATTTCCAGTCAGGGGCGGTGGGCGATCACAGGCAAGGGGGCCCCAACGGACGCCGACTCCGCGCTGATGGAGACGTGGCGCGTGGCAGGCGCTGTGCCGACGCTCTCACAGATCGCCATGCTGTCGTATGCGTCGAAGCCGACGTGCCTCGTGCCAGCCAAGACGCAGGACGCGATCCTGCTACCCGCGTACTTCGGCGGATAGGAGGCAGCCTAATGACGATTGACCTCGCCGCCCTCCGCCTCGAAGCCGCCCGTGAGGCGGGGCTTGCGTTCAGCGGCACGTGCTCCGCGCTCGGCACCACGTCCGCGCTCATCGACGCGGTGCTGCGCGACTCCGGCGTCGACACGAAGTACCTCGAACACGGGTGGATGTACCGCGCCGCTGCTGCCGCAGCGGGCGATCGGCAACGCAGCATCGCCACAGACGGCTTCACCGTCGCCAGCGGGGCGCTCGCTCCGACGCGCAACTGGACGAACGCGCCGGCCAATGCCGAGGCGTACCAGGTGTTCGCGCTCGTGCCGCCAGCCGAGCAGGCCGGGACGCCTATCTCGTGGACACGCGCGGTCAACGCGGCGCTCAAGCGGATCTTCTACATCGACGAACTGGTGATCGGTCGCGGCACGAAGCGCGGCGACCGGCGGTTCAGCCTGACCCGCGGCGAGGTGCTGCTCGTCGCGGTCGTGGCCGTCGTCGGCGGCACCGGCATCACCATCACCGCGCCGACTGGCTGGACGCTGATCCGCCGCTCGAACAGTGGCACGGACGTGGCGCTCGCGACCTACTGGATGCGCAGCGCGCCGGGCGACGCCGAGACGTTCACGTGGACGATCACCTCGGGCATCGCCGCCGGCGGCATCATGGCCTACGTGGACGCCAACGTGAACGACCCCGTGGACGTGTCCGCCGAGACTGCCACGACCCCCGCCAGCGTCACCGCAACGGCCCCCGCGGCGACTGCGACAGTTGACCGCGGCTACGTGCTCCACGCCTACGGCGCAAAGAGCGGCACCGTCATGGCGGAGTCCACGACCGACGACAAGCGCTTCGACGCCGAGAGCCATGACCAGGCGGGACAGGCGGGCGTCATGCTGTCCGACCTCGAGCTCACCGTCGCGGGCGACACGGTTGTGGCCGAGGCGACATTGGGCGTGGCGGCGATCAACATCGGGCAGACGATCGTGCTGCAACCGCTCACGGACGCGCGGGACATCGCTCCGATCTCGACCGGCACGGACGGGAACAACGGCGCGGGGGCGACGACGCTGGTGCTCACGAAGCCGCACAACCTCCCGAACGACGACTGGACGCCGAACGAGGACGCGATCCGCGGCGTCTATACCCGCGTCATCAGCAGCGGCGGCGTGCCGAACGATGTTGACCAGGACAAGGGCGGCCGCACGTGGAAGCCGGTGAGCATCAACGGCGACCTCGGCGTTGAGTTGCAGAACGCGCCGAGCCAGTCGCAACTCGTCGTCGTCAAGGTGCATCGCCCCTACCCAACGCTCTCCGCCGACACCGACGAGACGGCGTGCGACACCGAGCGCCTCGTCGCGGCCGCGGTGTGGCAACTGTACGAATTGCTCAACGCCTCCGCCGCGGGCCTCGGCCAGTACAAGGTCGAGGCCGCAGAGTGGGCGGATCGCTGGCAGGACATCGAGCGCCGCCGCCGGCCCAAGAGTGTGGTATTGACGTGAGTTGCGCTGTCGCCACCTGCGAGCGTCCCGTCAAATCACGCGGGTGGTGCACGATGCACTATCACCGCTGGCAACGTCACGGCGATCCGTTGGAGACAGGCAATCCGGGGTTCGGCGTACCAGCAGAGGAACGCTTCGAGGCGAAGGTTGATCGCTCGGGCGGGCCAGACGCCTGCTGGCCGTTCACGGCCTCCCGCAACGAGGATGGTTACGGCGGATTCTGGGACGGCGAGCGTCGGGTGAAGGCCCATCGCTTCGCGTGGGAACTCGCGCACGGCCCGATCCCTGACGGCCTCGACGTTCTCCACCACTGCGACAACCCGCCCTGCTGCAACAGTGAGAGCGACAAGCATCTGTTCCTCGGCACGAACGCTGACAATATCGCCGACATGGTGGCGAAGGGACGATGGGAGTCGCCGGACAGGCCGAGACAGCGCAGCACTGGTGAGCGGCACGGGTCAGTCACACATCCAGAACGGGTGCGTCGCGGAGCAGAGCACGGCATGTCCAAACTGACGGAGGATGCCGTCAGGCAGATACGGGCGCTGTACGCAGTCGGAGATACGACCCAGGACGCGCTCGCCACCCGTTTTGGCGTGCACCAGACCACCGTTGGAGTCATCGTCCGCCGTGCAAAGTGGGGGCACATCTAATGGTGATGATGCCCGCACTTTCGAGGCCACATGAGCAGATTTTGGAAATGGGTGGGCAACGTTGGTTCCTCGCGACCACTGAGCAGGCGCGCGAGATGGGCCTCAAGCGATCGTGGGATGTCGACTGGATCGCCGAGCAGGGAGTCGACCGCAGCAAGCCGTTCGTGCTCGACCTCGACACCTTCCACGCGGGCTACGGCTACTCGCACGCCAGCATCCCCGGCGTCTACGACATCGCTGACGGCTGGGATCTGTCGACCCCCGGCAAGGCGCGCACGTGGCCGCTGCTCTCGACCTGCGAGTCGTTCGGCACCGTCTCGGACTACCGCGGCTGGACGATCGAACACGGCGGGTACATGTACGTCGGGCGCGGCCGGTACGTCGCAAAGTACCTGATCTCCGACGTTCCGGGGTCGGCACCATCGATCGTCGGGATGCACAACGTCGGCAGCGGCATGGCCGTAGCGGGGCAGATGGCAAAGCACAGCGGCTTCCTCTACGTTCCGCTCGTCCAGATCAGCAACAACGTGCTGCAACGCTTCCACCGCCTCACGACGGTCATCACCGAGGTCGTCGAGGTGCAGACGATCGCCATGTCGGGCACGCCGACCGGCGGCACCTACACGATCTCGTACAACGACGGCGTGGACACCTCGACGACGAGCGCGCTCGCCTTCGACGCGGCCTCGACCGTCGTGCAGGCGGCGCTGCGGCTGCTGCCGGGCTTGCAGAAGGTGACGGTCGTGCAGTCAGGCACGATCCCCAACTTCACGCACACCATCACGATGACGGCCGCGCCCGGCGCGCTCGCGTCCACCTCGCCGCCGCAGTTCACCTCGACGGACGGCACGACCGGCGGGACGCACGCCATCGCGCACGCAACGACCGTGGCGGGCAGCGCCGACCAGTGGGATCTCGGGCCAGCGACCATTCTGTCGCGCGCCTTCGTCGCGTGGTTCGACAAACTCACGCTCGCCGACGCGAACAACGTCCGGTCGGCGACCGCCGACCCGATGATCGGTGGCAACTGGAGCGCGAAGTACCCGGTCGGCGACGCCGGGACGAACGTGACGCACCTCGCCGTCCTCGGCGACGACCTGCTCGCGGGGAAGCCGGACGGGCTGTGGTCGTTCGACGAGTCGGGGCACGCGCGCCCAGAACTCGGCGACCTCCGCAACGTGGTCGACGCGCAGAACTGCATCGGAGCCGCTCCCGCGCAGGCCGCGCTGTTCGTCCCGCATCGCGCGGGCCTCGTGCGCTGGCGGCCGGGAGCGTTCGCGTACGTGGGCGCGGAGCAGGAGGGCTACCTCGAAGGCGACGTGTCGCCGCATTGGGGCCGCGTCATGGGCGTCGCCGCCTACGGCAAGTCGATCTACTACACCGTGAACGGATCGCTGCACGCACACGGATTCGTCGCCTCGCTCACCCCCGGCGCGGGGCGCACGGCGTCCTATATCCCGCACATGAGCCACCACTTCGACTCGCCCGTCGAACACTGCGCGGTGGTGGCGCTCGATCGGCAGGCGACTTCCCAACTCGCCGTCTCGGCTCCCACTGATGACTCGGCGGTCGGGACGATCACGTGGACGAACCCGGGGAACGCGCAGACGCTCGACGGCGTGTACGCGACCGCCGCAGTCGGCACGTCGCACTACCTCAAGGCGCTCTTGCCGGCAGCCACGCGCGTCCCGGACGGCGCGACCGTGCTCGGTGTCGAGGTCGTGGTGAATCGCCGCTCGTGGGTGTACGCGACGCCATCCTATGTGGCCGTTGCCTCCGCAGCCGGGTCCGCCGTCTCGACGATCTCACCGGGCAAACCGCCGGGCACCGCAGACGGTGATGTGATGGTGCTCTCGCTGCTGTCGTTCGGAGCTTTGCCGAACGCGCCTTCCGGGTGGACGCTCGCCGCGGCGGCGGTTTCGATTGGCGGGGGCGGCACCGACTATACGCAGTACATGTACTACAAGGTCGCCGCTTCAGAGGGGGCATCCTACAACATCACCACGTCGGGCGTCTGGACCTCGGCGATCGCCACCATCGTCACGCTGCGCAACGTCGACACGAGCAACCCGCTCGACACGTACAGCACCGACGCTCCCGGCTTCGGCACCAACGTCGCGCCTGCCTCGCTCACAGTCGGGGCGGCAGGTGCGGCAATCGTCGCATCCTTCTGCGGAAATGCGGCGGGAGCCAACCCCGCGGTGACGTGGACGCCCACCACCGGGGCGGAGCGCGCCGACCTGAGCGTCAACAAGGCTTCGGTGGAAACGAACACGCAGATCGTCGCCGCTGGCACCCGTGGCGACGCCAGCACGGCCTCGGGGGTGGCGAACCTCACGGGGATAGTCGCCGCCTTCCGCGCAGCGACGCTCG
>ERZ1292632.616-Hain-H43-01um-R2-616-length-39317-cov-8_pt1 | contig 39317 bp, 41 predicted proteins | sample MGYA00564407_ERZ1292632 | MGnify/ENA primary metagenome ERZ1292632 (study PRJEB36523, sample SAMEA6512637) | groundwater metagenome | collected 2019-01-08 | study: AquaDiva: Metagenomics assemblies of 32 groundwater samples | reverse complement strand
TTATTCAAAGTGGAACTCAGAAACTTTTAATTTAACTTTTTGTTTCAATAAAGGATATTTTATAAGTTCCGGATCTTCTTCAATTAGAGCAATTGCTTCAACGCGAGCCGCTTCCACCATTTTTATATTTTTGATCGCTTCCATTCCAAGGTCGGTAATGCCCCATTGTTTTGCGCCTGCAAGCCCGCCCGCGCCACGCAATGCCAGGTCTAACTCTGCCAATTCAAAACCATTTTTGGCGGTTTTAAGCGCCCTTAATCTTTCTACAGTTTTTTTATTTTTCGCTTCCGCGAATATGTAACAATACGCTTGATGCGAGCTTCGGATGACGCGTCCACGCAACTGATGAAGTTGAGCGAGTCCGAAACGTTCTGCTCCCTCTATTATTATAACCGTGGCGTTAGGCACATTCACTCCCACTTCCACCACGGATGTCGCGCAGAGGATATTTATTTTACCCTGCGCGAATTCTTTCATCATTTTTTCTTTTTTCTCTTTGGTCATTTTGCTATGCAATACTCCTATTTCATATTCTTGGAAAACTTCTTTTTTTAATCTTTTGGCTTCTTCCACGGCCGATTTTACATTGAGCGCTAATTCTTTTTCCGGATCTGGTTCAAAAATTCTTGGACAAATCACATAGAGCTGTCTCCCGTTATTTAATTCCTGTCTTATTTGTTCATAGGTGGTAAAACGTTTATTGGGTGCAATAATTTCTGTGATTATCGGTTTCCTGCCGGCGGGCATTTCGTCAAGAAGCGACAGGTCCAAATCGCCATAAATGGTAAGTGCGAGCGTTCGAGGGATAGGGGTGGCGGTCATCGAGAGTAAATGCGGAGCAATATTGTCTTTCCGAACTAAACGTCTTCTTTGCGCTGTGCCAAATCTGTGTTGTTCATCTATCACGACCAGGGCCAAATTTTTAAATTTAACAGTTTTTTGGATAAGGGCGTGGGTGCCTATCAGGATTGGTATTTCTCCATTGGCCACCCATTTCAAAAGTTGCGTTCGGGAAATAGCGGTCCATCCGCTTGGATTTAATTTTGCCGGGAATTTTCTGCAACCGGATCCAGTGATCAATCCAATGTTGATTGGCAAATGTTTGAAATATTCTATAAAAGATTCGAAGTGCTGGGTGGCGAGAATTTCAGTTGGCGCCATATAGGCCACTTGTAAACTTCCAAAAGTTTGCAAGCGACTCTGAGCGAAATCAAAGGGCTTGGTATTTACAATCATATAGCTGGCCGTCGCCGCGACAGCCGTTTTTCCAGATCCCACATCACCCTCGAGGAGTCGAGACATTGGAAAATTTTTTGCCATGTCATTTAATATTGTTTCAATTGATTTTGTTTGTGCATTAGTCGGCTTGAACGGGAAACGTTCTAAAAAATCTTGCACATCTTTATTCTCACTCTTAATCTGGAAAGATTTATTTTTTCTATACTCGAATTTATCATGTTGGCGTTCCAGCTGGATACAAAAAACTTCTTCAAAGGCGAATCTTTTGCGCGCGCTTTCTGCATCTTTGGCATTTTGGGGTTTGTGAATCCAAATCAAAGCGGTTTTTAGCGTTGGTAAATGATACTTTTTAAGTATTTCTTTGGGGAGGTAGTCTTCTATATTGTCTAATGTCTTATCTTTTATAATTTTTAAAACAGTGTGATAAAACCACTTCGAAGTTATTCCTCTAGTTTCAATATAGACCGGAAAACCAAAAACTTCACTTTGTTTTTTCTGATCAAAATTAAATAAAGAATCATGGATGTCAACTGGCATTGAAGCAACTTTCTTAAATTCTGGATTGGCCAAATATTTGCCTCTTTTGCTTTCCATTACCTTGCCTGTAAATTCTACAAATTGTCCAGGATGAATCATTTTTGCGATATAAGCTTGATTAAACCAAACAACTTTTATTTTTCCAGTTTCATCTATCACTTCTCCTTCTGCTCTCAAAACTTTACTTTTATATCCTCGCTTTATCTCCCCACTCCAAAATTTTCCATAAACTGTCGCATATTCTCCCGCCACCAACTGGTTGATGGGTTTTATTTCGCTAATGTGCGAATATCTGACCGGGAAATAAAAAAGCAAATCTGACACCGAAAAAAGTTTTAGCTTACGCAGGGCCCTTTTTTGATTTATCTCTAGGCGGAATTTTAATTCCAGTTTGTCGTGAAGTTCCATTTACGAATTATATAACTAAATACGATATATATGCCATCACTGAGTTGAACTAGTTTATCAGGAAAACGAATAAAATAAACAAAATAGAGGGTTTTCCCTAAGGAGAACCCTCTACAAAATCCATTGGCCAAAAAAATAGCCAATGCTCATGTACAAGAGATACAACACTAAAGTACATGGCACGATGATACTCAAAAACTTGAGAAGCGGCATTTTTGCTACGCCGGCTACGAAAATCACCGGCTTTGAGCCGGCGGTCGTCTTCCCAATGAGAATTGCCTTAGGGAAATTTTTCCTCCATTTATCATCAAGCTGGCTCAGTTTATTTTGCCAGCTATTTTTGATGAGGAGTACTCCCCCTAGGTGACCAATACGCCCGAAAAAGTAGTAGAGCATATCGCCTGAAATTCCCATCACAATGAAGATGATGTACGCAATGAACGGGTTAATGTAACCCTGCGCTACGAACGCTCCCACGAACACTGCAGTAATCCGGGCGTTTACTACGGAGGCTGCAACTATCGTAGTGTATGGGTGAGCTTTTATGCCCTCCAGCAGTTGGATATGATCCATGCTGACCTTTCCCTTTCTTTGGTTAAATTAAAGTGCTGATCACGGGCAGTGTAGCATATAGATCAAGATATTAGCAATTATAATTTTCTGGCGGATGAGGTGAGATTCGAACTCACGGTCTTTTAAAAGGGACGGCGGTTTAGTAAACCGCTACCTTAAGCCACTCGGTTACTCATCCGTTATTTCTCTGAAACTCAATGGAAGTATAACAGAAAAAATGGAAAAATATGCAGAATATGTTAAAGTAATTAAGTCTAAAAAGGAGCCGTGTCTGAGCGGTCTAAGGTCCCTCTTTGCTAAAGAGGTAGGGGATTTAAACCCCCTCGCGAGTTCGAATCTCGCCGGCTCCGCCTTGCCGAAATATCAGCATTTTTAGGCACATTTGCTAGTGCAGAATATGGACTTTTGAATTGATATTTCTGCATGGTTTGGTTTTTGAATGAAAGATTCCAAACTATGTTTTCAATGATTTCTCTTTTTTCAGTATCGTCTGCTAGTAAAAACTGTTTGGAGTTTCTGCTGGCCCGTAGAAAAACATTTTTTGTCGGTTTCAAGGTAGAAATTTCTATAGCATGTTTTTCTTTCATGTCGCTAATTTTTTTAGTTAAAAGGACTTTTTCCTCGTTTAATCCTAATTTCTCTTTGGCAGAATCATACAGAATTTCAACAAGCGTTTTGTCAATATTAAATTTCTCAAAAAGTGAAGCCACTATCGGATACAAAGTATTTTCTCGCATATAAGTTTTGTGTTCAGTATTTAGTAGAAGTAAAATATATCATTAAAAATATTTCTGATGTGTCTTGCCTGTAGCATGAGCACCTACAATAAAAATCATAATTTTTGCGTACTTAATAAGTACTTAGTAATAGCCGTATAATTTTTTGACCAAACTCCTAGTCGCTCATTCTCAGGATATTCCGCAAGGGTACGATTTTCACCCTGCAACATGATTATCCGGGCCCACCCCTTTTGCAATGAACCTTTTTCTTTCTTAGCAATATGTATTGGAACTCGGTAAACAAATTCTTTTGTCGATCCATTTGGTTCAGCATATACAGTTGCAATTTCAAAATATCCATCTCGATTAGCATAATTTTTTAACCATTTAAGTAACATAGCTGTGGATATTTTTTTTTCAAAATAATTGGTATATGGGCCAGGAAATTTAAGCGCATTGATGAATAAACTATGATCCTCACGCACAACAGGGACACCAAGATCTTTTGCAATTTGAATTGCTAAATACTTTGCAACTTCAAGGCTAGAGTCTGCTTGTATTTCTGGGTATTCTTTTTCAACTAGCAAAACCTCTATGTTATATTTATCAAAAACACTTTTTGCAGCTTTTATTTTACCCGGATTCCGGGTTGAAAAGTATATTTTCATTATCGTTATTATAAATAAAAAATTGTCTCTATGCAACCTAATTAACTTGCACACCAATCTGAAATCAAATACAATATAATCAAGAAAAACTATTAGACAGGCAAACGGGAGGTACAATTCACTAATTGTAACCAAAAAAAGTTAAAATTATTTTTAATAAACATGTAAATTTATGACTGAAAAATTTAGATAAGGGATAAGGGGGTCAGGGATAAGGGGGGATAAGGGGGTCAGGTACTCTTTTTGGGTCTCCATGGTAAACGGACAGTTGATTCAAGCCCAAATTTTTTAATAATTTTCATCGACCAATTGTCATTCCCATATGGCTTGCTTTTTACTACCGACAATCTAATGTTTTCTTCTTCCTCTTTAGGTTGAGATGTATTTACAAAATAAAGATACTCTTCGGGTTCTGATATTGGCCATTTAGATAGAAGCTTTTTCTTTTGATTACTTCCATAAAGCTTACGCCATAAACTGCAAAATTTCCAATTCTCTGCCTTTTTTACCAGTTTGGCACGAAGTGCATTACGCTCCGCATAACGTATGACAGAAAGTAGATGATTATCCTTCTCAATAATAAATGATTTATAGCGACCTTGGTAAAGGTGACCGGTTCCTTTGGTGTTTTTTTGTTGATGCCAGCGTTGAGTATGTGTAAGAGTCAGCCATTGCATAAATTTACTCAGATCACCATTATCTATAGGATATAGAACAAGATGAAAATGATTCGGCATTAGACAATATGCCAGTATTCGCATATTATATTTTTCTTTTGCTTCTTCTAAAACTTGCTCAAATAGAACATAATCTTCTTCTTTAAAGAAAATAGGCAACCGAGCATTAGCTCTGTTTATTATGTGGTAACAATAATCTCCTATGTCAGTTCGAATAGCACGTGGCATGTATTTTAGTATATCATATTTATCAAGAAAGAGTACCTGACCCCCTTATCATATTGTTTTTGTAAAAAAAAACATTTTAAATAAAATTTAGTTGATAAAAACATGTTTTTCAGATACAATTTTATAAAACCTGTTCCTAGACAATCAAAAGAATGGAGATCAAAATGCTAACACCCAACGTGCAGTATCTAAACGAGACGGCAAGGGCAGTTAGCTTCTACCGTTCTCGCACAAACCATACGGTCCCCAAAGGATCTAACGTCAACTTTCGTCTTTCACCAAATCCCTTCAGGCTTCCGCCTGTATACGCCGAGCAGATGCAACGATATTCAATAGCACTTGCGACATGGTATCGCAAGTGCCGCAAACTGGATACGTTGCCACCACACTGGGAACGGCTTGTAAGATCATTCGAACATGATGAATCCGACGGAATGCATTTATTTATCCGTCCAGACTTCATGCTTACCGATCAAGGCCTCAAGTGTGTGGAAATGGAAACTTCTCCATTTGGGCTTGGATTGAGTCTGTGGCTACAGAACATCTATGAGGAGCTTGGTTTCAAAACAGTGGGCAACCACTCTTGGCACCAGAAGTTCCCCGATGGATTAAAGTTCGTCACGACGGAACACACCAACCAATACGAAGGGCAACTCACGTACTTGGTGGACCTACTCAAACGGGAAGGCAAAGAAGCATGCGTCGAAAATTCGACCAGCCTAACCCCCCACGACGGTCGAACCGTTTATCGAGCATTCTATCTCTACGAACATAGCTTAGAGATTGATGCACTACTCCGCGAGGAGAAACATTGTCCTCCATCTGAAATGTTTGTGGAGAGCAAACTCCCGCTGGCGCTGGCTTGGGATGACATAAACGGAACAGACCCTTTGCTCCGCGAAATCATTCCACCAACTTGGGTGGTCAAACACGGGTTCCCCTGCCCGCTCTCTTCGTGGGAGGACATTGCGAACATGCCGGCAAGTAAAAGACTCTACGTTCTTAAACTTGCAGGATGTGATAAAGGTAGCTCTTGGGGTGAAAACGTGCACTTCCTGCATAAAATCTCGAAAGAGAAATGCGGAAAGCTGTTGGAAGAGGCCCTCAAGGGAACAGCGCTTTATGTGTTACAAAAATACACGGAAAGCGTGAAGTTCTCTCAGATGTGGTTCGACTTCGAGTCGGGCTCGGAGAAAACCATGCATGGCCGAGTTAGGCTCACACCGTATGTAAACCCTCACAATGGAGAAATATTCACGGCGAAAATTGCCATGAGAGAACATACCGAACTCATTCATGGCGCAACGGATGCGATAATCACCACAGTTGGTTGATTACTACATCTGATCTTTGGTAATTGGGGGTTCAGAAACTTGAACCCCCAATTCCCTAATTAAAACTAAACAAATTTATGATAAAAAATATAATTATTGATTTCAAAAGAACTATTTATAATCCAGACAGTGATTCTCTTTTAGAGGATGCTCTTCTTGGACTAAATCTTTTTAGAGAAAAAGGATTTTATATACGATTAGTCGGCAAGGGGGTTGAAGCAGAAATAATTTCAATTTTAAAACGTTTCAAGATAGATTCTTTTTTTGATGATATTTGCATTAGTGATGATAAAGAAAAATTTTTTAATAAAGTAGATGAACCTTCGAGTTGGCTCGTAATTGGCGACCGAGCGCACAAAGAAATACTTTTTGGGGGGCAACTTAATATGAATACATTGTGGTTAAAAAATGGAAAATTTAGCACCGAAGAACCACAGGTTAATCAGAAAAAACCCGACTATATTGTTTCAACATGGAATGAAATAATAGAAATTATTAAAAAAATTTAATAATTCTAGAGAAACGTAGGTGCATGAGATTAGCTTTAATCGTTTGGATTTAGCTCGAAATAGTTTCGAACTTTGTCCAGTAAACACCGCATTACAAACAAATCAGACTCCCTGCCAAGTTATCAACTTTTTCACCTTTGAAGTTTGTGGTAAGATTGCTAAAAAGACGACGCGCATTTTGTGCGCGCCGACTGAAATAAAATTGGTCATCGAAAATTGAAAAATCCTAAACCGTCAAGAAAGACGGTTGGATAGACTAAAACTATGAAAAATATCTGCGTCCTTCTCTGCGCGCTTTTTTGCGTGGCAGGAAATAATAAGACTCTGGCAAATCCGTTTATCTCCGAGGTGATGTACAACCTGCTGGGAAATGATACCGGCAAAGAATGGATAGAAGTGGTGAACGCGAGTGGAACACCGCTTCCACTTACAAATTGGTTTGTTTTTGAAAGCGAAGTTAATCACCGAATCAGATTCGTCAGCGGTTCTGACACAATTCCTGCTGGAGGAATCGCGGTAATTTGCTCCGACGCGTTCGGATTTTCTACCAATCACCCCGATTTCAACGGGAATCTTTTTGAATCAAGTTTTGAATTATCAAATATCGGCGAGACGATATCGCTTCGCGACCACAATAAAAACACCGTGGACGCGATAACTTATTCATCTTTGATGGGAGGAAATGGCGATGGAAATTCTCTCAACCACGTCGGGGCTTCACTTGTCGCAATGGTCCCTACGCCCGGAACAAATTCTTATCTTTCAATACTTGCGTTTTCCCGCGTAACGTCAGACAAAGCGGTTATGGCAATCAGCGAGCTTGTCTCTGACACGACAAAAATAGAATTCTCCCGCGATTTGATTAGTTGGTTTATCGCGGATGTCGTTTCTTCGGGAGAAAACATGTTGGATATTCTTATACCGGAAAATACGTCGCAGTGTTTTTTCAGGGTAGTAAGACCCTAAGAAAGAAGATAGGGCTTAATTTGTTTGAGAACGGCTGTCAACTGAAGTTGGCGGCCTATTTTTTTCTTAGAGAGTATCTACGGGTGTCCAACACCCGCCGAGGAATTATTTATGCTATAGTATTTTCATGACTTTTTTTGATAAAGTAAAACAAAAAATTTGGCGCTTTATTTACAAGTTTTTCCCGACTTTACAAAAGAACTTTTTAAAATGGCATATTGTTTTTCATAAAAAAGAAAGGCAAAGATATCATTTAGGCTGGCTCGCGCCCGGAAAGACATTGAAAGACCTAAAAAAACATCTCCATTCCAAGTGGGGTTTTGGCAATCATTTTATTGCTTGGGATGATCAAGCCCAAGTTTTGAGCTGGAGAAAATTAATAAATTTTCAGGAACAATATCATTTGCGGGTTTTTAGCGATGGAGAAATACGTGGACATTTTGAATATACTCCTGAAGCTCACCCCATCCAGCACTTTGATGAAAAAGGAGAAAGTTTTCACCGGGCCGAATTTCTCAAATTTCTGGGAGATTTCGTTACTCCGGAAAAATATATTTCGCAACTTAAAATAGATCCCGATGCCTATAATCCGGATTCTGAAATTTATTTTAAATCGGTAAAATAAAAACAATTTAATCTGTCTTGGATTATATTTTTGATTCCGGCCACACCCAGTCCCAGAGCTTGCCGGCGACGTTGTTTGGTTTGCCGAACATTACATAGTGATGCAAATCTATAAAAGGCAAGCTGTTGCATTCGATTATCCCGCAGTGTTGTTCTTCTTTCCAAGACTTGGTGATGTCTTCGATGATAAAATCTACGCCAATTAACGGATCATTTAAAAATTTTGCCACGTGTTCTAGCATAGCCACATTGTCTCCGTGAACTATATCTGTAACCTCGGTCGTGGTTCCACCACAGCCTCGGCTCGTCTTTTGAGAAAATACGATCACTTGGTCTATTTTGGGGATATCATCCATTTTCATATTTTCTCTTTTTAATTCTGCTTCTGTTTCTTTATCTGCGATTATTTTATGGAAAATCGGGCCCTGGCGTTCTGGTCTTTTGTTTTCTTTTTCCATCAATTCTCGCAAGGTATGTATTCCATCGCCTATGACTTCTGGTTGATCGCGCTTGACCACTCCCGCCAATTTTCCATCAATCAAGGTTCCTCGAAAGAGATATCCGCGAAGCTCTTCTTCGATTACAACGAGTGGGGAAAGTTTCTTAGCTTTTTTAAAACCCGTAATTAAGTCTTCGGATGTATTTAAATGGATCATTGTGTGTCGGCTTCGGGAGCCCAAGTTGGGTTTGGTGATAACCGGTTTTTGCAAGCGATTAAAAATTTTAAGTGCCGTTCTTTTTGTAAAAGCGACTCCTCCGTCTGCGACGGGCAATCCTTCTTTTAAAAATTTTTCTTTCATCACGCCTTTGTTGTCCATCCACTTAAGCGCTGGGGACTCTTTTGTTCCCGGACGGGGAAGTCCATCAAAGATTATGGTTTTATCCTTGAACTCTGCCACGAAACTGTCTCTGATTAGACCTAGGTGGAATTCTTTCATTTTTATTCCACGTCTTTTTGCCTCTTCCCAGAAACATTTTGTCCGCCAAGTGTCTTTCTCGTCAGGGGAGTTCGCAAAATATCCAAGTCTTAGAAAAACCGTTAAATTTAAAAAAGGCAGAGTGATTTTATCGGCAGTATTTTTGAAAAAATACTCCATTAAATCGAAAAATAGTTCGTCTATCCAACCAAAAACCACTGACAAGTAAGCAATCGCATGTATTTCCTGCGCCGGTTCGCAATCTTTACAGTGTTTCATTGTTTTTTAAAAAAAAATAATTCCCAATCTTTTTTAAATAAAAATTTACAAATCTGAAAGATGCCATAAGTAATAAAATAAGCCGATAAGACATCGATTGAATAATGGATATGTCCCAGAAGCACAACGATGGCGAAAGTAATAGAAAAACCAAAGAAAATTATTCTGACGATTTTATGTTCCCAAAACATCAGAGCGAAAAGAAAAGGCAATCCGGTATGTCCAGAAAAGAAAAGATCATTTCCGGTGAAGATGCCATTAAAAACTTCCCAGTTGAAAAACGAAGAATTTATTATTACTACAGTCGGGAAAACAGTGATGTGGGTCAGGGAAACGAAAACTGACCTTATTAAAGTGAAAAGAGCGACGCTTTTCATAGCAAATGGCAAATAGTTGGGTTGTCTAAACACTATAAAAAAAGTCACAAAAGCCATTAGCACTGTTCCATACACAAAAATTCCGCTCACATCGTAGGTTCTTATATTGCTAAGTATTAAATCAGGGACCGGCGTGCTAGGCAAACTATTCACATAACCGCTTATAAAAAATTGTACCACCAGACTTATTCCAAGCAAAATTAAACCGTTCCCAAAGGCGATGAGAAAGTTTTTATCGGTGAAATAAGTTTTATAAAATTGCATATATTCAGTATAACAGATTTTTTTTATTTTTTTCTACAAAAGATTCTATGGCTTGCGAAACCTCTTTCACATTGTTAAGAACAATGATATGATCCGTGTCCGGAATAAGCACGATTTTCGCATTTGGTATTTTAGTGGACAGAGCAATCGCTTGTTTTTCTGGTACCATGGTGTCTTTTACGCCATGCACAATGAGCGTCGGGACTTTTATTTTTTCCAAGAAGTATTCCTGCTCCGGGACCAAAGATTGTCTTAAAACATATAAATGAACGCGGAGGGTTGTATTCTTGACATCCGCGATGGTTCTTTTTATGTCCCAGTCGGTTGAATTTGGATGTTTTAGATAATCGACGTGTCTGCGAGGTTTTTGCTTAAATGGAAATAAATTAAAAATTTTAGTCAGTTTTAGTATTGGTCGTAAAATTTTTCCAGTCCATCCTTTTTCCAGGCCAAATATAGGCGAAAGGAAGACTATTCCGGCCACGTGTTCTTGATAGAGTTTTACATATTCTCCGGCAATAAGTGTTCCAAAAGAATGGCTGATCAAAATAAATTTTGAAATATTCAGGTGCGATATCAGAGATTGAAGATCTTCCGCAAAATATTTTATTTCATAGTCTGAATAATTAGTGAATTTTTTTGATTGGCCGTGTCCTCGAATATCATAGGTTAAAACATTATATTTCTTTTCAAATATTTTCTCATAAGGGATCCAGGCGGAAGACGAACCGACCAGTCCATGAACGAAAACCAAGGTTAACCGGTTCGGCTCAAAATTATTTGTTTTATAATAAATATCTTTATAATATGACTCCTGCATTATTTTTTTATGGCTGAATAATAAACTTTTTCCAACAGATCAACGCTTTTATGTATATCATACTGTTTTATTTTCTCCAAACTAACCTTACCCATCTGTTTTCGCAAATCCGCGTCGGTAATCAATTTGAAGACTTGGCGCGCCAAATCCTGAGGGTCTTTTGTTTTAAATAAAAATCCGTTGCCGTTTACAAAGTATCTGGAGGCGCTCATTTCCGCGTCGGAAATAATAATCGGTTTACCACAAGCCATCGCTTCCAAGACGGCCATTCCTTCAAGTTCCGCCAAGGATGGCAACACGAATATATCGCTTGCATTATAAGCCAATATTTTATCTTCTTCGCTAACCAAACCAAGAAAAGTGATATATTTTTCAACCTGAAGACTGCGCGCCAACTTTTCCAATTTTGATTTTAAATATCCGCCACCCACTATCATTATATGTGTATTGGAATGTTTTCTAATAATATAAGGTATCGCCTTAATAAGCGTATCAACAGATTTTTCTGGGAATAATCGTCCGACGAACAATAATTTTACTTTATTCTCCGGTATCTTAAATCGCTCATAGAAATTCCCAATCGCTACCGGTTGAAATTCTTTTAAATCTATTCCATTGCTGATCACCTCGGAAGGTTGGTTTTTGTCATTTAATTTGTTTAATAAACTGCGTGCCATTTCGGACGGGTAAATCAACGATTCGGCTTTACTATAAATCCAAGTTAGATATTTATTCCAAAGATTATTGAGCGTGGGTTGGATTAATTTCGGCATATTCATAAACAAGTTTTCTGGTTGAGAATGTGAATGCGCCACAATTTTTAGATCAAGCGCCCGAGCGGCTTTAATGGCGATAATTGCGCCGGACATTGGCAGGGTTATATGCACCACCTCAATTTTTTCTTCTCTGAAAACTTTTTTTAATTCTTTGACTGTTGGAAATGCGAGATTCCATCCACTAGACTTTGGTATTGGCAAACTGCGATAGCGATAAGTTTTTATGCCGTGGTGTTGACTATGGTTTTTATGTTCAGTCGATCGAGCGCCAATAAAAATAATATGATGTCCGCGTTCTTTCAATAATTTTCCGAATCGCAGAGTGGAAACAACCACGCCAGATTTATTGCTACCAATCGGGTCGCAAATTATGGCAATACTTAATTTTTTGTTTCGAATTTCCATTTTAAACATAGTATAATACTAATATGCGCAAATTTGAAATTCCCAGACGTGTCTTGCCTAGCCTGGGGCCGATTGTCTTCCGAAATGTTTTTCTGTTGGTGAACGTGGTTATTTTTTTTGTTGTTCTGCTGCTTTTTATTTTTGGGAGCAAGCAAGCGGCCTTGTTTTTAGGTATTGTCTTTTTTTTAAACACCACCATCGCGATTGTTCAGGATATTCATGCGCGAGTGCTTTTGGAGAAATTGCAGATGTTAACCGCTTTACGAGTTCTTCGAATTAATAAAGACAAGACGGAAACGTCCATCTTGGCAGAAGAGATAAAAAAAGGCGATTTACTCAAATTAAAATTGGGCGACCAGACCCCCTCTGAAGGTTTATTGATTTTTGTCGATAATCTGGAAATATCTGAAGCTCTGGTGACTGGCGAATCTGATTCGTTTTCCAAAAAAGAAGGGGATAAAATTATTGCGGGAGCAATCGTCACCTCTGGCTCTGGAATTATGGAAACGCAAGGTCTTTTTAAGGATAGTCGGCTTTCTCTCATCGCCGGGGAGGCGCAAAAATATGCGGCGAGTCCGAGTTCCATCCAGACGGCGATAAATACCGTCGTAAAATATGCCGGTTACATTCTGGTCGCGGTTCTTTTGTTTGTGATCATCCGTGGAATTTTTTTACATTCGTCTCGGTTGGAGATAGTGACGAATGCTGGCGCGCTCGCGAGCACCTTGGTGCCCCAAGGATTGTTAGTGGTCATCACTTTATTATTTGCCATCGGCGCGGCAAATTATTCAAGACGGGATGTTCTTTTTCAAGAAATAAATGCGACGGAAAAACTTGGACGAATAAAAAATCTTTGCATAGACAAGACTGGCACATTAACGGACAATATTCTAGTGGTGGAAGATGTTCACCTTTTTCAAGGTTTAAGAGAGGTGGATGCGTATTCTCTTATCAATCTATACTTTCTTCACTCCCAAGATTCGTCCCAGACTTTTTTAGCGGCAAAAAAATATCTTAGCGACAAGAATTTAGAAAAAAATAAAAATATAGAGTTTCTAGACGCGCTTCCCTTTTCTTCTTGGCGCCGATATGGGACGGTGGAGATGCGCGTCGGGGACACTTTCCAAACGATTTTTATCGGCGCGCCGGATATTTTTATTTCTAAAAATTTAAATGAAGAAGAAAAAAAATGGTTAAGCGACATCACTCTTTTAAATGCTCGAGCCGGAAAACGGGTGTTATGCATTGCTCGCGCCAAGGGGACTGGATTTTCCAAAAATCTGGAAGGGGTATCTTTTTCAATAGTAGCGGTATTTGTTTTCCGGAATACCTTGCGACAAGGTATAAAAGAGACGATTGAATTTTTTCAAAGCCGAGGAGTAAAAATACGGGTAGTTTCAGGTGACAATCCCAACACCGTGCGCGCAGTGGCCCTCGGTGTTGGAATAAAAGGGGCGAATGATGTCATTAGTGGGGAACAGGTGCGGGGCTGGAGCGATTCGGATTTTAAAATATATGTCCATAAGTACACGGTTTTTGCGCAAATCTTGCCGGAGCAAAAAGTGAGGCTTATTGAAGAGTTTAAAAAAGACGGTTTTACCGCTATGGTTGGAGATGGAGTAAACGACGCTTTGGCAATAAAAAAAGCGGATCTCGGCATTGCTATGTGGGATGGTGTGCCGGTGACGCGACAACTTGCCGATGTGATTCTCTTAACCAACAGCTTTTCCGATTTGCCCGGAGCCGTGGAACTGGCTGATCATTTTATTCGGAGCATCGAGATAAACTCGGGCGTCTATATAAATATGAGTTTAGTCGGATTGTTCTTTTTTGTGATTATAAGTATTTTCGGATATTCGTATCCGCTCACGCCGCTTAATATCACTTTTATAAATTATTTCACAGTCGGATTTTCCGGAATTTTGATTTCGTATTGGGCCTTGCGTCCTTCTGGCAAAATATTTCCAGCAAATGATAAACCATTTTTGGCGCGAATTATGCCGCTTGTCTTTGCTTGCGCGATCATAGAAGCCATCGGGGTGGCCCTGGTATTTATGTTTAGTCCGCAGTATCTCAAAATCGCGTCTTCGAATACACTTGTCGGACTCTCCTATATTTTGTTTGGTTTTTTGTTTTTAATCTTCGCGGCGAATGTGTACTGCGTAACCCTGACAAAAAAAGAAAAATTTCATCTCTTTTTGCTTGGTCTATTTCAAATCATCGCGCTTTATTTGGCGCTCCAAGTTCCATTCCTCATTCGCTTTTTCAATATTACTCTTCCTTACCCCTCCTTTATTTTTTTCAGCCAGGCTCTCTTGGTTATTCTGGTGTGTGGATACGCGCAGTATCTTATAGTAAAAAAATTCTTTTTGCGGAAGTAAAAATTACGAAATTACTTGACAAGTAAATAATTTTCTGTTAGTTTATTCTAAACAAACAAATGTGCCGTAGCGTTCAATACGTTACGCCTGAGAACAAAATAAACCAGAAAAAAGGAAATTATGAACCCGAACCTGATCGGAAGTTACTACGTTTTGGCTGTCTTGCCCATTTGGGCAACGGCGCTCATTCTCTATATGATGACCATTGGGGTTATCTTTGTTCTTCGTGACCGTTACGAAGGACTGTTCTACAACACAAGTTACTCAGCGATGTTAGGAGACGGAGCGCTGATTGGCGTTGTGCTTATGGCTGCCGAGATACTGAAACGAGGCGTAGTGTCGCTACCAGAATTCCCCCAAAGCGTTTATTTTCACATATGCTTCGCTCTTGTCGGGGGTGTTCTTGGTTGTTTTTGGTGGTTGAGAATTAGCCATCCCCAGCAATGGGGAGATGTATATCACCACCTCGTGATCGTGCCACTTGTGGTATACCTGGGTTTGACCCTGTTGCCAGTGATTTATTACAATGGCACAAGGGTGGAAGTTATCGCGACGATTTGTCTCATCGCTCTGTGGGCGGGGCTGGTTGTTTACGACCTGAGAAGTGGTCGACTCGATCAACGCAAATATCACAATCTCAGGTCGCATCTTAAAGTTATCCAAGAATCGATTATGTGGAAGTACTTTAAGTCTAAAGGCTGGGAGGTTGACTGAAAAAATATTATTCTAAACCCTAACGAAAGGAGGTGATGAAAACTCTACTTTTTGTTAGGGTTTTCATTTTTCTTTTTTTTGTAAAAATTTTAATGCGCTACCGTGAAAGCGATTATTTTTCGGGCGCCCCCTTGTTTAAGTGTCTTTCTGGCTTCATTTAACGTGGCCCCGGTGGTGGTTATATCATCTATTAAAATTATATTTCGACCCTTCATCTTTTCTCCATCTTTTATTGAAAAAGAATCTAGAATATTTTCTAAACGTTTCTGGCGATTCTCGATCTGAGCTTGGTGCTCTGTTTCTTTTGGTTTTATCAAAATATTTTTTTCCAATCTAAAATTTTTTTCCTTATCTGACTTTATTAATCCTCGACAAATTAATTCCGCTTGATTATATCCACGTTCCCGATATCTTTTAGCGGACAAAGGAATGGGAATTAAAATAGGATTACTGAAATTTTCCATTATGGATAGTTCCGATAATTCTTCCATTATTTTACCATACAGAACTTCTGCAAAAATACTGGCCAGTCTTTTTTTACCCTTATACTTGAGTAATTGCAATGCCTTTTTAATAGGTGGATGACGATAATCATACAAAGGGAAAATCCATTTGGCAGTTTCACGTTCTGCGCAAGGGGCATCGGAAAGACATTTGGCGCAAAAGTCTTTTCCATTTTCCCCACACGCTATGCATCTTATAGGGAAAACCATATTTAGGATATTACTTAATATAGTGTTCAAAAATAGCATTATGATATAATGTTAGCATAAATGGACAATCCATTAAAAAAATTTTTTTCTAACTTAAGTAAATTCGGAAGGGGTGCTGAGCACACAGCTCTGGGTATTGATATTGGCACTTCAGCGATTAAAGTGGTTGAAATTAAACGAAAAAGAGGTCGAGCAATCCTTGAGACTTATGGAGCAATCGCTCTTGGGCCTTATGACAGTCTGGATGCGGGACGTGTTACTAATCTTTCAGTTGAAAAAACAACGGAGGCTCTAAAAGAGGTTTTAAAACAATCTGGCGCGACTATCGACGAAGGAGCTTTCTCTGTTCCAGTGCAATCAAGTTTAATTTTTAACATTGAATTGCCCGTTTCTGTCAAAGAGAGTGAAATGGGGACAATCATTCCCACCGAAGCTCGGAAGTATATTCCTGTACCCATTACAGAAGTTTCTCTGGACTATTTTGTATTACCTCAAAAAGAATCTTCTTTCGAAGAGATGAACATCGCTGACAGTGGTTCTGATATTCCGCAAAAAACAGCCGGTAAAACAAATGTGCTTGTTGTCGCGACCCAGAATGATGCAATTTCCAGATATCGTTCAATTGTTTCTCAGTGTTCTCTCACTGCGTCTTTTTTTGAGATTGAAATATTTTCTTCAATCAGAGCTAATTTTGAACACGAGCTTTCCCCAGTCCTATTGATGGATTTTGGCGCGTCGCGCACTAAACTTTCCATTGTTGAATTTGGTATGCTTAAAAGTTATCATACGATCGATCGAGGAGGCGCTGATATATCAGACTCTATCGCTAAATCTTTGAGTATCCCTTTTTCGGAAGCGGAAAAAATGAAGAAAGAATTTGGTCTTTTTGAAAATCCAACTGAAAAAAGTTTATCTAATATTATTAAAGTTCACATTGACTATATTTTTTCTGAAACTAATAATGTGTTATTAGGGTATGAAAAAAGATATGATAAAACTATCAGTAAAATAATATTATCTGGTGGCGGGTCTCTCTTAAAAGGGCTTCTGGAAGTGGCGACCAATAATTTTCGAGCCGAAATAGAAGTGGGTCGTCCATTCTCCAAAGTCAATGCTCCAGCCTTTTTAGAAAAAGTTCTTGAAACGACAGGTCCCGAGTTTGCCGTCGCTCTAGGATTAGCGTTACGAAAATTGCAATAAAACCGCTGCATTAAGTAGTATTTGGACAAAGTTATACACAATCTGCTTTTTTTATTTGTTGTTTTGTAATATAATTAGGTATAATGGAGCCGAATTTTCAAACATCTTTTATACCTAAAAGACCAATGGTCGCTGAACATATCGCTACCACAAGGTCTGTTGGTGTTTTTACTGTTATTGCTATTTTTATTTTATTCACTGTTCTTTTAGCGACCGGCGCTCTTTATTTTTATAAAGGAGTTCTGGCAAAAAATATCACCCAAATGGAAACTGACTTAAATTTAGCCAAGAATCGTTTTGAGCCTTCTAAAATAACAGAGCTTCAGGTGTTAGATAAACGTTTAAACGCGTCGAGTGAAGTCTTGTCCAATCATACCGCCATCACCCCGATTTTTCAAGCGTTGTCTTTAATTACGATGAAAACTGTTCGTTATACCAAATTTAGCTATGATTTTGGAACTGAAAAAAATGCCAAGGCAGTTGTTAAAATAAGCGGTCTGGCGGTCGGCTATCGTTCGGTCGCGCTTCAATCGGATCTTTTTGCTAAAAATAAAGATTTAATTGATCCTGTTTTTTCCAATCTTACGCTTGACGATAAGGGGAATGTTCTTTTTAATTTAGAATTTTCAGTTGACCCGTCTTTTATCAATTATAAAAAGACTCTGGAAGTGGTAAATTAAATTTTTTTATGAGATTTGTAATGCCCATCATTTTAATAGGAATAAGTGTTACCCTTTTTTTTATGTTTAGTAATCCTATGTACAATAGTGTTGCGTTACAACGGGCCCAAATAGCATCCTACAATAAGGCGCTTGGCAATTCTAAAGCGCTTGAAAATGAACGAGATAAATTAACTTTTAAATATAATTCTATCAATCCAGATAATTTAGTAAAACTTCATAAACTTTTGCCTGACAATATTGATAATATACGTCTGATTCTGGAAATAGAACAAATAGCTTCTCCTTACGGGATAGTGTTGAAAGACATTAAATATAATGCAACTAACACGAAAAAAGACGCTGTATCCGGAGTAACGCCGGCGATTCAGGGAGGCGGAGCGGTTCAAACCTCAAACAAAAATTATGGAGTTTGGGATTTGGAGTTTTCAGCGGTTGGTACTTATAATAATTTTCTTAGTTTCACGAGAAATCTGGAAAGTAACCTCCGGATTGTGGACATCTCATCCATTTCTTTTTCCTCCGATCTGAGTACCGGATCCAGTTCCGTTTCGCCGACATCTTATACATATAATTTTAAAATTAAAACTTATTGGTTGAAAAATTAAAATTCGAATAAGAAATAGGATAAAAAAATGCCAAAATTAAAAAACATCATAATATTTCTAACCATTGGAGCGGTCTTTGTTTTTATTTATTTTTTTTATATAAAAGGGTCTTCCAGTAAGGATGGGGCTCCTTTAGTTTCTTCTTCCTCGGGCTCTCCTGTTGCGAACGGAACGGAAGGAGATGTAAATTCTTCAATAACCCAGGATTTTCTAGCCTTGCTTTTAAATGTTAAAAATATAAAATTAGACGATGCCATTTTTTCTGATAATGCTTTTACTAGTTTGCATGATTCCAGCATCACGCTTACGCCTGATGGCACTGAAGGCAGGCCCAATCCATTTGCTCCGCTTGGAACGGATGTTGTGATTCCGCCAGTTGCTTCTTCTAATAGCGCTGGCGCAAGCGCGAGCGCCGGAGCGTCTTTAACCAATTAATTTAATTATGAGTTTCTTAGAAGAGTTAGTTAAAGAAGGTGGAATCGAGAAAAACCAAATAGGCGAGATTAAAAATCGCGCGCAAGAGAAGTACAACGGAGATATTGAAGAAGCTTTAATTGAATTTGGTGTGCCAGAGGAAAAAATTCTTGAGGTAAAAGGAAAATATTTGCAAATGCCGGTGAAGAAAGTGAACAAGGAAGAGTCAACCTTTAGCGCTCTCCAATATATCTCAGAAGATTCAGCCACGCATTATCAATTTGCTCCGATTGGATTGCGCGAAGGGGTATTAGAAGTGGGGGTGATAAATCCGGAAAACATCCAAGCCATGGATGCATTGCAATTTATTTCTGTCAAGCTTGGTATTCCATTCAAGATATATCTGATTTCAAAAAGTGATTATGAAGGTATAATGGAAGCTTACAAAGGTATTGGAAGTCAAATAAAAGATGCGCTGGGTGAGTTGGATCAAGATGAAATTAAAAGTTTAAATGAGGAAAATTTAAGTAAAGAAATAAAAAATATAAAACCCGGTGAAGAAACAAAAATAGTGGAAGATGCGCCAGTCATAAAAATTGTGGCTGTTATACTGCGTAATGCCATAGAAGGGGGCGCTTCGGATATCCATATTGAGTATACTGGAGAAAAGGTAAAAGTGCGTTTTCGGGTGGATGGCGTTTTGCATACTAGTATAGTATTGCCACCCAACATTTACAGTGGGATAGTGGCGCGTATAAAAATTTTAGCCAAATTACGGCTCGATGAAAAAAGAAAACCTCAAGATAATTCCTTTAGCGCCACGATTGATGGACGGAAGATTGATTTTCGCGTTTCCACTATGCCAACTTATTATGGCGAGAAAGTTGTTATGCGAATACTCGATTCTGAAAAGGGAGTCAAGCCTTTGGATCAACTAGGTTTGTCCGAAATAAACCTTAATATGATTAGGGAAGCGATCAAGCGACCGTATGGGCTTATTTTGATTACTGGTCCAACCGGCTCTGGAAAATCCACGACCTTATATTCGATGATGAATGAGCTTAATAAAGAAGAAAGTAATATTGTGTCTTTAGAAGATCCGGTGGAATATCACATGCCTGATATTAACCAGTCGCAAATGATGTCTGAGATTGGATATACTTTTGCTTCCGCGCTTCGTTCCATTCTTCGGCAAGATCCAGATATAATAATGGTTGGAGAAATACGCGATAAGGAAACGGCTCAACTGGCCATTCAGGCGGCCCTGACTGGGCATCTTGTCATTTCCACCCTCCATACGAATAATGCGATTGGCGCAATCCCGCGCTTGGTGGATATGGGGGTGGATCCATATTTAATCGCGCCGACGCTTATTTTATCTGTTGCTCAACGTCTCGCGCGCCTGACTTGTCCAAGTTCCCGAAAACTTGTGCCAATGGACGAGAGTATTAAAATGCAAATCGAGAATCAAATGAAAGATTTGCCGGCTGAATTTAAAAAAGAAATTGGAGTGAAAGGACAGATGTATGACACGGTCCCTTCCAGCGAGTGTCCTTCTGGCACGAGGGGTCGAATTGCTATTTTTGAAATGTTTAAAATAGATAAAGAAATGCAAAATGTGATATTAAAAAGCCCGACGAATGGAGAAATCTATAAGGTGGCTCGTAAAAAAGGAATGCTAATGATGAAAGAAGACGCCATGCTTAAATCCCTAGACGGCGTAATTCCTTTCTTGGAAGTGTATAATTTTAATAATGAGAATGACTAAGGTTAAAAATGGCGCCTTAGGTGCTATTCAGGTGTGCAAGTTTTCCACAGAGTATTCAATTAAGAGCCATTTTGTAGTATAATAAGCTTTCATATGGATATGGAAAAAGAAAAAAGAAAAATTTTTATAGTGGATGATGACAGTTTTCTCTTAGATATGTATGCGCTTAAATTTAGCCAAAATAATTTTGAAGTGTATACAGCGGAAAGTGGCCAAGAGGCCATCGAGAAACTTAAGGGTGGGTTGTCTCCCGATGTTATGTTGATGGATATAATTATGCCGGGAATGGACGGTTTTGAGATGTTGAAAAAAATAAATATGGAAAAATTATCCAATTGCGTAAAAATAGTTTTATCCAATAAAAGTCAACAATCAGACATCAATCAAGGAAGTAAATTGGGAGTCGCTGGTTATATCGTGAAGGCCAATTCCACTCCAGTGGAAGTGATCAATCAGGTGATAAATATTTTATCCAAAAAAGTTTCGGTTCCAAAATAAAAATTATGGATTATAAGAAAAAACTTGAGGAACTCATTTTGGTTGTCATTCGGGAAAACGGGTCCGATTTGCATTTAAGCGTCGGACGGGTGCCAGTTATTCGCGTATCTGGAGAACTGATTTTTCTTTTAAAGCATTCGGTTTTTACAAATGGGGACATAATTGGAATTTTGGGGGAGGTGTTGGGGAAGGAGAAGGTTAATAAATTTATGGAAAATCAAGAAGCGGATTTTTCTTATGATTTCCGCGGAGAAGCCAGACTACGGGGTAACGCTTTTTTCCAGAAAGGTCTGGTCTGCCTGGTTTTTAGGTTAGTGCCAAAGGTGAAAACTATCGCCGAATTGCATTTACCTTCCATCATCGCGGATCTCGCTCGCAAGAAACAAGGATTTTTTCTAGTCGTTGGTCCGGTGGGGCAAGGCAAATCGACCACTCTTTCCGCTATGGTGGATTTAATCAACAATGAACAGGCGCGCAATATTATAACAATTGAAGATCCGATTGAGCATGTATATATCCCCAATAAATCCATAATTAATCAGCGGGAAGTTGGCATTGACACTCATGATTTTCATATCGCGCTTAAATCGGTTTTTCGCGAAGATGTGAATGTGATAATGATCGGGGAAATGCGCACCCCGGAGACGATCGCGACGGCGGTAACCGCCGCCGAGACCGGGCATCTGGTTCTTTCAACTTTGCACACCAATAACGCTTCTCAGACCATCGATCGAATAATTGACTCTTTCCCCAGTGATCAACAAGATCAGATTCGCGCTCAACTTGCGTCGTCGCTTCTTGGAATTTTTTCGCAAAGACTTATTCCCAGGATTACCGGCGGACTGATTCCTGCTTTCGAGCTTCTTTTAAATAACAGCGCAGTGTCAAATTTAATTCGGGAAAAACGCACTCATGAAATAGACGTGGTCATCGAGACAGGAATGGAATCCGGGATGATCGATTTAAATCATTCGCTGATGGAACTCGTGCGTACTGGAGAAATTTCCATCGAGAACGCCCGCCAATACTCTCTCAATCCCACCGGTCTGGATCGTATGCTATAATTTTATGTTATTTAAATATAAAACGATAGATAAAGAGGGTTCAAGCAAAGAAGGAGAAATTGACGCGCCCAATCGGGATCTGGCGATCAGCGGACTGCAAAGACGCGGTTTGGTGGTTATTTCCATCAAAAATGAAAAAGAAAGGCAATCTCTTTTTTCAATCTCTTTTTTTGAAAAAGTCTCGAACAAAGATATCGTGATTCTTTCCCGCCAGATTGCGACTTTATTTGAAGCGCAAGTCTCCGCCCTGAAAGCTTTTTCGATGCTGGCCACTAATACCGAAAACAAACTTTTGGGTCGCAAGCTAACGGAAATTGGCGATGATCTCCAAGCGGGAATTTCCATTTCCGGCGCGTTGGGGAAGCATCCGGATGTGTTTTCGAATTTTTATGTGAATATGGTCAAGGTAGGAGAGGAGACGGGGAAACTCAGTCAAACTTTCTTGCATTTAGCGGAATATTTAGATCGTCAATATTCCCTCACTTCCAAGACCCGAAACGCGCTTATTTATCCGGCGTTTGTGGTGGTGACTTTTTTTGTCGTAATGACTCTGATGTTTGTGGTAGTGATTCCTAAACTCTCTTCAATCATTCTGGACTCTGGCCAAGAACCGCCGATTTATACCAAAATAGTTATCGCCATTTCAAATCTTTTTGTTCATTATGGTTTTTTCATCCTGATTTTTTTGGTGTTGCTGGGTATCTGGGTTTGGAGATTGTCTTTCACCGAGAAAGGAAAAGAATATCTTGATGCGCTGAAACTCTCCACGCCCGCGATAGGCAATTTGTATAAAAAGCTCTATCTTTCGAGAATAACGGACAATTTAAACACGATGCTTAGTTCTGGTGTTCCGATCGTTCGGGCGATAGATATTACTGGCGAAGTGGTCGGCAGTCGTGTCTATAAAGAGCTTCTAGGAGAAGTGACGGATGGGGTAAAGTCCGGTTTAGCTCTTTCCGTCGCTTTCGCCAAATACGAAAAAGAAATACCGGGCATTCTGGTGCAGATGGTGCAAGTGGGCGAAGAGACGGGTTCTCTGGGGTCTATTTTGAAAACTTTGACCGATTTCTACAAACGCGAGGTGGATGACGCGATTGACACATTGGTCGGCCTGATCGAACCGGTAATGATTGTGGTTTTAGGTCTAGGAGTAGGAGTACTGCTCGTGTCTGTCTTGATGCCTATTTACAATCTGGCGGGAAGCATTAATTAAATAGAGCTGTGGATAACTTATTTGCGTATATGTTTATATCTTTATGTTATAATGAATGTATTAAAATAAGTCGAAATTATTCCACCGAGGCGCTTGTTCGTCTCTGGAGGAGATAAAATTATAAGTTAATATTATTAAGTAAAAAACTATGAAAATGAATTTAAAAAAAGGTTTTACATTGATCGAACTCTTGGTGGTGGTTGCTATCATCGGTATTTTAGCGTCGGTTGTGTTGGCGTCGTTGAACACGGCTAGGTCAAAGGGTAAGGATGCTTCTGTACAAGCAAGTATGTCTTCTATGCGAGCGCAAGCCGAACTTGGTGTTGATGCTTCTGGAAATTATATGGTAGGTGTTTGTTGGACGAGTGGAGCGGGTGGTTTAGCAGCTCTTTCCAACGCAGTTATATCAGCTGGTGCGACAGTTCCAAAATGTGCTCAATCAGGTGCTGCTACTGCAACCTCGGCAAGTTGGGCATATGAAGTATTACTTCCTACTGGTGGTACTAACTTCTTTTGTGTAGATAGTACTGGCTTTGCAGGAGCCAAGACTGGTTCTTCAATTACGAATACAAATACACAGGCCAATCCCGCAACATCAGGAGCTTCTAACCTTAGCGCCTTAGATACAGCTTGTTAATGAAGGCAAAGGCAAAGGCAAAGAAGGCAAGCAAGGATAAAGGCAAGCAAGAAGAAGGCAAGCAAGGATACTCCTTGATATTTTAAAGAAAAAAGAAGGCAAGCAAGGATACTCCTTGATATTTTAAAGAAAAAAGGCTGTAATAGCCTTTTTTCTTTTCCCTTTTAAATTCTTACTCAATTTATCAAGGAGTATCCTTGATATTTTTTGTTGTTTCTATGATATAATGTAATGATGGGGAGAAATATAATTTTTGCTGAAAATGAATATTATCATATATATAGCCGTGGAGTAGAAAAACGCCAAATATTTTTTGATGAAGCAGATCATCAAAGATTCACCTCTCTCTTATTTCTAGCAAATAGTAATACACCAGTGCATTTAAGCAATTATCAAGGAGTATCCTTGATAGAAATTCCCAAAGGCGATTCTATTGTGGAAATAGGGGCTTGGTGTTTAATGCCGAATCATTTTCATTTGCTTTTAAAAGAAAAACAAAAAGGGGGGATGAGTCTTTTTATGAAAAAACTTTTGACTGGTTATTCTATGTATTTTAATACTAAAAAACATCGAAAAGGAGTATTATTTGACGGAACATTTAAAGCAAAACATTTAAATAACGATAATTATTTGAAATATCAATACGCTTATATACATTTAAATCCTATCGGTATTATTGATAATGGGTGGAAGAAAAAGAAAATAAAAGATGTAAAAAAAGCAAAAGAATTTCTTCTTTCTTATAAATATTCCAGTTTTCAGGACTATTTGGGAATAAAAAGAGATGAGAATAATATATTATCCATAAAAGGTTTTCCGGAATATTTTGAATCCTTTTCAGATTTTCAGGAAATGATTGATGAGTGGTTATCTTTTCAAGAAAATATCAAGGATACTCCTTGATATTGATGCTTGAAGGTGGTTTTTTGTTTCATATTTTGTTATTATTTGAGTATGAGTATTTTTTTAGTGATTATTTTTTTCCTCCTTGGTCTTATTATTGGTAGTTTTTTAAATGTTGTGATTTACCGTCTTAGTACTGCAAGGTCTTTGGGTGGTCGGAGCGCCTGTATGTCTTGTCAAAATAGACTCTCTTGGTCTGAGCTTGTGCCACTTTTTAGTTTTTTGGGTCTGAAAGGGAGATGTCGAAATTGCCAGACTAAAATATCAATTCAATATCCGTTAGTCGAGGCGATTACCGGTCTGATTTTCGCAGCCCTGTTTTTTAAGCTTTCCGCTTTTAACGGACAAGATGTTTTCTTTATCTTTAACTTAAGTTTTATTCTTGCTTATATTTATTATGCCACTGCATTTTCACTTTTGGTGGTTATGGCCGTATATGATTTAAGGCATAAAATAATTCCCGATACGCTTTCTCTCGTTTTTAGCGTACTTGCTTTTGTCGGCTTGTTTTTCTTTAGCAACTATGATTTTTCTTCCCATATTCCCACTATTCTAGAATTTTCGTCGGGTGTCTTGATAGCGTTGCCCTTGGCTGGCCTTTGGCTGATATCTTCTGGCCGATGGATGGGCTTGGGTGATGCTAAATTGGCCCTTGGTATTGGCTGGTTGCTGGGACTTTCTGGCGCGCTCTCAGGCTTGGTAATCGCTTTCTGGTCTGGGGCGATCATCGGAGTGGCTCTTATTATTCTTTTTAAAAATGGCAAAATGGGTAAACTGGGAATGAAAAGCGAGATTCCTTTTGCTCCGTTTTTAGTTTTCGGCGCGTTTTTGGCATTTGTTTTTAGATTAAATCTTTTTGGAATTTAGGCTCACTATCAAATGATTATAAAAAAAGCAATAAAAAAGAATCGAGGGATGACTTACGTGGAGCTTATTGTCGTGCTCTCTATTTTTGCTGTGATGACTTCTGTTGTTATTTTTAACTATAGGGAATTTCAAGTGAAAGTGGATATTAAAAATCTGGCCAGCGATATTGCCTTGAAAATTGTGGAAGCGCAGAAATCGTCTTTGTCGGGCAATTTGCCCGCCCAAACGCCCACTGTGTCAGATCCTGCTAAATGGAAGCCAGCTTATGGGGTTTATTTTGACGCTACTGGTGACAGCTTTATTTATTTTACCGATCTCAACAACAACAATTGGTTTGATGATGCACCTTGCACTGGTGAATGTTTAGACGAAATAAACATAACGAAAAATTATTATATATCTCGAATAGATAGTTACTTAGGTTCTACCCTTACTCAAATTACAGTTCCTCTTGCTATTACTTTTAAGAGACCAAATTCTGGGGCAACTTTTAGCCATTCAAATGGCATACCATTAACCTTTGATTATATTCAAATCACCATTGCTTCGCCATCTCCGCAGTCGGTGACCGCCAGTATTAAAATATACCCCTCGGGCCGGATTCAAGTAAATTAATTATGAAAAAAATATTTTTTTTAAAAAATAATAAAATAAATACTGGCTATACGATTATCGAAACAATGATCGCTGTCTCTCTTTTTTTAGTGGTTGTGATGATCGGGATGGGCGCGCTTTTAAATGCTAATTTGCTTCATCAAAAATCGCGAGATATGCGTTCCATTCTGGATAATTTAAGTTTCGTTATGGAAGATATGGGAAAGAATTTAAGAACAGGATACAATTATAGGTGTTATGATAATGGATTGCCTTGGGTTCAATCATATGCTCAGAATAATAATGGTTCAAATAATAATACTTCCAACGACTTAAATACCCCGAGAAGTTGCGCAAGTGGCGGAGTGATAGTTTTTGAAGAAGCTTACGGGCATACATCTTCAACTGTTCCAGCTGATCCTAATGCAACTGACCAATGGGTCTATAAGATTGAATCAACTGATAGCGGTGTCACTTTTGATATAAGCAAGTCTATTGATGGCGGGTTGAATTGGGTACAACTAAACTCTGATGAAGTTGTCCTTGATTCAGTTTCTGGATTTTCAGTAATGGGCGCGGAATCACCGCCAGATGTTCAGCAACCTTTTGTTACTATTAGATTGGTCGGAACAATAACTTTTAAAAATGTTGTCACACCTTTTTCTTTTCAGACCTCCGTATCGCAAAGAGTGATAGATATTTAAGCAGTTATAAAGTTGAAAGTTCATAAAGTTATAAAGTAATGAAATTATTTTTTAAAAAAATTGATAAGTTAAGCAAGGGTTTTACATTGGTGGAGACACTGGTGGCTCTTTCAATTTTTAACGTATCAATACTGGGGTTGATGTCTGTTTTGGCGGCTGGAATTTCTAATATTAATTATGCCAGAATGAAAATAACTGCCTCATATTTGGCGCAAGAAGGCATTGAATATATTAGGAATATGCGGGATACTGCTGTTTTATATACTAATAATGGTTGGACTAGTGATTTTAAAGCTAAAGTTAAAATAAGTTCATGTAAAAATGATACTGATAAAACATGCGGTTTTAGCAGACCGTCACCTTTCGATGTTTTTGTGTGTAATAACCCTAATGATTGCAAATTGTATGTAAATAGTAACGGAGGTTATGATAATGATTCAAGTGGTTCCGATTCTGGTTTTACCCGTAAAATTTGGATGGACACAACTGGGCTAGGAAATGATGAAGTAAAAATTTATTCAAAAGTTGAATGGACCCAAGGTTCCGGCAGTTATAATATAACTTTTACGGAGAATTTATTTAATTGGGTAGAATAGCATCGCGCTTTAATGGACGATTGCGCGACCTGATTTCGTTAAATCAAATGATTATAAAAAAAATAAAAAAAAATAATGGCTTTGTAATGCTTTTCGCGGTTACGCTTTCCGCTCTTTTTTTAGCGTTAGCGTTGGGTGTTGCCAACATAGCGTTTAGAGAAGTGAAGTTTAGCACTAACACTCGCGATACCAATGACGCTTTTTTTGCCGCCGATACCGGAGCGGAATGCGCGTTGTTTAATGATAAATCCACTGTTAATTCTTTTCCACAATCCGGGGGTCCAAGTTCTATTCAATGTGCTGATTCAACTATAAATTTCTCTACTCCTTCGCCATCCTGGAATTTTATTGTTACCGGTTTAGGAAGTACTCAGCAATCTTGTGTCAAGGTTAATGTAATTAAAGATTTTTCACTCAATACTACCAATATCATTTCTAAAGGATACAATGCGGATGACACTTCATGTGGAGGATCCAATTCAAATCGCGTAGAACGCCAAATTGAATTGAATTACTAATTTTAGCATGGATAAACGGCAAGCTTATAAGAGAATAAATAAATTGAGACGAGAGATTGCGCGATTAAGAAGCGCATATCATATTGAAAATGCGCCTAATGTTACCGATGATGTTTATGATTCCTTGACTCGCGAGCTTCGAGAACTCTTGCGAGAGTATCCTCTATTTAACGATGCCAATTCACCGGAAAACAGGATAGCGGGAAAGCCACTCTCTAAATTTGTTAAGATAAAACACCAAAGCAGAATGCTTTCTTTGAATGACGCTTTTTCATATGAAGAGCTCTATGATTGGGAAACAAGGATTAAAAAACTCTTGCCAGAAAAAACATCGCTTCGGTATTTTTGCGAAGTGAAATTTGACGGTCTGGCGGTGTCTTTGATTTACAAAAATGGAAAGTTGGAAAAAGGCGCAACCCGAGGAGATGGTTTTATCGGAGAAGACATCACGGAAAATTTAAAAACCATAAATTCAATTCCGCTGATATTGCAAAAACCCTTTCCGGAATATCTGGAAGTTCGCGGTGAAGCTCTTTTAAGCAAGAAAACATTAATAAGGTTAAACTTTGAGAATGTTAAAGAAGGTAAAACACTTTTTGCCAATACTAGAAATGCCGCCGCCGGCAGTCTGCGTCAGCTTGATCCAAAGCTTGCTCAGGAACGTCATTTAGATTTTATCGCCTATGATATAGTGGAAGCAACACCCGACTTGGTAGTCGGAGTACCAAATGGTACTCCGACTACCAAGTTACAATTCCATTCTGATAAACACGAGATGTTGCGAGATTTTGGGTTTAAGGTTGAAAAATTGGAAGCTAAATGTGAAAGTTTGGAGAAAGTGATTGCTTTTATAAAAAAATTTAAAAAAATAAGATCCAATTTCCCATATGGCACAGATGGTATTGTGATATCCGTGGATGATTTAAAATTACAAGTTGTTTTGGGTGTTGTCGGCAAGGCTCCGCGTTTTATGGTGGCATTCAAATATCCGGCGGAAAGAGCGACGACTAGAGTGAAAGAAATTTTAGTTAATGTTGGACGCACTGGCGTCTTGACGCCACTCGCGATTTTTGAGCCGACCTTGGTCGCGGGTTCTCTGGTGTCCAAAGCGACTCTACACAATCTGGATCAAATAGACCGCCTCCATTTATTAATAGGGGATACAGTGGTTATAGAAAAAGCCGGTGATGTCATTCCAAAAGTGGTGGAAGTCTTGACTCGATTGCGTTCAGGTAAAGAAAAAAAATTCAAAATGCCGATAAATTGTCCGACTTGTGGCGGAAAAGTGGAAAAGAGAGAATTAGGAGTTTCTTTTTCTGTCGCCTATTATTGTGCAAACTTAAAATGTCCAGCCAAAGATGAAAGGTATCTGGAACATTTTGTGTCTGTTTTTGAGATATATGAATTGGGTCCAAAAATTTTAATGCGTTTCAAAGATGAGGGTTTGATAACAGATGCGGCCGATATTTTTACCCTAACCAAAGAAGATATTGCGCCTTTGGAATCTTTTGGAGAAAAATCAGCCAAAAATATTGTCGAAGAAATTGGAAATAAAAAGAAAATTTCTCTTTCCAAATTTTTATGGGCGCTTGGAATACTGCATGTGGGAGAGAAGACGGCGCGTGATCTGGCCGAACATTTTGGAACTTTGGAAAAAGTAATATCTTGCGTTAGGCAAGACAAAAATTTGAAAAATTCTGACGTTTTCGCCCTCGGAGACATAAGACAGGGGACTCACGACGCTTTTAATTTTTCAAATTTTTGTCTTGATGTAGAAAATATCGGACCAGCCGTATCTAAAAGTATTTCTGATTTTTTTCGAAATAAAAATAATTTAAATTTTATAAGAAAATTAGAAAAAAATGGTGTGGTGGTAGAAAAAATGGGAAAAAAGAAAAGAGGTAAATTCACTGGACTTAATTTTGTTTTAACTGGGACACTGGTCAATATGTCTAGGGAAATAGCAAAAGATAAAATAATTTCTTTCGGTGGAAAAGTAGTCAGTTCAGTTTCAAAAAATACTTCTTATGTTGTCGTCGGAGAGAACCCAGGTCGTTCTGACTCTGAGAGTCGTCAAACTCGAATGAGTTCCAAACTTCAGTCGGCCGAAAAATTAGGACTAAAAGTGTTAAATGAAAAAGAATTTTTAGTTATGATTAATAAGGAAATTTAGAGTTTTAACTCACCCTTGACTGCAAGAATAGATGGAGTGTTGTACTTGGAAGTAGAGAATTTACCACAGTAAAAATTTGCTTAATCTTCTCGTTTATTGATATAATAAATGTATGAAAAAACAAAAAATTATTTTTACATTGCTTCGTTTCGTAATGAGTTTTATTTTTCTTTGGGCGTTTTTCGATAAAGTTTTTGGGCTGGGGTTTACAACAACCGCCAAGCAGGCTTGGATTAATGGAGGCTCACCTACCTCTGGTTTTCTTTCCTTTGCGGTCCAAGGTCCTTTTATTGATATTTTTCATAGTTTAGCTGGTCTCCCCGTCGTTGATTGGATGTTTATGTTAGGACTTCTTTTTACAGGGTTAACTCTGGTCCTTAATAAATTTGTAAAATGGGGATGTCTGGCCGGAAGTTTGATGTTGTTGCTTATGTATTTAGCATTGCTTTTCCCGGCCCATAATCCAATTATTGATGAACATATAGTATATATTTTAGTGCTGATTCTTCTGGCATTCAAAAGCGAGGAAAAGATGATTTGAAGGCAGGTGATTCTTATTGTTTTAATGTAATATCTGTATGTCAGAAAAAAAAGGACAGACAAAAATAATGGTCTTTGGCGCTTTCGACAGTTTACATAAAGGGCACTTAAATTTTTTCAAACAGGCGAAAAATCTCACCCAGAATTCATTTTTAATTGTTTCAATAGCAAGAGATAAAAATGTTTTGAAGATAAAAGGGCGATATCCAAGCAAAAATGAGAAAAAAAGAATGGTTTTAGTTAAAAAATGCAAATTAGTTGATAAAGTGGTACTTTCTGGTGTTAAAAATCACATTCCCCATATTATAAAAGAAAATCCGGATATTATTGGCTTAGGATACGATCAAAAAACTTATGTAAAAAATCTTAAAAAAGATTTGAAAAATAAAGGTATTTCAGTGAAAATAATACGTCTTAAATCTTATCGGGAAAAAGTTTACAAAAACCACTTGCTAAGAGAATAAAGTTTTTGATATAATCTTTTTTGTCGAAAAAACGTGTACCATTTTATTTGTTAATGACGTATATATGAATATATGCAAGAAATAAATATGATTAAATCCATTAAAAGTTTTTTTATGAATAAGAATTTTGCTTCGGTGTTTTTGACCAGTCTGCTTTCCCTCTTGTTTATTATTATATTAGGAATTAGTCTCATCTTCTACTATCGCGCTAATATTTTCGGATATTTTGCCAAAGAATATTTAAAAGAAGCGCCAGCTGGAAATAATAAAAATGACGCGCAAGTGACAGAAAAGATTTTGGAGAAACAAACGATTTTTTCGCAAGAACGTTTTGTGATTGACGCGGTAAAGAAAACAAACCCAGCCGTTGTCTCGATAATTATCTCCAAAGAAGTTCCAAAATATGAAACCTATATTAATCCCAACCAACCACAAAATCCGTTTGGTGATTTATTTCCTGGTTTCTCTTTTAATATTCCGCAATACCGTCAAAATGGGACAGAAAAAAAAGATATTGGCGGAGGATCAGGATTTTTTATATCAAACAATGGTTTGATTGTCACCAATAAACACGTAGTTGATCAAAAAAATGTCGAATATACTGTTTTTACCAATGATGGCAAGAAGCATACGGCCCAAGTGGTTGCTCGCGATCCAGTTTTGGACATTGCTCTTATAAAAGTTGAAGGAACTAACTTTCCGTATCTTTCATTAGGGAACTCTGACCGGCTTGAGATAGGACAAAGCGTTATTGCCATCGGTAACGCGTTAGGAGAATATAGAAATACTGTTTCGGTCGGTGTAATTTCCGGGCTTGCTCGTTCGATAACCGCCGGTGATAACTCTGGAAGCGTTGAGACTCTGGATCATGTTATCCAAACTGATGCGGCGATTAACCAAGGAAATTCCGGTGGTCCGCTTTTAGATCTTTCTGGGAATGTAATTGGGGTAAATGTCGCTATTGCGCAAGGATCTCAGAATATCGGTTTTGCCTTGCCCATCAATAGTGTTAAAAGCGCAATTGAATCGGTAAAATCCACAGGCAAAATTATTCGTCCCTACCTTGGACTTCGTTATGTTTCTATCAATTCGGAAATGAAAGAAAAAAATAATCTAACCGTGGATTATGGAGTTTTGGTTAAAGCTGGAGCAAGTACCAATGAACTGGCCGTCATTCCGGGGTCTCCGGCGGACAAAGCCGGCATTGTTGAGAATGACATAATTCTAGAAGTTGATGGGGTCAAACTAGATGATAAAACTAGTCTCGCTTCCGTTATCCGCCAAAAAAGCGTTGGACAAGTAATAAACCTGAAAATTCTCCATAAAGGCGCTGAAAAGAATATTTCTATCACTTTGGAGGTTGCGAAAGACAGTTAAACATCGCTTTTTTGGATAGTGGAAGAAAGATAAATTCCCAAAAGCATCATTGCTCCTAAAATAAGAAAAATAAAATTAAAAGACGGAGTCAGGGAAAAAATTATAATAGCAACGAGCGGAGCGAAGATAAAAGCGACTGGAGCGGCGTTTCGGTAGATGCCGATGAATTCGTCATTTTCCGGAGCAATGTGCTTGAAAAAATAAATATCGCTCATGATTTCTATGGTTGATGCTCCGATTCTGGTAATAAAAAGGATTAGAATCCATATCCATATCTCGCGCTGTGTTATGAAAAATAAAGATAGCGTTGCCAGGGACACCAAAGTAAAACCGAAGATCAGCATCCTTCTTTCGCCTATTTTGTCGGAATATTTTCCAAGGAAGAATGGTAGGATGACAAACGGAGTGAGCATTATAGTGAATATCACGCCTATTTCACTCCAAGTGAAACCGAGGTGCGCGTTTAAATATATCGGCGTATAAATAATCATAAAAGCGTAGAAAAATTGCAAGAAAAAATTTATTTTAAACGCGCGAGTCAGATTTTTATTTTTAAAAAATATTTTAAGCGATTCCGATATAGGCGTTCTGTCGTAATTTGGATCGGGTGACTTTCTTAAGAAGAAAAATGAGACAATAAAGAAAAGAGCCATTACAACAAAAGAAATAAAATAAAGAGCAGAAAAGGAAAAATTGTTCAGAATTGTTCCGGAAACACTCTGGGCTAGAACCCAGGCCGCCGATATAATCGCTATATAAAGTCCGCGTATTTTCCCCACTCCGTAATTTTTAGAGAATATTAAGAGAAGCTCATCTAAAGAAAAAATAATTATAGTGTTTAAGGTAAGATAAGACACAAATATCGGAATTATCAGCCAGATGCTTTTAGATATGGACAAAAAGAGCAGGGAAATCGCGTTCAGCCCGACCGACCAAAGCAAGAATTTATAACTGCCGATTTTTATCAGTATTTTAGGTATTAACAGAAGCGCAATAATAGAGACTATAAACCCCAAGGTATACAAAAGACCCACGTTTTTTTCTTTCAAAAAAAAAGAAAGAAAACTGGAATTAACGTAAGATGTCAGCGCCAAATGCAAAGAAAATAAAAATCCGGCCAAGAAAATATTTTTTAAGTTAGGATTATTCTTAAACATGTTTCAGGTATTTTTAGACACTTAATATTACCGGTATAACCAAAGGTCTTTTTTCAGTTTTCTGGTATAAGAATTTTGAAACTGTTTCTCCTAATCCCGCCTTGATATAGTCAAAGTCTATCGGGTTTCTACTCAGATCGTGCTCTATCGCATGGCGAGCGGAATTTTTTATCGCTCCATCTTCTACTGATTTTTTAATAATAATTCTTACTTGACGCAAAAGTTCTTGATTTTCTTTTAGATATACAAATCCGCGAGAGATTAGATCAGGCGACTTTTTTAATTTTCCAGTTTTTTGATCAAGAAGCACGATAATGACGAACATTCCATCTTGCGCGAGCATAACACGGTCACGAATAACAACATCTTGCGCATCTCCGACTGATGTGCCATCCACCATCATAAGCCCCGAAGGCGCTTTCTCTTTACGCATTACCATTTTTTGTCCATCCGCTGATATTTCAATGATTGAACCATTGTCTGGAACCAAAATATTTTCTTCACTCATGCCAAGTTCCATGGCGAGTTCTTTATGAAGTTGAAGACGGTAATGATTGCCGTGAATTGGAATAAAAAATTTTGGATGTGTTTTTCGGTGAAGCCATTTTATATCTTCTTGATTGCCGTGTCCCGTCGCGTGGACGAAATCTTCGCCGGCGGTGCGATAACTTATAATGCGGGCGCCTTGTCTAGTCAGGCCGTCTTTCATTTTTTCTACCGCTCTTTCATTTCCTGGGACGATAGAGGCAGAGAGGATTATCGTATCTCCTTTATGTAGCATAAACTTTGTGTGAGTTTTGTTGGCGACGCGGTTAAGTGATGCATATTCTTCGCCTTGGGCTCCAGTCATCAGAATTACAATTCTATTAGGAGGATAATTATTCGCTTCTTCGATTGATATGATAGTGCCCTTTTTGGGTTCAAATAATCTCGCCTCTATTGCCACATCAATATTTGTTTTCATTGAACGTCCGTCAATTGCTATTTTCTTATTTTGAGATTCGGCAAATTTTACCACATAAGCGAGTCGGGTGATATGCGAAGCGAAAGCGGCAATAATTATTCGGCCACTTATTTTCCTTATTAAATTTTCAAGGCCTTGATGCACTTTTACCTCCGGTAACGAAAAGCCCTCGTTTTCAATATTGGTAGAATCAGTCATTAAAAGAAGCACTCGCGCTTTATCAAAAATAGAATATTCCTTCTCTTCTTCTTTCGAGACAACTCCGTCCACTTGGTCCAGCTTATAATCTCCCGGAGTCACAATCCATCCATGCTCTGTCTCCACAATTATACCCATTGAATCTGGAATTGTATGAGTGACTCCAAAAAATTTTACTTTTATTTTTCCGCAAGTTATTGTTTCATCTTTTTCCACTATATTTTCCTTCATCGCTGGCAAATGTGGAAATTCCGCTTGACGTTTTCTCATCATCAACACCGAAAGGTTTCTAGAATACACCGGGGGGTTCCCAATACGCGAAAGGACGAGAGGTACGCCTCCAATGTGATCCAAATGTCCATGCGTTATGATAAGCGCGCGTATTTTGTCTTTGTGTTCTTCGAGGTAAGTTGTATTTGGAATAACATAATCTACTCCAGGAGTGGCTTCATTAGAAAAATGCATTCCGGCGTCAATAACAATAATATCTTCTCCTATTTCTATGGCTGTCATATTCTTGCCGATTTCTTCTACCCCTCCAAGCGGTATGATGCGGATTATGCCTTTTTCTGGCGGGAGAATTTTTCCACTCAAATTTAATTGATTTTTTTTGCCAAAGGACGAAGATCTCCCTCCTTGTCTGTATCTTTTCTTGCTATATTGATAGGTGGAACTTTTCATTAATCTTTTCTTATCAGTTTCGTCTAAAGTATTGCGGGCAGGTGTTTTTTGCTCTTTTTTTTTATTGTCAACACTGATTGCGCTGAAAGATAGTCTTTGCTTCTTTATCATTTTTTTTGTTATTTATTAATAATAGTTATTTTTTCTATCTAAAGCAGACCAGCCCAGTTTCTGATTGAAAGGAATTGAATGATCTAGGGCTGATATTTTCCAAATATTTTCCAAATATTTTCTGTTTGAATATACCACGAATATGCGTTTAGGTAACGATCTGAAGGCGTAGCAATGTCATTTATCTTTATTTCCTTGAGGTTTTTAGACACTACATATATAAAATTTGGGCTGAAGAGAAATATGGCTGGCATATCTTTTGCAATTTCTTCTTTAAATTGGGTATATTTTTTTATTCTTTCTTGTTCGTCAATTGTCACAGATGCATCTTCCAAAATTTTGTCCACTTTGGCATTAGTGTACATAGCCACATTAAATCCTGGATCTTTTCTCTGGGAGGAATGCCAAAAAGCAAAAAGATCAGACTCATGATTTATAATCTCTCCAAATAAAAGCGCGTCATATTTGCGCGGGCGGATTACACTTTGATTTAAATTGCCAGTTTCAAAAGTTTTTATTTGAACTTTTATGCCGATGTCTGCCAAATCTTTTTTTATAAATTCGGCAGTTTTTGTAAGTTCGGGAACATTCCCTGTCGATATTGAGAACTCAAGTTTTGTCGTAACTTTCTTTTTTTTCTCCGTTGTCGTTTTTTCTAAAAATCCATCTAGGCCCATTTTCCAACCGTCTTTTGCCAAGTCGTTCTGTGCTTTTTGTAATTTTTCCTGCCGTGAAATATTATTTAGGACGGTTAATTTTTGATACTCCATCATATTAGGCGGTATTGGATTGTCAATGGCGACTCCATAACCGAAAAGCACATCTCTGATGATTCTATCTTTATCTATTGCTTGATTAATCGCAGTCACGACAGCTTTATCAGTAAAAAGACGATTAACATTTTGGTTAAAGAAAAGCCCAAATACTCTTGGAAGAACCGCAGACTCCACTTTGTAATTCCTTTCTTTTAAATTTTTGGCATTTAGAGGAGTAATCGAGTTTATCTCTTCTACCTTTTTATCAAAAAGGGCTTGGATAAGGTCGTCTTCATTTTGATAAAAATGCAAATTTATATTTTTAATATATGGTTCACCCAATATAAATTTTTTAAATGGTGTCAATTTATAATAATCTATAATTCCGGAAGATTTTTTACTGATTGAATTTATCATATAAGGTCCTGACCCGATTGGGTTCGTATTTGTATTATTAAGCTCTAAGGGCGTGTTATCCCACAGATGCGCGGGCATAATGCCAAGTGTTGTATTTTCTAAAAATGACGCATAAGGTTGTTTTAAAGTAAATTTGATAATTTTTTCATTTATTTTTTCAACACTGACACCATCCCAATTTACCTTTTGCGGGCTTTTAATGATTGAGTTTTTGACTTTATCTATAGTAAACAATATATCATCAGTCGTAATCGGTTTTCCGTCCTGAAAATATAAATCATTTTTTAAAGTGAAAGTGTAAATTAAGCCATTTTTTGACATTTCATATTTTTCCGCTAAATCTGGTAGGAGCGTGCCATTTGCGCCTTTTCTCATAAGGCCGGAATAAATCAATGTTACCAAGTCTAAGTCAGCCTCTGAATTTGCAAGTATCGGGTTTATGAAACGCGGGGTTCCGACGATGCCCAGAGCAATAGAGCCTCCCCGCAAGGGCACAGTTACCATAAAATATTTATTAATGCTTTGGAGCATTAATATTGTGCTTAATAATAGCGCCAGTGTAAATCCGGCAAAAATAGTCCATTCTCTCTTGGAGAAAGAAGCAAAGACAAAATTTATTTCTTTTTTTGAAGGTAATTTAAAATTACGCATACAACATTATCCAATCTGGGACAAAACAAAAAAGTTAGCTGTGAGCTTTTATAATTATAGACAAAAGCGCAAATAAAGCAAAAAGAATTCCACAGACGATAGACAAATAAAAAAGAAACTTCTCAAAACCTCGGCGGGTGTGGTGAAATCCTTCCCCCCCTCCTCCGCCCAAAGCTCCGCCCACTCCCGCGCTGGATTGTTGAAGTAAAACCGCTGATACTAACACAACCGAAATGATTATCTGCGCGTACGGCAGAATTCGTGTTACTAAATTCATTGCACGATTATTGCATATTACGGGCAAGAATGCAAATTTATGTTTCAAAATTTTTTACTTGAAAAATATCCGGAAAATTTAAAAATATGCTATGATTAGTTTATATTAATAATTAATTTAAAAAACTATGCAAGAAATAAAAGCTTTGTGTATGAAAGATCGGGATGCGAATAATAAGCCGACGATGCAAATAATGACAAATGTAAAAGTGGAAGAGAAAAACGGCCGATATTTTGCCAAGGGACAATGCGTCAAATGCGGGGGTAATCAGTTTAAATTCATGTCTAAGACGGACGCGGAGGCAATGAAATAATTATCAGTTTAATAAAATGAAAAGTGTTGCGCTTTTATTGACGATTGCGTAACATGATTTCGCAAAATCATATGGCAAAAGGAGATACCCATCAGCATAGAGAAAAAAAGAAGCCAAAGAAAGCTAAATAGAAAAAAAACGGAAGCAAGGCTTCCGTTTTTTTTCTAACATTTTGCTTGACTTATAAATTTGCTTAGTATACACTCTCCATTGCGTCTTTCCTTGTATGGATAGGCGTTTTAATTTATGAAGAACCTTGAAAACATGAATAAAAAGAGAACCCTTCGATTTCGATCGAAGGAGCAAGTTTCAAAAATGAATTTGAGTAAGTAAAATAATTTTTAGAGCAAAGATTAAACTCTAACTGAAAATAAAAAATATTTCTTTAAAATGCTAAATGGTGTCGTAGACATTGAGGAGCGTAGCGACGAAATGCTGTTTTTTGTTTTGTTTCGTTCTGAAATTGCAAAGCAATTTCATCCTGAACGAAGTGAAGGATATAATATCCCTCGCTTACGCTCGGGATTATTTTGCAGAGCAAAATAACTTTTATTTAGAGTTTGATCCTAGCTCAGGATGAACGCTGGCGGCGTGGATAAGGCATGCAAGTCGAACGAATTTTTCATGTTCCGAGACGCGATTATATCAAATCAAAGTTTTTGAAAAATTAGTGGCGAACGAGGTAGTAATACATAGGAACTTCCCCTTTAGTCGTGAATAATCCGTCGAAAGACGGACTAATACACGATGGTCTCCGAGACTTTAGTCGAGGAGTAAAGTTTTAACGCTAAAGGAAAGGCCTGTGCGATATCAGCTAGTTGGCAGTGTAATGGACTACCAAGGCTAT
>ERZ1292632.614-Hain-H43-01um-R2-614-length-39370-cov-15_pt1 | contig 39370 bp, 31 predicted proteins | sample MGYA00564407_ERZ1292632 | MGnify/ENA primary metagenome ERZ1292632 (study PRJEB36523, sample SAMEA6512637) | groundwater metagenome | collected 2019-01-08 | study: AquaDiva: Metagenomics assemblies of 32 groundwater samples | reverse complement strand
ACCTACGACCAATCGCTTAACAGGCGACCGCTCTACCGCTGAGCTACCCCGGAATTTATATTTATTCGAGGTAGCTCAACGGAAACCGCTGGTCACAAGTATTTTTCTGTTGAAAAATCTCGCGACCCCGACTCGGCACCTTCGTGCCTCCGTCCTTGAAATATTTCCGTATTTCAACTACCCTGGAATTTATTTTCTAAAAAGAACTTCTATCATATTAACAGAAACTGTAGAAAAAACAACAATAAAATTTGCATTATCGGCAAAACAATATAGAATACCTTTGTGTAAATAAGGGCCCTTAGCTCATCTGGTAGAGCGCCTCATTTGCAATGAGGAGGTAAGGAGTTCGAGTCTCCTAGGGTCCACAGAAATTTATAAATGGACGATTAGCTCAGTTGGTTAGAGCGCGTGATTCACATTCGCGAGGCCACTGGTTCGAATCCAGTATCGTCCACTGGGCTCATAGTAAAGTGGTATTACGCAGCATTCGCATTGCTGAGGCTCGGGTCCGATTCCCGATGAGTCCACATTAACGATTTGTAATTGTAAACAATTAAGGGCTAGAATTCATGCCAAAGCACTTGATTGGTCACTTCGTGATGATAAATAACCTCAGAGGGCTTGATAAGCGAGCCAAGAGCTTTGGGACTGCGGTCAGCCACGCTTTGCTTGTATTCCGCGTATTTTTCTTGATTAGTTGTATAAAGAATTTTGCCGATAAAATCGCTGGCTTTGAAAAGCTTAATCGCATCATTAATATTATCCGGTAAAACACGGAGCCGGTCGCGTTTATCTTTATCTTTTACAAGCGGTTTTCCTTCAAGTCCGGTTTTTATAATCGTATAAAGCGCTAAATAAGGATTCGCATCCGGCGCAATAGAACGGATTTCAATACGGGTCGTACGCTCATTGCCGATAGGAATGCGAACCATAGAGCCGCGATCAATTGGTGAAACTTTAATTTGATTCGGGGCTTCAAAATGCGGATCCAGCCGGCGATAAGCATTAACACTAGAGTTAAAAACAAGACAAGTCTCCTGCGCATGATTTAAGATGCGCCAAATAAAATCCCACGCCGTATTTGATAAACCATCTTTGCCATGAGCATCATAAAAAATATTTTTCCCGTTTTTCGCGAGAGAAATATTGGTATGCATCCCGGAACCATTAATGCCAACAAAAGGTTTCGGCAAGAAAGTTGCCGTCATGGAAAGACTGTTGGCAACTTGGCGGCAAACAAGTTTATAGAGCTGAATATTATCACAAGCCCGTATAATATCGGAATATGAAAAGTTCATTTCAAACTGCGAAGGCGCTACTTCGGGATGATCCTTTTCATTTTTAAATCCCATCGCGCGCTGTGCTTCCGCAGCACGGTCAATAAACTGGCGTAGCCGGTCTAAAGGCAGTGAATGATAATAACCGCCCGTTGAAATAAGACTAAAGCCTTTTTCTTTATATTCCTGCTCGGCATTAATTCCATCAATTAAAAATCCTTCCACCTCCGCTGAGGCATAGGCCGTCAGGCCATTTTTTTTCTTGAGTTCTTTGGCATAGAGTTTAAGTTGGCCTCGAAAATCGGAAATATATGGCTTATGATCCCGGTCCAGCACATCCACGAACATTATAACTTTGCCGGGCCCGAAAATATCGGACGGCAGAAAGCGAATACTGCTCCAGTCAATAAGAAGACGCAGATCGGATTCGTGTTGCTGGCTAAAACCACGGACAGAGGAACCATCAAAGGTTAAATTATTTGCCGAATCAAGTAAAAACTTTTTATCATAATCAAGCATATGGAAACGGCCTTCCAGATCCGTAAAACAAAGAGTTAGTGCCTTAATTCGTTTTTCTTTTTGTAGATATGCGCGATATTCTTTTTCAAGCAAAGCAAAACTAATTTTTTCGGCTCGATCTTTCGCGCGAAGATTCATTGCTTCAAGTTCGTCATAAGGAATTTCTAAAAAGTTTTTTAAGTGCTTATTATTTTCCATAGCTCTTTTTATATTAATTTAATAAAAAGTTAATATAAAAATATACTAACTTAAATTAAGTATAGAACATTTTAATATAAAATAGCTTGTGGATAACTGAAACAAGCCGTTAAAAAGGCAATGGCACTTTTTTCCAGGTCTTTCCCGACCATTCTTGAAACCCACGGCCTTTAAATTCACGCAGAATTACGCCATTTTTCTTGACAACTCCTTCAAATTCCACTATCTGTTCGGAAACAATAACTTTCGGCAAAAGCGGATTAATTTTTAGTCCTGGACTATCGTGGTAAACAAGCGTAGTAAAAAATTTTATCTCATATTCATCATTTTTTATAAAAAAACTATTTTTACTGGGAATTTTTATATCAATAGTTTTATCCTTTTCCCATTCTATGTGTTCCACTTCAAATTGCGCGTTTTCCAGCTTTATTAAATGCTCCCCGATAATTAAGTAAAAATATGTGGATTTTATTTTTTCCAAACCATACAGCACTCCAAAAACCAAAGAAAAAGATTCTTCATTGTATTGACCCCATTCGTATCTCGAGAAAAATGGTACCATTTCGCCCCAATTAGTATCGCTATAGCCCAGACCGTCTATATGAAAGGTTTTTTCGCCGATGCGAATATCCCCTTTCACTTCCGCTCTCGGCATTTTGATAAGCCAATCCATTTTTTCCCAATGCATCAAACCGGGATTAATATTTTGAAAAGCTTCAATCGAAAGAACTTTTTGTTTATAATTTAAATTCCATGACAGATCCTCGGACTGGCAATCGAGTTCGTAATGATAGGAATTTTTCTCTGTTATCTTCGCACTATCCATCCGCACCGAAGCAGAGATGGCATCAAATTCTATTTTATCCATCTCAATTTTCTTTACTAAGCCATACGGCACGCCATCTTTCAGTATTCTAACCAGCAGCCGCCCGCCGCTTAACTTTGTTTTTTTCTCGGGATCCAAAACATAATAGATAATATAGCCGGCCAGATCTTTTTGAACAAAATTAAAATATTTCCACTCGGTATAATTTTTACGGTGTTTATCATCTTTGAAATCCAGATAATGCCAACGGTCATCATGAGGTTCCTGATGCGCCTGTCGTTGTGTGGGTTGCGACATAATTACCATATTAACAGATATACAAGCACCCAGCAAACAAAACCCCCTCCTTGCGGCGGGGGCTTGCGGCACATACATTGTTCACGATAAATGTGAGTCACCCCACAATCACAAAAAGAGTATAGCATACTTGAAATAAAAAAGCAAGTAAAAAGAAAAATCCTCTCTGGCGAGAGGATTTTTCATGTTCTTGGTCTTGCGTCTATAAGCCGAATTCTGTCCCAATTTTGTCCACCATAGGTGGTGCAAAACTGAGGACCCTGAGTGTTTCGAAGGGTTTCCCTCGAACTTTCTCGGGATGCTCAATTTTGTAACTGCCTACGGCAGACAAAATTGGCAGATAGCAATTTGTCTAGCCCTTCGATTGCTCTCAGGGTCAAGCGATTCTCTCCGACCAAAGTCGGAGCGCGATCTTGCACAAAGGTAAGGATTTAGCCGTTTCACCCTAATGTTTCCATTAGACTATTCCTTGCGGAACCCTAGCCTTTCGGCGTCGGCGTCTCTGCTCGCACCTATGTATTGCTACACACGGGCATTACCCGCTACCATTCCCATCCCATTACAGGATTCGTTGTGTTCGGACTTTCCTCTCTCAAAACCAAAGTTTCAAGAGTAGCTATCCAACACAGGACCAAGCAGAATTATACTACAAAATCTCAATAAGTAAATAGGACATTATCCCCCACTTTCAGATTATTCTTTTCCGAAAAACCAGCAATAATTTCCAAGACATATTTTACATTTGTGTCTGGTCCATAGGTTTCCCAGAATGCTTCAGGCTGCGCATTCTTTTTTATGTAAACTACTTTCATATCTTCTCCTATCCAAATTATATCTATTGGAAAATTCATTCCCTTCATCCAAAAATAATATTTACCCGGCTGGTCAAAAACAAACAACATGCCTTCATTTTCTTTTAATCCATTTCGTCCTCCGAGACCTTTTTGCTGTTCTACAGCAGTCAGAGCCAAATCAACCTTAATACTTTGTCCCGCAATTCTTACATATTTAATATCTTCCGGTATAAAATTTTTGGAAGGCTGGTTGATTAAAAAAAATCCCACCAGAAAAAAAACAATTACCATAAAGGAACTTCTAAAAAGATTATTTTTCATAAATTATTTATGATCCCCGTTGGTCCAGCCAAAAAGTTTTCCTATGGAGTCCGCATTTTCGCGTTTGCGGGCAATTTTTATCATACCGTCTTGAGCAACGATTTTAAGAGGCGCGGAAAGAAGACAATGATGAGAGGCCAATCCATCCTGATATGCCCCGGTATCCAGAACCGCCACAAATTGATCTTGATTCTCGTAGAGTTTCGGCAAAAGAATATAATTCCCTCCGGCAGTGTATTTATCATCGGAGTCGCAAGTGCTACCCGCAAGCCAGACCGTTTTCAGGGCACTATACATATTATTTGCCGGTATTGTGTGAAATTTTTGATGAACCGCCCAAATATCTTTTATATCATTAATAAAACTGCCATCAACAATATACCAGGCTTTAGCGTTCGCTTTTGGTATGGTTTTTTCAGAAAGCACTTTATACAACGTTACTTGCGCTGGAGCGACAATGTATTGCCCCCATTCTATTACTAAATTAGGATGTTTGATTCCTGCTTTATCCGATAAATTTTTTAGTATTTTAATAATCTTGCTGGAAACACCTTTGGCGGTGTAAAATTTTTTCTTTTCATAGGGAATGCCGAACCCGCCGCCAATATCCAAAGTATCGAGCGACGGATGTGTTTTTTGCAGTTGCGTATAAATGCCAAAGGCATACTTTACTCCCTCAAAAATACTTTTTTGTGTTTTTATCTGAGAACCCATATGATAATGCATGATTTTAAGATTTTTCATCTTACTCAAACCGAAGACATCTTTTTCTGAAAGTCCAAAACGATCAAATTTTTTATCCCAATGCGAATCGGTCTTAAAAAAAAGATCCACTCGCACTCCAATGTCGCCTTTGTATTTCGAAAGCCTCTCAACCTCGTCTAAACTTTCCATAATAGGCACAATACTCATGCCCTTCCCCCGCAATTCCTCTATTAAATCCAAATATTGGTCGGTTTTCGGACCATTGCAAAGCACGCGAATCTTGCTATTAAATTTTTCTCCTTCCCAAAGTTTTTTTACCAGCCAAAGCTCATTAGTTGAAGTTACTTCCAAGTTTGCACCCTCGGATAGAAGCGGAAGAATAAACTCTTTGTTTTGATTCACTTTCATCGGGTAGTGATAGAAAAATTTACCTTTGTAGCCGTAAATTTTCATATAGGCCTGGAAGAAACTAATCAGATCCTTGAGTCGGTCTTCAATAATAAAAGGAAATATTACTTGCAGAGGTGTGCCATATTTATGCGCCAAATCGCTAAAATTATATATATGGTGGCCTTCGGTGATAGTCAAGTCTCCCTCTTTATCAATGCCGAAAAACTGTGTATTCCATTCATCCACTCCAAGCTTCCAAAATTTCTTCCAATTTTTCCCCGGTCTTTTTATTTTTTTCTTGGCCATTAAATTGAAAATAATTATATCAACATCTCAGAAAAATGCAATCTTCCCCCATCCCAGGGATAGGGGAAATTCCCCCTATCCCTGGGATGGGGACAAATAACTTTTTAAAAATTCCTCTTTAAATTCAAAAAACTTATCGTCCAAAATTGATTGCCGAATTTTTTTAACTAAGCTGATAATGAAATATAAATTGTGTATTGATGCTAGCGTAGCGGCGAGCATTTCTTTGCCGCGAAAAAGATGTGTCAGATAAGCACAAGTGTAATTTTTACATGTATAGCATTTACAATCTTTTTCTATCGGACCGAAATCATTCTTATATTTTGCATTCATTATATTTATCCTTCCTTTTTTGGCATAGAGTGCGCCGTTTCTGGCATTGCGTGTCGGCGCAACACAGTCAAAAAGATCCACGCCGTTTTCTATGCCCATGAATAAATCTTCCGGTTCGCCAATACCGAGTAAGTGTCTGGGTTTTTCTTCCGGCAAGATTTCATTCACCCATTTTACGGCCGAGGACATGTCTTCTTTAGCAAAAGACCCGCCGATGCCGAAACCGTCAAAATCCAAATTTCCAATAAATTTTGCGGACTCTTGGCGCAAATTTTTATCCCGCCCGCCCTGCACGATGCCAAATAATGCGGGCAAGGCAAAATTTCTTTTTTGGGGTGTCTCGCAGTGCGACGGCACGAGAGGCAGCGCTACGCCAGTAGGCGTAGACAGCGACCCCACAAAAGAAAATTTTGCCTTGCCCGCTAATTTATTGTGTTCTGCTAAACTCCGTTCGGCCCATTTGTGCGTACGCTCCAGCGCTTCTTTTTGATATCTCAAATCTTCCGCCGGACTGGTACATTCATCAAAAGCAAAAATTATATCTGCCACCAAATTGTGCTGGATTTGAATTGATTTTTCGGGAGTAATGTAGTGGATAGAACCATCAATATGCGATTTGAAAGAAACTCCGTCTTGTCCGATTTTCGCCAAGCGTGGCGCATCACTGTCATCAAAACGTTCAGGAATCAAGAGAGATGGATCGGTAATTTTTGTTATTTTAGAAATTTCCTTGCCATAAGCAGACCCGAGGGAGAAAACCTGAAAACCGCCAGAGTCAGTAATTATCGGACCACTCCAATTCATAAATTTATGCAGGCCTCCGGCGCTTTTGATATATTCATCGCCGGGCTGTAAATATAAATGATAGGTATTCGCCAGAATTACTTCCGCGCCCAAATCTCGAACCTGCTCGGGCGTTAATGCTTTCACGGTGGCCTTGGTAGCCACCGGCACAAAAGCCGGAGTTTTTATTTCCCCATGCGCAGTTTTCAGCACGCCTGCCCTGCCTAAGCTATTTTTCAACTTTTTTTCAATTTCGAATTGCATTATTTCTACTGTTCCACTTCCACAAATTTTAGCTCTTGTATATTCACCGGACTGGAAAGTAAAGCTTTGGTGAAAGGATTACGCGAATCGGAAATTATAGTTTCAACGATAGCTAAAATATAAGGATTAATACCTGGCAAAACCACCTGGTCCCCTTTTTGCAAAATAAAATCTTTGGGCATTATCATTTCAAAATTTCCACCGCCTCGCCCAACCAATTCTATAAAAATATTCTTGCCCGAGACGACTGCTTGAGTTCTTTCACCCGCATTTGAAAACAAAATTACTTTGGAGGAATTATTGTAAGCGGTATCCACGCGCCCAATAGGCACATTTCCCAGGGCAAAAACCATGTTTCCTATTTTTACCCCTTCTTTCGCGCCGGCATCAATAACAAGTGTGTCGTAGATGCTTTGGTTCGGCTTGGATAAAATAACCGCTAAGATCATATTGGTCTTTCTATTTTTCCGCCCTAAAATTTCTTTTAAACTGGTATTCTCGGCAACAACCGAATCATAATTAGATATTTTTGCTTTATCTTCATTTAATTGAGACTGTAAACTTTGATTTTGCAGATAAAGGGAATTTTTAGAAATAAAAAATGAATTCAGGCTTTTAAATTTTTCACCGACACTGTTTCCTAAAATTAAAACAGGGCGAAAAAGTCCCTGACTGACACGGGAAAGTCCGTTAAAAATACCCGACCGAAAATAAAATAAAATAATTAAAACAACAACACCCAGTGCAATTTGGAAAATCTTTTTTCTTTTTATCTTTTTATCTAGGAGGTAGCTCATCTTGATTGCCGATCAGAATTTCTTTATAAAGGAGAAGATCGTCTAAAATTACCCCTGTCCCGCGAGCCACCGCCGAGAGCGGATCTTCCACCACATAAACCGGAATTTTAAGAACTCTTTGCAAAAGTTGATCCAGTCCAGGAAGCAAAGCTCCGCCGCCAGATAAAGTAATTCCTCGATGCATTATGTCGGATAAGATCTCGGGCGGTGTTGTTTCCAGCATGTTTTTTACCCCCTCTACTAAACCCTTGATTGAGCCGGAAAGCGCTTCGCGAATATCAGAATCCGTTACCACTACTTCCCGAGGCAGCCCCGTCAAAAGGTCGCGCCCGTGGACTTCCGTCTCCATATATTCCCCCTGAATGACGGAACCAATGGCAATTTTCACCATTTCAGCCGTCCGCTCCCCAATCAGCATTTTAAATTCATCACGCATATAAGTGATAATGTCATTATTCAATCTGTCGCCGGCTATTTTTAAATTTTTTGATCTGACAATTCCGCCTAAAGAAATCACTGCAATATCCGTCGTTCCGCCGCCGATATCTATAATCATAGAACCGACCGGGTCTTTAATTGGGAGCCGTATGCCGATGGCGGCAGCCATCGGCTCCTCCACCAACAAAACTTCTCTGGCGCCGGCCGAACGCGCTGCGTCATAGACCGCTCGTGTCTCTACATTAGTTGTGCCGGATGGTACACCGAGCAAGACTCTCGGCCGAGCCAATTTTTTAGACATTTTATCCGCTTTATTTATCAAATAAGAAAGCATTTCTTCGGTCACTTCAAAATCGGAAATGACGCCTTCCACCAGTGGACGAATGGCTTTGATATGCCCGGGAGTGCGGCCAAGCATTTCTTTGGCCTGCGCGCCCACTGCTAAAATTTGATTGGTCTTGATATTGACCGCCACCACCGAAGGCTCATTGATTACAATCCCGTGGCCTTTCAAATACACCAAGGTATTGGAAGTACCCAGGTCTATGCCGATGTCGTTGGAAATTAATTTGTAAAGTTTATCAAACATAAAATAATCAGGCGCTAGATTTTCTTACTGGGTTTTAGTATTTTTAATAATTCATTTTCCGAAACGATTTTTCCTTTCTCTTCGGTACGTTTTTTAAGTTCTATTCCTCCGTCTTTTAAACTACGAGCAGATACAACTGCACGGAAAGGTATTCCTAACAAATCCGCATCAGAAAATTTTTCTCCAGCCGATATGCTCGAGCGGTCGTCAAATAAAATTTCAATACCCATTTTTGATAAATTCTCATAAATTTTATTGGCTTCCATTGAAACCATTTCATCTTCTCCCAGCGCAAGCAAGTGAACGGCAAATGGCGCGATGGATTCCGGCCAAATTATGCCCTTATCGTCAGAAAGAACTTCTACCACCGTGCCCAAAAGGCGGCCCAATCCTATGCCATAACAACCCATTAAAACAGTATGTTTTTCCCCTTTTTCATCCGCAAAAGACAAATCAAACGGTTTTGAATATTTTGTCTTTAAATCAAAAATATTTCCAACTTCAATGGCTTTATGTTCAACTAAATTTTCTCGTTTCAAGCCAAGTGAATTAATAACTTCGCTATCCAGAACTTCTTTATTTATGGCAATTCCTGTATTTTCATCTAAATAAATAACATCCTCCCCCATAGGAGTAATAGTCTGAAATTCATGAGAATACTTTGCAAAAGTCCCGCCCGAAGCAAAAGTCATGTAAGTCAAGTGGCCGATGCCGACTCTGGAAAAAATAGTTTTATAAGTATCCTGCATCTGACTATAAAATTTTTCAAAGTCCTCCGCTGAAGTGTGAAAAGAATACATATCTTTCATAATAAATTCCCTGCCTCGGAGCATTCCTGATTTCGCGCGAAGTTCCATTCTAAATTTGTTTTGAATTTGATAAATACAAACCGGAAAATCTTTATGCGAAGAAACATAATTTTTTAGGATGGGAACAACGATTTCTTCATGAGTCGGACCTAAAGCGACTTCTCGGCCGGCCGAGTCGGCAACTTTGTATAAATCAGTCATCGCTTCCCATCGGCCGGTTTTTTCCCAATTATCTTTTGGCTGAAAAGTGGACATTAAAACTTCCTGCCCGCCGACTTTATCCATCTCTTCTCTGATTATATTTTCAATTTTTTTAAGCACCCGAAGTCCTAACGGCAAATAACTATACACTCCGGCCATTTCTTTATGGATAAAACCTCCGCGAATAAGGAGCTCGGCATTTTGAGAAACTTCATCGGTCGGGCTCTCTTTTCGAGTTCTAGTAAAAAGCTTAGATTGTCTCATGGGACTCATCTTACCCGAAAAAAGTCTTTTGGTCAAAGCAAAAACTCTTTTGAAAAACGGAAGGAGAGTTTGCAAAAAACAGAACTTTCTGCTATATTATTCATATGCAAAAAGCGGAAATTAAGAACAATGAGACGATAATAGAAAAAATGTTCAAAGCCGGGGCGCATTACGGCTATAGCAAGACCAGAAGACACCCTTCTGTTTCTTCATACATATACGCTACAAAAAACAATGGGGATATAATCAATCTTGAAAAAACAAGCGTGATGTTGGATGAAGCCGTGGAATTCATAAAAAGCTTAGGAGCCTCGGGCAAGATTGTTCTTTTTGTCGGCACAAAACCTGAAGCTAAAGAAATAATCAAAAACATAGCAGAATCTTTGAATATGCCCTACGTTATAGAAAGATGGATCGGTGGAACGCTCTCTAATTTTACAGAAATAAAAAAGAGAATCACCGAACTTGAAAATTATCGCAAGGATAGCATCGGAGGCGGACTTGACAAATACACCAAAAAAGAAAGAGTCGTGATGGCAAAAAAAATGGAAAAGCTCACTAGATACTACTCCGGATTGATTGGTTTAAAAAAAGCTCCGGATGCGCTGTTTGTCATAGACGCGCGCAGTGAACACATTGCGGCAACGGAAGCTAAAAAATCCGGTATTCCGGTGATTGCTTTGGTAAATTCCGACTCAAATATTAAAAGTATTGATTATCCCATTATTGGGAACGATACTGGAATACCGTCCATTAAATTTTTTGCCATGGCTATTGAGAACGCCTACAAAGAGGGTCAGAATTCCGTACCCGAGAAGAAATCTTAAATATTTATGTCTACTCAAATCACCACAGAGCAAATAAAAGAGCTCCGCGACAACACGGGCATCTCGGTAATGCAATGTAAGCGCGCCCTTGAAGAAGCTGAAGGTGATATGAACAAGGCGTTGGCTATTTTAAAAAAAAACAGTTCTGATATCGCGCTCAAAAAGATTAATCGTGAAGTCAAAGATGGAAGAGTTTGTATTAAAATAGCAGATAAAAAAGCGGTTTTGGTGTCCTTACATTGCGAAACTGATTTCGTAGCTAAAAACGAAGATTTCTCGAACTTGCTTGATAAACTGGCGGGCGAAGCATTTGATAACGGGGTGGAAAAAATGAAAAGTCGCGCTCAAGAGATGATAAATCCCATAATTCAGAAAACCGGAGAAAATATTCAATTGGGCGATGCATATGAAGTGAAAGGAGATGTTTTAGGAAGTTATGTGCATAATAACAAGATTGGAGTTATTGTAAGCTTAATAGGCGGCAATATGGAATTGGCAAAAGATGTAGCCATGCACGTAACTGCGATGAAACCGGAATATATTTCACCAGACGAAATAACTCCAGACGCCAGAAAAACAATAAGAGAAATTTTTGAAAAAGAAATTGCCGGCATAGATAAACCGGCGGAAATAAAGAAAAAGATGCTGGACAGTAAAATAGCAGCTTACTTCAAAGAAAAAACTCTGCTGGATCAAGCATTCATAAAAAATGCGGATGAAACAATCGGAAAGCTTTTGGAAAAAGCGAAAGCGAAAATTAAAGAAGTAAAAGTTTATTCAATATAAGAATAAAAAAATATGTATTTTCTTTTAATTTTATTTTTTACGTCGCTTCTCGGAATCACAATCATGATTGGAAGAAAGCTGGTTTTATTAAGAAATGGACATACACTCCACAAAGAAGAAGCTCTTTTAAAAGCTCCATTTTTTGAAGAGTGGAAACATCTAACCATAAAAAATATAAAAAAACATGGTTATACGGGACTCGTAGCAACAATTAGATTTTACGTTCGATCTTCCAATCTCCTAAAAAATAAATATCAGGCAGTAAAAATTAAAATAAAAAATATACGCGCCAAAAGTTTAAATAGCAACTCGGGAGAAAAAAGAGAAGTCAGTAAATTTCTCAAAATGATTTCCGAATACAAACATAAAATCAGAGAAATAAAGCATAAAATACACGAGGAAGAAAAGAATTTGTAATAGTGCCGTCTTAGCTCAGTTGGTAGAGCAACACTTTTGTAAAGTGAAGGTCCTCGGTTCGAATCCGAGAGGCGGCTCCTGAAATCAAGAACTCGTTTTATTGTCCCCGGCTGGAGCTTTTATCCCTTGGAGCTTAAAGGATTCTTTAACGCGGGATTCAAGCTCTTCAATGCTATGAAAACCAGTCAATAGTTCATCACTCAAAACAAGCGCCGGAAGCTCGGTATCTTTTATTTTATAGATTTGAAGCATGGCTTTTACCGCTGAAAGGTCTATGCTGTAATCAAAAGAATAAACGCGCAGTTCCGGATATTTATCACGAAGGCTTGAAAGTACCAAACTTTCTTGCTCACACAAACTGCAATTTTCTGCAGTCGTATAAAAATAAAGAATAAATGCGGATTTCACCCCACAGCGCGCGGAAATCTTTTTTGTTAATAAGTAATCTTTAATTTGTAGTAATGAATAATATTTTTTTAAATAAGACACTTCATCTGATGCACCTAAATTCTTCTGGCTCCATTCCAGCTTACTGCCCAATTCTCCAAGCTCCCCGGAAAATACAGAATCAGAAATATTCTTGCAGGAAAGTTCGGAAAGCAGGGAAAATTGAGTTTCTGAAGAAAGAATATCAATAGCTATTTTATCTTGAATACTTTTCAACTGATTAATCTTTTGAGCGCCAAAATAATTACTTAGGTAAATAGCGGTCAGAAAAAGACCTACAGTAATCAATAATACAATTAAATATTTTTTCCAATCAATATTGTTATTCATATATCTATCTCCAGGCTGGTCTTCTTTTTAAAAGAGTATTATAAACTGCATTCATAAGCCAAAATGGAGCAATGATGCTGAAAATAGGAAAAAAGTATAGCATTTTAAAAGAAAAACCCCATTTGCCCTCGGCCATTTTTCTGCCAAAAATCATTGAAAAAAGTATTAAGGAATAAGTAAGAATAATAAGAAAGAAGAAAGTTTGCGCACTGAAAAAAAACGGATCAAAAATAAAATTTTTAACACCGGGATTAAAGCCGACTGTTTTAAATTGCATAACTTTTGAGTACAAAAAGTCGCCTAAATTGTAAACGATTTTCCCAAAAAGGTAACCGACGGCTACAATCGAAGCAATACGAGTAGGTAAAGTAAAAATGGAAAAATTGCCATATTTTTTTCTGAATAAAACATTCCGATAATCAATCATGTTATTGATAAAACCAAAAATCCAGCGTAAGCGCTGTCGGTAAAGCTTCCTGATTGTTTTCGGTGTATTGGTATAAATATAAGCATCGTTGCAATGCTCTATTTTATAATGATTTTTTTGCATTCGATAAGCAATTTCCATATCTTCCGTGTTGTGACCATGGCGATAATATCCCAAATCATCAAAAACTTTCTTGCGAAAAATTGTGAGAGGTCCCGGAGTCACATCAATAGCCCCCAAAAAACCTAACATCTTTTTGAAATAAACACCCATATAATATTCGGCTTTCTGAGCGTTTTGAATAAAATTTTTAGGGCTATCCACAGTAACAGAAGGAACAACCGCCATAATGTCAGGATTCTTTTCGAAATAACTCATAATCCGTACAAGTGATTCAGGATCCGCGAACGAATCAGCATCAAGGCCGCCAAAAAAATCTGTTCGCATATTTTGGAGCCCTAGATTCAGCGCGGTATATTTTCCCCCGTTTTCTTTATGAAAAACTTTTATATTAAGATATTCCACAAACTTATTGAGAATATTTAAGGTGCTATCAGTAGACCCGTCGTCAATAAGAAATATCTGAATTTTATTTTTAGGGTAATTTAAATTTAGAAGCGAGCGCACGGTTTTTTCAACTGTATTTTCTTCATTCCAGCAAGGTACAACGATTGTCACGGCTGGATATTCAGCCAGTATAATTTTTCCATTTCTCATGATTATTTTTTTTCTGTTCTCTATAAAAGTGACGAGAAAAAACACCTGTACATAAACAGACAAAAAAATCAACATGTGAAATATTGCGGCTGGAATTAAAGTCATTTACTTATTGTCACTATAACATTTATAGAGTTAAATGCAAAGAAAAATTACATTTTCTTGTCCATACTTTCAGCATTACAGCAGGTGGCGCATGCAGTCATACACTTTTTGCATCTGCAACCAAAAATCTTTAAAAGAGCTGCAAGACCAACAAGCACGTAAACAATACCCTCAACTATTGGCCAAGATCCGAGGATCATATGAACAACATTTAAATCATTGCCCATTAACATCCCTATGCCAACTAAACCCCAGTTTAAACCTCCTACTATTAACAAAACCTTTCTAATCTTCCTAACAACACAACCACTTCCACAACAACCTTTTTCACTACACATATATTTTTTCAAGTCGCAAGATTCTGAGAGTCTCTAGACTCGAATGAATTAACTAATAAAAAGACCTTTGCAATACAATCATTATATCATATTCCTTAAATATGCTACAATAGCATATTATAAGTTATACAATGTAAAAATATGCAAAATAACGGCCAAAAACCTATAGTCGGCGCAATAATTATCGTGGGAGTTTTGATAGCTGGGGCAATTTTATTAAGAGGAAGCAATCCGCCAATAGCAAAAGAGCCTGCGGAATCCTCGCCAATATTTAATCAATGTCTTGATTCTCAAAAATATGCCAAGGCAGTTGCCGATTCCACAAATGATGGGAAGAAGGCGGGTGTCAATAGCACTCCGCAAGGATTTATATTAAAAAATGACAAGGTGGTGGATACAATTGATGGCGCTATATCTACAGAAGTTGTCAAACAAAAAATTGATAACGCTTTAGCTGATAAAAACAACAAGACTGCGGTGAGTATTGCGCTAAAACTAATTTCAAATGAAGATTTTGTAATCGGCAACAAGGAAGCAGAAATTGCAATAATAGAATATTCTGATTTTCAATGTCCGTTTTGTGGAAAGTTTTTTAGAGAAACGGAACAAACATTGATAAATAATTACACAAAAGAAGGAAAAATAAGATTTGTTCATAGGGATTTCGCCTTTTTAGGCAATGAATCAATCGAAGCCGCTGAAGCTGCCAGATGCGCCGGGGACCAGGGTAAATTTTGGGAATATCACGATTATCTTTACAATCACCAAAATGGAGAAAATCGGGGAAACTTTTCAAACATTAACTTAAAATCTTTCGCAGCGGGTTTGGGATTGAAATAGTTCAGAGTTCAGTTAAAGTAATTTTTCAGACGGGAAATTTTCTCGTGCTGGCGGAGTTTTTCGTGAACCTTGGCTTCAATTTGACGAATACGCTCGCGCGTCACGCCAAATTCTTCTCCGACTCTCTCCAGAGTATGCTGAATACCATCAAGCAATCCATAACGCATTTCCAGAATTTTGCGCTCTTTGGGATTAAGCTCATTTAAGACCTCACGAATTTGATCGGAAAGAATTCGGCGGGAAGATTCTTGGTCCGGACGCAAAATTTTATCGTCGGGAATAAAATTTTCCAACGTTGATTTATCATCATCATCCCCCACCGGCTGCTCCAGTGACACGGTTTCTTGGCTGATATTTTCAATGATATGGATTTTTTCAACCGGAATGCCCATTTCGGTGGCTATCTCTTCAGCCAGAGGCTCTCGGCCCAAATCTTGACTCAGTCGGCGATGAGTTTGTTTGTATTTAGAAATTGTTTCCACCATATGCACCGGAATACGGATAGTTCTGCTTTGATCAGCCAGCGCGCGAGTAATGGATTGGCGAATCCACCAAGTAGCGTAAGTGGAAAACTTGTATCCCTTAGTCCAATCAAATTTTTCGACTGCTTTAAATAAACCCAAATTTCCCTCTTGAATCAAATCAAGCAGGGTTAAGTTTGCGCTTCGGCCGACATATTTTTTAGCGATTGAAACCACAAGACGTAAATTGGCGCGTGCCAGCAAATTTTTCGCTTCCAAATCACCACGCTCAATGCGCCGGGCAAGATCTTTTTCATCGCCGGCATGAATAAGCGGATACTGCCCTATTTCTTTCAAATACATCTGAATAGAATCATGCATATTTCCCTTATTCAAATCTTTATCATTCAGGTCAAGATCCAGATTGAGTAAGTTCCCACCTTCCAGCACATCAATCGAAGCGGCGGCAAATTTCTCGTAAAGCTCATCCAAAAATAAAATATTATTTTCTATATCGGGGAAAGTTTTTAATATTTCGTCATAAGTGATAAATCCGCGCTTTCTTCCTTTTTCTATAAGTTCATTGGCTAGACGAGTCAATTCTTTGATTTTTTTTTCAGCGGAAGATAATTTTTTAATTTTTTTAACTGCCTTTTTTATCTTATGAGATTTTTTCTTGATTTTTTTTACCTTTTTTTCCACTACTTTCTTTTTAAGCTTTTTAGCTTTTTTAATAAATTTTTTATTTGATTTTTTGTTTTTCTTTTTCATAATTATTTTTTACTTATTTTCAGTCCTATGCTAATCCGCCTTGGGCGGAAAACGACCGTTTCTAATATCTTGTATCCGGCTATTTAAAATTTGACACTCTTTTAAAATCTGGGATGATTTCTGAGAATCTTTTGCGTCCTCAGCATTATATAATTCCCGCATCTTATGTTCTAATTCTTCTTTTAAATATTCTTCTTTTAAATTACTCAACATCTCTTCTGCGTCTTTTGTTGTGTCGGCACCCTCTCCATAAAAAACTTCAGCTTCAAAAATCAAATCCTCTTCCTTGCCCTTCGTTTTTTCCAATAATTCTAAAGGGGGAATGGTTAAAATGTCTGCCAGCTCTTTCAATATTTTTTCAACATCAATATTTTGTTCTTTTAAAGTTTTCTGCCAAAGAATAATACCCAATAATTTTCGTTCAATATAATCTTTTCTATATACTGTATTTAAGGCCTCTTTCGCCTCTTTTATTTCTTCATTTTCATATTTTAATTCTTGCTCAATTTTCTTTAAATCATCCTGGAGAGCGTTTTGAGGAATAGCCGCTTTCTCGCTAATTTTCTTTATAAAATACATTTTTTCTATTGAACTTTCAATCGCATTCACAAAAGGCAATATTCTTTTTTTTACGTCCCGGCCAGACTGACGCGCATCATTTGGAGAATTTTCCAAAACTTTATTTAAAAGAAATTCTATTATATGTTTGGAATTTCTAATAGCTTCACGCCAAGCGTCAGCACCCATTTTTGAAATCAAATCCGCAGGGTCAACTCCTTTCGGCAGATCTACCACTTTTACATCCATACCTAAAGAAAGAGCAATTCGTCCCGCTCGAGTCGAAGCATTTTCCCCCGCCATATCTCCATCAAAGGCAAGCACTATATTTGGAGAAAGACGACGAACAAGCCCTAGATTGGAAACAGCATTTTCTTTGGAAACAGTTGAATCAGACAAAGCCGTGCCGGATGTCGCAACTGTGTTTTTATACCCCGCTTGATGCGATAAAATCAAATCCATCTGGCCTTCTACCAAGATAGAAAAATTATTTTTGCGAATTGAGTCCTTGGCTTTATCTATTCCATACAGCACGGCATTTTTGCTAAAAATGGGGGTTTCGGGACTATTAAGATATTTAGCGGATTTTCCGTCATCCGCAAAAATTCTTCCGGAAAAAGCGATAATGCGCCCGCTTGAGTCCGAAATCGGAAACATTATCCGACCCCTAAATCTGTCATAAAATCCCTGCCCGCCAGCCGGCGCGGCTTTTTCAACTTTTTTGATCAATCCGGCTTTTTCCATCTCTCCGTCTGAAAAACCTTTTTTTTGCAGATGAAAATAAAGTTCACGCCAATCCAATTTTGCAAACCCAATTGTAAAATCTTTTATGCTCTTTTCATTCAAACCGCGGTTTTTCAGATAATTTAACACTTCTTCATTTTGAAGCAAATTCAGAGAATAATATTTAGCGGATTCCTCCATTACTCTATATAATTTTTCCTTTTCACTTTCTTCTTTTTTATTGTAGCGTTCCAGCGGCACTCCTGCTCGATCAGCCAGCATTTTTAAGGCGCCCTTAAAATCAAGTCCTTCAAATTCTTCAACGAAAGTAAAAATATCTCCCGATGCCCCGCAACCAAAGCAGTAATAAGTGCCACGGTCGGGAGAAATGAAAAACGACGGAGTTTTTTCATTATGAAAAGGGCATTTCGCCTTTAGGTTAGCACCCGCCTTTTCCAACTTTATATAAGAAGAGACTACTTCTTCAATTGAGAGCCTCTCTTTAATTTTTTGAACGGGTGAATTCATATAAATTTATTTTAAAATTTTCGCTAGCTCTTTTAATCCATTTTTACCTTCATAAAAATCATAACCCCACAAACACCTATCTAAATCTCTCAGAGAAAGATCGCTCTTTTTTGTTAATTTCTTACACTTATCTAAATAGTCAAAATATACAGGAATTTTGGTTGTAGGATCTCCTTTAACTTCATAACCTAAACTTTTTAAAGAAGCAGAGGCTCGATAATCAGCAATTGTAAACTCACCAGGATAACATACAGTCAAAATAGCTGACGCTATTGCAATACCTATCCCATCAATTTTTGTAAGAATACATATTTTTCTTTCTCTGTCTTTTTCCTTGTATAAATTCTCTGTAATTTTTTTTACTGTTTCATCACTTTTTTTAATACCACTTAATATTTTTGTTTTAGAAGCATTCCTTTTCCAAATTATAATTGCAAAAAATTCTTCATTTGTTAGATAGTGATTCTTCTTAAAATTATTACTAATTTCTTTGAAGAGATAATCCTCTAGGAAGTAGTATTTTTTATAGATATTGAGTTTTTCCGCTTTTTCGCTTGACATACGTTCGTTCGTTTGCTACACTCTACTAGTAAATGGCTTCGGCCTCCGAGAAACCCCCGCAAGGGGGTTTCGTCTTTTATGGCAAAATGTTATGTATTTTCCTAATTATCATATTAAAATCCCTTTCCTTTACCATGCCAATTTTCCTCGAAAGTCTTCGACGATCTAAAAGTCTTATTTGTGACAAAATACCAGCATAAGTTTTACCACTAAATTCATATTGATGATAATAATTACCTTCTTTTTTAGAACTAGTTAATGGAATTGCTAAAAATATATAATTATTAAATTTTCTAATAATAAGAACGGGTCTTTCAAATAAGTCATTTTTTCCATCCTCTTCATAACCTATATTTTTACCAAGTGAACAAAACCATATTTCTCTTTCATGAAAAAAGACATTTGATTTCTTGGTTGATAAATCTTTCTTTAATTTATTCCAATTATCATATTCTTTTTCCATATTTTTCTATTCCTCTTTTGTCGGAATAATTTTATTACCCCTAAATCCGGTTCCAGCCGGAATTAATCGTCCAATGATGACATTTTCTTTCAGTCCTCGAAGATTATCAACTCCGCCCTTAATTGCATTTTCAATGAGGACACGATTGGTGTTTTGGAAGGAAGCGGCTGAGAGCCAGCTTTTAGTACGAAGCGAAACCTCGGTAATACCAAGCACTATCGTTTCCGCTTTGGCTTCTTTTCCATTAATCTCGGCAACCCTGGCGTTCTCTTCTATAAAAGCGGTATTCTCAACGATATCGCCAATTGAAAAATTAGTCTCGCCGGCATCTTTTATTTTCTGGCGAGAGAACATCTGGCGAATAATAATTTCTATATGCTTTCTGGAAATTGAAGCGCTTTGCAACTCATAAACCTTATTGATTTCTTGAATAATATATTCTTCGACTAATTCTTTATTACCCAATCTGAACATTTCAGCAATATCAGCCGATCCATCGGTTAAAAGCTGACCCTTTTTCACCTGGTCTCCTACTTTGACTATCGGAGTTCTGTGAAAGGCGACATCGTACTCCATTTCGTTTTTCTTGCTCGCCTCGCTATTGCTATGGCGAAGCGGGCCGTCTTTAACACCTGTTTGCGCCGGTAGGTCGGACAGAACCTTAATTATTTTTTCTTTCCCATCTTTAGTTTTGATTTCAATCACCTCGCCATCAGTCTCGGAAATAATCGCGGGATTTTTCGGAATTCTTCTTTCAAAGATTTCTTCAACGCGCGGCAGACCAGTGGTAATATCAGTCCCGGCCACACCTCCGGCGTGAAATGTGCGGAGCGTCAGCTGGGTACCCGGTTCACCAATAGCTTGAGCGGCGATAATTCCGACAGCCTCGCCTGGTTTTACTAAATGATTTCTTCCTAAATCAAGTCCGTAGCACATTACGCAAAGACCATGCACTGTTTTACAGCTAAAGGGGGAACGAACGAATACTTCCGTAAAACCCGCTCCTTCGATATTGTACGCTTCTTCTTTGGTAACTAAAAATCCCCTCTTATAAATGACCTTGCCATTTTTATCTTTAAGGTCGCCGGCGAGTATTCGTCCGCGAATATTTTTGGAAAGAGGAATTTCAATTCCGGAAATATTTTCTCTGGTAACTATCTTCCCTTCTTTGGTACCGCAATCCTCTTCGGTAATAACGACATCTTGCGCTACATCCACTAATCTTCGTGTTAGATACCCGGCTTTGGCGGTATTGAGCGCAGTGTCGGATGCACCTTTACGAGCACCATGAGTAATAACGAAATATTCAATCGGAGAAAGCCCTTCTTGATAACAAGGAATAATTGGGAATTCCAGTGTTTTGCCTTGGTTATTTTGGATCAATCCTATCATTCCGGTCATCTGAGTTAAAGAGCTCATTGTCCCTCTGGCACCGGAGGTGAATATGTCATAAGTAGAACTATTCTTATTAAGCGTGCTCGGTAAGATTTTTTCCAGGTTTTTCTTAGTATGTGTCCAGATTTCAATAATCTTTTGATATTTTTCTTCTTCCGACAGAAGACCTTCGCTCCATTCCGATATTATTTGTTCTTCCAATTTTTTACCTTGGGCAATAATTTTCGGCTTTTCGGGAGATACAGAAACATTATCCAATCCCCAAGTAATACCGGAAACTGTTGAATATTTAAAACCAAACGCTTTAATTTTATCCAAGATCATTGGAGTATTATCTACGCCACAGTGGACAATGAGTTCATCTAAAAGCGAAGATAATCTCTTTTGAGTCATTTCGTCATTTATATAAGTGAAATCATTTGGTAAAATACTATTGAAGAAAAGCCGGCCCACAGAAGTTTCAAAAATTCCCCCGTCAAATTTTCTGTATTTATGCGAATCGGTTGCGAGAACCTTTATTTTGGCGTGAAGAGAAATGACTCCATAATCATGAGCAGTAATAGCGGTATTGGGACTTGAAAAATATTTTCCCTCACCTTTCTCTCCGTCAACTGACTTAGTCATCCAATAAGAACCGAGCACCATATCCATACTGGGATTCACTATCGGATTCCCATTTTGCGGTTTAAGTAAATTTTTATTGGCCGCCATCAATTCTTTCGCTTCCCATTGCGCCTCCTCAAGCAATGGGACATATACAGCCATTTGGTCTCCGTCAAAGTCAGCGTTGAAAGCCTGACAAACGAGCGGATGCACTTGAATAGCGTTTCCTTCAATTAAAATCGGATTGAAAGCTTGAATGCCCAAGCGATGCAAAGTCGGCGCGCGGTTTAAAAGCACATATTTGCCTTGAATAACTTCTTCCAACATTGCCCAAACTTCTCCAGTGCGTTCCTCTATGAGTTTGTTGGCTCCGCGAATATTAAATGCAAGCTCTGCCTGTAAAATTTTTGAAATTACGAATGGTCGGAAAAGTTCCAGAGCCATATGTTTCGGCAACCCGCATTGGTTAAGCTTAAGATCCGGGCCAACGACGATAACGCTGCGGCCCGAATAGTCCACGCGTTTTCCCAATAAATTTTGGCGGAAAAGACCCTGCTTGGATTTTAGATTATCGGAAAGTGATTTAAGGGGACGCTTCTGGGACTGGCTCATCGCCGCCGAATCATTCTGTTTGGCAATTGAGTTATCAATCAATGCATCAACCGCTTCTTGAATAATTCTTTTCTCATTTCGCAAGATTACATCCGGAGCATTAATTTCTTTCAATTTCTTCAAGCGATTATTTCTATTTATCACGCGACGATAAAGGTCATTTAAATCGGAAGTTGCGTGCCTTCCCCCATCCAGAGCCACCATCGGACGAAGCACTGGCGGGATAACCGGAATAACAGTCAAAAACATCCATTCCGGCCGAATTCCGGCGTAAGTCATCGCGCGAATAAGGGAAAGTCTTTTTTGTAATTTCTCTTTTTCAACCGCACTCGTTTTTTCCAACATTTTCTCGGTGAGATGCTTTAGTTTGTTTAAATCAAGATTTTTAAAAATAGAGTAAATAGCTTCAGCCCCGATATTGGCTTCAAAACAAGTGCCGTATTTCAAGGAATAATGATGGAAAGAAATTTCATTTAAAACTTTTCCTTCGTAAATTTCTCCGATTTCTTTTTTTGTAATCGAAAGTAAATTCTTTAATTTCTCGCGAGTGTCATCATCGGCCGAAGTTTTTAATTTAGTTTTATATTCTTTATCCAGATTGGTAATGATTGTTTCTTTTTCATCTTCATGAACTTTGGTAATGATATATCCGGCAAAATAAATTACCTTTTCAAGGTCGGAAACAGATATATTGAGAAGAATGCTCATCCTGGAAGGTACTCCGCGCAAAAACCAAATATGCGAGACCGGGGTGGAAAGCTCGATGTGCCCCATGCGCTCCCTTCTCACTATTGAACGGGTGACTTCCACTCCGCATTTTTCACAAATGATGTCTTTATAACGAATCCGGCGATATTTCCCGCAATAACATTCATAGTCCTTTTCCGGTCCAAAGATTTTTTCGTCAAAGAGACCCCCGCGCTCGGACCTACCGGTACGATAATTTATCGTTTCCGGCTTGGTAACTTCTCCAAAAGACCATTCCTTTATCTGCTCCGGAGATGCCAGTCGGAGTACGATTTGATTAAATTCAGTTGTGTTTAAGGTTTTCATATTATTTATCTCCGATTTTCTTTAAATCCACGTCCAGCGCCAGGCCCCGCAGATAATTGAGCAATACATTAAAGGAAGCGGGAGAATTCGGCGGTCTGATTGTTTCATTTTTGATAATAGAATCAAATGTCTGAGAGCGACCCAGGATGTCGTCGGATTTAATAGTGAGCATTTCACGAAGCGTATAAGCCGCGCCGTAGCCTTCAAGTGCCCAAACTTCCATTTCTCCAAACCTCTGTCCGCCGCCCTGAGCTTTTCCGCCAAGGGGTTGTTGAGTAATAAGCGAGTAGGGTCCGATTGAACGCATATGAATTTTGTCCTCCACCATGTGATGAAGTTTGAGCATATACATATAACCGACAGCTACGTCTTGCTGGAAAGCTTCCCCCGTTCGTCCATCAAAAAGTTTTAATTTGCCATTTTCCGGAAGTCCGGCTTTTTTCAGTTCTTCTTTTATCTCTTCATGCTTAGCTCCCAAGAATGGCGGAACAATCGCTTGATAGCCGAGGCTGTTGGCCGCCATGCCCAAATGCATTTCTAAAATTTGCCCCAAGTTCATACGGGAAGGAACACCTAGTGGCGAGAGAATAATATCAATCGGTGTACCGTCGGCTGTATAAGGCATATCTTCTTCGGGAAGAACTGTTGAGATAACTCCTTTGTTTCCATGTCGTCCGGAGAGTTTGTCTCCGACGGAAATATTTCTGATTTGCGCGACTTCAATCACAATCTTTTTGATAATTCCCGCTTCTAGCGTATGTCCCAGATCGCGAGAGAAAATTTTCACGCCGATGATACGGCCACGCTTGCCGTGTTCCATGCGCAATGATGTATCTTTCACATCCCGCGCTTTTTCGGCAAAGATTGAACGCAAGAGCCGTTCTTCCGGAGTAAGTTCGGTTTCACCCTTTGGAGTAATTTTACCAACCAAGATGTCGTTCTCCCGCACTTCGGCTCCGATACGAACGATGCCGTCTTCATCCAAATCCTTCAATTTAAGTTCTCCGACATTGGGAATATCGCGAGTGGTAATTTCGGGTCCAAGTTTGGTATCGCGAACCACGCAGACAAATTCCTCGACATAAACCGAGGTAAATTTGCTATTTTTTACAAGGCGTTCGGAAATAACAATCGCATCTTCATAAGTCGCTCCGGACCAGGATAAAAAGGCTACAAAAATATTTTGTCCGAGTGAAATCTGTCCATTCACCGTGCTGGTGGTATCTGCCAACACATCGCCCTTTTTCACTTTATCGCCGATATTCACCAACGGACGCTGATGGAATACGGAAAAGTTATTATTCCTTAGAAAATTAACTAAGTTGTAAGTTTTCTCCGACCCGCCTTGACTCGACGAGGCAGGTTTTCCCCGAACAACTATTTTTTTCGCATCCAAGTAAGAAACAACGCCATCTTCCAAGCAGATAGCCAGTCGGCCTGAGTCTCGGGATGCCAATTCTTCAATACCAGTGGCAACGAGCGGCATTTCGGGAAGTACACAAGGTACAGCCTGTTTCTGCATGTTGCTTCCCATTAGAGCACGGTTGGCATTATTGTGCTCCAAAAAGGGAATCATGGAAGTGGCAACAGAAAAAGCCTGATTGGGAGCAACATCAATAAAATCAACTTGGTTTTTGGAAACTTGGCCCGGTTCGGTTTTTATTCTCGCTTCTACTTTTTCTTCGGTTATTTTTCCATTTTCATCATAAGGAATTCCGGCGTGCGCAATGTTATATTTTTCTTCTTCCAGCGCATTCAAATAAACTATCTCGCTGGTAATTTTTCCATTTTTAACTTTAGCATAAGGCGTTTCAATAATTCCAAAATCATTTATTCTGGCGTAAGTTGAAAGATGCAAGATAAGTCCGATGTTCGGGCCTTCGGGAGTGTGAATCGGACATACTCTTCCATAGTGTGAAGGATGCACGTCGCGTACTTCCAGCCCGGCGCGCTCGCGGGTAAGACCTCCGGGTCCGAGAGCCGATAGCGTGCGCGAGTGCTCTATTTCGTAAAGCACATTTTCCTGCGCCATGAATTGCGAAAGCTGATTGGTGGTGAAAAATTCCTTGATGCGGGCTTGCAGCGGTCGCTGATTGATAATTTGAATAGGCATTGCAGTATCAACATCAATAATAGACATTCGGTCTTGAATATTTCTTTTGATTTGCATCATACCGGTACGCACTTTTTGCTGAAGTATTTCCCCGACAAAACGCACGCGTCTTTGGCCCAAGTGGTCGATGTCGTCAGCTTTTGCTCCGGGAGTATTGTTTAAAACAATAATATGAGAAATTACCGTTACTAAGTCTTCTTTGGAAATGGTTCGGCGAATGAGTTCTGTTTCGTCCATTGATTTCGAAAAACGTTGATTAAATCTAAATCGTCCAACTGGGGAAAGATCATAACGTTCCGCGGTAAATAAAGAGTTGATAAATTCCTTGGCATTGTCGGCGGTTGCCATATCCCCGTCTCGAAGACGTTTGTAAATTTCAATATACGCATCATTTAAGTTCTTTATTCCGTCTTTCGCCAAAGAAGCCTTGATGACTTCCTCTACAACAAGGTCTTTTCCAAACGTTTTTAGAATTATTTCATTCGTCTCATACCCCAGAGCGCGCAAAAGCGCTGTCGCAGGGAATTTTCTTTTTTTATCTATGCGGATATAAATTCCCCCGTCCGCTTCCGACTCTATTTCAATCCATACTCCGCGAGCCGGAATAATTTTTGCGCCAAAATATTTCTGGCCTTTACTTTCAGACTCGGTAAAGAAAACTCCGAAAGAACGCGCGAGTTGGGGCACAATGACGCGTTCTACTCCGTTGATAATAAAAGTCCCGTGCGGAGTCATTAGAGGAAGCTCCGACATAAAAATTTCCTGTTCCTTGACTGTGCCTAAAATTCTATTAGTTAATTTTACCCGAGCCTTGAGTAATCCTTGATAGGAGAGTTTATTTATTTTAGAATTATTTTCGTCGGTCTTAGACTCGCCTAAAGAAAAAGACGTGAATTCCAATTGAAACTTTTTACCGGAGTAATCTATGATTGGAGAAAATTCTTTAAAAACTTCCCCGATACCCTGTTCGATCAACCATTTAAAACTTTTTACTTGAGCCTCAATTAAATTCGGAAACTCCATAAGGGGTTTCTTGTATCGTGAAAAATATTTCTTCGGACGTTTTGTTCCTGTTTGCATATTTATTTAACCTAAACAAACCAAAAAACAAAAGAAAAACAGGCGAAAAATGCTTTTCTCTAGCTTCTTTAAAATTTATTTAGATATGATTAAGTTAAAACCTTGTAATACAAACTAAGATTGCATCCGATACTCAATCAATGAATCCAGGATACCTTACTCCTTTTTATCTTTTTTGTCAACTATGAAGTGTGGATTAAGAAAATTACCCAACTTTTCCGACCATCTAGGCTCTACCTAGCTGAATCTATTTATTCTTTTTCCATTCCTCAATTTTTTCGTGATTCCCTGAAAGCAAAACTTTTGGAACTTTATAGTTTTTGTTTTTATATTTTAAAACTTCCGGACGAGTGTAAACTTCACTACTTGAAATTCGTTCTTCTTCTAAAGATTCATATTTACCTAGAATTCCGGGAATTTGTCGGGAAATAGAATCTATCAAAACCATCGCCGGCAGCTCGCCACCGGTTAATACATAATCCCCGATTGAAATTTCTTCAGCTTTCAATATTTTTTGTACTCGCGCATCAATTCCTTCATATCTTCCTGAAATTAAAATAATATCGATGTATTTTTGTTTAACTAATTTTTTTGCGTAAGCTGTATTAAATTTTTTGCCGGACGGAGATAGTAAAATAATTTTTGTTTTATTTTTATTTTTTATTTTTGAAAATGCCTTCAAAAAAAGTTCCGGCCGAAGTACCATTCCCGGCCCTCCGCCATACGGTCTGTTGTCTACTCGCTTTTTCGGCTCACAGAAATCCATTGGATTATAAAAAAGAATTTTTATTTTCTTGTCCTTTATCGCCCGTCCAATAATGGATTCTTTTAAATAAGAATCAAACATTTCAGGAAAAATTGTAATTATATGGAAACGCATAAATTATTTATAGCACAGATATTGTTTATTTGAAATTAAAATAGCCAACAAACATATCCTCCTTTCGGGTGTTGCTGGCTATTGAGAGTTTGCACTCTCGGGCTTGCTCGTTTCGACGAGCGGCGCTTGCCTGGTAATAATAGCGCCAAGCGCGCTTATTTCCACTGTCGAAAGAGAAGAAACTTCTCCACGTCTTCCCAAAAGAGCAGAGTGGAATTTGCCAGCTTGCCGTTGAAGAAATACTTGGTCTGCTGCCAGCTCAAGATTTTCTCTTCAATAACACACTGCGCCGGGGTCGGGCGGAAATCCTCCATCGCGTACCCACAACCCCGACACAGATCATCACTGACGTGTACGAGATAGATTCGGCGGTGGGTAAGCGGACTACGATCGTTGTTGGGCTCGAAAACCGCGAACCAGACAGGGCCTTGCAGGGTCTTGAACGCAAGAACTCCTTCCTCTAAAGCACCCTGAATCGTTCCCTGAGCCACTTTATCCCGATACACTGACCCGATAACCCCAAAATGTCGCCAGTGTCCATAAGTTACTGGCGCAACCTCTTTTCTGACATTTGGGGTAGAGACTTCTGAGGACACTGCCGCCAGCCTGTCATTGTTTCGGGATGCCACCGGTGCGGTACAAGCAGTGGCCAGAACGAGACACGCAACGATGATCAAGATTCTCATTTTTCCATCCTTCCTTTCAAGAGCACTACGCCCTCTATGGGCAAATGCGCACAAATTCTTAATTAGTACAGCATACTATAATATAAAAGTCAATAAGTAAAAAACACCCCTTGGGGGTGTTTTTTACTTATTTTTATTTAAATTTTACTAGATTCCTTTCAAATCTTCCATTGCTTGGTCAACCGTCTTGAGTGTGGGAGCAGAACTCACTGAACCCGTAGGACCTTGAGGCCTTGTGCTTCCGGCTGGTTCATTGATTTTTAGATTTACGCGAGCATTATTTTTCATACCAATGATGCGAAGCAAGGTGCGGATAGCTTTTGCGGTATTACCCATTCTTCCGATAATCTTTCCCATGTCGGCAGGATTTACGGTCAGTGAGATAAGCACGCCCATTTCATCCACCGTGCGATCAATCTTTACATCGTTCGGATTATCCACGAGAGCCTTTACCACATATTCTAGAAATATCTTGTCAGCTTCTTCCATAGTGTTTCAGAATTTATTTATAATTTTTTCCGCCTGAGGCGGATCAGCCTTTGGCTGAAATCTTGGCAGTGTTACGACCCAATACTGCTTACGGAAATTATACAGGATTATTTTTTTGCTTTCAACTCTTTGCGCTTTTGTGTCGGATGTTTCTTGGGTAATACATTTATTTTTTTGCCTTCAATGATTTTGTCGTGCACTAAAAAATTATGCATTGTGTCTGAACATTTCGCGCCCTGGCTAATCCAATACTTTATTCTGTCGACATTTAAATTTTTCTCTCCGGCTTTTGGATTATAGGTGCCTAATATTTCTAAAAACCTTCCACTCTTGGTGCTGTTTTTTGAATCAGTTAAAACGGTCCGAAACGCCGGATCATTCTTTCTACCTATTCTCTGAAGTCTTATTTTCAACACAATAAGGACAGCTTAACATAAATTATTAAAAAGGCAAACATAATGTAAAACGACGTCGTGCAGGAGGACCCGCGACGACGCCGTTTATGATACCGAGCTCGATAATCTGAGCTCGGGTCGATTTGCTAATGGCGACGGCCATGACCGCCACCGCCGGTGCCATACCACTGATTGGTGCCGTAAGCACCACCACCATAGTAGCCTCCACCGCCGTAGTAGTACCCGCCGGTGTAGCCGTAGACGACTGGAGTATAGCACCCCAGCCACCCGCAACCTTGCGGTTGAGAAGCTTTCGCTTCTGCCTTGGCTACATTCTCTTCGGCCTTGATTTTGGCCAATTCGAGTTTCGCCCAGCCACCACTACCCTCGAGTGCCTTGCCGGTATTGTCCCGGTAGGTCACCGTGGTCACCGCGACATTCGCTGTGGCGACGCCGATTGGGCCAGGAACAACAGGAGTAGGTGCGACGATCGAAGTTGGCGCGAGTTGTTTGGCTTCACGGATCTCTCTCTCACATCCGGCCTTTAGGAGCTTTTTATAATCTCCTTTCAGGTTCTTGGTGTACGAAAGAGTGTAGCATGCGCCCGCAGGAGGCGGAGCAGAGGCGGGAGTCTGGGCGTTGGCCAGTGTAGCCAACACCGCGAAAAGTAAACATAGCGTTTTCATGGAACAATCTCCTTGTCTTCAGGGTGCTTTACTAGCTCACCCTATTCGGTAGAAAGTATAGCACGTTAGAGCTATTTTGTCAAGTCAACTATGGGGTTAAAAAGGCCTTTAAATCTGGCCTTTTATGCTATATTTAAAAGGTGAAAAATCATACAAACAAACATATAAATAAATTACAGGGCATTATCTCCATCTCCTCCAAGGGCATAGGATATGTCAAGGTTCTGGATTATAAAGACGACATAGAAATTGATTTCAGACATTTAAATACTGCTATGCACGGAGACATGGTTGAAATAATTCTGCATCAAAAAGGAAAAGATAGAAGGACCGGTGAAGTAATAAAAATAATATCGCGCGCTAAGACTCGTTTTGCCGGAGTTTTGGAAGAAGAAAATAAACTATTTTTCTTGAAACCGGATGACATAAAAATGTATACGGACATTTTAATTCCCAAGGAAGCTTTAAATAATGCTAAAATAGGACAAAAAGTTTTTGTGGAAATAGTTTCCTGGAAAGATAGAAACAAGGCTCCTCTGGGAAAAGTAGTAAAAATTTTTGGGAGACCCGGCGATAATGATACTGAAATGTACGCGATAGCGCTGGAGAAAGGTTTTGATTCAGAACTTCCTAAAAAAGTAGAGGAAGAAGCAAAAAGAATAAAACAAAACGGAATTAAAGATACGGATTATGCAGGGCGTCGCGACTTCAGAAAAACTTTGACATTCACAATTGATCCCTCGGACGCAAAAGATTTTGATGATGCAATATCTTTCAAAGAAAATGCAAATAATGAATATGAGATAGGCATACATATTGCCGACGTTTCGCACTATGTCAAAATCGGCAGCGAACTGGATATTGAGGCGCGCGAGCGAGGAACTTCGGTTTATTTGGTGGATAGAACAATCCCGATGCTCCCAGAAATACTTTCCAATGATTTGTGCAGCTTAGTCCCCCACAAAGACCGGCTCACGATGAGCGCGGTTTTTATTGTTGATAAAAATGCAAAAGTAAAAAGTGAATGGTTCGGGCGCACTATCATACATTCAAAAAAAAGATTTACCTATGAAGAAGCCGAGGAGATAATAAAGGGTATTAAACCTCAAAAATCGTCCGCGCCATTTCATAAAGAGCTTTTTATTTTAAATAATTTGGCAAAAAAATTGACCAAGGAAAGATTTGCGCAAGGCGCAATATCACTTGACCAAGAGGAAGTAAAATTCGTCTTGGATGCCAATGGGGTGCCGCTCAAAGTAATAAAAAAAGAACGCGGCGACTCAAACAGGCTGATTGAAGAATTTATGCTTTTGGCAAATAGAAAAGTAGCGAAAGTTCTATCTCCCAGAAACATTAAAGGCATAAAAAATGAAAATGAAAGTGTGTCCATTTATCGCGTGCACGACTTGCCCAACAAAGAAAAAATGGCTGATCTGGCATTTTTTTTACGAAGTTTGGGGCATAAAGTTTCCCTACAGAATGGAGTTATTCCAACGCGTGAAATAAACAAGCTTCTCGAGAGTCTGACGGGTAAAAACGAAGCGGATATGGTGCATCGCGCGGTTATCCGCTCTATGGCTAAAGCCATTTATTCTACAAAAAATATAGGACACTACGGACTTGCGTTTGAATATTACACTCATTTCACTTCCCCAATTAGAAGATACCCGGATATTATGGTACATAGATTGCTCGGTAATTATCTTGCAAAGAAAAAAGTCGGAAAAGACAAGTTATTTGAATATGAAAAAATTGCCCTAATAGCGTCCGAACAAGAAAAACGCGCCTCTGACGCGGAACGTGCCTCTATAAAATATAAACAAGTGGAATATATGTCTAAACGTTTAGGAAAAAATTTTGACGGAGTTATCAGCGGGATAACCGAATGGGGTATGTATATTGAAGAAATAGAAACAAAATGTGAAGGCTTGGTGCGAGTACGAGATATGAATGATGATTTTTATATTTTTAGTGAAAAGAAATTAGAATTAATCGGACAAAAAAAGAAAAAGAAATATCGCCTGGGTGACCGCGTCAAAATAAAAGTAAAAGGAGCTGACTTGGAAAGAAAAACAATAGACTATGTTTTAATATGACCCATTCGACAAAAACTCAGGCCTTCGCTCTGAGGCTCAGGCTCGAAGAGGTCATGGTGAGTAAAATCGAACCATGAAATTTCCTATAAATTTAAAAATTAAATTAACATTCTGGGTAATATTTTCCGTGCTAATTGGAATATTTCTGGCATTTTTTGTACTATCGATTTTAAAAAACAAAAATACCTACCAACCCAAAAACAATCAAGCTTCGGTTGTACAAATCATCGCCCCAGAAATAGTAAAATCTGAATATTTCTACATTAATAAAGATACAAATGGACAACTTAAAATCTCCGCCAAGGCCTTTTTAGTTGGTGATTTAAATACTGGAGAAGTCATTTTAGCAAAAAATCAAGACCAGAAATTGCCAATTGCTTCTATATCCAAACTGATGACGGCGCTGGTCACTAAGGAAATAATGGCTCCGGATAATACAGCGCAAGCGCGAGTAAGTAAAACGGCTCTGGCAACTTCCGGCAAAAATGGCGAATTAAAACTGGGGGAAAAAATAAAAATTTCAGATTTATTATATCCTCTCCTCTTGGAATCAAGCAATGATGCAGCCGAAGTGCTTGCCTTATATTTTGGAAGAGATAGTTTTATTTCAAAAATGAACCAAGAAGCAGAAAAATTAAAAATGTCCGGAACATCATATGAAGACCCGAGCGGACTTTCTCCGGATAACCAATCAACTGCTTCCGATATATTCAAATTGGTGGGATATTTAGTGCAACAACAACCGGACTTGCTTAAAATTACAGCCGAAAGGAGTTATTCCAATAAGAAACACAGCTGGTCAAATATCAGCCAGTTTCTGGGTAAAGATGGTTATTTGGGAGGTAAAAGCGGATACACGGATGAAGCGAAACAAACAGTCGTTTCTCTTTTCTCCCTGCCTCTTGGGGAAACTGGTTACCGTCCTATTGCCATCACGCTGCTGCAAAGCTCTGATCGCCACAAAGATATAGAAAGTATTTTAAAATATTTAGAGAAATATATATATTACGGCGGAGAAGCAGATGCAAATACCAATTGGGTACAAGAAAAAGTTGGAATGCCGGATATCAGAAACCCAAATTTTGTGACATTTACTTTTGCTGGGGATATAATGCTTGACCGCGGGGTAAGAAATTCGGTTATAAAGAATTTTAGTAATGATTACTCGGCGCTTTTTGAAAAAATAGATATATTAAAAAAATCCGATATTATTTTCGCTAATCTGGAAGGTACCGCATCCGACCAGGGCGTTGACCAGAAAAATTTATATTCTTTTAGAATGGACCCGGCTATTATTCCGGCTTTAAAGGGCGCGGGTATTACTATTTTATCTATGGCTAATAATCATGTCGCAGATTGGGGCCGTATCGCTTTTATTGATACCTTGGCACGTTTAAAAGAAAATGAAATACTTTATACTGGCGGAGGAAACGATAAAACAGAAGCCGAAACACCGACGATTATTGAAAAATATGGAATAAAAATTGGCTTTCTGGGATTCTCCGACAAGGGACCTGATTATATGGTCGCAAGCATCGACAAAGCAGGCGTACTTCTTGCAAATGATCCGGATTTTGATGAAATAATAAAAAATGCGTCAAAGCAAGTTGATTACTTGGTAGTTTATTTTCACTTTGGTGAAGAATATCAAACTAAGCATAATAAGAGGCAAGAATATTTGGCGCATCGGGCAGTTGACGACGGAGCGAAACTCATCATTGGCTCGCATCCGCATGTTGTGGAAGATACGGAAGTTTATAAAAATAGTTTTATCGCCTACTCGCTCGGTAATTTCATTTTTGATCAATCTTGGAGCAAGCCGACAATGCAGGGTATGCTTTTGGAATTGAAATTATACAGAGATGGTTCTATGACGGTGAAAAAAGATCCTACTCAATTAAATTCTGTCTTTCAATTAAATAAAATAATTCAAGGCAAAGAAGAGAAAGTGAATTTTAAGAAATAAAAACTTCGTCATAAGTAAAACTTATTTAGCAATCTGGGTAGCTTCTTCAAATTTCACGGATAAGAGTTTGGATGCCCCATCGGCGCCGATTGTAATACCGTAAAGAACTCCGGCTCTAGACATTGTTTCGCGATTATGAGTGACAACGATAAGTTGTGAACGTTTGGAGAGTTTTTCCAGCATATCTCCATATTTGCGAGAATTCGCTTCATCCAGCGCCGCATCTGTCTCGTCGAGCACTAGGAAAGGCGGCGGATTAACTTGCGACATAGCGAAGAGCAAAGCGATGGATGTGAGCGATCTTTCTCCTCCAGAAAGCGCCTGAAGTTCTTTCACTTTTTTGTGTGGCAAAGAAACATTTATTTCTATTCCTTTTTCAGGAATAGTTTCCTCTTCGTCGCCTATTTCTAATTCTAATTCTTCATCCATCTCTTCATAATTTTTTCCCGACGCTGGTGATCGGGATCCCGACCCCGAAGGGCGTCGGGACTTATTTTCAATAATAATGGAAAGTGATCCATGCCCGCCACCAAACATCAGTGAAAAGAATTCTTGAAATTCCACATTTATTTTTTTAACGCCTTCTTTGAATTCTATATCTATCTTTTCTTTCAAATCCACAATAAGCTTTTGTAAGGATTCAATGCTTTTAGTCAAATCTTCCATTTCCCTCGCCAAAAATTGATCTCGTTCGGAAACTTCCTCAAACTCTTTCATTAATTCCGACCCATTGCCGAGTCCTACATCCTCCAGTTTTATTTTTATGCGTTCAATTTTTCTTTTTTGTTCTTCCTGATTATTATTTTCAATTTTTTCTTCAATTTTAAAATTTTTATAAGATAAAATTTCAGAACCAATCAGCGCAATGCCTTCTTTTGTCTCGTTTTCAAAAGCTTCTACCCGGCTTTTTAGATTACTTTCTTTGATAGCTATAAGCTCTAAAGCGGAAGACAACTCCTGTTGCCTAACTTTCCAGGCAAATTTTTCCCGTTCTTTGTCGCGCAGGGTTTCCATTTCTTTATTTATTTCTTGTTTCAGTATTTCTGCTGATCTGATAATTTCCTTTTCTTTATTCTCAATTTCCTTAATTTCTTTTAGAATTTCATTTTGGGTATTCTTGAAATTATTTATTTCAAGAGAATTTTTATTTTTTTCTATTTGGTTTTTACTTCTATCAAAAGACTTCAAAATCTCTTTGATTCTTTTCAAAATGGGCCTGATTTCATCTATGTTGCTTTTTAAAAATGCTTCATCTATTCCTTTATTGATCTCGTTTACAAAAATCTCAATTTCCTCCGGGGAAATAACAAGGGTTTCAGTATTTTTCTCCAGTCGGCGCTCTTCCCCTTCTATCATTCCTTCAATTCTGCCTAATTTCCTGCTCATCTCGCTTTTTACATTGCGTATCTCATTTAATTTTTGCTCAACTATTTTTAATTCTTCTATTTTTTTATTTCCCCTTAAAGAATCGGCATTTTCGTCATTGGAAATTCTGCCAGCCACATTTTTAAGTTCACTTGAAAGATTGTTTCTTTCAGCCGATAAATCAGCTTTTTCTTGCTCTATATAAACACTTTCTTTTTTTAAGTATTCTTTGTAAAGAGTTGCCAATTCCATCTGCATCCCTTTAGTTTTTTCAAATTTTTCTACCTGTTTCTTTAAAAAATTAAGATGTGGAGCATTTTCTCGTCGCATTAAGACAACCTCTTTCATGTTTTCATTTGTCCGTTCCAACTTTCTTTCGCTTTCTTTTATTTTGTATTGATAAATTTTGAGTCCCAGCGCATCTTCTATCATTTCTTTTTTCTCTCTGGCGTTAGCATTCAAAATTCTATCAGCTTCGCCTTGGGAAATAATATGGTGCCCGGAAGATCCAATATTGACCGAGGCCAATAAATTATGGATATCTTTCAATCGGACCTCGGTACCGTTCAAAATATATTTATTTAGCCCATCAGAAAAAACCTCGCGGGAGATTGAGATAACATCGTAATTCAAATTTATATTTTCTCCTCCATCGTTTGATAGTTTAAAAACTTTGTCAGCATTATTAAAATAGATAGTGACAAACGCCCGCGAACTTTTCGGCAAATTTTTTGATCCTTTAAAAACGAGGTCGGAACCTCCTTTCCCGCGCATAGATTTCATGGATTGTTCGCCCAAGACAAAACGAATAGCCTCCACGATATTTGATTTTCCGGATCCATTCGGACCCACAATAGCAATAATGGGGTTTTTAAAATCTAAAACTGTTTTTTGAGCAAAGGATTTAAAACCATTTATCAGAAGTGTCTTGAGCCGCATAATTTTAATCCAGCCAATTTTTTACTTTTAATGCGGTTTCGGCCGCTTTCTGTTCGGCCTCCTGTTTTGATTTGCCTTTACCTTCGGCGATTAAATCTGGCCCGAAGTAAATGCCCACCGTAAAATGCTTGTCGTGATCCGGGCCCATTTCATGTAAAACTTTGTAAGCCGGCGTGACTGAAACAAATTCCTGCGCTTTTTCTTGCACCAAAGATTTCGCATCGCGCCAAAGTTTCTTGTTTATTATTTCTTCCGTTTTCGGTAGAAGAGTTTTAGCCACAAATTTATCCACCGTATCATAACCCTGATCTAAAAACATAGCCCCGATAAACGCTTCATAGGTATTCGCCAAAATATATTGTCTGGCCTTGCCATAATCTTTTGCTTCACCTTTGGATAAGAGCAAATAATCATTCATTCCTATTTTTGAAGCAATTTCGGAAATAATAACGGCATTGACGAGAGCGGATCGTACTGCCGTCAATTCCCCTTCGGCGTAGTGAGGATATTTCTTATAAAGAAAATCCGTGACAATAAGCTCCAACACAGCATCACCTAAGAATTCCAAACGTTCATTATGTGAAAGAGAAGTTGCTGGATTTTCATTTATATAAGAACGGTGTGTAAAAGCCTGTTTGAGCAGATCTCTGTCTTTGAAAACCACTTTTATTTTTTTCTCAAAATCTGAAAGTTGAATCATGTTGTTTATCTTATTATTTATTTTGTTTTTTGTGAAATAATTTCAACCGCCTTGCTAATTAATGGAATAATGTCGTTGTAGATACGCAGTTCTGGAATTGCCGAAAGTTCAAACCACCTGGCTCCGTCCAGTCCGCCGGATTTTTCCAATACAAGTTCCTTATACTCGCTTTTGGCTAAAAAATAAACTACTTTTTTTAAACTTTTTCCTTTTTCCGGATGGGTTGCGACATATTCATTTTCTCCCAATTTTTTTTCTATTTTAATATCGAGTCCGATTTCTTTTTTTATTTCTCTGATCGTCGCCTGCTCTTCGTCTTCTGCTTCCTTAATACTGCCTTTAGAAATAGTCCAATATCCGAAAACATCATGTACCATGGCAAAATAAATACGACTGTTTTTTTTGGCATAAACAAGAGCCCCGCCCTTTTTTTCAACTGGCAATTTTGTAATATCCGGCACTTCTTCATGTTTTTTCTTTTTACTTATTTGTTCTTTGCCCGGCTCGCCTATTTCTTTATAAACTGCGCCGAGCACGCCATTTACAAACTTGCCGGAATTCTCTCCGCCGAAAGTTTTTGCCAATTCTATCGATTCATTGATGGCTACTTTCGGAGGTACTTCTTTTCGGTCACCGAAAAGAAGCTCGGTTAAACCAATTCTCAAAATATTCCTATCAATAATGGAAATTTTACTGATGGGCCAATCCGGCGCGGCTTTTTCTATGATTTCGTCAATTATCGCGCGCTTTTTCAATACTTGATCTAGAAGCGAGAACACAAAAACGTCATCCTCGAATCCAGGAGCAAACTCTTTTAAATTTCTTTTCAATACGTCTTTAATTTTACCATTCGCGAGATTGCCACTTTTTTTATCTTCAAGTAGGAAATCCCACTCAAAAAGCGTCTGGAGCACTATTGATCTTGAAAGGTGCCTATTTGCCATAAATTAATGAACAAAGTGATTTATTTTTCTGCCTTTTTCGCTTTGGCTTTCTTCTGCTTCTTTTCTGTTTTTTTAACCAAATCCAAAATCTTTTTTCCGCGGTAAAAACCGCAAGATGAGCAGACTGTGTGGCGTCTTTTTAGGGCCTTGCAATTTTCGCACTTAGAAAAACTCGTACTCGCTAAGGCATGGTGCGAGCGCCTGTTTTTCGTATGCGATTTTGTATGTCTCATTCGTACTACCATAATGGGTATATATTAGCATATTGAAACTGAAATGCAAAATCCGCAAATTTTGGAAAATAAAAAAATATGTTATTATAAGAGATATGGAGAAGGATGAAAAATTGGTAAAAATTCGCCATTCGTTGTCACACCTAATGAGTATGGCGGTGCAGGAATTATATCCGCAAGTCGGTTTGGGTGTCGGACCGGCTATTGATGATGGTTTTTACCAAGATTATGACTTGCCGGAGACAATCAGCCTGGAAATTCTACCGAGGTTGGAAAAACGAATAAGGGAGATGATCAAAGAAAATATTGAATTCAAACAACATGATGTAAATTATGATGAAGCCTATAAGTTTTACCAGCACGATCCTTATAAAACCGGATTTATTGACGACCTGAAAGCTACCGGCGAAAAAAAAGTTAGTTTTTATAAATCCGGCTGGTTTGACAATCTTTGCGCCGGACCGCATGTTGATTCAACTAAAGAAATTGACCCAAAAGCTTTCAAACTGGATCGCATCGCCGGAGCTTATTGGCGTGGAGATGAGAAAAATAAAATGCTCACGAGAATTTACGGATTGGCCTTTGAAACAAAAGAAGAATTGGATATTTATCTAAAACAGAGAGAAGAAGCCGAAAAAAGAGACCACAAGAAATTGGGAAAAGAATTGGGTTTGTTCACTGTTTCAAATTTAGTCGGAAAAGGATTGCCGATGTATTTGCCAAAAGGCAATATTGTTAAAACAGAATTGGAAAATTTTATAAGAAAGGAAAAAGAAAAATTGGGTTATTCTTTTGTGACAATTCCGCATATAGCTAGAAAGGAGCTCTATATCAAGAGTGGGCACATGGGTAAGTACGATGCAATGATGCCGACGATGACAGATGAAAATGGCGAGGAGTTTGTGATGAAAGCAATGAATTGCCCCCACCATTTTGAAATATACAATGCCGAACCACACAGTTATCGTGATTTGCCTTTGCGTATAGCGGAAAACACAACCGTATATCGTAACGAAAAAAGCGGAGAACTGGCTGGACTTTTACGTGTTAAAAATTTAACTCAAGACGATACGCATCATTTTATAAGAACTGATCAAATTGAATCGGAAATTGAAATGATTTTTGGTTTAACGCAAAAAGTTTATAATTTATTCGGTTTTAATGATTATAAGGTTGAAATATCTATTCGAGATCCCTTGAATAAAGAAAAATATTTCGGGAACGATGAAGTATGGGAAAAAGCTGAAGGGATTCTGGTAAAATCCGCAAAAAAATTGGGTTTAAAATATAGCATTGAAGAGGGTGAGGCTGCTTTTTATGGACCTAAGATTGATATAAAAGTAAAAGATTCAATTGGAAGAGAATGGCAACTGACAACAATACAACTTGATTTTAACCAACCAGAAAATTTTGAAATGGATTACACAGGAGAAGATGGCAAAAAACATCGCGTAGTTGTTCTTCATGTCGCCATATTAGGATCATTTGAAAGATTTATGGGGATTTTAATTGAACATTATGCTGGCAATTTCCCTCTTTGGCTCTCGCCCGTGCAGGTAAAAGTTATTCCCGTCCGCACAAACCATAATGAATACGCCAAACAAATTTTCGAATTGTTAAAAGAAAATAATATTCGCGCGGAGTTGGATGATGCTGAAGCAAACTTGGGCGGAAAAGTCCGTGATGCTAAAAATAATAAACTTCCCTATTGGATTGTTGTCG